>OAVR01000017.1_pt1 | contig 162176 bp, 138 predicted proteins | sample 1476451 | NCBI WGS metagenome assembly OAVR01 (sample SAMEA2580105, study PRJEB22360) | human gut metagenome | biome: human gut; feature: human-associated habitat; material: faeces | place: Denmark | collected 2008/2010 | reverse complement strand
TTATCTTCTCTAACAAGTTCTGGTGCAAAATACATCATTAATGATGTTTCTGTAACTGCAGCGTGTTCTAAAGCCCAACCTGGGAATGGTACTTCATCAAATACCTTATCAATTACGTCAGGTGACATTGGATCCCACCAGTTAGTAAGAAGTAATTGTACTTTATCTCCATATTTTGCAGAACATAAATCCATAGCTTCTACTATGAATGCTTCATTTTCAAAGTGAGCACTTAATATAAATATTTTTGTAAATCCATCGCGAACAAATTCGTCTATTATATCCATTACTAAAGCTTGTAATGTAGCTCCATTTAAATCTATAGTTCCTGGGAATAATGGGCCACCACCACTTAATGGTTTTGATTTGTATCCATATGATAAAGCAGGAGCAACTACCCCATTTATTTTTTCAGCAATTCTATAAGCAAATCCATTAGCTATTACAGTATCTACACAAGTTGGAAGATGAGGTCCATGTTGTTCTGTAGATCCTATTGGTAATATAATTACATCATCTTTTTTCTTCGCAAATTCTCTCCATGTCATGTTTTCCATTTTTACATTTTCATACATAATAAAGTCCCCTTTTCTTGTCTTATTATTCAGCTTATCTTTATTAAAGATTGATTTTTAGCTAGAACTATAAGAAACATTTCTACAAAGTAATCCTTTGCAAATTTAAATATTCCTAAAGAATTAGCTAAAAATCAAAACTTCATTAAATGTAGCTTTAATTGAAAATTCTTTATGTGAATTTTGCTATGCTCTCAGTATACAATGAGTATTTTTTAGTGACAATGTACTAAAAATACAAATCTATTTACCAAAATATGTTCTTTATGTGCACAGTAATCCTAATCTATTCTTGTATATTTGATACAATGACTAGATAAATCTTTCATGCTAAACTTTCCTTATTGACAAGTCATTACTAAAAATAATAGAAATTTCAATTTATTAATAATGATATAAGTAAATTTTTTTAGTAAAATACCAAAACTGAAGGGAGATTATTTAAATGAAAGCTATTTTATTTAAAAATGCTAGATTAAAAGGAAATGAAACACTAGTTGATTTACTTGTTGAAAATGGAGTTTATAAGGAAATAGGTCCAAATCTTTCTGAAAAATATAAAGATGTAGAAACTTATGATTTAAAAGGAGATCTTGTTGTACCACCTTATGTTGATCCACATATTCATTTAGACTATGTATATACAGCTCGTATGCCTGGTGCAAATAATGGAACAGGAACTCTTTTTGAAGGAATTCAAAGATGGTCTGAAACAAAAGGAAACATGACAATAGATGAAATTAAAGAACGTGCAAGAATAGCTCTTAAAAAAGAGATTTTATATGGTACTCAATATATGAGAACACATGTTGACGTAACAGATCCTAAATTTACAGGATTAAAAGCTATTATGGAATTAAAAGAAGAATATAAAGATATTATAGATATTCAAATTATAGCTTTCCCACAAGAAGGAATGTATTCTTATAAAGGAGGAGATGAATTAGTAGAAGAAGCTTTAAAAATGGGTGCTGACGTAGTTGGTGCTATTCCTCACTTTGAATTCACAAGAGAAATGGGAGAAAAATCAGTTAAGAAAACTGTAGAGCTTGCAATGAAATATAATAAATTAATTGATGTTCACTGTGATGAAACTGATGATGATCAATCAAGATTTGTTGAATTATTAGCAGCAGAATCTTATTTAAATGGAATTGGAGAACTTACAACTGCAAGCCATGCTTGTGCTATGGGTTCATATAATAATGCTTATGCATTTAAATTATTCAAACTTTTAAAATTATCAAAAATGAACTTCATATCATGTCCAACAGAAAATATTCACTTACAAGGAAGATATGACACTTATCCAAAGAGAAGAGGTCTTACAAGAGTTAAAGAATTAAATGATGCAGGAATTAATGTTTGTTTTGCTCAAGATTCAATCTCAGACCCATGGTACCCATTAGGAAATGGTAACCTAATGAATATCTTAGATGCTGGTATTCATATATGTCATATGATGTCTGTTGATGAAATTAATAATGCCTTAGATTTAATCACAACAAATGGTGCTAAAACTCTTCATATCCAAGACAAATATGGTATAGAAGTAGGAAAAGATGCTAACTTCATAGTTTTAAATGCTAAAAATGAATTTGATGCAATCCTTGAAAGAGTTGGAGTTAACTGCTCTGTAAGAAGAGGTGAATTCCTATTTAAGAGAGAACCAGAAATAATAGATACAAAAATAACTCTATTAAAATAGTCACCATATAAATTAAAGGGCTATATCAAAAATTATTTTGATATATGCCCTTAATTTTATTTTAATGTAAAAACAATTCTATATCCATTATTTCCTATTAATTAAAATTTACTACAGTAACTTTTCTTCATATAATCTCATACTATATCTTATACAAATTTATCTTAAATATATAAAAAGGAGAAAAGTTAAATGAAAAATATAAAAGAAATAATGTCTGAAATGACTGGTTTAAGTAAACAAATCGCTGTCACACTAAATAATGAAGATTCAGTAACTGAGGATATATTACCACAAGTTAGTTGTCAAAGACCTAGTTGTGATACTACTACCACTACTTGTGATCCTACTGATAATACTGTAGCTTTTTGTTGCGCTATAAATTTCCCAAATACTTTCCATTTTAATTCAAATAATCCTGGAACTAGAATATTATATGATTTAAATTGTTTAAATGTTATCATTGTTCCATGCTGCTGTGCTGGAGTTCCTAGGTATGATATAAAAATAGTTGGATGCATTCCATTTATTACTAATATTTCCGTTGTTACAGGTCAATCAGGACAATGTGTATATCCTCCTAATAGTCCTATATTCTTATCTTGTCATAGTAGTGTATGTGTAGATAATATTGTTTGTAATAAATGCACTTATGAAGAAGCTATTATCGCAAGAGAAATTGTAAAAAATAAGTTGAAAAATTGTTCTTGCATAACTGTAACATTGAATCCACCTGTTCGTGATAACTGTGTAGTAAAAGTAACTGGTCAATTTATACTTCCAAATTGTAATCAACCTACTACAGGAAACTGTAATCCTTCCTAGTTATAAAAACACTAAACTAAGGAAATAAAAATCTATTTTAGTCCAATATTATTTTATTAACAAATTACCAATAATATGATATAGGTATGTCCCTACACCTTTGTAGGGACATTTTTTATAATAAAGACTTTAATGTTTTACTAATATTAGTGTTATGACATTAAGTTAAATATGCATATTATATATAAAGAAATTTATTCTGAGAGGTAAAATTCATGGTATCAGTAGAACAAAATACGTATGTTTTAAAACAATCTGATGGTACTATATGGAACTTTTTATATGATGAGATATTCGGCATTATGTACAAGATTTGTAAAAGAAATGTGTGGTCAAATTATATTGTATTTACCAATAAAACTACTGGAAAATTTTCAGTAACCCTATTACCTAACGATAACATATCTATTATATATGAAGATTTACATGGAAGCTTAATTATGGAGTTATTTGATAATATAAAATGGAGCCATTTTAATCTCCTTGAAAATGAAGATAATGAAAAATTTGATATTTACTTTAAAACTCTTTTCTTCAAAAATGATTTATTAATACTTTATAGTATTTATAATAAACGTACTAATATTCTAACATTAGTATCTCAAATAATTGACAAAAACGGAGAATTAACTTCCCCTAAATTAATTGATCAGTTTAAAGGCATCTATGAAACTCCATTTTATGTTTATACTTCTAATAATGATATTTTGTATATTGCTTATCAAAAACAAGAAAATAATCATCTTTTAGGATATAGATTATTAGATTATTATTCTGAAGATTGGTCTGAGTTCTATATAATTGATGACGCTCTTTCTCCATTTAAAGAGTATTCCTTAATGTCTTATGAAGATAAGATTCAATGTCTATATATAAAAAAGGATTGCAATAACATTTATTCTCTTACTTATTGTAAAGGTAATTTATCATCTTATAATTATACTAATATTTTCAAAGATAAAGATATAGATTTTTCTGCTTTTTTCATGATAGATGAACATATTTGGTGCTTATGGATTAGTAATAATGAACTTCTTAGTACGGTTTCCATTGATGGTGGAAATATTTTTACTTCTCCACCACAAGTTGACTCTATAGAGTACTTAAATATATCCAAAGCAACATATTTTTCAAACTTCTTAGAAAATAAGACGAGTTTATGCAAAGGTGAAGCATTCTTTGTAAATGATGATACACCAAGATTATTGGTAATTGATAATATTTATAAAATAGTTAATAGATATGATAATAGTTCCCTATATTATTTTCAATATTTTATATCTGCACTTAGAAAAGAAAATATTGATTATAAAAAATATATATGTGAATTAAACACATCAGATAAAGATATTTTAGTTGAAAAACTTCATAAGAAAATAAAAGAACAAGAAAATAAATTACTATATTATGAAAATAAATTTAATAAAATAAATAATAGCATATTGAGTTTTAATGAAAATAAAGCTCAGTTAAGTATAAATATAGAATTTCTTCAAGATAGCCTTGCAGCTAAAGAGAAAAAGTTGAATGAATTAGAAGATTTGTATATAAAAAAAGAAGAAGAATTAAATATTTTAAAAGACACATTAAATACTGTAAAAACAGATGAAATTAAGTGTTTTAACTTTAAAAAATTCTTTGATAAAATTAGTTCTATCATAAAAAATTAATAAATATTAAGCAGTATATAGTTCTTTCTAAAAGCAAAGCTATATACTGCCCTTTCTTAGTTATATGTAATTGATCTTTTTGAAGGCATATATTAAAAACTCCTCAGCTAAACTTTTGCTTTTAATATTTTTTAATGCCTCTTCAAAAGAAAACCATTCTGCTTTATCAACTTCCTCATTAATTTGACTTAAATCTTCACTATCTACCACACAAATAAAGTTGCACATTAATGTATTAGTCTTTTCATAATAACTACTCTTCATATATTGATACTCTTTAACATTAAGACCTGTTTCTTCTTTTATTTCTCTTACTAAAGTCTGTTCTGCATTTTCACCCTTACTAATGTATCCTGCTACAAGTATATTATCTTTTCTTCCATACTGTTGTATAAGCAACACTTTATTTTTATCAGGGTTTAAAACAATTGCACTTATAGCCGAACTAAATGTTGGGAAACGAAACATTTCACATTTATTACAATATGGAACCTCCCCCTCATTATTACATTGTTTATTTATTAATTTAGTGCCACACTGAAAGCAATAATTCATAGTATTTACTCCTTATATCTAGTATATAGATTATACTAGTTGATTTATCCTTAGTCTCTTATTTCCCCACTACAGTGAGAATTTACCTTTTATTATATTTCTTTTCTATAGCTTAGTCAAAAATATATAGTATAAATAATACACACCAGATATTAAATATATTTTCTCATATTATTTTTTAACAAGATCTTCTTTAAAGAAAATATCAATTTATATGTCCCTAGTTAAAAATATTTTGTTAAAATAGTATATAATATTAGTAATTCTTATGATTCTAAAATCCACTAGGTTTTCTTATTTAAACAACAATTTTTATAATTTAACTTACTAAAAATTTGCTAATGGAAAATATATTGAAATTATCATTAATATAAAAATTTTTAAATAAGGGAAGTGAATTATTACGAAAAAGAGATTGCTTACCATAATTATAATTTTTTTAGTAATTACTCTTTCTTATTTCTATTTATTGAAAAATAAAAATTTAAAGAATAATACCACAATAGAACAACCTATATATAATCTTTTAACTGAATTTTTTGAAATTGATTATAATAATAAGCCTTTAGATTATTCAAATGTTGTAAATAATCATAGATTAATTACTTTGCTAAATTTAAATAAAAATCGTTTTCTTGACTACAAATATAAATATAAAAAATTTAAAGTTAAAATAAATAGTATATATGAAAAAGATTCTAATAATTATATAGTGGAGTTACAAGTTTTACAGGGAGAAAAAATGAACATTAAAACAGATTATACCTGTTTGATTCAAAAAGAAAATAATAAGTATTATATTAATAGGATTATTAATAATATCTTGCTAGAAGATAGAAATCCAGAAAACTTTATAACTAATGATAATTTATATAATGATTATATTAAAAATTTTGTAGATTCAATTCAAAAACAAAATAACTAAAATGAATTTATAAAATAATAAGAACTATAGAAAGGATTTATTAATTATGATTTTTACTTTTTTCTCTAATTTAGTTCATATTGTAAACTTATTAACTATTTTTTATATGATTTTTAAAGAGAATCGTTCTTCTAAGAGTATAATTTCTTGGACATTAGTATTAATTATACTACCATACATAGGCTTTATTCTATTTTTAATGCTAGGAAGAAAAGTTAATACTAAAGATATTTTTATAATGAAAAAATCTGAACTTACTCTCTTTGATAAATATATAAAAAAATTAAAAAGTGCTGATAATTCAAATAATGATTTAAAAAGAGCCAAGCATTCTGATATGATTAAAGCTATTGAAAGTATGGAGTACTCACCTTATAGAAAAGATGTGGAAACTAAAGTATTTTTTGATGGTAAGGAATTATTTGATGATATTTTAGAAAGTTTAAAGAAAGCACAAAAAAGCATAAATATAGAATTTTACATATTTAAAAATGATGATATTGGTTCAAAAGTCTTAGATATTCTTAAAGAAAAAGCTAAAGCTGGCGTTGAAGTAAGATTGTTATATGACTCTGTAGGAAGTAGAACTACCAATAGAAAAAAACTTCAGTCTGCAATTGATGCTGGTGTAAAAGTTGGTGAATTCTTCCCTTCTCTACTTAGATTAATAAACATAAACATGAACTTTAGAAACCATCGTAAAATAATAGTTATAGATAATAAAATAGGATATGTTGGTGGCTTTAATGTGGGAGATGAATATTTAGGTAAAGATCCTAAGTTTGGTTACTGGAGAGATACTCATATAAAATTTATGGGTGACTCAGTAAGAGACTTAGATTTAAGATTTTGGGCTGATTGGAGATATGCTACTAAGGAAGATATTGATTTAAGCCACTTAATAGATTATAAAAATGAACAAACCCCTTCTACAATGGCTAATTATTCAAAATGTGGTATGCAAATAATATCTAGTGGCCCTAACCCTGATAACTTTTATGAAATCAAATTATCATATTTAGAAATGATACAAAAAGCTAAAAAATATATTTATATACAATCACCATACTTAATTTTAGATAACAGCATAGCTGATAGTTTAAAACTTGCATCTATTTCTGGAGTTGATGTAAGAATAATGATACCTGGTAAAGGTGACCACCCCTTTGTTTATTGGGCAAATCTAAAATACGCTGGAGATTTACTAAACTTTGGAGTAAAAATATATCATTATGACAAAAATGCTTTCCTTCACTCTAAAACCTTAGTTATAGATGATGAAGTATGTTCAATAGGAACTGCCAATATGGATACAAGAAGCTTTGAACTAAACTTTGAAGTAATTTCTATGCTATACTCAGATGAAATAGCAAAAATACAACGTAAACAGTTTGAAAAGGACATGCTTATTTCAAAAGAATTGACTAGGGAAGACTATCTTAAGAGAGGAACTTCCGTTAAAATTAAAGAATCATTTTCAAAACTCTTCTCAGCTTTACTTTAATCTAAAATAAAGCTTAATAAAAATATCTATCTTTATAGGATTCTTTTAATTATTCAAAAGAATCCTATAAAATTATTTTTTAATTCCAAGGTTAATTATAATAACTTTTTTCATATTAATAAATTCAATAAAATATTATTTATCTATTTTATCATCAACAAACTTCTTTAATTTTAATAATGATACACCTGTTATATCACTAATAGTCTCTATAGGTATTCCTGCTTCTATAGCCTTTAAAGAAATTTTTATAGATTGATCACTTAATTTATTTATACATTCATCTAAATGATTAAAATATATATCAAATAACTTTAAATTATTATTACTATATTCAATATAGTTATTCTCATCTAATTTTGTAGTATATTCTTTTAATTTAAAATAATTCATTAATAAAAAATATACACTACTTTCTAATTTACTCTCTTCAGAAATTTCATTTATATTTCTAATTTTTTCAAGAATCTCATATTCATTTACCATTAATATATTTCTAAATTCAAATTCCCTTATATTACTTTTTTTAAAGCTACTATTTATTTCTAGTAATCTCAAATCATAATTAACATAAATGTAAGCATTATATTTAGTATATATACTATTAGGTTCACAAATTAAGGATTCTAATAAATAATTCATCTGGATATCTGTTAGTTTGTATTTATATTTGTATTCATCTAAATTTTCTACCATATCATTAGAATTTATTATATTTATAAATTCCTTTGTCATACTAATATCAGAATTTTCGTTACTATCCATATCTTTAAAAATTAATTTATTTATATCTATGTACTTTCTTCTATCTTTTGATAAAAACTCTAAATCGGAAAGTTTACCTTTTAAAGCAAATAAATGTATGCCTTCAAAAACTAGAAAAATTGGCATAATCATTGTTTGCTTAGCTAAAATAAAAATTATTAAAGCAATAAAAATTACTATGGGCCCCACTAATACTCTTCTAATTTCTTGACTTTCTCTTATATATTCTCCTTCAACAACTATATTTTTTAACTTTAAAACTAATATCAAGTTTATTAAATTTACTAAAACACATAATATTTCTATTAATATCATAATAGAGATCCTCCATTAAAATTTATAAGGAATCTTTTATATATATTAGGAAACTCTACTCCTAGCTTCTCTTTATATTTATTTATTTCTTCTAAAGAAATCCCACTATATAATTGATGTATTCCTAAATTATATTTTCCTACTTCTTTTATAAAGTATTTAAAATAATTATCTATTTTTCTCACCTTCTAATTATTATTTAATAGCATCAATTTCCAAACCCTGTTCTATATCTTATGTAAAGCTAAAAACTTTTTTATTGAAACCAAAGTTTAGTTGCACACAAACCAATAGCTAAATTTTTCTCGAATAGTCCTGTAGTAGAAATGTCCATATAAAACTTACTAACTTCATCACTAAGTTTTTCTTTATGTTTAAACTTACTAAGTGCTAATTGTCTTAAAGTTTCTGCTAATTTCATTGTTTCTAATTGAAAATCTTTTCCACTTTCAACTGCATTTTTAAATTCAACTAAGTTACTACGTTCTTCTTCAGAAGTTTGTTCATTTAGAATTAAATCATAAACTCGTGCTAATAAATTATTTTCCACTAATTCTCTTTTTTCTTTTCTACTTAATTTCTCTGAATTTTCCATACAAATACCTCCTAAAACTCCTTAGGATATTGCATCCATAATGCAATATCCTTGACATAGTTTTTATACTCATAAAATCAAGATATTATAAAAATAATCAGCATATTTATCATAATTGCTGATTATTTTTTTATATTTATTTATCAATCTTTCTTTTATTTGTTAATAAAATCAAAACACTTAATAGTATAATTTTAACATTAATTTCATAATTTTAGAAGTCTTGTATTTTTACAAATTTTATTTTTATCTAGTCCACTCATTTTTTCTATAAACATATTCAAATGACTCAAAAGTTTTATCAAGTGATTCTGAGTAAAACGATCCTTCATTTTCTAAAGTAAACCCACACTTTTCAATTAAACCTTTAGATGCCTTATTATTTTTAAAACAACAAGCATACACATATTCTATATCATTAGTGAATAAATAATTAAGAATTTCATAAACCACTTCTGTCATTATTCCTTTATTCTGATAATTTCGATTCAATACAAAACCAAGTTCCTTTGTGTCATCTCTTCCATCCTCAGAATCATCATTTATTGATATATGACCTATTACCTTACTGTCTTTTTTATGCTCTATTGCAAAAATATTTGTATTTTTAATATTACTATATAATCCTTCCTTGGAAGTTAATAAATCACTGTGATGTTTCCACCCAGCCATTTCTCCTACTCCCTCCTGACTACAATATTCATGAAAATCTTCTAAATCTTCCTCCTTAAAATTACGAAGGATTATTCTATCAGTTTCTAATCTCATAATACCATCCCTTTCAACCCTTCACTTAAAAATAAATTAAATGCACTCCATTTTTTAAAGGATATATTAAAAATTCATCATCTGAACTTTAACTTTTAATTAATCTTCAAAACTTTTACCACTTAAGGATTAATATATTTTTTCTAATTAACAAATTCCTCTAGTTGTTTATATAAAATTTCATAACCTAGTGGAGTTACACTCTTTTCTAAAGGTTTTATCGGTATAAATTGAAAATAATATGTTTCATCAACATAATAATCTTTTATATCATTTGATGGAAAAATAGCAATAATCTTTTCTACCACTCTTTGCTTAGAAACTTTATTATTTTTAGAGCTAGCATCATAATAATCAAATTCTCTATATGCAATAAGTTGATTCATTACATCTGTTTCAATATTTTTATTATATATATTTCCTTTTTTTCTATATTTAACTTCTATAACTAAACTCTTTATAAAAATGTTGTTTTCGTAAAAATTTATTAAAATATCTGGTCTTCTACGTTCTCTATTTGAAACTACTTCTGAAATGTTTCTTCCTTTTATATCTCTTACCCTATTTATAAATCTATCATAAATTATTTCTAATTTGTAATTATCTTTTTTTAATATAATCGCTTCTCCGCTTTCTAAATCACAGGTATACCTATCTAATTTAGATTTTAACCAACCACTTATCCATTCAAACCCTAACTCTTCAAATATATTTTTAACTATTATAAATATATATAACTCATATAATAACGATGTCTTTTTTGTTGTTAATGTTTGTCTAAATTTTTCATTGTTATTCCTTTTAAATATATCTAAATAAATATTATATATATTATTATAATCATATCTCTTTATAAAATTAGTTGTAACTTTTATCTTGGTATTATTTATAAATAGTTTATTAAACAATATGTTATCTAAAAACCTTCTTAAATTATTGTTTATTCTGTTTAAATCATTTATTTCATTCTCTACTTTTTCAATTTTCTCTTTAAACTTATTTAATTCATTGGTTAAAATAACTATATCCCTTTTCAGCTCCCCCTTTCTTCTAGATACATTTCCTAAAAAGTTTATCTTTTTCAGTTCATCATCCATTGTACCTAGCCTAGAAGTCAAATCATCAACTTTTACTTTAATACTTTCATAATATATTTCATATTGATCTTTAATTTCTTTTGATAAACTACATAATTCTAATAATATATACTTAATTATTTTATTTTCATAATTATCAGTAACGCTCTTGATTCTTTTTTCATTGAAAAATTCACTTTTTAAGCATTTCCTTCCATTCATTTTATCTTTCCAACGCAAACTTTTGCTATCTACTTTTTTACTATACTCAGATATAATATATTCACTATTAATAGTTTCGATTGGATTTTTCAAAATATTATTTAAAGAATTTATTATCTGACTATATGAACTTTTTAAAACTTTATATTTTTCTAAATTAAAATACACATTATCAAAATCTTTCTTTGTATAGCCCTGACTTTCTAGATATAAGTTATATGTTATACCTTCACATACTTTTTCCATAAAACTTTTCATATTAATTAATTCTATATTTTGTAAATTAGATGGATTAACTCTAAACATTCCTTTATATCCAGTGTTATTAATAAATACATTAAATTGATAATTACCTGGTACTAATCCTAAATCACTATCTCCTCCTGGAGATATAATATGCTCTTCTCCAATATTAACTCTTATTAATCCTTCTCCATCATAAGATTCAATTTCTAAATAATTGTTAATGTTATCTGAAACTATTTCTATTGTAATTCTTTGATATTCATTAAATTCAAAACAAATATCCCCTAAATAATTAGAATCTATACTAATAAAATCTATAAACTCTGATTTATATATCTCATAATAATTTTCATATTTCCACTTATAAAAGTTTATTTTAATTTGTGTAACCATATTTTTTCAAACCCTCAGATTTTTGTTTTATTCTTAATTTAACTTCAGTAAAATCACTTATTTTTCTTGAATCATTACTATTAAAAAATTTATATAAACTTCCTAACTCATCATTATTGGAACTATTTATTAACCCTTCTAACTCTCTATCTGATCCTTTTATCTTAGTTAATATTCTTTGTTTTACACAAATATCAAATGCTTCTTCTCTACTAATTAATGTTTCCTCTTCGTAACTAGGAATATTATTAATATAATCAGCTATTCCTTGTAATACTCTAAATGAAATTCCCCTAATATTTTCTTTATTACTTAATAGCTCATGTAAATTATCAAAAAATTTCAACTCTTCTAAAGTAAATGTATCTATAAAACTTTTTTCTTCAATCCATAATTTATATTCTTTAAATGTTATATTATTTATTTCCTCTAAGTTAAATTTTTTATCATTAATAACATTTTCATTTTCCTTTAATTCAGAAAAACTACGTTTCTTCAAAGTTATCACATTAGCTCTATCTAAAACTCTGTCTGATAAGTCTCTTGTTGTTTCATCTAAATTTACAGTCCCTATAAATAAAACATTATTTCCTACTCTAATTTTACTTTTATACTTATTTTTATTATGGCATATAGAATCTTCCGAATATAATGATAAAATTCTTTCTTCTTCATTAATTTCTAATAACGATATAAATGGAGCAAACCAATGTTCAATTTGTGCTAAATTCATCTCATCAAAAATTACAGCATACATTTTATCTCTATTTTCTTCAGCTGCAATTAGTAAATCAATTAAACCAGTAGCTGAAGGCATATACAATCCTATAGAGCTATTTAAATAACCAATTAAATCTTCTGGTTCAGTATAAGAAGGACTTATTGGCAAAAATAACAATTGACCATTATCTCTTGTTAGCCCCATTGCTTCAGCATAACATTTGGCTATTTGTGTTTTTCCTGTTCCACTCATTCCAGCTAATATTGTTAACATATTTGCTTTTACACTAATATGGAAATTATATAAATCCGTTTTAGTATAATATAATCCATATTTTAATGTTTTTTCTCTAAATTCATTTAAAAATTTTATTTCTGTATTAATATTTAGATGAATAAAATCATTTTCTTTACTATTCATGTTATTATTAAAATTTATATCTTCTTCATTATTTTTTGCAGTTATATCTATTCCTTCATCTGTCAAATTTATATCAAGCTTTTCTAAATAATTTCTTTCTAAAAACACCATTTCTTCTCTATGTGCTACAGAATTTCTTTTAAATTCTTCAGAGTTAACGTCAATTTTATATTTTTTTAAATTTTCGGATTCAAAAATCCATGATTCTATAGTTCTAAGACATCTCTTACAATCATCTATATATCCATATATATATTCACCACATATTATATATTGAATATTAGATAAATCTGAATACTTTGAATTTGATAATTTAATAGGCTCTTTATTTTTAAACTTTGATTCAAACTCATCATTTTTTATGTTAAGTATAGGTATATAAGTATATTTATAACCACTATGCTCTTTATTTGCTTCTTCAATACTAATTAAATGCATATTTTTATGAATCTTACTACCATTAACATTTATACGTGGTTTAAATAAAATCAATTTATCCTGAAGCATAGACTTGACAATTTCTATCTTATCACTCTCATCCACTCTTCTATATTCATTATTAAACATATGTTGATTATGAATATCTACCCCTATGTAAGTTGTTCCACTATTTAAATACTTATTGATATTTTCCTCTATATAACTTGGTTCAAATGAAATTGGTTTTACATAAAACACAACGTTACTACTATTTTTCATTACAGTTATAGCTTCTTTTTCATACCCAATATTAGGTAAATACTCAGTATCACTTACTAATTTTCCTAAAATATAACTATTATTAGCTTGTAATATCTTGCTATTATCTATATCAATTTTATTTATCATACATTCAAATTCCTTCCTTATTTTCCACATTAATAATCATTTTACTATTTAAGTATACCACATCTAATAAAAATTTTAGAATTAACTAGTTTATTTAATATTTCTTTATTTAAATAATTTACAAGTAAAATAATATCAAAAAAAACTTAATGAATTAAGACTTTATATTTATTGACTTATCTGAATGTATTTTTAATTTCTCATCACTATAATAATTTATATATTTATAAAAATCTAAAGCAATTTCAAAACTCTTTTTAGTTTTTGAAGTTTATAGATTAATAATTGGCTAAAAGATTCATATATATTTTCTTATTTATAAGAAATTAAAGAAAAAGGGCGTGTACCAAAATAAATATTAATAAAACTTACAAACAGTATTACTATGTTTGTAAGTTTTATTTTTATACCTTAATACATCCCATTTTCTTTTTTATTCATTTGATTTCAATGCATCAATCATATTAACTTTTCTTAACTTAACATGCATAAGTATCATAACTATTACTGTGAAAAGTATAGTTATTAAAGCTGAGAATATATAACTTGATATATGTATCTTAGGATACATCATCATAGTATCTGTTTCTGATGTCCTTATTATGAAGGCATGTAGAATCTTTCCTAAAACTGATCCTGCCAATATTCCTAATAAGGTTAAGATTATATTTTCTCTTAATATATACATTGTAACTTCATCATCAAAAAATCCAAGAACTTTTATGGTTGATAGTTCTCTTATACGCTCAGATATATTTATATTGTTTAGATTGTATAAAACTACAAAAGCTAATGATCCTGCTGATAATATTATTACTAACATTACTACATTCATGTTAGCTGCTGACTCTTTAGTTGTCTTTTCTATTTGTGATGTCATTGTTACATTCACAACGTCCTTGCATTCCATAAGTTTTGAGGATATTTCATCTTCATTGATCTTACTCTTATCAAAGTTTATAAGATCTGTGTTGTAGATAGCTTTCTTCCCAAAGACTTTTTCATAATATTCTGATGACATATACATTGAATGCATAAGATAATTTTCAGCTATCTCCTCTACTTTCACCTCATGAGGATTATTATTCTCATCCTTAAAGGTTATTTTATCTCCAAGCGATACCCCTAAAAGTTTTCCTAACTTTTCATTAATAACAACGCCATCTTCTGGAATATCATATTTTTTTCCTGAAATTCTATCATTTAAAAGTATAAATTTATCTAGCTCACCTTTATTTTCTGGTACATATAGACTAACTGTCTGCTTATTCATTCCTTCTTTGCTAAAGGTTACTGATTCTTGGTGCATTCTTAAATTATTTTCATATCCAGGTAATTCTTTTAAAGTTTCATTATATTTTTCAATCTCTGTTTCTGTAGGATTATCTCCAAAAACTACCATAGTTTCATATTTCCATAACTTATCAAATTGCTTTTCAACCATTCCAGTATTTGAATCCTTAAGTCCAAAACCAGTAAAAAGAAGTGCCATACATCCTGCTATACCAAAGATAGTCATAAGCATACGCTGTTTATATCTAAATATATTTCTAAATGTTACCTTTTGATTGAAGTTTAATCTTTTCCAAATTGGTGTAATTCTTTCTAATAATATCTTTTTACCTAGTTTTGGAGCCTTTGGTCTCATAAGATTTGATGGTTTATTTTTAAGCTCAACTCTTACAACAAATAAGGCTGCTCCCACTGTACATAATATGGATATTACTAAAGCTTGAATTATATAAGATGGATAGTAATAAGTATCTATATTGGGAAGAGCATATACACTTGTATAAGCATTACTTATTATTTTAGGAAGAATGTTGCTTCCAACTAATATTCCAAGTAGACATCCTAGAATACTTGCTAAGGCTGCATATATTACAAACTTTAAGGAAATTTCAAAATCTCCATATCCTAAAGCCTTCATAGTACCTATTTCTATTCTCTTCTCCTCTACCATTCTTGTCATTGTTGTTAAACAAATTAAGACTGCCACTATAAAGAAAAACACAGGTAATACTGATGCAATACTATCTAAACTATTAATAGAATCCTTGTATCCTGAATATCCTGGATTATCAGTTCTATCAAATACGTAGTAATTACACTCATCCAAATCATTTAAAGTTGATTTTTCTTTTTCTTCAATTTCTTTTCTTCCTTCTGCTAGTTTTTCCTTATTTTCTTCTATTGCTTTTTGGCCCTCTTTTAACTTTTCTTCTGATTCATCTAACTTAATCTTTGCCTTTTGAAGTTCTTTTTCTCCTTTAGATTTTCCTTCTTCAAGAGATTTTTTTCCCTTAGCTAATTCTGCCTTACCCTTTTCTAATTGTTTTTCAGCTTCATAAAGTTTACTTTTACCTGTATTAAATACAGCCACTTGAGTTTCATACTGATTTTTTCCCTCTTGATATTTAGTTATTTCATCTAACAATACTTGTAATTTTGAAGTATTATCATTAATTGACTTAACACTTTTATCTAAAGAATCTGAAAGTCCTAAAGCAATATTTTTATTTTCTGGATTTTTTTCTAATTCCTCTATTGCTCCATTTAACTCATTTAATCCTAAGTTAGCCACTATGCCTTTCCAGTACTGAATCTTTTCAGCTGGTATTTTTTCATTTTCTGAAAGATTATTAACTGTATTTTTTATATCATTAGATAGAGAAGTCATTGTTTTAGATAAACTTTTTAGATTTTCTATTTTATCCTTTAATCCATTTGTACTTTCATCTGGATTAATTCCCTGATTTAAAAATTCTTGTCTACTATTATGAAGGGTAGTTTTTGCATCATTTAACTTTGCTTCTCCCTCTTCCATATTAGACTTTTGATTCTTAATTTCAGCCTGCCCTTCTTCTAATTGCTTTTCACTCTTTAGAATATTGGCTTCTCCTTCTTTAATTCCCTTTTCAAACTCTAACTTTTTATCAATATATTGTTTTTTTCCTTCTGCTAATTGTGCTTTTCCCTCTTGTAATTCTTTTTCCTTATCTAAAAGTAACTTTTCATTTTCATTTAACTCTTCATAAGCCTTATTAAACTCTTTTTTGGCTTCCTCTTTTATCTCTTCAACTCTTTCTACTTCTCTATTAGAATATAAATCTTCAAGATATTTATTATTCTCTTCCATTAATTCCTTGTACTCATCTCCATAAGCATCAAGACCTTGTACATTCTTAAATCTTACATATATTTCAGTGTAAGCATCCATATTTATATCATTGCTATTTAATATGCCAAAGTAATCAATAGTTCCTTTTCCAACAGTAGTTGATCCTCTTGACTCTTTTTCAATATACATTGGACTTTTTACAATCCCAACGATTTTAAACTTACTTTCTTTAAAGTTATTCATTGTATTTTCATCAGTCTCAATTATAAAATCATCACCGATTTTTAAGTTTTTATTAAGCTTAAAAGCTCTTTCATCTAAAGCTATTTCACCACTTTTTTCTGGTAACTTACCTTCTAATACAACTAAATTATTTATATTGCTTTTTCCATCATACTCCATAAACTTAACCACATTGCTCATATTAGTTAAGTTTGCATCTATACTATGAGTACCATAATAATCTAAAATCTTAGGATCATTCTTAAGTAAATCTAAATCTTTGTCGCTTAATCCTAAAGTTGAAATAATCTTGCTATCCATAAGATTTTCACTATTATAAAACTTATTTATGGTTTTATTCATATCTGGGCCTGCTGATTTTATTCCAGAATAAAAGGCAACCCCTAAAAATATAATTACCATTATAGAAAAGAATCTGGCTTTTGATGATAGAATTTCTCTTACTATGGACTTTTTATATGCCTTCATCTAAAACTGTTCACTCCTACCACTCTATTTCTTCAACTGAGATTGGATTAGAATTAATCTCAATACTTCTAACTTTTGCATCATTAATCTTAATAACCTTGTCAGCCATAGGTGCTATTGCTGAGTTATGAGTTATTATTATTACCGTAGTTCCTATCTTTCTACATGTATCTTGAAGTATTTTTAAAATTTGCTTACCTGTACTATAATCTAAAGCTCCTGTTGGCTCATCACAAAGTAAAAGTTTTGGATTTTTTGCAATGGCTCTAGCTATAGAAACCCTTTGTTGTTCTCCACCAGATAATTGTGCTGGGAAGTTATCTTTTCTATGTCCAAGCCCAACTAACTCTAAAGTTTTATCAACATCTAAGGCATTATTTGAAATTTGAGTGGCAAGTTCCACATTTTCCTTTGCAGTTAAGTTTTGTACTAAATTATAAAACTGAAATACAAATCCAACATCATATCTTCTATACTTAGTAAGCTCTCTATTACTAAATTTAGATATATCAGTTTCATCAATTATTATTTTACCTTCATCACAGCTATCCATTCCCCCTAAAATATTAAGAGTAGTTGATTTTCCTGCTCCACTAGGTCCTAAAATAACAACAAATTCTCCCTTATCAATAGAAAAATTAATTCCATTATTAGCAACAACTATGTTTTCCCCAATTTTATATCTCTTATGAACATCTATTACATCTATATATGCCATCTTATTCCTCCTTAAACTAACAATTACATCATAAAAAATTTACTATATACTCAAAGTTATTAAATAGACACTTTGTTCGTTTAATTTTATAATAAATAGTATAAGTTAATAAAATATGCTAAACAATAATCACATAATTTCTTAACGTTATTAAATGCACATTTGAAATTAATTTGTTGATTTAATAACATTTAACATTAAATTATCTAAATTATGTTTTAAGGTAAAATTTATTTTCAAATTTAGCTTAAAGACAAGTTTTAATATATAGTAAACACTCTTTTAAAAATTACGTAAGTCTAAAAATTTCTTTAAAATCAATAACTTTTTAAAATATATAAACTAAAGGAAATATATTGTCATTATATAAATGAGCTGTTAAAAGGAGAGGTATATATGGCTGGTGTTAGTGGAAATCGTAGAACTTTATATACTAAGAAGGTTATTAAGGAAAGCTTAATAGAACTTCTTAAAACTAGAGAAATTCATCAAGTTACTGTTACTGCTATTTGTAAAAAAGCTGACATTAATAGGGGAACATTTTATACTCACTATAAAGATGCCTTTGACTTATTTCAATCTATGGAAGACGAGTTATTCCATCAAATTTTAAAATATATAAAAGAAATTCCCATAGAAGAATATAATAGTTTACTGCTTCTTAAGGTACTTGAATTAATTAAGGAAAATAAAGATTTGTGCAAAGTTCTATTTTGCAATCAGAGAGATAGTAGTATATTAAATCGTATTTTAAATATTGCAGATCAAATAGATGTAATGGAACTATTTAATAATCATAATTTAATCAATAAAACCATTGCTAATTACTATATGAGATATTCTGTTGGTGGGTGTATTTCAATCATTGAGACTTGGTTAGAAAATGATCTTCCTGAATCTCCAGAGGAACTTGTCCAAATAATTAATGGTATAAATCAAATGAGTAGCTAAAATATATTCAAAATAATTGAGACTATAGTAAGCTTTCCATAAAACAAAACTTTCTATAGTCTCAACCAATTTCTATATCTTCTTTATTTATCTGTAATATCCATACTCACAAAGAAGCTCATGGCAACTATTTACTTCCTCATCAGTGAAAAGTTCGTTGTATTTACTTTCAACAATAGTAGCTTCCATGGTAAGATCTAAACGATTTGCCTTTTGTAATTTATCAAAACCATCTGAAACTCTACCTTTACGTAAAATTTCTTGAACTGTTCTTACTCCACCAAACTTCTCTATTGTTAATAAAAGTCTTTTTTGAGGACAACCACACTCTTTCTCTGCTATTTCACATTTCTTAATAAGCTCTTTTTCAAAATTCTTTTCTAATGACATAATCTTTACTCCATTAATTTAATTTCATTTCCCTTATAATACTATATTTATTTATATAATTCTAATACAAATTCAAAATAATAGAGGGAATTATGAGTTTTTTCATAATCCCCTCTTAGTTTTATTATTTACTTTACCACAAATCAACTAAATAGATAATTATATTCTTAAACGCAATAAATATTTATCTATTTCAATAGCTATTATACTAAAGGTGCATTAATTTGTGTTGTAAAAAGAAATTCATGAAAATGTCCATCATTAATACTAGTTCTTCCAACGACTAAATGAACATGTTTATTAGTGCCTGGTATTGGAATTGCAGGACCAGTAAAAATACATATTCTGTGAAAATGATCAAGAAAATCTGTCTTGTCATTATTAATCTTATGAATATGATTTGTTCCACCATTTATTGGTATAACTTCACCTGTAACACCTGCAACACGATGATTATGCCTATCATCTCCTTCTTCAGCCAATTTTACGCTTTCTCCATATTCATGAACATGTGTCTGTCTTTCTTCATCACAGCATTTCTCACAATGATATTTCATGTGACAACAATCATATTCATTATTGTCATGATAGTCTCTTCTACATTTATAATTTTGATAACCCATTTCAAATATCTCCTCTATACTATATATTTAAGAAATTAATCTAAAAATCTCTTAATATACAATATGTAAATATTAGCTGAATTTGTTCTTATTATTTGTAGAATTATAATATATTTAATTGTTTGGTGTCTTATTTATTTTTAATCACCTCTTCTACTTCCTCAATTTCTACAATCTCACAATTTTCATTATTTTCTTTTTTACAATACTTAATGAAAATTCCAAAAAGAACTAAGGCAAATACCACACCTGCTATATTGGAAAATGTTGCATTTAATCTAAATCCTTCAGGAGCTTGTAATATATATGAACAAGTAACTGCTGACATGAAAACTGCTGGCACTAAGGTTATCCAATAATTATTATGAGCTTTTAACATATAAGCAGATGCTGCCCAAAGCATTATCATTGCTAAAGTTTGATTTGACCATGAGAAATATCTCCATATTATGCCGAAATCAATAAAAGTTAATGCTATACCCACAACAAATAGTGGTATGGCTATCTTAAATCTATCAATAACCTTATCTTGTTTAAGTTTAAAAGCATCAGCAATTGTAAGTCTAGCACTTCTGAAAGCTGTATCGCCTGAAGATATAGGACAAGCTACTACCCCTAATATTGCTAATACGGCACCTACTTTTCCCATTACTGTATTAGAAATAGTATTAACTACAGTGGCTGGTCCTCCAGCTTTTAAAATTTCTTGTAATCCATTTGTATCACCAAAGAAGGACATAGCTGCCGCTGCCCAAACCAAGGCTATAACTCCCTCTGCAATCATTGCACCATAGAATACTTTTCTTGCCTCTGATTCTTTTTTTACACATCTAGCCATAATAGGTGATTGTGTAGCGTGGAATCCAGATATAGCTCCACAAGCTATTGTTATAAATAAGAATGGGAATATTGGTGTTCCTTCTGGGTGGAAGTTTGCTAATTGAATTTCTGGAATATTATATCCTTCAATTACAATTCCAGCACCTATTCCTACAGCCATTATTAAAAGACAAAGTCCAAATATAGGATAAATTTTTCCTATAACCTTATCTACTGGTAAAACAGTGGCTGCTATATAATATACTACTATAATAACTATAAATATATCTCTGTCTATACCTGTTAAAGTTTTTAAAAGATCTGCTGGGCCTGTTAAGAAAACTACCCCAACTAAAATTAATAATACTACAGAAAATATAACCATTATTTTTCTTGGTATTTCTCCAAGATATTTACCTACAAGTTCAGCAACTGATACCCCTTTATTTCTTATAGATAAAACTCCTGTGAAATAGTCATGAACAGCTCCTGCGAATATACATCCAAAAACTATCCATAAAAATGCTACCGGTCCCCATAATGCTCCAGCTATGGCTCCAAATATAGGTCCAAGCCCAGCAATATTAAGAAACTGAATTAAAAAAATTCTTGGCCAACTCATTGGTACATAGTCTACTCCATCTGCCATAGACTCAGCAGGTGTTTCAATTGAATCATTTGTACCAAAGGTCTTGTCCACAAATTTTCCATAAGTAAAGTAGCCCACAATTAATAATACTAATGATAATAAAAATGATATCATTTTTCTCATCCCCTTCGTTAATTGAATTAATTGTTACAATTTAATTATACCTCTTTCAGAAAACGTATTCATAATTCTTTTTTACCATAAAATAGCCTTTTCAGACTGAATACTCTTGAAATTTTAGGTAATAACTTTAAATTTTGACTATTTACTATTTTTTTCAAAGTTGCTTTTTAAAGTTAATTCATTCCTTGTTATTTATGCAGCTTTAATGTGATTTCTATTTATTTAAATTTAATATTATACTTTAAAACAAAATCATTTATAACTCCTTTAAAATTCTCTATACTATTAGATAAAAATAACCATCTTAGTTTACAAGATAATTCTAATAATAAAAAAGTGTATATTAAAAGCTTAGCAAACAAAACTTATTAATAGTCTTTAATAATCCACAAACCACTATAAGTTTTCTTGTAGCCTTTTAATACACACATTATTTTTATAACTTCAATTAAAATTTATTTCCTATAGTATCTAGAAACTCTTTTACAATTTCATTTATTGTATCTTCTGCTTGAGGGTATATTCCAAGGTTATCTAAAAACGCATGGTTTACCCCTTCATATCTTATTATTTTTGTTTCTACTCCTGCTTTATGAATAAGCTTACCATAAGCTTCTCCCTGTACTCTTAAATAATCGTATTCAGAAACTGCAATTAATGTTTTTTTAGCCTTTGAAAGATTTTTATTAAATATCGGTGATAAATCTTCTCTTCTAGGATCTAACTCTCTTTGTATGTAAAGCTTTTGTACTAAATCCTCACAATTTCTTAAAGAATTAATAAAATTATATATTTTTTCTTCCTTATATGGATTCTCATATAAATCTATATCCCAATTAAAAAATGGATTTTTCTCTACAAAAGTAACTACAGGATATACAAGCCCTTGAAACTTTATATTTGAATTCTCATTAGCCACAATTGTTGCTAAATTAGCTCCTGCACTTTCCCCTACTATTCCTATTTTATTTTTATCTATTCCATATAAAAAATTATTTTCTTCAATATATTCAACAACTTTTCTACAATCATTTAATCCTAGAGGATATGGCTTTTCTGGTGCCAAGGAATAATCAACGCTTATTACAATCCCATTAATTCCCTCAGCTATAAGTTTACAAGGATTTTCAGAAACATCTAAGCTTCCTCCAATAAAGGCACCTCCATGTATATAAACTATACATGGTAAATTTTCTTTTAATCCTTCTTTCTTATAAACTCTACAATTAACTCCATTTATATTTTCTTTACTCATCAATATATTACTTTTGCAGAGATTTAAATTTAATAATCCCATATTATCTCTCATATCTCCAACTGCTTCCCCTGCGAATACATAAGGATTTCCTGATCTTTTAGGTCTTTTATACTCATCAAAATATTTAATTCTTCTATCTATTCTTGTCCCTTCAACTGGATCTGGTATTGGCTTAACTAAAATATCAACACCATCTTCATTAATAAATCTTGCATTCTCATTCATGGCTTTTATTAAATCGCTTTGGCTCATGTGGTCAAGCTCAAAAGGATTAAGTCTTTCTACAATATAATCTAAAGAAATATTTTCTACCATATATTCTTCTAATTCTTTATCATAATTAATCTCTTTCTTATATTTAGAAACATCTAGTCTCTTTTCAACAATTTTGTCTAAATCTAAATATCCATCTAAAAATGTACTCTTTTTAATCCAAGAGTTTATCTTATTTCTTATATACTCTAAATTTTTATTTTCACCACTAAATGGAGGTATTGTTGTAAATATAATTCTCGCCCTATTCTTATGAGCAATCTCTATTAATCTCACAAATCTTTTTATAATTAGATTTAAATTTTCCTCATCTTCCTTTGATTTATTGCACTCTAACCTAATTAAGTCATTAATACTATTTACAACTAAAACTAAATTAGCATTATTCTTATTGAAAACCTCTTCATCAAATCTATCAGATAATACTTTTTCAAATTTTATTTCTGAATTATCAGTGCCATAATATTTATGTAATCTTTTTAAAATTCCTAGAGATAAATAAGAATTTTCATCTACTTCTTTTCCCCAAAGTACTAGGTTTCTAATTCCATGTTCAGTATTAAAATTTGCTTTAGCTATTCCAGTTAAATTGTCCTCTGTGCCTTTAACACCATTAAAATCTTTTAAATTTTTGTCCATCTAACCTCATATCCTCTCTTTATAAATAAAACTATTAACCTTTTAATTATTTAACCATCTTAAAACCATTTTATTATACCCGTTTAGTTAACGATGATTTTTTAGCACTATACTTAAGTCTTACGATTAATTTATTATAACTAATCTTTATTTAAGTATAATAAAAAACTGCACCAAAACTCAATTATAAAACCTATATATTATGATAATAAAAATTTTTTAATACTAATCTATAGGTTTTATTAAATTGTTTTGATACAGTACTTTTAAATGAAATATTGATATGAAAATTTTAAATTTGTATAACTATAAATTCTTAATAGTTTTAACTAACTATCTAAATATAACTATTTAGGATATAAGAAACTACTTAAGCTCTTATAAATTCTATTTCTATATGAGATTTAATCTCTTTTATATAATTGTCTTAAGATTTAATAACAATAAATTAATTAAGATATCCAAATAAGATTCTAAGTTAAATAAAGCAAACTTGAAACTTAATAATACTGTAATAATCCCATTGTTATCTTTCACTTTCAATTAAAGTTTTCATGGTTTCCTTTGTCATTGCACCTGGAATATATTTAGTTATATATCCTTCCTTATTTATAATGAAAGTTGATGGAAAAGCATTTATTCCATATTGATAAACCATAGATCCATTTTCATCAAGTACAACTGGGAATACATGATTTTCTTCTTTCAAGAAATTCTTTATATGTTCCTCTGAACCTTCTCTTCCTAAATTAGGTGAAGCTACTCCAAGGATTACAACATCATCTTTATTTTCATTGTATTCTTTGTAAAGATCATCTATATAAGGCATTTCTCCTCTACATGGCGGGCACCAAGTTGCCCAGAAATTTAAGAATATAGTTTTTCCTTTATATTCACTAAGAGTATGTTTATTTCCATATTGATCATATAAAGTAAAATCTATTGGAAGAATTTTATTTTCCTCTTCTTGCTTCTTATTATCACTTTTATTTTTACTATCTTTATTTACACTTTCGCTCTTATTTATCTGAGGGTTATTATTAATCTTTATCTCATTATTCATATTTCTTATTCCACCTACAAGCATTATTAAACCAGCTATTATGATGAAAATTCCACTTATCTTCTTAATTAAGTCCATATGCTTCTTTATTCCATCGAACTTTTTAAATAATTTACCATAGAATAATGATGCTATTATAAATGGTAATATAAAACCAATTGTATAAACTAGTATTAATAAGTTAGACATTAATAAATTTTTTGAACTTGATGCCATTACAAGAACTGATGCTAATATAGGTCCTATACATGGTGTCCATCCAAAACTAAATGTAAATCCTAACACAAAGGCTGATACTGGTGACATATTCTTATATTTAAAATTCAATCTTTTTTCTCTGTTTAATATATTTAAATTTATTACACCTAAATAAAATAAGCCCATAAATAATATAATAACTCCACCTAAAATCATTATAATATTCTTATTAGTATTAAAGAATGAGCTTAAAGCACTTATTGATGAACCTAATATAAAAAATGTAGTTGATATTCCTAAAGTAAAGAATAATGTGTTTCTTATTAAAACACCACTTTTAAAATTAGAATCCCTTATATCCTCTACACTACTATTAGATAACATACTTAAGTATATTGGTAGTATTGGCAATATACACGGCGAGAAAATTGATAAGATTCCCTCTATAAAGACAATAAAGAAATTAATATTTTCCACTAAACCTTTCCCCCTTTATTTCTACTTATCCCTCACAGGATAAATTTATGTTTCCCCAAGATATCATCTTTTCTAAAATAGGTAATAACAATATCCCAGATTCACTTAAATAATAAGTTGATTCAATTATATTATTTATAGTTTTTTTATCATTAATTATTATTTTATTTTCCATTAATAATTCTAATTGTTGACTTAACATCTTTTTGCTACATCCCTTTAATAATCTTTGTAATTCTCCAAACCTAACCTTATTATCTTTAATTCCCCATATTATCTCAGCAACCCATTTTCTTCCTAAAATATTTGATAAGGCTTCAACTGGACACTCATAAGTATCATTCTCTACTTTATACATTTCCATCCTCCTCAATTCCTTATAAAACATAATTAAAATTTAACCTAAAATTACTAAAAGTATATGTAAATATTATGAATTTATTTCAAATAAGTCCACATATTACTTATGGCCTTGTATTAGCTATTAGTTAAACTTAATAAATTAACTTTTTCTAAAACAAAGCCATATTCCTAATTAAATCAATATCTTTATTAAATGTGAATTATATACTATATTTCAAAGTAGTTTTGACTAAACAGGTAAAAAATACCTTATTAACATAAAAGACTATCAAAGATTTAAATCCTTATTTTATATCTAAAATAAAAACCTCTTTAATCTCTAGCTTAATTCTATCAACATATAATTTTTTAACAATTAGGCACTTTTTAGTTACCATTTAAATTTAATGTGATATAATACACATTAAATAAAGGAGGTGTTTTTCTTGAAGGTAAATAATACATTCAGTTATAAATCATCTTGCTCCTTGCAAAGATTACTAAGAGTAAGCTATGCTTTGTTTGGAGCCTAATGTATTGAGTTAGCTGAATATAAATTAGGTTCTGTGACACATAGCTTTTAGTATTCTTTGCTTCAATAATATTACGTAAATTAAAGGAGCAAGGAAATGAAATATGTAAAAGCACAAGATGTGTTACCAGAGGAAATCATTGAAATATTACAAAAATATGTGGATGGAAAATATCTTTATATTCCAAGAAAGAATGAAAATCAAAAGGCTTGGGGTGAAAATAGTGGAATAAGAAAAAGCCTTAATGCTAGAAATACTGAGATATTCAAAAAATATAAAGACGGAACCTCCATAAATACTCTTGCAAAAGAGTACTTTCTTTCTGAGAAAAGTATAAGAAGAATTATAAGTGACAAAAAGAAACTATGCTCATAATCATTACAGAATTAATTATTAGATTGAATACTTATTTTAAAAGATGTTATTATCTCATTAAAGCAGTACTTAAAGTAATAACATCTAAATTTAAAACAAGCTATTAAATAATATGATTATGAATTCATTACATTTTAAATATAGATGATTATTATTTCTCTACTTTAAGTAATAATAATCATTTTTTATTTTAGTTATTATTTAATTTTATCTATGAATTTAATAGCTAATATATAATATAAAAAATCAAATTTCTAAAAGGAGGTATATTTTAATGAAACCTTTTATAAAAAAAGAAGATTTTAATTTTATAAAAAAATGCATCACTGATTTACATGGTACCCTAAGAAACTGTACTGACCCTAATATTATAGAAACAAATAAAGCATATATAAATGAAAAAATATTAAGTAGATTTTCAGAATTATCTAATGAAGAAAAAGAATTAATTGATATTAATAAAATAACTGATCCACTACATATTGATAAATATTTAGAGGATTTAAATGAATATGTCTATGGAATGACTGCTATTAAAAGCAATGCAATTACTAAATTATTTAGAAAAGAAAAAAAATTAAAAATTCCTAATTTAGACTTTGAAAGCTCAAAAAAAGTTTACTTGGGATGGATTGATGAGGGAAGTAGAAAATTATTTATAGCATATAACTTAAATGGTAAGCTTACTGGTATGGCATGTAAAATACCAAGCTATAATTCAAGCAATAATCACATTTGTACTCTTTGTAACCATATTGGAAATGATACTGAAGTAGCATTTGTTTCAGCTATCTGTAAAACTTCTAATCCAGAGCAAGGAACTTATAGATCAATAGGTTTTGATATTTGCCTAGACAGTGAAAAATGTAATGAAAGAATTACTTCAACTGATAAGCTTGAAAAACTTTTGAAAGATGTTAATAATATTAAGAAATAATTGAAATCTTACAAAGTGTAATATTGATAATATCAAAAAATAACCTAAGGCTTATAATACTTACCTTAGGTTATTTTCATGTTTGTTTCAAGATGATATTTTCTATTTTAAATATTAACTAAATAACTTTATATGTTTTATTTATCATAAAATAAGGTTATACTTCTATATTATCCTTTTGAATTTTATTGTATGCAATAAAACCTATTATACACCATGCTATTAAAGCTATTAAAGATTCTTTAGACAAGGCTGCTGGTGAAATAGGTAAAATTAATAAAAGCATAAAAATTATACTTATTATCACTCCTATTCCCGATAAAATTTTATCTTTAGTATTTCTAGATTCTTTTAAAACTATAAAAGAAACATAAAAATATGCAACTGATGCTCCTAAAGAGGACATATCTACAATCCAAATTATTGCTTGTCTCCCAAACCAAGGGGCTATTAAACTTACTATAGTTATGAAAATTATAGCATTACTAAAGACTCCATTTTTATTTATCTTTCCCATCTTAGAAGGAAGCATTTTATAATTTGCTATAGATCCTAATAATTTTGAACTACAAATCATAAATCCATTTATTCCACTCCACACAGCGGCAGTTAAAGCTATTATAAGTAAAAAGAAGGCTCCTTTGCCTAAAGTGCTAAGTACAGCACTTCCTGCTGCCCATTCTAAAGAACTTGCTTGTTCTGGTGAATACGCTAAGGCAGTTATAACATTTAATATATTATAAATTAATGCACCCATAACTAAGGAAATCACTGCTACCCTTGATGCCTTTTTCTTAGAAAAGTTTAATTCTTTACTTAATTGTGGAATAGCATCAAAGCCTATAAAAGCAAAAGGTGTTATGGCAAATACTTTTATTATTTGACTTAAATCAAAAGAATATTTATTAATATATGTATTAATAAAATCTATTCTGTTTCCTTTAATTATCATGCCAACTAAAACAATAAAAGTCATTGATATTAAGCTAAAAATTATTAAGTTCTGAACTTTACTTGTTTTCTTTATCCCATTTAAATTTAATGCTGCAAAAGCAATTATTATTATACTTGATGTTAATATTTCTCCTAGATAAATATTATATCCAGCTACATTATATAAATAACCAAATTCTAAAATCCCACCAAATATCTTCTTGATTACAAGTGGAAATGCAGTTGCATTTAATGGAATCATTGTAAAATAAGCCAAAGTTAAAAACCATCCAACAATAAACCCATGTTTTTTCCCTAAATTATTATAAGTAAAAGAGAATTCTCCTCCCTCTTCATCGTGAGTTTGCATCATTATTAAATAATTTTTTTCAATAATAATTATACATATTACTCCTAAAAAAAGCCCTAAGAAAGTATTTATTACTCCAGACTCCTTTAAAAATTTAGTTCCAGGTAGCATAAATGATCCCCATCCAATTATAGCTCCCAAAACTATAGAAAATATATCTATCCTACTTAGTTTAATTTCTTTCATCATTATCTCCATTCATTTAAGAAAATAAAGCTATAATTAGTTTTATTTTATATTAACCAATTATAGCTTTTTAAACTATTTTTATCTCTATTTATTATTAATTTCTACTTTGCAGCACTTATTTCCCATAATCTTTTTATAAACTATATTTCCTAAAACTCCTCCTGCTACTAGGAATACAAGGAATATCCAACCTGATAATGAAAGGTTAGCTATTGGTGTATAAAGTGCTCCTACGTTACATCCATTTGATAATCTTGTTCCAAATCCCATGGCAAAACCACCAACTATGTATAATAAAGCTTCTTTAAAGCTTATTTGTAAACCAGCTTTGAAAGTTTTCTTGAAACTTCCAGCTAAAAGTAATGCAACTAATGTTCCTAATATTATACCAAAGTTTTGTACATTCATTCCATTTGAGAAAAATGGAGCTGTAAACATTTCTACTGGTTTTCCTGCAAAAGTTGCTACACTCTCTGGTGAAACTCCAACAGCTACAAGTGCTCTACCAAACCAGAATCCATAAGGTGTTGATGCTCCCCATCCGGCTTTAGTTACTCCCATTAATAGTATGAATATACCACCTATTACTAAAGCTCCAGTAGCAAGAGTCCATGGTCTTACAAATAACTTTTCATATGTAGCTTCACTAAATAATTTAAATTCACCTTTTTCTTCATGTTTCTTTTCTTGAAGAATTTCTGTGTCAACTCCAGTATAAGTATTATTTGCTTTTCTCTTTTCTTCATATAACTTTGCTACCCAAATTGTTAAGCAAGCTAAGATAATAGTTACTATTATTGCTCCTAAATATCCTTCTAAACCATCCCATTTAAATAAGTCTGGTAAGAATACACCATTTTCAAATGTTCCTGTACATATCATTGTATCTTTTACCCAAGATGCTGAATTTTGAACTGGGAATCCTAAATATACTCCCATTCCAAAGAATATTAATGTTATGAAAGCACGTGGTAATCCTGTTACTACGTCAGTAAGAACCCCTGATGCACAACAACTAGAGAATGCCATACCAAATCCGAATAATAATCCACCTAATATAAGTCCTAAGTTAATTGGATTAACCCATAAGTCATACTCTGTAGGGTCTTGTCCTATAAAGAAACAAACACTTACTATTGCTGTTCCTACAAATAATATCATTAACATTCTCATTAATTTTGTAGATCCTGTCTTATAACTTCTGTTTACTCCACCAGCAAATCCAAAGAATGATCTTGTAAGAGCATATCCTAATCCTAATCCTGCAAGTAATCTAAAAAATAGCATTGAACTACCAAGATTAATTTTACCTATTATTATTATTGCTGCTAGTAATATGAATCCAATAATATATTCCGTATATTTCTTCAACTTAATTCCCCCTATTAATTTGTTAATTAACAAACTATTTTATTTTTAATAATATTATTTTTTATCATGGTGTTTTAAAATTAATTAAAACACCATGGATTTACTCTAATTAAAATTATATTCTGTAACTATAGGCTCTCTATCTTGAACTTTATCATTATAGTATTCATAGAAGCTTATTCCCATGAATCCACCTGATACATTATAAATGTTATCAAATCCTAAATGTTGTAATGCTAAACATGCATTATAACTTCTTTGAGCACTTCTACAATGTAAATAAACTGGTCTATCAGTTGGTATTTCATCTAATCTATCTCTTATTTCACTTAAAGGAAGATTTTTGGCTCCTTTTATATGTCCTGCTTCATATTCACTTACTTCTCTAACGTCTATTATACATGCTCCACTTTCAACTAAATCCCTTACCTCATGTACATAAACTTGTTTAAATGTTCCTTCTAAAAGATTTGATGCAACTAATCCTGCATGATTTACTACATCCTTAGCTGTTCCGAAAGGAGGGGCATAACAAAGCTCTAAATCTTTTAAATCTTCTACAGTTCCACCCATTTTTATTAAGGTAGCTATTATATCAACTCTCTTATCTGCATTTCCTTTACCAATTGCTTGTGCTCCTAAAATTCTTCCTGTTGGAACTTCAAATATTAATTTAAAATGTAATGGCTCACTTCCTGGCATTAATCCTACCTTGTCTTGAGGTATAACCCTTACAACATCATAGTTTAAGCTTAAATTCATAGCTTTTATTTGACCTTCTGTTAAGCCTGTTGAAGCTCCATTATAATCAAATATTTGAACACAGGATGAACCTATATATCCACTATTTCTTGATGGTCTTCCATGTATATGATCTGCTACTGCTCTCGCTTGTTTTTGTGCTGGTCCCGCTAATGGTAATCTAGATATTGAGTTTGTTAATGAATTATAAACTTCCACAGCATCTCCAACTGCATAGATATCCTTATCATTAGTTAAATAATTTTGGTTAACTTTTATTGCTCCAGTTTGTCCAATTTCTAAACCAGCTTCCCTAGCTAAATCTGTTTCAGGTGCAACCCCTATAGCCATAACAACTGCATCTGAATTTATTTTCTTTCCTGATTCTAATACTACTTTTCCACTTTCAAAAGAGCTTACTTTATCTCCAACTATTAAATTTACGCCCTTATCATACATTTCTTTATGTAAAACTTGAACCATATCATAATCAAATGGCTTCATTATTTGATCCATTGCTTCTATTAAAGTTACGTTATATCCAGCTTCATGTAAATTCTCTGCAACTTCAACTCCTATAAATCCTCCACCTATTACTGATATGTTCTTACTATTATTATCCTTTATAAAAGAATCTAATTTTGCTATATCCACAACATTTCTCACTGTAAACACATTAACATCTTCAATTCCTTTTATTGGTGGTACTATAGCCTTTGCTCCTGGTGAAAGAACTAGCTTATCATAGCTTTCAGTATATTCTTGTCCACTTACTACATTTCTTACTGTTACTTCTTTAGCTTTTCTATTAATTGATACTACTTCTGTATAAACTCTCGCATCAATTCTATATTGGCTATAAAATTTTTCAGGAGTCATAAGAACTAAATCTTCATGATTTTCAACTTTTCCACTTAAATAGTATGGTAGACAACAGTTTGAAAAGGATACGTGAGGCCCTCTTTCAAACATTATTATTTGATTGTTTTCATCTAATCTTCTAAGTCTTGCTGCTGTTGAAGCTCCACCTGCTACTCCTCCAACAATAACTATCTTTTTACTCATTATATTTCCACCTTTCTTAGTGAATATCTAAACAAATTTTCTTTGTTAAATTTTTATCTAACATGTGCATAATTTAATTACCTCTACTTGATGGTATCATATAACTAGGTTTATACCATAATAAAAGTATGTTATACTTAATAACACTTTGTTATATACCTTGCTTTAAACAAAGAATTTACTTTAAAATTGACTTATATAATACTATTTATTTTTTAATGTTAATTATTTTAACAAACTAAACTTTTAAAATTATCTAAAAAACTTCATTATTTTTATATAAAAGTATGAAATAATAAAAAGACTACCTTTAATATAAATAGTAAAACAATATTTAGGAGGTGAACTCATGAATTTAACTTATCTTAGATCTTTCTATACAACAGTTAAGTGTAATAGTATTTCTAAAGCTGCGAAACAATTGCATTTAACTCAACCAGGAGTTAGTATGCAAATTCAAAAACTTGAAAATGATATAAATTTTAAACTTTTAAATAGAAGTAATACAGGAGTAAGTTTAACAAGTGCTGGTGAAATAATCTTTGAATTTGCTGAATCAATGTTATCCATAGAAGATAACTTACAAAAAAAATTAGATGAATTAAAAAATATTAATTCAAAACTTATTATTTCTTGTTGTAAAAGTTTAGGTGAGCATGTAATGCCTTGCAGTATATATACATTTAAAGAAATTCATTATAAGACTGATATCTCTATGGAAATAGATAATACCTCAGATATATTAAAAAAATTAACTAATCATGAAACAAATATAGGCATTATTCAAGGTAAACCTAGTGATTGTAAAAACTTAGAACTTATTCCATTGATGACTGATAATCTAGTTTTAGTTGGTGGTAGAAATACTTCATTTAAATCAGTAAATGTTGAAGAACTTTATAAACTTCCTTTAATAACAAGAGAAGATGGATCAGCTAATAAATTATTGGTAGAATCAAGCTTAAAGAAAAATAAAATTAATATAGATAATCTTAATTTTGTTTTATCACTTAATTCTCCTCAATCAATAAAATCTTCTGTATCTTTTGGACAAGGATATTCATTTTTACCTGCAATTTCTTTAAACCATGAATTGAGAAGTGGTGAATTAAAGAAAATCGATATAAATGATTTAAGACTTCCTTTCCAATACTATATTGCACTTAGAAAAAACTATAAATTAGATTATTATGAACAAAAGTTTGTAGATTTTCTAACCTCAAAAAAAAGATGCTTTTGCTATTAAATAAAAACATCTTTTCAGATAAATAAAAAAGTTACGCCATTATTTAAAGGAACTTATAGTATTATTAGGCATAATTCTTAATTATTAAAAGATATTTATCATAAAATTGTGTAAACTATGTAAAAAGATATATTTAAAATCATATTTTTTATTATTTAATTATAAAAAGTCAAGGCAAGTTTAATTTAGCTTACCTTGACTTTTATTTGATTCCTTATTCATCTGCCAACTTAAAATCATCTAACTCTAAAGTTAAATACATATAGTTTCCCTCTGATATAATTTCTCCATGTTTAACTCTTAATTCTTTTTTAAAAAGTGGACCACTTATAACTGTTGTATGAAATTCACCTGCTTCACCACAAGGATCAACTCCTCTTTCTTCTAACTCTTTAATATAATCAAAAGTAAGAATCCTTCCAAGGTCTTCTTTTTTCATTCCTTTACTTAGGTTAACAGTAACAACTTTTGTTACAAAGCCTAAATTTATAAACTCTTCCACTACTTCTTTATGATTCTTTCTCCAAAGTGGCATACCTAGTCCAAGTCCAACATCACTAGTAACCCTTTCATGCCAACATTCCTCTTCTGGAACATCAATATCCCCTGTAACAAGCACTTCTGCCCCTAAATCTTTTGCTTCTTTTAATTTCTTAACAAAAATTTTTTCATAGTCCTCCCAATTTGTAGCTGCTGTAAACAAAGGTAATCCAATAGCCTCTGCTTGTGCTTTTAATACAGATGGAAATAAACTATGTGCTCTTGATCTCTTTCCATCTTCCTCCATCATTACAATTATCCCTATAGCTGTTCCTTCTTGCATAGCTTTATATAAAGCTAAAGTACTATCTTTGCCACCACTATATGATGCTATAAAATTTTTACCTTTTGCACCATTACTCCATTTTTTCATACTTTACTAATACTACTAAAAAAATATATTATCTATTAAGTAGCTTCTCCTTCCTTATAGAAAAATAGTTTTTTAAATTAAATTTCCTCTAAACTCAAAATTCCTTTAAGTATAAAACCTATCTTTATTAATCATCACTACATACGCAGAAAGAGTTTTGAACTTCTATATACTCTTCAGGAGTTAAGGAAAGTATGTATTTATCAAAATGATCTTCATTACAAAAATATCCTACTTTATTTTCTATATAATTTTCTTTTGGTTCTTTCTCTAAATCTTTTCCACAATATAAACATTTTTTCATTTTTCTCTCTCCTTTTTATATCTCATGTATTTCATAGACTATTTATATATCATGCATTTCATAACCTAAGTCTGTATTTTACTTAATTTATGCATAAATGCTTTATAAAAATATAATAATAAAATTTATTTTGATACATTCCATATAATTTTTCCTATATGTAAATTATTGCACAATTACACTACATATTTCTATATTCATATAAAAAATTATCAATTAAAAAATTCAATAATTATCTGTATAAATTTTTAAATTCTACAAAGTTTAATCTCTTTCTAAATTTAATTTCTTCATTAAAAATATTAACAAAAAAACACCTAAGCTCATCTAAAGTAAACTTAAGTGTTTATAATTTTTATTGATTCTTAATTCTATTTTTAGAATATGACATTAAATATTCTAAATGACCTGAATCTTCATTTTCTTGCTCTTTTATTATTTTTAAACCCTCTTTTTTATAAAACTCAACTGCCTTTTTATTGTCTTTATAAACAGCTAATTCTATATTTTCATATTTATTTTTAACATATTCAACTAAACTTTTTCCTATTCCACGTCCTTGACTTTTAGTGTGAACAAATAAAGCACCTATAAAGTTACTATCTATTACACTTATAAATCCCTTTATTTTCCCTTCATCACAGTAAACAAAAGTTTTAGCCATTGGAATATAAATATCTCTTACAACTTCATAATTTTTCTTCCAATATTCTTCTTCAATAAAATAATGAGCTTCTATTGTACTCTCTAACCATATTTTCATAATATCATCTATTTCACAATTTTTAAGTTCTCTAATTTCCAAAACTCTTTCCCCCATACTATTCCTATAACCTCTTTAAATTATCTAGTCCTTTGTAAAAATATCTTTTTTATACTTTGTATCTTAATTTTATAAAAAATTTATTAGCTTATTCAATATCTTATCTAAAAAATGTTTTAGCCATTAATTTATCTATTGCAGAATCTCCTAAAAATCTTTTTATTAATTTACATAACTTACAATCAATATTTATAGAGTACTGTTTTTTAGGGTTTTTCTTAGAAATTATTTTTGATACAACTTTAGCTACCTTTTCTGGAGATGGCGAACTAAGAATTAATTTAGTAGAACTCTTTCTAAAAAATTCAAACTCCTTCTTATAAGCCTCAGCATTTTTAGCTTTTGATGCTTTATTAAGTGAATTCATAAAAGGATTAATAAATTCTGTATTAATAAATGAAGGTTGTATTTTCACTATTTTAATTCCACTTTCCTTATTTTCCATTCTAAACCCATCTATCATTCCCTCTAAAGCATGTTTGGATGCTGGATAAAATGACATCATAGGGGTTGAAACTATTCCAACTAGAGAAGAAGTAACAATAATATATCCATTTTTTTGTTTTCTCATTTGAGGCATTACAGCCTTAATCACTCTTGCTACTCCAAACAAATTAACATCAAATTCTTCCCTTGCATCATCTATATTTACAGTTTCTAATGCCCCAGCACAGGCATATCCAGAGTTAGCAAAAACCACATCTATTCTAGATTCCATTCTAATTATAGTATTTACAACTTTTTGTACTGCCCTTTCATCCTTAACATCTAAAAATATTATCTTTCCACCTAACCTTTGAAGTTCTCTCATGTTTTCTACTCTTCTTGCAGTACAATATACTATATGTCCCTCTTCTAATAATAATTTAGCAGTTGAATAACCTATCCCCGAACTAGCTCCAGTAATTAAAATAACTTTCTTATTCATTTTATCCTCCTACTAAAAATATTAAGTATATAAATCTAAAACCTCACTAAAAATAACCTTTAATAAGCATATTACTTATTTCATATAATGAAATTATTTTTCCTATAACAACAAGTTCTATACCTATAAACTAAAAAAACAATAAATGAATTTATTAAAGCTCTCTAATTTTCTATTCTAATACACCCAAGAAAAAATTTAATTTTATTTATAAACCATTGGCCTAAATTAGGATATTCGTGTTTAATTAATTCTTCTATCTCTTCTCCAGATGTACCTAATGGAATCAAATTTGATCCTTCAGTTATATTTCCTATGGCTATATTAGCTTTTGCATAATCTCCTATAGCTATATCTGATGCTATTGCACTTGCACCTATTGAATATTTTCCCACAGCTATTGCACCAATTGAAAAACCGCCTAATGAAATAGTACCTATTGAAAGTAAAAATCCGATTGCTAAAAGTGCAATACTGATTAACCCTATTGATAAAAATCCCAAACTAAAAATTCCAAGAGAAACAAAACCTATAGATATAATTCCACAAGATATATTTCCTATAGCAATTATCCCCTTTGCCTTTCTCAATCCTCTTCCCAAGTTAATATGAACAAGAGGTAGACCGCATATGGTTTTTTTACTCTTGTATTCATATTCTAAGGAATATTTATTATTAAAGTGAATAATCAACTGTGTTTCTTTATTCCCTAAGTTTTCTCTATCTTGTTTCCCTGTGTTACCTATTTCTTTTCCTTGACTCCCCTCAAATTCGTAAGTTTCTTTAACTAGATAATCTATTGTAACATTGTATAATTCAGAAAGTATTATTAGCTTGTTTAGATCTGGCACTGATTGACCTGATTCCCATTTTGAAACGGCTTGTCTTGATATACCTAATTTCTCTGCTAAATCTTCTTGGGATAATCCTTCTCGTTTTCTCATTAATTGTAATTTTTCAGCTAACTTCATATTTTTCACCTCCGTGGAAAACTATACAAAATTTATATATATTGGTCTACCAACTAACAATTTCTTTTTGTCAACTATTAGTTGCATCCCTTTATTCATCAGCTTTTAGCTATAAATTATCCTTAATAAAAATATTCTTAATTATAATATCTATGGTCACTATTATACTTGCTATTTTTTAGCTTTAATATTATCATTAGGAAAATTTTACAAAATATTATTTTCTCTTAAGTTATTCTTTAAAATATCAAAGATTATAACTGAACGACTAAAAAGGCATATACCAAAATAAATTCCCTTAAAACTTACAAACATTCTAAAGCTCATCTAAATAACTATTAGAAATAGTTGTAGGTTTTATTATATTTTGATACACGCCTATTTTATTTACTTTTTCACTCTCATTTTATTTACTTTTTATAGATTAATTCACCTGAGTAAATTTTATTTGTTCTAATTCCTGGTTTGATTTCTCCATTTATTGAAAAGATATTATCTCCATCTAATATTAATGCTTCTCCACATGGAGCATTAAATGGTACATCTCCAATTGACTTCCACTCATTATTTTTTGAATTATAAATTAGAACTTTTGTATTCCAAGCAAAATCTTGAGGATCTCTTCCAAAATACTCTTTCTTGAATTCAGCTAGACTTTCATCTTTTAGTGTGTTTAAATTTTTTACAGCATCATCATAAACTGCTTTATTAAATCCACCTATAACAAGCATTTCATCTTCATTTAATTTAACTGAATTAGCACCTAAAAGTGAAATTTCTTCATTTCCAACCTTAACATCAGCTACTTGAGTCCATGAATTATCCTTAATGCTATATTTATAACCATCTGTGTAAGCAATCTTATCTCCACCACTAAATACATATATATCATCACCTAATAATTGAGCAACAGCTTGATTTCTAGTAGGTTCTCCTGGTATTTCCTTTAATTCTTCTGTTTTTCCTGTTTCAACATTAAATTTATAAACCTTATTACTAGCTTTTCCATCTTGTTTTCCAAGTCCTAAATAAATATCTTTATCTTTTTTAACAGCAAAGCCATCACTAAATGTAAAAGGTAAATCTCCAATATGCTTTAAACCAATTTTACCTTTTTCATCGGTTGTAATAAGAGAAACATTATTTCCTTCTTCTTTATCAGGGCTTCCACCTACATAATAAATTCCTTCCTCAGTAGTTATTGAACTTCCATAACCTATTTCATAATCCAATGTTGTATGATCTACTTGCTTTAAACTTCCATTTTCATTTTTTAATACATATATATCAGGATAAAGCTTTTTAGCTCCGCCTTTTGCTACTGGCTCCTCTGGAAAGTTAGCTCCGCCTCCAACAACTATATAATCTTTTGTCTTCCCATAAAGTAACCCTGCTGTTCCTATATTTTTGCTTTGACCTTTTTGAGCTTCTAACTCTCCATCAACAGTCCACTTAATTGAAGTAATTTCTTTATTTTTATTACTCCCCTCTGAAGGCTTATTTCCACATCCAGCTAAAACTAATGGTAGTGCAAGTAATACCCCATACTTCCATATCTTTTTCATAATCTTTTACCCCTTTCAAACCATAAAATAATATTTTTAATAATTTCTTATTTATTAGCTCCACTCTCTAAATATTTTAAATTCATTTCAATATAAGACATTTCTTCACTTGGTGTACCCTCATATAATAATCCAATATTTCCATTACTTAATTCTGTTAAGCAAGAATAAGCATAATAACCTGGTTTAACTAATTTATTATATTTCCAATCAAATTCATATTTAGGTTCACCATTTTCGTATGTTCCAACTTGATTAATCAATCCAATTCTCACAGTACCATTTGATCTACTTCTTGCATTTGGATTTGAGAAAATAACAGCATCCTTTCCATCTACCTTTTGACTATAATTTATAACACTTAGTTGGCAATATGGCTCTAAAACATTAGTATCTTTCTCTACAGTTTCATCCCAAGTAGCTCCCCCATCAAAACTTGTAGCAATATTTAAATATCCACTTAAATTTCTCATAAATAATTTTAATTGACCATTTGGCATTTCTACTACTTGACATTCAGTTAATTGAGGTGCATCATCTGATAAGGTTTTAGAATTTATTATTTTTCCATTTTCTAATTTTCTATTATCATTTGGAGATTCTCCTATTCTCCAATTCTTACCACTATCATCACTATATATTACAGCACTAGATTGTTTACCTTTTTCATTTGTATAGTAAACAGGAACTACTATTCTTCCTTTATGTTCTCCATTTTTTATTTGTATTCCTCTACCTGGAGCTATTCCTAAGAACTTCATCCAATCCTTTTTAACTTGGAAATTAATATTTTGTGGCTCACTCCAAGTCTTTCCATCATCATCACTATATACAAGATTTATATAGCTTGTCCCTTTTGCCTTTAAAGGTGCTGTACTAGAATTTATATTATCTATCTTAGTTCCATTTTTAAATAAATCTCCTAAAGCATTTGTTGTATATTCCGTTTTATTGCCATCTTTGTCATATACTATATTTTCTCTTACAGTAAATTCTTTACCTGATGAATCGTAAAGACATAAATATTCTTTTCCATCAATATTTTTAAATCCACTTCCTAATCCAGCATTCCAAAAACCATATTTTGAAGGGAAATGAGTTACTAACAAGAATATTCTTCCTGTTTCATCATCTTGAATTAAAGTTGTATCTATAACAGAGGATTTGTCAGGATAATCCATTATTATTTGTCCTTCATCCCAAGTTTTCCCTCCATCTTCGCTTCTTCTAACTGCTGTATCTATATCATTGTTAGGAGCATCGGCCCCACCATGTCTTCTTGCATCTATTGAAGCTATTAAAGTTCCTTCCTTTGTTTTAAATAAGGCTGGTATTCTGTAATTACTAGAATTTAAAAATCCTGGATGAAATAAATCAACTGGCTCTGTCTTCACAGCTCCCTCTACAAGAACTTCTTCTTTAGCTTTTGTCTCTCCAGTCTTACTAAGTAAATAATCATCACCTAAAGGTTCATTATATATATTCATAAAACCTATATTGCCCTTAAAATTATATTCATTAGATTGTCCATATCTATTAGTTTTTCCAATAAAAGCACTATCTAAATTATCTATATTATTTAAAAACTTTGTATTTGTATCTTTAACTTCTTTTATCATTTTTCCATTAAGGAAGAGCTTATAACCTTTGTTTTTTTCAATCTTTAAGGCAACAGTATTATCACCATCATTTAAAGCAACGTCTTTATACATATGTACTAGATTCTCAGTTCCACTTTGTGTATTTCCCTCATTTTTTTGATTTCTAAGCTCAAAACCAACTCTTGAATTAGTAACATAAAAATTAAAATATCCATTTTTAGTCTTGCTATTACTTATTCCTAATAAGCTTTGTATTTTAGAGTCCTTGGAATTAAATCTTACAACAATAGTACCTTCATCTAAATTTTTATATTTTTCTAAATCATAAGTAATATTAGAAGCATTTGAACTTTCTAAATTTATATCCTTATATTCTCCTAGTGAACTTAAACTTTCACTATTATTTACTTTAATCTCATACCCACTATTATTTTTCCCTGAGTCTAAAGTACTTCCTTTAACCAATACATAATTACCACCACTTATAACCATAGCAGCTGTTAAAATTAAAGTTATCCCTTTGTAATTCATTTTACATCCTCCCATAAATAATTTTTTATTATTTTGAAATAGTATTAATTTAAAATACTATGACATATGAAGTAAAATTTTTATTATTGTATTTGTAACTTTGGATTTATAATATAGAATATTTTAAATGCTTCTTTTAGTAGAATTTTGCCTTAATTTGAAAAAAGATTTTTTACTCTTAGCTCTCATTAAATCTTTTATGAATATACTTCTTGAAATGCAACGATTAAAATTTGAATACTAAAATATTTCATTTTTATGAAAAGTATTTTCAAAATAAGAATAATCTGAAAATATTTTTCTTATATTTAACATTGTAATCCTTTTCCAAAGAAATTTCAATATAATAAAGATATTTTTATGGTAACTTTTTCTATAAAATTTTCTTATTCTTTCTTACTATTCTTTAATTATTGTTATCTAAATTTTATTTCAAAATATTTATCATCTGACTTTAACACTATTCAAACAAATATTCTTGTATTTAAACCAATAAAATAATCCTTAACTCTAAATAAAAAGAAAATTATTTTCGCAAATAAAATTTATTGAAAATAATTTTCTTAAAACTTGAAGGTATTTTTTTAATTAGTTTTAACTTTTAGCTACTTTTACAAAATCATAATAAATAAGCTTATTTTAAATACTCTAAGTGTACTAATTTTTTAAATAATATATTTTATTTCACTCATTGGAAAATATTTATCTATTATTTCCATAAAAAACTCTTTTATCTCAAGTATATCTTCTTTTTTATAAACATATTTTCCATAACCAAATTGACCATATTTAAAAGTCCTCTTTTCATCATCCATAGGCAATTTATTATCTGGAAATATATCCATTATTATATTTTTAGCCCTTGTAGTATACCTATGGGAAATAACCTCAAAAGTTAATTTGTGTTTTAAATCCCTTGGTAATTTTTCTTTTAAATCCTTTAATAAGTTCTCATAATCCTCTTTCCATCCCTCATATATAAATACCGGAGCAATTATAAATCCTAATGGATAATTAGCCTTAGCTATTTTCACACTGGCATTTATTCTTTCACAAAGAGATGCTGTTCTTCTCTCATAATTATTTATTACAAAATCAGTATTTATAGTAAACCTTACTTCTGTTTTACCATTATGATCTAAACCTAATAATGAATCAACATCTGTATATTTTGTTACAAATCTAAATCTTGCAAAATCATTATTTGCAAAAAATTCTATTGCTCTCTTTAAGGAATTTGTATATGGCTCAACTGGTATAGGATCAGATGTGGCTGAACCTTCAAATATGGTGATATTAGGTTTTCTTTCATCAATATATTTCTGAGCTTGATTTAATATATCCTCTACATTAACATTTATTTTTACATAAGGTTTATCCCCTAAATTAGTATTTAAATAACAATATTGACAATTGCCAACACAGCCACTTAGTAATGGTAATTGCCAATGTGCTGATGGTTTACAAGACTGAAATTTTCCTACTCTCTTAACTCCAACTACAATTGTACTCTTTCCTTCTTTGTAAAATTCCTTTATATCATCTCCAGGTATATTTTGCTTTATTCTGTTATTTTTAAGCTCAATAATCTCTATATCTTTATATTCCTTAAAATAATTATAGATATTTCTTCCCATTTCATAATTTAATGAGTTTTTCTCAAATAAAATTCTTTTTGGCTTAAACATAAACATTATCTCCATTCATAATACTTTTTAATTTACTAAATATAAATAAAAAAATAATAGTAGTAAACACTACTATTATTCTTAATTTTAAGATATAAAATGTATTATATTTTATATGCTATATAGAAAATTTATATATAAAGTAAATACTATTAATTGTATTAAAATAAAAAAGAGTTGCTTTAACACAACTCTTTAATTAATTCTATAATCCTATAACTTCTTTTATTTGATGCATAACTCCATCTTCATCATTATTTTTATGAGTTATAAATCTTGAAACCTTCTTTAAATCTTCATGAGCATTTTCCATTGCATAACTATGATAAGCACTTTCCATCATTTCTAAATCATTTAAATAATCTCCAAATACCATAGTTTCTTTAAAGTCTATTCCTAAAAGATCTTGAATTTCTTTTATTGCCACTCCTTTATTAACTCCCCCAGCAGTTATATCTAACCATATATCACCTGAAACAGTTACTTGAAGTTCATCTCTATACTTATCGAAATATTTATTACTATTTTCTTCTGAACCATTAAAATCACACATAGTAACTTTTAAAACTGTATCATCAACTTTCTCTAAATCATCTACTATTTCGCATCTTTCATAGTACTTTCTAACTTCACCTAAGAATCTTTCATCACTACTTTCAACATATGCTGAATTCTTTCCACATAAAACTACATTTGAATTTTCTATAGTTCTTCCTATTCTTATAAGTTCATTAGCTAATTCCCTATCTAATCCATTAACAACAAGCTCTTTTCCTTTATAAACAACGAAAGTTCCATTTTCAGCAATAAATAGCATGTCCTCTTTTATATCATTAAACTCTTTAGCTAAAGTATAATATTGTCTTCCACTTGCAGCTGCAAAAAGTATATTTCTTTTCTTTAGTTCCTCAAATACATCATAGAATTCTGGACTTAACTCTTTCTTACTATTTAATAAAGTTCCATCCATATCTGTTGCTATAAATTTTATCATATATATATATATCCTCCTAAGTAAAAGTATAAATTAAAGTTAATTTTATGTTCAATTCTATATATTTAATATAAATTGTAAAATAATTTATTTAAAATAATCAAAGTATAAAATTAGATGTAAAGTATTAAGTCCTAGTATATTATAGAAATATTTCTTTCTTTTAAAAGCTTTAAAATTTCTTCATTAGGCTTTTTATCACTTATTATAAAGTCAATATCATCACATTTGGCAAATTCACAAACACCATCAGTATAAAACTTTTCATTTTCAGCAACTAAATAAGTTTTTAAGCTAGATTTAATTATAGCATTTTTCATACTAGCTTCTTCTAAGTTAAAGTTACTTATGAAGTCTTCTACTAAATTTATTCCTCCAACCCCTACAAACGCCTTATGAAATCTATAACTTTTAACATCCTCTATAGCTTTACTTCCTATAGTTCCCCCTAAGTTTTTATTATAAATACCACCAATACAAATTACATCTATAGATGGATGTGAATCAAAAAGTATTGCTATCCTATTCATATTTGTCACTACAATTAACTGCTTTTTTGTATTTAAAAGCATACTAGCAATTGAATAATTCGTTGTTGATGCATCTAAAAATATAAAATCTCCATCTTTAATTTCATTTAATGCTAATTTTGCTATAATGTCCTTTTCATCTAAGTTTTTCATTAATCTAGGTATTATATTATCATCATGAACAGTTTGTCTTTCTAATATAGCCCCACCATAAGTTCTTTTTAGCAATCCTTCTTGCTCAAGTTTTTGTAGATCTTTTCTGATCATTCCTTCAGTAACATTAAATCTAACACTTAAATCTTTAACTAAAACTTTTCCATCCCTTTTTAATATTCTTAAAATTTCTTCTAATCTTTCTTCCATAAACATTATAGTATACCGCTACTCCTTTACACTTAAGTAACCCCTTATTAATAAGAACAATCTTTTATTATTTAATATCTTTTATTACCATTTATTCTTATTTATTATTATATTCTTTTATTTTCAAAAAAGCAATAATGAATAAAAACCTCCGTTGAAATAACTCTTTAAATCAACGAAGGTTTAAATTAATCTATATAAATAATAATAAACTAACTGCCATAACAACCATTCCTGCAATTAGACCATATATAGCCAAATGATGCTCCCCGTACTTTCTTGCTGTTGGCAATAATTCATCTAAAGATATAAAAACCATTATTCCAGCCACTGCTGATAATAATATTCCCAAAGTTATATCATTAAAAATATTTCTTAGTAAAGTATATCCTATTATTGCTCCTATTGGTTCTGACATACCTGATAAGAAAGAATATAAAAAAGCTTTCTTTTTATCTTCAGTAGCATAGAAAATAGGGACTGATACTGATATTCCTTCTGGTATGTTGTGAATTGCTATTGCAATAGTTATTGGAATTGCTAAGCTTGCTCCTTCTAGTGCAGAAACAAAGGTAGCTAATCCTTCCGGAAAATTGTGTATGGCTATAGCTAAAGCCGTAACTATTCCTGTTCTCATAAGAGTTTTATCTTTAATATCTACTTTTCCCTCTTTATTTTCACCCTTATATTCCTCAATTTCATTTTCCACTTCTTCAACACTTCTAACCTCATGAGGATTTTCTTCTTCAGGTACAAATTTATCTATTAAAGCAATTATTGCTATACCAGCAAAAAATGAAATAACAGTAATCCAATTTCCCTCCTTAATACCCATAGCTCCAACAAGGGATTCCTTAGCTGTTTGAAACATTTCTATCATTGAAACATAAATCATAACTCCAGCAGAAAAACCTAAACTTACACACAAAAACTTTTTATTAGTCTTCTTTGCAAAAAAAGCTATGCAACTGCCTATTCCTGTAGCTAATCCCGCCAACAAAGTTAATAGAAAAGCCATAAGTACATTATTCATATTACCTCCTCCTTTCATACTTACTCCGTAATCAATTGATAATTATTCTCAATTATAAACTATAACTATGCATTTGTCCACTTATTTAATTACTCTCTCCATAAAACATTATTTAAGATACTATATGCAAAAAAATAAAAAGAAGGAATTATATCTACTTTATAATAAAGTCTTGATAAAATTCCTTCTTTTATTATTTATACGTGAATTTTTCCACTGTCTTCTATTTCTTCTTCATCTATTTTTATACCTTTTTTGCTTAATCTCTTATTAGTAACACTTCCAAATACGCAGTATATAACAGCAGCTGTTGGAACTCCTACTAACATTCCAATAAATCCAAAGGCACTACCACCAATCATAATTGCAAGCATTACCCATAAGGATGATAATCCTACAGATCCTCCTACAACTCTTGGATAAATTAAATCACCTTCAATTCTTTGAAGACATAATATAAATACAATAAACCAAAATGCTTTAATAGGATTTATTATAAATATTAAGAAAAATGAAGGTATTGTTCCTATAAAAGCTCCTAAAATAGGAATTAAACTTGTTGTACCAACAAGAACACTTATTAAGAAAGCATATGGCATTCTTAATAATAACATACCTAAAAAGCATAAAGTACCTATTATCAGTGCTTCGGTACATTGGCCAATAATAAAACCTGAAAACACTCTATTGGTAGTTTGTCCAATCTCTAATATTTTATCTGCTATATCTCCTCTAAGATATGCATACATAACTTTTTTTATTTGACATATTAATTTTTCTTTGCTTGAAAGCATGTATATAGCTAATACAAAAGCTAAACAAAAATCAATTATAGCTGTTGTTACATCAACTGTTAAACCAACAAGGTAAGATGCAAGTCCACCAAATAAATGAGTAACTGTTTTTAATATTTCTTGCCAAGCATTCATAACTTGATCCCAAACTTTACTTAAAAGTACTGTGGAATCAGCATAATTATTCATATTAACTTCAAATGATTTTAAATAACTAGGAATACTTTCTGTAAGTTTAACTACACTTGAAGTTAGTTGAGGAACAACAAATAGGATTATAGCACTTATGGCTCCAACTAAAACTATTATTGTTACTGTAATAGCTAAAGGTCTTTTTGAACTTCTAACCCATGATTTCTTACTATGTTCTAAATTTCCAAATAACTTTCTCTCAAAAAACTTCATAGGTATATTTAATACAAAAGCTATCGCTATACCTAAAATTAATGGTTTAATAAGACTTGTAATATAACCTACGCCTCCAAAAATTGTAGAGTATTTCATAAATACAAAAGCTAAAACTATAGCATAGGTAACAACTATTAGGGCACCTTTTAACTTTTTATCATTAAAAAACATATTTTCACTTCCTTATTTTAAGATATTTTTCATCTTTTCTAAAAAAATAATTTTATTATTAATGAAAATAACTTACTTCTACTTAAATATACCATATTGTTAATTTTTTGTTAATAATATTTCTTTTATAATTAATAAAATATGTACTTCTCTATTTTCCTGTATTCTTTAAATATGTTTTTATAAATAAATTTGGCAAATATGCAGCCATCTTCATATAAGTGTACATGCTTCTTCCATATCTATTTGTTTTAATAGTTGCTTTTTTTAAGTACTTTTTAACATTTTTATTTTTAAGAATAATTAAAGTATCTTCCTTTGTTTCACTATTCAAATATCCTAATATTTGATACATAATATGCTCACTAGTAAATTCTTTTTCTATAGCTTCTTTCAACTTTTTATCTAATTTATTTTCATCAATAAATTTAGCTACATCCTCCATTGATTCTACTACAGTTATATTCTTATATATGTCTGGATTATTAGTTAAGGAATCTCCCCTTTGACAATAAAATACTAAACTGTCTTCTATTCCTCTAACCTTTTTTGAACTTAAAAGTGCCTTAAATATAAAATTTAGATCCTCTGCTCCATGAGCTCCTTCTAAAAATCTAAGATTATTTTTATTTAAGAACTCCTTATTATATACAAGACTTCCAGTCCAAAGTCTTATTTTATTATCTTTATAAGCATTAAAGACTTCTTCACCTGATTTTATTTTTCCAAACTCAAAGTTTTGAGCTATATTCACATTTACACTGTCATCCTCTTTGATTCTTTTATAATCAAAAAATACTATATCAGGTTCATTAAACATATTTCTTTCTAAAATCTGAACTAAATTATTCTCTGCAAAATCATCTGAATCTAAAAATAAGATATATTTTCCCCTTGAATAATTAATCCCAATATTTCTAGCAACACTCTGCCCTCTATTTTCTTCACATCTAATTACTCTATGATCTATTTTAAAGTTTTCTAAACAGGCTTCACTTACTTCACATGTATTATCTGTTGAACCATCATCAATAACTATTACTTCAAAATTATTTAATGTTTGTCTTGATAAAAACATAAGATTTTTTTCAATATACTTTTCTGAATTATATGCAGGAATTACTATACTTAAAAACTTATCACTCATTAATGCCATCTCACTTCAACTCCATTATAGTTTTTAAATTAAGCTTATAAATAGTTTTAAAATTTAAATTAAAATATTTCTTATTTTATTAGTAGCATAATCAATTGCAACTTCTGTATTTCCATTATTTTTTCCTCCACCTTGAGCTGCAAACTGATTTCCACCACCTCTTCCATCAATTAAAGTTATGGTATCTTTTAATATATCACTCATATTAACTTTTTTCATATCTTTAGAACTATTAAAAATTAAATTTACTCTATCTCCATTTTTCACTGCAAATAAAACTATTGCTTCATATTCCTCAGTTATTTTATTAGCTAACTTTCCTATATGTTTTGTATCCTCACCATCAAAAACTTCATTAACTAAAGTTATACTTCCTATTCTTTCTGATTTATTTAACATCTCTTTTATCTTGTAATCACCTATTTCAGCTTTAACTTTTCTGTTTTCATCTGCAAGATTTTTATTATTTTCTAAAAGATTCTTAACAGCGTTTAAAGTATCACCTTCTCCTGATTTTAGAATCTTGCATATTTCTCCTAAAATTTCATCCTTAGTGAAAAAGTCAGATACAGCTCTATTTCCAGCTACATATTCTATTCTTGTAGCATTTTTATGCTTTTCCCATCTTCTTATCTTTATGACTTGAAGATCTCTAGTATTTCTTGGATGAACTCCACAACAAGCATTTAAATCTAATCCTACAATTTCAACAATTCTTATTTCTTCATCAGTTTTAGGCAATGCTCTTCTAGTTTTTACTTTCTTTAATTCTTTTTTGCTTGGAGCATAACTTTTTACTTCTAAATTCTCAAATATTAATCTATTTGCCTCTTTTTCAGCTTCTCTTATAGTTTTTTCATCTAAAAAACCTACAATATCAACTGTACTTATTTCTTTTCCTAAATGAAATCCACAAGTATTGGCACCAAATAAATCATAAAAGCATCCTGAAAGTAAATGCTGCCCTAAATGTTGTTGCATTCCATCAAATCTTCTTTCCCAATCTAATTCACATTGTAGATTTTTTAATTTTTTAGGTTCTTTTTCAAGAACATGATATACTTTTCCTTCTTCTTCATAAACATCAAGCACTTTAATTCCATCAATAAGTCCTAAATCTCCCATCTGTCCTCCCCCTCCTGGGAAAAAGGCAGTTTGGTCTAAAAGAACATGAAATTTCCAATCAATTTCTTTAACCTCAATTATTTCCCCTTTAAACTCCTTTATATATTGATCTTCATAATAAAGTTTTGTCATTTTATATCAACACCTCAATTGTCTTCTTAATAATAAGAGCTTAAACTCAACTTTTATAAAAATTAGCTCTAAAATAAATTATATCATTTATTTATTAAATTAAAACTTATAAATATTTACTAAATTCAAACTTCTAAACTTAAAAATTAATAATTATATTAATTCATAAAATTATCAAAAGCCAGAGAATTAAAAAAACTCTCTGGCCTATTTAATAAAATTATTTTAAATCTATTTTAATACTCTTCCCACATGGCTCATAATTACTTCTATCTGAAAATACAACGGTATAATTATTTCCTATTAATTCTTCTGGAAAATCTACATAGAACTCATTTCCACTTACATACTTAATATTCTCTGTATATCCCCCTTCTTTATTTCCTATCGGTTCAATTTTCTCTCCAGTTTCATTATTTATAATATAACTAGGTGCTCCATAGATTGAATACTTAGATTCATAATATAATCTTGTTCCCTTTTCAACACTTTCTATTTTTTTAATTTTAGAATAAATTTCTCCATTATCTAATTTAATCTCTGTTTCTCCATTTAAATTTAATTTTTCTTTAAATTCCTTAGGGAAAGTAACTTCATTAGAATCATCTTTCTTATTCATATTCTCTCTTTGAATATATGGAATTATAGTTAAACTCTTACTATCATCATAGACCTCTTTAAAACTATAACTAGTGAATAACTTAGAATTTTCATTTTTTTCAATATCTCCAATTCCAGTACCACTTTTTGAATATAAGTATCTTCCTTTATCATCAAAAATAACAAAACTTAAGTTGTTATAATCATGTAAATCCCTTGTTTCTGTAACTTGTAGAACTGTATTTATAGGAGTTTTTATTAATTTATTTAATTCTACACCCTTTAATTCATCTCCTAAATCTATGTTAAGATTTTGTTCTTTTATATTTTCTTTAACTAACTCATCACTTATAGGTATATTAAAATTCCAATTTCCCTCTACCTTAACATTCTCTGTAATATTTCCTAAACTACTTATGTTTATGTTTAAATCAAAATTATTAGGAATTTTTATATCTCCTCCCAATATATTTTTCTTAAGCTCTTCTAGAGCAAACTTTTCACTAGCTATAGAATAATTTTTAACACCAATATAGGTGAAATCATCTAGCTTTTCTCCTTCTCCTCCACTCCCAGAACTTATAAAATTATTATTTATTCCTAACTTAACATCTAATAAATCTAGTCCATCTTCTAAAGGCTTATCTGATTGAATAGTATAAAAAACTGCTAAATCTAAGGTGTCATAAACAATTTTATTTATTGTGACTCTATATCCATTACTTTCTTTAGTAATATTTAAATCTGAAGCATATTTATCATAATTTTCATATGTCATACTATCAAACCTCTCAAATATTTTCCCCAAAACAGGAATATTTTGTGCATATGTTGGCATTGTCACTCCCAAAATAATAGTTCCTGCTATACAAGCTGCACATATGCCTGAAGCTTTTTTATAATTTCTTTTTCTCTTTCCTAAATTATTTATGGTGTCATCTATTTTTTTATTAATTTCCTCTGGTACTTTCATATTTTCCATTTTTAATCTATTTCTAATATCTTTATCAAATAAATCATCATTATTTTTCATTAATTAACCCTCCATAAAATAAGTTGATTAAAATTTAGTCTAATCTATTAAATAGCTATTTTTAAATACAATTATATTATATAAAATCTCTAAGCTTTTCCCTTGCCCTAGCTAGTCTTGATCTTACTGTTCCTTCAGCTATATTTAACATTTCTGATATCTCTTTAGTAGACATATCTTCAAAATAATATAATACTGTAGTTATTCTTAAATCCTCACTTAATGAATTAACTACAGATGTTAACTCAATATTTCCATAGTCATCACTGTAAGACTCTTCATTTTCTAACTTATCTAAAAATATGGTCTTTTTATTTCTTCTTAATATCAAATTACACTCATTTATTAAAATCCTTATTATCCAACTTTTAAAGAATTCCTCCTTTTTTAAAGTTCCTATCTTCTCATAAGATTTTATTATTGTATTCTGAATTGCATCTTCTATGTCTTCCTTATTATTTAAAATTCCTCTAGCAACCCTATAGATACTTAATCTATTCTCATCTATAAGACTTAAAAAGGCATCCTTATCTCCTTTCTTTGCTTGAGAAACCATTGAAGTTTTTCTATATTCTAAAAATGATAATAACTCCACAACTTTCCTCCTAAAATTTAATAACTTAGCTAAGCTTTATACTTATTAGATGGTTTAATTAATAAAAATGCTCCCTAAAAAAATACTTTTTTTATAATTATGAAACTTAAATCAATAAAAAAAGATAAAACTTACAAATATATTCTTAGAATTATTGAAATTCACTAAGAAATTATAAGTTTTATCTTTATATTTTAATTCATTTCTTTATATTCTAGTAATTTTGATCGTACTGAAGTCTATATCTAAACTTTTCTAATTTATAGTTTCCATCCTTATCTAGTTCTTTAAGATTATATTTATGATTAAATCCCATTTTCTTATAAAAATCACAAGCCATAGTTGATGATTTAACTTCAATTCTTCTTGCTCTTATATAATATTCATCCTTTTCTAGAGCTTCCATAATTTTTTTACCTATTCCCTTACCTTGAAATTCTGGTAGAACAAATATAGGTAATAATATACTTTCATCTTCTTCACCTAAAAAACTAACTATTGCTCCACAACCAACTATTTTATTTTTTAAAACTGCTACATATATATGTGAGTTTTTTGCTATATGAAAAATTTTATTATCTTTATAATGAGAAGCTAAAATTCTCATATCATCTTTTGAATAACCTTTTACATTTACATCCCCAAAATTTCTTTCAATAATTTTAGAAACTTCTCCCCCTTCTTTTTCCTCAAATCTTCGTATTTTTAAATCCTCCATTAAACAATTCACCTTACTTCCTAAATTAATAATTACCCTAAAATATATTAATTGAGTTTTTTAACCTACTTTAAGACTATACTTATCTTAGATTTATTTTTAATATTAAACTGTTAATAAAGTTAAGAAAACTCACTTTTAATATCTAATCCAATGTAAATTTATCATTTTTAGATAAATTTACGAACTTCTCTCTTATGATAAAATTTATTATACACCTTTTCTCTTTATTGTAAACATTATGAAACTAATAGTTTCATGCTACAAATTGAGTATTCATGCCAAATTCATTAACACATCTTATCAAAGATAATAATTTATTTATTTAAAGCTATAACAATAAAAATCTTTATAATATTTAAGCTATAAATTTAACTGAATTGCTTTATCATTTATTAAAAGTTTATTCACATTTTTAATATTTTCTTAATCTCTTAAGACAATTTTTCTGTTAAAATTTATCAAAAGATACTTAAAAAGGAGGGTTCATTATGAAGGTTATAATTTTTTATACAAAAACTGGTGGTGGACATTTATCTGCTTGTAAATCATTAGAGGAAAGTCTAAACTCAATGAATATACCTGTAGTAACTTTAGACTCTCTAGAATTTGCAGGTCATCTTGTATCTAAAGAAATATGTTCTGCTTATAATTATATAGTTAAATCTGTTCCTGAACTTTTTGGTGCTCTTTATAATGCCGGCGAAAAGATTAGTGATCATAATAAAAAATCTATAATTTATAAATTAAATTCTTTTTATGCCGACAATATATTAACAGTCTTAGAAGAAGAACAACCTGATATAATAATCTCAACTCATATCTTTGCTACTCAAAGTCTTAGTTATTTAAAGCAGAAAAACAAAGTAAAAGCTTTAACAGCATCAATAGTAACTGATTATACTTGTGCACCATTTTGGGAAGAAACTGATTTAGATTATTATTTCTTACCACATAAAGATTTAATAAAAGAATTTAAAGATAAAGGCTTAGACTCTTCAAAACTAATAGCTTTTGGATTACCTATTGATTCTAAATTTAAAGTAAAGACTCCTAAAGAAAAAGCTAAATTTAACTTAGGTCTTGAAAAAGACAAACCTCATATTTTAATAATGGGTGGAAGTATGGGAGCAGGCTCAGTTAAAGATACTACACTTTATATAAGTAAGCATCTTAAAGAATGTAATATAACAACTATATGTGGAAACAATAAAGAATTATTTAAAGAAATATCTGAAATAAAAAAATCAAACCCTAAAATTCATGTACTTCAATTTACTCATGAGATGAATGAACTTATGGATTCTGCTGATATATTAATAACTAAACCAGGTGGCTTAACCTCTACAGAAGCCATGAATAAGTCACTTCCAATAATAATGATTAATCCTATTCCAGGAGTTGAAAGTGCAAATTGCAACTTTTTTATGAAGCATAACTTAGGCATTAAATCTAACTCACTTCATGAAACTTTAAAAGTTTGTGAAAAACTTATTTCTGATAAAAAATTCTATGAGGAAATTGTATCGTCTCAAAAACTTAATTCTAATATAAATGCTGCAGATGATATATGTAAATTTTTAATAACAAAATACCATGAAATTCAATACAACAGTGACAATAATAGTCTTTGACTCATTGAAAAAATTATTGTAAACTTATAAATAAAATCTAAGAATACAGGTGGTTCTATTGGCATTTATTATTTTAGGAATATATATTTTAATAAATATAGTTTTACTTCATGGGACAAAAAAAGCTAGAAAAGGTAAGAAGACCGTAACTATAAAAATAATGAGCCTTATTTCTATAATTATGTTCATATTGTCATTGCTAATACTTTTATTTGGTGGTATGTCTTATTTACATCATAAGAACATGCTAAATTTAATAATCTCGATTATTTATTTCTTTATTCTAGTTTTTATATCTTACAAATTAATATGTTTTTATGTAACTGAAGATACTATAATCTATGGATATAATTGCTATAAGTTTAAAGATATACACAAAATAGAAATTGAAAAGGTTAAAAATAAGTTTACTATAACAATATACATAAAAGGAGCCAATCCATTATATTTTAAGCTAGATTATCTAAAAAAGAAAAAGCTTTTAAATGCTCTTCACGGTAAGGTTCTATGTATAAATTTATAAACAAAAGACTATCTAAACACACTACAAATATTAATGTGTTTAGATAGTCTTTCTTATTAACTTACTCCTAAACTTAAATTATATAATTTTAATTTAGGCTCAACAAATTTTTCTTCCTTAAGATTATAGTTACAGAAATAATATAAAAATCTAGCTAACTGAATCTCTGCCATATTAAGTGCTCTAATAGCTGCCAAAGCTTGTTCTCTAGTATCATCCTTAAAGGCATCATGAATTAATTCTTTTGCATATTCTGAACTTTCATTACCTAAATATCTACAATACTCATCAAAATCAAAATTGCTATTTTTATAATATATATCTAAAACCTTTTTCTTATCATCTTCATTAAATACATTGTTACCTTCATCCTTTAGTATATAAGAAAAAATTTCTCCTTTAGTTGGTACTCCTTTTAAAAGAATATCTTCATCTTTATCCTTATTTTTATCTAATAAAAGAGTTATATCTTCATCTCCTTTTATCCAAGCTTGTGCTAAATTTTCAAACCTACGGTGATTAGAAAAATTTCCTTTTCCTATTTTATTTATATCAAATTTTTTTAATACATTCATTATTTTTTCATTTGGACTAGCAATGTGATGAGTAACATGGTGTGGTTCACTCATATCAGCTAAATAGTGACAAGAATAACTTAAATACTTCATACATTTTCTTCTCTTACCTTTATCTCTATACTTTAAGGCTTTTCGTCCAAAAAAAATAAATTTACACATTGCTGTTTTACCTTTTCCAATTCTTCCAAAGTAATTATCCTTATCTTCACCATGATAAAAATGAAAAGAGAATAAAGTTAAGACTGACCTAATCATTATGTCTGGCTTTCTAGAGTATGATGGTCTAATCCATCCTAAGCTCTTACTAACATTGTAATTAAGTTCAAGTATATCCATACACCATTTAAGTGATTTAGAAAACCACTTATTATTTAAATACAAATTATTATCATTAATCACCATTCTATTTGCTTGTTCTAATAACACATCATGGGTATTAGATTTTTTTAAAGACTTTTTCATAACCTTTGGCATTTTCTTCAATATCTTTTTCATGTTATCCATGACTGTCGCCTCCCACCTAAATACAATTATAGCACCAGACATAGAAAATATTTAACGTTAAAAAAGGCAGTAAAAGCTAAATTTAAGCCTCTACTACCTATTAAAAAGATTTATCTATTTCCCTTGCATATTATTTCTTTCAACAAATCTTCTTATTCTCTTTATAGCCTCCATTATATCTTCCATTGAAGCAGCATAACAAGCTCTTATAAAACCTTCTCCACACTCTCCAAAAGCATTTCCTGGAACAGCTAGCACTTTCTCTTCAAGAAGAAGTTTTTCACAAAATTCATCTGAACTCATACCAGTTGACTTAATACATGGGAATACATATAAAGCTCCTAATGGTTCAAAGCAATCTAATCCCATACTTCTAAATCCATCAACTAATACTCTTCTTCTTCTATTATATTCCCTTGCCATTTCCGCCACGCTCTCATCACCATTTTTAAGAGCCTCAATAGCAGCATACTGAGCTGTTGTAGGTGAACACATTATTGCATATTGATGTATCTTTTTCATAGCATCTATTAAAACTTTATGAGCACATACATATCCTAATCTCCATCCAGTCATAGCATAAGCTTTAGAGAATCCATTTATTACTATAGTTTTTTCCTTTACCTCCGGGAAACTAGCTATTGAAACATGGTCCTCATCATATGATAATTCTGCATATATTTCATCAGAAATAATTATTACATCCTTATCCTTTAAAACATCCACAATCTTTTGAAGCTCTTCTTTATTCATTATTGCTCCAGTAGGATTATTAGGGAATGGAATTATTACCACTTTTGTTTTTTCAGTTATAGCCTCTTCTAAAAGTTCTGGAGTTAATTTAAAATCATCACAAGCTCTTAAATCTATTGTCTTAGCAATTGCTCCTGTAAATGCTGTACATCCCTTATAAGCTACAAAGCTTGGCTCAGGTATTATAACCTCATCTCCAGGACCTACTAAAGCTCTAAGAGCTAAATCTATCCCTTCACTTCCTCCAACAGTAACAAGTATTTCATCCTTTGGATTATATCTAAGAGAAAATCTTCTATTTAAATACTTTGATATCTCTTCTCTTAATTCTATAAATCCTGCATTTGATGAATAGTGAGTATGTCCTTGCTCTAGGGAATAAATTCCAGCCTCTCTAACATTCCAAGGAGTTACAAAATCAGGCTCCCCAACCCCTAAAGAAATAACATCATCCATTTCATTTATTAAATCAAAATATTTTCTAATACCTGAAGGTGGCATATTTTTTACATTATCTAATATCATATTCTCTAGTATCATATAAATAACATCTCCCTATCATCTGTTTTCTTTTCTCTAAATATTGTTCCATGATCTTTATATTTTTTAAGTACAAAGTGAGTTGCTGTTCCTGTTACATATTCTTGAATTGCAAGTTTATCTGAAACAAACATTGCCACTTCTTTCATTGTTTTTCCTTCTACTATAACAGTTAAATCAAATCCACCTGAAGACATTAAATAACAAGCTTTAACCTGTGGAAATTGATATATTCTCTCTGCAACCTTATCAAAACCAACACCTCTTTGAGGAGTTATTTGTACTTCTATTAAGGCTGTAACTGTCTCTCTTCCTGTATTCTCCCAATTTATAAGAGTAGTGTAGCCAGCGATTATGCTTCTTTCTTCATAGTCTCTTATGGCCTCTCTAACCTCTTCTACAGTTTTCCCTGTCATAATCGCAATTTCTTGATCTGTATATCTACTGTTTTTTTCTAAAACTTCTAAAATTTCTTCCATGACACATTGTCCCCCTTTGTTATTGCTTATTTTTTATTTAAATTGTTTAATTGTGTTTAGCATAATTAATAAAAAAAGTTCCTTCATCCCTAAAAAGGGACGAAGGAACTACTTCGCGGTACCACCCTAATAAGTAAAATTACTTTTACTCACCTCAGTTAGAAATCTTTAATAGTATGGACAAAATTTAATAAATTTATGCCCTACTTATTACTCAATTTCTATCCTCTTTAACGGGAGGAAATCGTCTTAATCTAATTAAAAGTTGTGTACATTTTAATTTTAAAACATACTTACTAAAATACTCTATTTAACCTTTAGTTCTCAACAAGAAACTCCGAGACTGCTTCAATTAAGCTTTCTTACTAAATCTCACCAAACTTTAGCTCTCTGAAAAGTCCACCTAATTTACTCTTTCTCTTCACTGTTTTTTATCATTTTTTCGTTTTTTATAATTATATACACAAAATTTAATAAATTCAATATTTTTTTATAAAAATTAATGCAAATTTGTTTTTTTATATAAAAATAGGGCTGTATCAAAATAACTTTTGATACACGCCCATGCAACAAACTAATTTACATGATTAATACTTAAAGTTTTGTTGTATTTATATATTTTAATTTCATTTCCATCTAAGTTTTCTTTATTCATGTCTATTGCATTAATTTGATTATTCTCATAGGTATTATAATAATAAATTCCTTTTTCTAAACACATGCAACTTGTATATTGAGTAATATCGCTTTTTTCTTCTATAGTTCTAATTGATCCTTTTACCATAGCAACATTATTTAATATATGGAAAAATTCAATTAAATCTATTGAATCTTTATCATTTTTCATCATTGCATCTCTTAAAAATGCTACTCTTATAAATCTAGATGCAGGTGTAAAATCTCCTGGTAATCCTACTAAACCAGTCCCTTGCCCTAAGGCAGTTAAAGACTGATCACCTAACTTAAATTCTGGAATTTGATTATATTTCATACTTATATATTGATTTAAATTTGTTACATGCCAATCAAAAGTAGGTGAATTAGTTAATACTCCAATATTATTATCAAATACACTTAATTTGTCCTTTGTTTGCTCAACTACAATAGACTTTCCTGTTATATCACTTATCATCCAGTGAAGAGTTGTGTTAGGAATATGTTCATTAATAGGTATATCTACTATATTAGCATTTTTCAATGCTTCCTTTACCTCCTCAACTGAGCTAAAATTTGCTAAAATCCATAATAAGAAATCATATACTGGAATATTAGTTTTACCTTCTATATTCTCTTTAGAATAACTTGCATAAACCGGAAAATTCAACCCAGCACATCCTAATCCCTTTTCATTCATACCATCTGCAAATGCAGGATAGTTATCAAAAATAGTTCCCATTCCAAGGACAGCATATTTTGCTGTTAATTCTCTATTATTTGATGTATTTACACATTTAAAGTTTCTAGGAATAAATATAATAGATTGATTAAATGAATACTCAATATCCATATTTCTTCCAAATAAATGCAATCCTTCTTTTGTTTCTAATGCTAATCCTGTACACATAAATCCTCTCTCCTCATTAGCTTGTTATATAGGTAAATAATACTATATTTATTTTAAAATTTATATTATACTTAATTACCATATTAACAAGTTTTTAAGTCCATTATTATTTTTTTATTCCTTACCTCTTATAATTTTTATTAATGAAGCCTTTTTACCATAATGTAAAGTTCCTTTTTTATATAATTTACTACTAAAGAATCCAACTAAAATTATGAATCCAACATTGATAATAGTAGTTATTAAAATTTCCATAAAAGTAACCTTTGATAAAACTATTCTCTCAAACATTATTAAAGGAGAAGCAAATGGTACATAACTAAATACCTTAGCTAAAGTTGACTCAATGTTAAACATACAGTTTATTGAAAGTAAGAAGACTCCAACAAAGACTAATGTAATTGCTCCCATTGATGAATTGACATCTTGAGCACTTGTAGCAAGGGAAGCCACTGCTGCATAAAGCATTGAGAATGTTAAATATCCTAAAAGGAAATAGGCAACAAATGCAAATATTATGCTAGCATTTAAATTTAATGAACTTAAAGCTTCTAAGCTTATACCTGATGTTTTAAGCATTATTAAGCCAGCACCTAGAATCACCGCTATCTGTGTAAGCCCTACAGCACATACTCCTAATACCTTACCAAAGAAAAGCTCCATTGGCTTAGCCATAGTTATTAAGGTTTCCATTATTCTGTTACTCTTTTCTTCTATAACTGAATTAGCAACCATAGAACCAAAAGTAAGAGTTATTATATAAATTCCAAAAACAAGGGCATAAACTAAAGTCATTCTCTCATGTGAAGCATTTCCTGTTTGAACTACATCAAGCTGAGCTGGAGTCATTATATTAGCATACTCTTCTGGTGTTATATTAAACTTCTCCATTGAAAATACAAATTTAGTGTCATTTAAAATTGTATTTACTTTCTTCATTAAAGAATCTCCAGGTAATTCATTAACATATAATTTTCCTGATACCTCTTGACCTGTTGAAACTTCAAGTAAAGCCTTATAATCTGACTTTCCATTTTCTATTTCCCTTTTAACCTTATTAGTTTCTTCTGAATCTTTGCTTAAAACAACTTTAAAATCATCATCATTTAAACTTTCTAAAGTATTAGAGTCAAAAAATTTATTATTAGCTTCTGTGCTTATCATTATTAAATCTTTGGATCCTTCTCTATTAAACAGTCCTACTATTTTATCCATATTAAAGAATCCTAGCATTACAATTAAAGTAATTATTGTTGATATTATAAGAGCTTTATTTCTAATAGTTTCTTTATAGGTAAAACTAAAAATACTCCAAAACTTTTTCATACTAATCACCTAACCTTTCTATGAAAATATCATTTAAGGATGGTCTTTCAAAATAAAATCCCCTTATATCTAAATCTGTGTTAGTGATTTTTCTTAAAAGTTCTTTTCCTTTTTCTAAATCCTTAAGATTTATTCTATAACTTCCCTTTTTGAATTCTAAAGCTTCAAATCCTAATTCTTTTAATAAATCTTGTACTTTTTCTTCTCCTTCAACTACAAGACCTTTAATTCCATAGTCTTCTTTTATCCTATTAAGATTTCCTTGAAGTATGGTTTCCCCTTTTTTAAGCATTATTATATCATCACAAAATTCTTCCACATCAGCCATCCTGTGACTACTAAAAATTAATGTTTTGCCTTTAGCTAATAATTCTCTTATTACAGTTTTAAATAATTCCACATTTACAGGGTCTAGTCCACTAAATGGCTCATCTAAAATTATGACTTCTGGATTATGCATTACTGCAACTATTAACTGTATTTTTTGTTTATTACCTTTTGATAAAGTTTCAACCTTTTTATTTAGATACTCACTTATTTCAAACTTTTCAAGCCAATACTCTATGCTATTTAATGCCTCTTTTTTCTTCATTCCATAAAGAGAAGCAAAATGCATAAGTTGACTCTTAACTGTGTATTTAAGATATAATCCTCTCTCCTCTGGTAAATATCCAAAAGCATTTTCATCAAAGCTTAGCTTTTTATTATCCACTAAAACCTTTCCAGTATCACTTGGTAATATTCCAAGTAGTATTCTTATTGCAGTAGTTTTTCCTGCTCCATTTCTCCCTAATAACCCTAAAGCTTTTCCTTTTTCAATGACAAAGCTTAAATCTTTTAAAGCTTGCACCTCTCCAAAGGTTTTGCTTATGCTTTGAGCCTCAACTCTCACTAAAAATCCCCCTTTTCATTTTAATAAACATGTTAAATTTTACTGTTACATAAAATATTACCATTTTTCGCACTATTTTTAAACATATTAAATAATATAGCACTAAAAGTATTACTCTTTAACTACTTAATAAATTTTTGTTTCTTCATTGGTATTTTTATTAACAACAAAAAGCTCAAAATTATTAAAATCAATTGAATCTACATCATATAATAAGTCAACTACAAAAAATTCTACAAGCTTAGTATCCTTATTTATTTTATTCCATTCAATAACAGCATCTACAGCCTTCCCATCGAGAACCATCATTTGCTTAATTTCATATATTTTACTAAAATCATTTGATTTTAATTTAATACTATAATTTTCATGAAAATTTTCTATCTCTTCATCTTCTAAGTTTTCAGTAAATAAATTTAAAATAGATCCAAATTCAAAATTCCTCAAATTTCTAACAGTTAAATTTATATCATCTATTTTAATTTTGGTATTTAAATTTATATAATTATCATTACTTAGGTTAACAATTCCTTCTTTTTTAATCTCTTTAGTTCCATCAATATACTTTCCAGCTAAGGCATGTCTAATTTTCACTTTTTCTAAGGGCTTTTCTATTGCAGCAACAAAATCTATACTTATTTCTTCTTTAATTTTATTATCAATTACTTTTGATGAAATAATATGTGGTCCAAAACTAAACGCACTATCATATTTAGTTATGAATGTAGATAAATTTGCTTCAGTTTCGCCTATATAAGAACCATCTTTTCTCCTTATCTTATATTTAGTGAGCAAATAATTATCATAAAGCTTAGAATACTCAATTTCAATGTTATAATTATCAACCTCAAACTCATAAGGAAAACTTATAGTTTCATTTTCTTCAACTAAATCAGTAGAACTAATTCCCACAAATATAATTCCAATAATCACAAATATCCAAATTACTTTTTTATTAATTTTAACCATTTTCAACCTCCTTTTTTCTATTTTATCATCCTAATAAAACCCATAAATACCAAATAAAAAAAGTTAATACTTTATTCAAATCAAGAATAAAGTATTAACTTATACTTTTATTTTCAACTTTTTAATTTTCTCTAATTTATATCTAAAATCACTAATACATATTTAGTCTAACTTTTAATCTGTCTTAATTTTTATTTAAATACGCTCTATTAAAAATTTAAATATGTTTTTTAGCTATTGAGTTGTATAAAAAATAACCGAGTAAAACTCCAATTATACTTATCACCCAATAATCTATTCCAATATAAATTACTGGTACAGAAATTAATCCAAAACTTAATATTAATTCTAATATTGGAACTATAAGATAAACTACAGAAGCTATTAATACACAGCCGGCTATATTATTAAATTTTCCTTTTAGAAATGCTGGATAAAATCCTAAAGGTATAAATAAAATCAATCTAATAATTATCCATTTCATAAGATATCCTATAGTTATTCCCCTATTCATTAATTCAATATAACTTTTAAAAGGAATTAAGTCTACTTGAAAATTAACATTTGAGCTTCCTCCAACTTCTATAGGGAATATATACCATCCAACTAGAAATATAAAATAATTAGCAAATAAAAATTTATATAATTCCTTTTTCCAATCTATATCATATTTTACACCCTTTACTTTATAATATATTAAAACTCCACCTCTAATTATTATATACATTGGAACAGCAATAATTATTAAAGCTAGCAATTTTATATAATCAAATCTCATAAATATTAGATGGGTAAAGAAAGCTATAAGTATTATTAATGAAATTCCCACTGTATATAGTAGTGGTTTTACCCCTCTTTCCACTACAGTTTTTAGTTCTCCTCTAATTTCATTTATTTCTCCAAATCGTTCTAAAGCGATCTTAACACTCTCTTTTTCACTAAACCCTTCTAATTTTAATTCTTCTACAGATTCTATTAAATGATTCCTCATAGTTTCCTTTATCTCTTTATTTTCTTTTGAAATTCCATCAATATTCTTATATAAAGAGTCAATATAATTATCTATCTCTCTCATTTTATTCTCCCCCCAAAAAAATATTCATAATACTCTTTAGAAATTCCCATTCACTCTTTTTTTCTTTTAGATAATTAACTCCATCCTCTGTAATTTTAAAATATTTTCTTCTTCCACCACCACTTTTACAATTACTCCAGTATGATATTACAAGTCCTAATTTTTCTAACCTTTTTAAAACAACATATAAGGTTCCATCCTTGACCTCAAAGGCTTCTTTACTATTTTCTCTAATTAATTTTGAAATCTCATACCCATATAAATCTTTTTCTAGTAAAAGTGATAATATTATACTTTCCACATGTCCTTTTATAATCTCTTTATTAAGTTCCAATATTATCCCTCCCAAGTATAATTATACCATAAAGTACTCTATAGTATAGAATACTTTATGGTATAATTCATAAAAACATAATAAAAAAAAGCTGTATTCCAAATAAGAATACAACTTCTTTTTATATTAACTATTAACTTTATCTGCCTTTAAACTTTTTTCTAACTTTCTAAGAGTTATTTGATGAAGATAATACCTATACAGCTGAATTATTTCTAAACTATTATATTGGCTTAATTCATCAATTATATCTTTATTATTACCATTAAAAAGTAGTCCTAAAGAATATCTTAAATAGACATTACAATAAACCTCAAAATATATAAATTCATATTTATATTTTTCTTCATCATAATCATATTTTGGATCATTACATAAAGACTTTGCTTCTTCTGATAAACTTGACCATATTCCTACAAAATCATTATAATCCTTCGGAAAGTTTTTCTTCTTAAAAAATTCTTGAAATTTTTCTTCTACTAAAGCTCTTAAACATTTTAAATATCTTACTTCCCCATGTAAATTTTCTGATACAGACATTCTTAACCTTAAGGAATCCCTTAAATCACCCTGAATTTGATCATCTGTAGATGCCAAAATATTTTTTATTATTCTCTGTAAGTTCTCAATTCTCTCCTCCATAAAAATCCCCTTTTAACCATTAAATTTATAACTGAAGCATTCATATTATTAATTTAAATAGATTTTATTTTTTTAATCTTATTTAGATCTAATATGATTTTTTAATGCATTCATTGCCATAATATATCCATATTCACCAAATCCACTTATCTGCCCAATACAAGCTGGGGCTGTAACTGATTTATGTCTAAACTCTTCTCTTTTGTGAATATTGCTTAAATGCACCTCAACAGTTGGTATTTCAACTCCTTTTAAAGCATCATAAATAGCTATGCTATAATGTGTGTATGCTCCAGGATTTATAATTATCCCATCATACTTTTCAAAGTATGCATTATGAATAAAATTAATTATTTCTCCCTCTATATTGCTATGGAAGCAATTTACCTCTAACCCTAATTCTTTTCCTTCTTCTTTTATATAATCAATGACCTGATTAAAATCTTTAGCACCATAGATTTCTTTTTCTCTAATCCCCAAAAGATTTAAATTAGGTCCATTTATAACCATTATTTTCATAATATCTCTAACCAAATTATTAATTTTTTCTTTGGTTAAAATCCACCTACTTTCCATTTAGGATTTTTAATAGAATAATACTATTAAAAACAAACTTTTTCATAGAAAATTTCACAAGTTTATTTAATAATAACTTCTTGAAAGATTACAATTTATAATCTTAAATCACTGAAAAAATTCTTATCTATAAAAAAACTATTCTTTCTCTTGTAAACCAAAATCAGAAATAGCTTTAACTATTTCTCTAATAGCCTCTTCAACAGTACCATCATTTATAATTTCTATATCACTATGCTTTTTATATAAATCAATTCTATCTCTATATAAATTAGTAAGTCTTTCTTTTCCATCCCATAAAAGAGGTCTTCCTTCTGTGTCTATATCTTCCATAATTAAATCTAAAGGCCTGTTTATAAAAACAGTTATAAACTCCTTAAAATTCCCCATATTTTCTTCTCTTGTAACTATTCCACCACCAGAAGATATAACCACATTTTTTAAGGTTGATAAAAGTTCACAACTTTTACTTTCTAAATCTCTAAAAACATCTTCTCCCTGAGCAAAAAGTTCTTTTATTTCTTTTCCTGTACTTCTTTCTATGAATTCGTCCATATCTAAAAAATTCATTTTTAGTACCTTTGAAAGCTCTCTTCCTATGGTTGTTTTTCCTGCTCCAGGCATTCCAATTAAAAGTACTCCTCTTTTTTTCATATACTAATCCCCTTTTTGTATTTTACCCAATAATATTATTTAAACTTTTAAAATTCATTTTAGTTTTTATTCCTATTTTAAAACAGTAATTATTTATAATAATACCTAGAAATAATTACTGTTTTAAAAAGAAACTCTTAATTCTATTAATTATAAAATTAAGTATAATTTAAAAATGTAATCTATACTTATTTTATATCATATTTGGCTAAATTTAGTATTCAAATTAACATTTTCTTATTACAAAATTAACTTTAAAATCTACATTTCAATTCTTCATATATATCTTCTTCTGTAGACTTATCTACTTTTATTCCATTCCAAATCTCTTCAGCTTTAACCCCTTGTCCAACTAACATAAATAATCCATCCACTGTTTTAAGACCATTGTTCTTAGCCATTTTTAAAAACTTAGTTTCCAAAGGATTATAAACTATATCTACAGCAACCTTAAACTTTTTAATTACCTTTTCTGAAACAGCTACTGAATTTATATTAGGATACATTCCACAGGGAGTTGTGTTAATTAAAGCAAACTCCTCATGAATTTCTTCAAGATCACCATAACTCATAAAATTAATATTGAAATCTTTAAATTTTTTAAAAGCTTTCTCTTTGTCCCTAGAAACCAAAACTATTTTTTTAGCTTTGCTATCCTGTAGATATTTCAAAATACTTCTAGCAGCTCCCCCTGCTCCTAAAACAAAAAAGCTATTTCCTTCAATATTAACCTTTGCTCTTTCTAGCATTTTACCAAATCCATAATAATCAGTGTTATAACCATAGGATTTTCCATCTTTTATTAAAATAGTATTTACTGCTCCTATAGCTTTGGCCTCAGGTGAAATAATATCTAGCTGATTCATAACCTTCTCTTTATATGGTATTGTAACATTGGCTCCCTTTACTCCTAAGCATTTTAGACTTTCTACAATATTATTTTCAAAATCTTTTTTTACAGAAAAAAGATTATATAATCCATCTATATTATTATCTTTAAAAACTTTATTATGTATCTCTGGAGACAAACTATGTCCTAACTTCTCACCTATTAATCCAAATAACTTCAAAACTCCACCTCCTTAATTTTTACAATTTAATTCTAACAAAAATATTGAATAAAGATAAAACTCTTACACTATACAATAATTAAGATTTAAACTTTAATAATAAAACTCCATAATTAATTCATAATTCTATGATTAAATTACCATACAAAACTTATAATAATCTTTTTACATCCCCTGTTGAAAGATTAATAATAATTTTAAGTTTTTGTTTAAATATCCAAAACCAAATACACAGGTTCATGTAAGACACTTAGTTACCCTACTAGGTGTCTTTTACATTTTGAATAGTATTTTATAAAAAGTTCTAGATTTATAATCATAGAATATTTACTAATTAAATTATTTATATATTTTTCACCTTATAAAATATAATAATAAAAATCACTTCCACAACAATTAAAAATGCCCTTATGGCAAAATTAGTAGTAATTAACGTATATATAAGAGTTATTATCATTACCAATTTTAAAAATTTAATCAAAGCTTTAATTTCCAAATTTGATACCCTCTTTTTCTATAGTAATTATTTGTTGACAATCATTATTCTACTCTCTTATTTATTTTCTATAGGGTATTTCAAAAAAAGTTTATGCTTTATTAAAATAAATGGATGTCTTGTTAATTTGATACCCATTATTATTAACATTTTAAAATTCCGCTTTTTTATAACATACTAAAATCCTATAATCACCTATTTAATCTCTTAAAACCACCAAAATATATTTTTCCCTTTAATTCTAATTAAATTATGCTCTATTATTCAATTAAGTCCTCTTCTCTAAATAATCCTTTTTCCAACTAAAAAAATAATTTTATTTCATTTTACTTAATGAAATTTTCTCTCATCTCTATTTTATATTGTTGATATTCTTTACTTATATCCATTAATGCATGAAGCATCTCCTCTGCATAAGGTAAAAGTTCTTTATTTTTTACTCGACTTAGATTTTTCTCTATAACTTGATTTTCTCTATCTTTATGAAAAATTTCCATATTATTTTCTTTTTTGTATCTTGCAACATCTAAAACAACATTCATTCTTTCTTCAAAAAGTTTCATAAGTTCTCTATCTATTATATCGATTTCCTCCCTACATTGAGCTAACTTATCACTCAAAAATTCCACCTCTTTTCTTTTAACTTCTTTACTATGTTTTAAGCAAATATTAATTTCATTTAGAACATCATCAAAGTGAATTAATTTTCAACATTTTATACCATACTAGATAAAAATTAATTTAAATTAATATTTCCTAATAAAAGTAAATAAAGCCAATTTTATTTTAAAACATAGCTATTTATTTAATTAACTCTAATATAGAAATAGCTGCAACGGCTTCTATAACAACTAAGGCTCTTTGAACTATACAAGGATCATGTCTACCATTTACACTTAGAACTTCCTCTGTCATATTTTTTATATTTATAGTTCTTTGTTCTTTAGAAATAGATGGTGTAGGTTTTATAACAACTCTGAATATAACTGGCATTCCATTTGATATTCCCCCAGTTATTCCTCCATTATTATTAGAGTATGTCTTAACTTTTTCATATTCTATGAAATATTCGTCATTTGCTTCTGAACCTTTCATATTTGCAAAGTCAAAACCTGCTCCAAATTCAATTCCCTTTACAGCAGGCACTGAAAAGGCTAAATGAGCTATGGTACTTTCTAAAGAATCAAAGAATGGATTTCCTATACCAGCCTCTAATCCTACTATGGCGCACTCAACAATTCCTCCAATAGAATCTCCTTCCATTCTATATGAAGTAATCTCTTCCTTAATTTCTTCTATTTTATTTGTATCTATTACTGGAAGTTCTTTAGTTAAAAGTTCTTCTAAATCTTCTTTCTTTAAATTTAATGCATCAAAAGAAGAATCCTTAACTTTTCCAACTTGCTTAATATGAGAACCAACAATTATACCTTTTTCCTTAAGTATTTCCTTAGCTAAGGCTCCAGCAAAAACTAAGGGTGCTGTTATTCTTCCTGAGAAATGTCCTCCACCTCTATAATCATTAAAGCCATTATATCTTACATAACCAGGGAAATCTGCATGGCCTGGTCTCATTACATCTTTTATTTTTGAATAATCTCTAGATCTTTTATCTGTATTTCTTATTATCATTGAAATAGGAGCCCCTGTGGTGATTCCATTAAATATTCCACTTAAAATTTCTGGTTTATCCCCTTCTTTTCTCTGAGTTGATAAACTATTTCTTCCTGGTGCTCTTCTTTCCATATCTTTTTCTATGTTATCCATATTTATTTTTATTCCAGGTTCTATTCCATCTATTACTATTCCTATTCCTTCTCCATGAGATTCTCCAAATATAGATAATTTTATTTTATTACCCCAAACTCCTCCCATTTCTTTGCTTTTAAAGCTTCTTATCTCTAAAAGCTTCCTCCTTTCTGTTGAATATTCTATATATTATTCTTCTCTTAAAATTCCACCTAAGCTCTTAAAATCTTCCCAAAATCCTGGATAAGATTTTTTAACACAATCTGGTTCTTTTATAATAACCTCTTCCTTGCATCTTGTAGAAGCAATAGCTAAACTCATAGCTATTCTATGATCTTTATGACTATATACTTCTCCTCCTATTAACTCTTTAACTCCATTTATTATAAGTCCATCTTTTAATTCCTTTATATCTGCACCTAGTTTATTAAGCTCAGTGCATATAGCATTTAATCTATCACATTCTTTTATTCTAAGTCTTTCTCCGTTTATAATCCTAGTCTCTCCTTTACTTAAAGCAGCAACCACTGTCAAAACTGGAATTATATCTGGGCACTGTGAAGCATCTATAATTGTTCCATTTAAATCCCCATGAATTATGCTTAAAGACTCTTCTTGATTTTCTATAAACCTAGCACCCATACCCTCTAATATTTCAATGCATTCCTTATCCCCTTGATAAGAACTTAAATCTAAATCAAGACAATTTATTTCTGAGCCTAAGGCTCCTGCTGAAAAATAGAAAGCAGCTTGTGAGTAATCACCTTCAACCTTATAATTCATAGGCTTATAACTTTGATTACCTTTTATTAAAAATTCCCTATAATTATTATTTATTATTGCAACTCCAAACTTTTCTATCATGTCTAAAGTTAAATCTATATATCCTTTAGATTCAAGTTCTGTAGTTATTATTATTTTAGAATCCTCTTTTAATAAAGGAAGAGTAAATAATAAACCACTTATAAATTGAGAACTTATATTTCCCTTAACTTTGAATTTTCCACCTTTTAAGCTTCCTTCTATATTTAAATCAAGTTTTTCTTCCTCATAGGAATACTTAACTTCTTGCTCCTCAAAAATCTCATAATAAGTTTTTAATGGTCTTTTCCCTAAATTTCCTCTACCGATAAAATTAACTCTATTATCTTTTATTAAGGAAATTGGAACTAAAAATCTTAAAGTGGAACCTGATTCATTACAATCAATAACTTTATAATTAGAATCCTTTAAAATATTTTCTCCATTTATAATTAGTTTATCTTCTTCTACTTTTATATTTGCTCCTAAAGATTTCATTCCTTCCATAGTTGCAATAATATCTTCTGAAAAATCTATGTTAGAAATAACACTTTCTCCTTTGCTTAAAGAAGCACAAATAATAGCTCTATGAGCCATACTTTTAGAAGGTGGTATATTTACACTTCCCTTTAACTTACTAGGAGTTATAATTACCTTTTTCACTTTTTACCCACTCCCTATACTTATTTTTAAATTACACTATAAATTTTATCCTCTATTTTAAACCCATATTAATTTCATATATAACCCTAAAGCCTTTCTAAAAAAATTCTTTAGAGAATTAATATATTTCTAAATTTAGAAACTAGAGAAATAATTAAATTAGCTCTAAATTCCTTTAAGAAACCAAGTTGTTAAGTTATTTATAAAGTAATAACTTTAAATTAATATTCACTTAACCCCCTATGCCTTTATTCAAAAAATTCTACAGTTGTATTATATATATAACTTTCTCCAATATCTTTTAAAAGGATAACATTTAAATTTCCATTTAAATTCTTCTTATCTAATTTTATAGCTTCTTTAGCTAATCCATTATCTTCAATGTTAACATCAGTATTTAATCCATACTTCTTTAATAAACTCTCAATTCTTTCTGCTGTTCCCTTTTTAGTAAGTTTCTTTTCTTCTGCAATCTTGCTTATCATATTCATTCCTATAGCAACAGCTTCCCCATGAGAATAAGTTTCATAATTATAAATTTGCTCTATGGCATGACCTAAAGTATGACCAAAGTTTAGAACCATTCTTTCTCCTAAATCTTTTTCATCATTTTCAACCACTTCTCTTTTTATATTGCAACATTCATAAATAATTTCTCCAATATTCTCTTTTAGGTCCTCTTTATTTTCAAAGCCCTCTAACTTTTCAAATAACTCTTTACTCTTAATACATCCATATTTTATTACCTCTCCAAGGCCATCATTAAAATACTTTTCTGGAAGTGTTCCAAGCATATTGGGATCTATTAATACTAATTCAGGATGATAAAAGCTTCCTACTAAATTCTTCCCTCTTTCTAAGTCAACAGCTACCTTGCCACCAACGCTAGAATCAACTTGAGCTAATAATGATGTAGGTATTTGTATAAAGCTAATTCCTCTTAAAAAAGTTGATGCAACAAAACCTGCAAGGTCTCCAACAACCCCACCACCTAGAGCTATAATTAAATCGCTTCTAGTTAATTTAAAATCTAAAAGTTTATTATATATTCCTGGTAATACGCTAAAAGATTTACTCTTTTCTCCTGATTCAACAGAAATAACTTCAACTTCAAAGCCTTCATTTTCTATGTTTTTCTTTATAGCCTCTCCATATATATCATTTAAATTATCATCAGTTATAATAGCTACTTTTTTCCCATCAAATACAGTTTTTATGTATTCTCCAAAATAATCTTTTAAATCCTTTTGAATTACTATATCATAACTTTTTTCATCTAAATTTACTCTTAAAACTTTCATTTTTATCACTCCAAACCCTTTAATTTTATGTTTTATAAAAATATTGATTTTATTATGTTATTTCTATTTAAGTATAAATTTAATGGGAGTTTAAACACTCCCACTAAATTAAATAATATTCTATAACTCTCTACCAACAGCCTTTGCGATAGCTCTTAAATCTTCTAAAAGCTTTCCGTACTCTTCTGGTTTAATTGACTGTTGACCATCACATAAGGCATTAGCAGGGTCATTATGTACTTCTATTATTAATCCATCTGCACCTACAGCTATGGCTGCCTTTGATAATGGTTCTACCATCCATGACTTTCCTGCTGCATGACTTGGATCAACAATTACTGGTAAATGACTTAGTTTTTTAATAGCAGGTATTGCACTTAAGTCTAAGGTATTTCTTGTATAAGTTTCAAAGGTTCTAATTCCTCTTTCACAAAGAATTACATTTTCATTTCCACCGGCCATTATGTACTCTGCTGACATTATAAGTTCCTCTATTGTAGCTGACAATCCTCTTTTTAAAAGAATAGGTTTTTTTGTCTTTCCAAGCTCTTTTAAAAGATCAAAGTTTTGCATATTTCTTGCTCCAACTTGAATAACATCAACATCTTCAATAAACTTTTCTATCATACTAGTTGACATTATTTCCGTAACTATAGGAAGGCCTGTTTTTTCCTTAGCCTTCTTTAGAAGCTCCAATCCTTCAAGTTCTAACCCTTGGAAACTGTATGGTGAAGTTCTTGGTTTAAATGCACCACCTCTTAAGAAACTTGCCCCTAATGCCTTAACTTCTTTGGCTATTTCAGTTATTTGTTCCTCACTCTCTACGGAACAAGGGCCAGCTATTAATGCTATTTTCTTATCACCAATTTTATTTCCTAAGACATCAATTATAGAGTTCTCTGGATGGAATAATCTATTTGCCTTTTTAAAGGGCTCTTGAACAGGCATTATTCTCTCTACATTTTTGTTTGCTTCTACTTTAGCAGGATCTATTTTGCTTGTATCTCCAACTAAACCAATTACACACATTTCACTTCCAGAAATTCTTTGAGTCTCAACTCCAAGTGATTCTATCTTTTTTATCAATTTTAAAATCTCCTCTTCCTTTGTTCCTGGTTTTAATATAACTATCATAATTCGCCCTCCTTTTTTATTTTAACCTTTTTATCTAAAATAGTCTAAATGTAAAATTAAACTGTTTAAATTATACTATTGCAAAAAAATAGAACCCACTTTAATGAGTTCTATCAAATAAATTATAATACAATATTACTATAATATTAATATCTATCACGCTAATTATACAAACCCATTAGTTAAAAGAGCACAGTTTTTGTTGCACATAAAAGATCCAGCGCTAAAATGAAAGCCCCAGCTAGAGTAAAAGCTATAAAATTGTGCTACTAATCCCTTTACTAATAAATTTAGCATAACATCCTCCAAAAAATTTTTAAACAGTTATTTCTAAACTTTTTTAAATTTATTATACACTTTGTAATTTCAAAGTCAATAAAATTTAAAACAAAAGTAGTATAAGACTCTATATAAAATCTTATACTACTTGCTTAAAATTTACTTCAATCTAATTAAAATAATTAAAACTTATTATCTTGCAGTTCTAACAGTTATTGATTCCTTAGTTGAAAGTTCACCATTAGAATATTTAGCAGCAATCTTAAAGTTATAAATAGTGTGTCTGTTTAATCCCTTAAATGTAAATTCAGTTTCATCAGCACCTATTTCTTTAACTTTCTTACCATCTTTATAAAGAACATAGCCTTCTAATCCATAAGTTTTTTCTGGCTCTTCCCAGCTTACAGTTACATTTTTCTTAGTCTTATCAGTAACCTTAAAGTCTCTTACTGGGTTTACTATAACTTCTTCTTCCTCAACTTCTGGATTTCCAACCTTAACTCTTACTGTATTTGAAGAAACTTTATTTCCATTAACAGTAATATTTACTTGGACATCAGTAAAGCCTTCAGAAGCTCCAGTCATCATTCCATTTTCAATAGTTAAAACTTCTGGTTTTGAAACTTTATATTCAACTTCAGCTTCTTCTAAGTTAACATTTGCACCATTATTCATTAATGCATTTATAGCAAATGGAACGCTTTGTCCAACTTCTAAGTCATGTTCTACTGTATTTAAGTTTACATAAGCTAATTCTGGTGATTCAATTGACTTATCTATTTCTTTAACATAAATATTATCTAAGATTACTTCTTTGAATCCATCACCTTTTTCTAAAGTAATATAGTAGTCTCCAGCAAAATCTCCAGTTGTAAACTCGTGAGTTACAGATTTAGTTTTAGTGAAAATATCTTGTGCATAATTTGAACCAGTAGCCTCTAAAGGAATGTTTACAATCTTTTCACCATCTCTATTTTTAATATTAACAGTATATCCTGGAGCAGCATTTTCTAATGAATATAAGAATCCAAATTCATAAGTTTTATTTGGTTCTAATTTGAATGATGAAACATCTGTAGTCAACATTTCACCTATTTCCTTTGGTTGTTGGTTAGATTTTAATGAGAATCTTCCATCAAGTACCCAGTTCATTCTTTGATTAGCATCTATAGATATATCCTTCTCAGCTAAGTGAGATCTATTTGAATGTCCTCTTCCTGGAGATAAATAAAATGGTGATATACCTTCATCTACATTTTCAAAATCTTCGTAGAATACATATCCATCTCTATTAGTGTGTCCTGGATGATCCCATATTCTAAAGTCATCAACTAGTACAACTGAGTCAGCATCTCCTTCTGAAGCCTTTAAGTAAACATCAGCTGAATTTACTCCTTTAGGTACAGTAAATTCTACTTCCATTCTCACGAAAGTATCGTCAATATACTTAACACCTTCTCCTTGTCTTACTTTACCACCACTTGTTATTACATTAGTGAAATCTTTTCCACCAACATTAACTCCTAGTGTAACTTCTCTATTATTATCATTTTTAACCCATGCAGATACTGAATAAGTTACTCCTTCTTCTAATCCACTTATGCTTTGAGAAATTTTAGCATCAGCGCCTTCATTTCCACTTATTTTAATAACATCATTACCTAATCTCTTTTGAACACTTTCATTTTCAATAGTTATATGATCTGTATTTTCAGCAGTAGATTCTTTATTCCACTTATCAAAAGTTTGAGAATCAAATCCTGGATCAGCTATTTCTGAGCCATATCCCCAATCCTCTATTCTCTTCTCTTCAACCTTTTCCTTAGTAACTATATAAGGAGTATCTTGTTTTACTTCTAAATTAACTTTTCCATCTACAACTGGTACTTCCTTAACTAAAGTTCTTCCTAGATCTGATAATTCATATAAATAAACTTTGTCATTAGAAGTCCATCCTTCTGGTAAAGTCCATTCTGAAGTAGTTCCTAATGGATTCCAGTGATATATCTTCTCACTATTTGCTTCATCAACAGGATTCCATGGTAAGAATAATTGAGTATCACCTATACCAGTATTTCCAATTGAATTTTCTGGAGTAGTAGCAACTAATCTATCATTTCTATAGTAATTTATATTAGACTCTTCTCTAACAGCCTTAACTCCATTTTCAAATAATACTTCATTTTCACTCATCTTAGTTATTGGGAAGTGTTGTAAATACTTAGTAGGTAATACTTGGTTATAGAACACCTCTGTTCCATAAGTACCTTCTATATCATGTCTAGTTCCCCATCCTCCTGATAATAAGTGCTTATTACCTTTTACTAATGGATCTGCTAAGAATGAATCTTGAGTATCATTTTTCATAAATCTCATTATTTTACTTGCATTTCCCTTGTTTGGATATGCAGGATCTCCACCCCAGTGAGTCCATGGAACATGTTGCTCTAATGGTCCATTCATTTCTGTTGCAATCATAATTCCATAATCATTTATCTTTTCTCCTAATTGATGAGCATTCCATCCATTCCCTGTATAAACGTCAACGTAAATCCATCCTAGCTCTGGTGCATCTTCCATTAACATATCAAGTCTTCTGAATAATTCACCACTAGTTATATCTCCTCTTTGATTTACATAATAAGCTTGGTCTAACCATCCCCATCCTGGAGCATTTTCGTTAACTAATTCAGTTGGATATTCAAACGCATCCATAGTATATTCAGTTGCATTTATATGAACACCTATTTTAGCATTATATTCCTTACCTTGTTCTATTAAGGTATTGAAGTCTTCCTTACCACCTTGTCTCATACCAATATGTCCGCCATAGTCTGGATGAGAGTCGTCATGTCCTTCTCCTTGATATCCTTTATGAAGAACTAATTGGCCAAATCCATCTGTATAATTTGAAAGCTTTTTAATTGTATCTAATGATCTTAGGAATGGATTTTGAGTGTATCCAATATTAAAATCAATATATGACATTTGATTTTTTATTTCTTCTCCACCTACTGGAATTTTCATATTTTTTCTATATTGAATAGCACCATCTTGCCAATCTACTTGACCATCTTCATTCTCATCTCTTGCTATAATTACTTCTGACCATGGCTTTTCGCCTTGATATAACTTACTTCCTTGATCTGTTGTATCTTGAAGAATTTCTTTATAAGTCCAAGTACCGTTTGAAATTCCAACTTTCTTATAGTTTGTATTATCAGGAAGAGTATCATTTTCTGTTGTTAATACAACCCTATTTCCACCTTCAATAGTATTATTATTTATAGTAACAGCAAACTTATCATCATTTATAAATGCATAAGTTTTACCCTTAACCCCTGGTTTTGCCTTAGCAACATCTGTAAACTCTTCATTTATGTTATTCCAGTCACCAGTTGTTAGAACAGAGGCTGTTTTACCATTATTTAAACTACTTACTGAAGCTAAACTATGATTTGGGAAATTTAATGTTTGAAGTTTAACATCCCCTTCTTGAATATCAGTAACTTCCATTCTTAATTTATTTTCATTAACAGTCATCTTTAAAGTAATAGTCATTCCTATATCTTCAAAGTTTAATGTATATATACCTTCATTATTTGCAAATTCACTAGTTACTTTTGGAATTCTCTTTTCACCATTAATTTCAACCATATATTGAGCTTCTAAATCATCTACAGGTGCTCCTGATAAAACATCTTCAGTTCCTTTCCACTCATACCTAACTACAGTTGGGAATCTATTATCTAAAACAACTTTCATAGAATCTGACTCTATAGTTTGTTCTTCTAATGGACCTACTTCTGGTGCCATTATTCCACCTAATTCCTCAACAACAAGATTATCTAAAGTAACATTTTTATTTCCATACCATCCAGTTAAACCAACTTTTCCTCTTACATCTGGTAAATTAGATACTGCAACTTGCCCTATTTTCTCGTCATCAACCCACATAGTAATATTTGTATCTTCTACTTTAAGCTTTATTTTATAAGTTTTTCCTGGCTCTGGTGTAAATGATCCTGGAAATGCACCATATTTACCATCTCCAGTTTTCCATACCCAAGAACCATTATCGTAACAAACAGCTCCCCATTCAGTTTCTGATATATATCTGAATAATAAACCTATTCTTCCTCCATTATTATCAACAGAAAAATCAGTTTCATAAATAAAGTTCTTAACCTCTGGAGAATTCATATCAACAGCCATAGATACTGCATTCATAGGTATTGTAACTTTACCATTTTCATAACTTGGAGATCCGCCTCCTTTTACAATTTGCCAATCCCCCCTTGTTTCTTCCGTGTCAAAATTAGTTTCATAATAGGCCAAATCTGAACTTACAGTTACATTAGCTATTGCTTTCACCTCTGTACCTTCAACTGTACCTTCAACTTTGAATGTACCTGGCTTTGAATAACTTTCCTTAGGTATATAATTCCAAGAAACCTCCTTAATACTAGACATACCATTTTCATGATTTACTGTAACACTTGATGGTAAAATAGGCTTAACTCTTGGATAAGTTTCTACATTTACTTCATTTATTGATACTATAGGTCCCTTATCTATAGTCATAGGAGCATACTTAATATAATCAAATTTGGTAGTTTTAGCGTTACCCCATCCTCTATATCCAACTTTACCAGCTTGTAATGGAATTAAATCTGATTCTTTATCATATATAGTTTCAAATTCTCCATCATTTACAGAAACATTAACAGTTAAATGCTTTTCAACAAAAGTAGCCTTAACTGTTACAACATCTCCATTATTTAGTCTTGGTCCTGTAATATCCTCCCAGCTACTTTTATTTTCTATAACCCAGCCAGTACCTGAATTATAGTTAATCATTCCATAGTTTGACTCAGTTGCTCTAAATATTATTCCAGTTTGAGAACCTCCAACTGTAAATTTACTTTCTAACTCACCATTTTTTATATTAGGCGATTGATCTTCCATAATTCTATAATCTCCATTATTGGTAACTGATAAAAATCCATCAGTTACCTCAACACTTCCTGAGCCTGCTAATTTTGTCCAAGTAATCCCCTCTGGTCTATCATAGTTTTGAATATAAGCCTCAGCTTCTTCATCACTATTAGTTAAAATTTCAGCTGATTCACTATTAATCTCATCTCCAGCTTCATTAACAGGTGTAGCAAGTACTGAAATTGGTAATTGTCCTACAATAACGGCAGCTGCTATTATTGCGGCAATCTTCTTATTCATGCATTTTCTACCCATTTTTCTCCCCCCTAATTTCATGTTAAATGTTTACATTTATAATTTTATCCTTTAATACCAATAAATAACATGTATATTTTCTACTTTAGTATGTATTTTATTTACAGATACTTTATTTAAGATTAAATTATTTTTATAAATAAAAAGAGTTATCTATTCTTTAGATAACTCTTTTTCATATAATACTATTCTTCTTAAAATCCATAATATAAACTATGAACTTATGAAAATTAATAATAAAAATAACCTTAATATAATAGATACTAGATAATCTACCAAAATAAAAGAACTATCTAATTTAGATAGTTCTTTTAAGGGTTAATTGTTGACTATAAGTAAAATATATTCTTTTATAAATTGCTAAAATTCAATTTAGTGTATTAATTTATATTGTAAATGCAGATTGTATTATTTATTGAAAGCTTTGTTATAATCTTCAATGAACTTTTTCATACCAGCATCAGTTAAAGGATGTTTTACCATTTGAAGTATAACATTATAAGGAATTGTTGCAATGTGTGATCCTGCCATAGCTGAATCTAAAACATGCATTGGGTTTCTAACACTTGCAGATATTATTTCAGTGTCTATTCCATGTAAAGCAAACATTTCAGCGATTTGAGTTACAATTTCAATTCCTGGATTTCCGATATCATCAAGTCTTCCTAAGAATGGACTTACGAATGATGCACCAGCTCTAGCTGCTAATAAAGCTTGTAATGGTGAGAAGATTAAAGTAACATTTGTTCTTATTCCTTCACTAGCTAATACTTTTACAGCTTTTAAACCTTCTTCACACATAGGTATTTTTATAACTATGTTTTTATGTATTTTAGCTAATTCTCTTCCTTCTCTAACCATTTCATCGCACTCTAAAGCCATAACTTCAGCACTTATTGGTCCATCTACTATGCTACATATTTCTTCAATTACTTCTTTAATATCTCTGCCTTCTTTTGCTATTAATGAAGGGTTAGTTGTTACTCCAGCTAAAACTCCTAATTTACTAGCTTTTCTTATTTCTTCTACATTGGCAGTATCGATAAATATTTTCATTTCATAATCTCCTTTTCATTACTTTAAAAATATTAATTTGAATTCCATACTTTTCTATTAATCGTTTCCACAGATAGATATTAACATTACAAAAAGAATTATTCAATATATTTATTTAAAATTTACATTTTATTAATTTATTTTTTCTATATATTATGCTATAATATAATATTTCAGAAATTTAATATATCATATTGAATGATTAGAGTATCATTTATGTAATCTTTATCATCTAAAGTATATACAAATAATATAATTAATTTTCCCTTATTTATTTTGTATAAAAATCATAAATACTATTTAATCTAAATAAATTAAGTTTTAATTCAAAATATATTCTCTTAAACTTATTTTCAAAATAATATTTTATACAATGTTTTAATATTTATCTAAAAATATATTTTAAATGTCCACTTTAAACTAACAAATTCTATTTACCACTCTCATACACCAGCTCCTTTTTGCATAATATTCATTATAAACTGCATAAAATTCATCATTCCATTTATTTTTCAAATAATTATTGCATAAATACACTTTAATATGTATAATTATGAACAAGCAATAAACAATAAATATTAAAGGTGGAATGTATATGAAAAAATTTAATAAAGTAATTTTAGCTTATTCAGGCGGGTTAGATACTTCAATAATAATTCCTTGGTTAAAAGAAAATTATGGATGTGAAGTTATTGCAGTGGTAGGAAATGTTGGACAATCTGATGAATTAGTTGGATTAAAAGAAAAAGCTATAAAAACTGGGGCGTCTAAAATATATATTGAGGATCTAACTAAAGAATTTGTAGAAGATTACATCTTTCCTACCATACAAGCTGGGGCAAAATATGAAGGAAAGTATCTACTAGGTACTTCTTTTGCTAGACCTATAATAGCAAAAAGATTAGTAGAAATTGCAAAACTTGAAGATGCAGATGCTATTTGTCATGGATGTACTGGAAAAGGAAATGACCAAGTTCGTTTTGAATTAGCAATTAAAACTTTTAATCCAGAAATGCAAATTATTGCTCCATGGAGAACTTGGGAAATTAAATCTAGAGAAGAAGAAATACAATATGCTATAGACAATGAAGTTCCTATAAATATTACTTATGAAACAAATTATAGTAAAGATAAAAATCTATGGCATTTAAGCCATGAAGGTTTAGATTTAGAGTTTCCTGAAAATGAACCTAAATATGATAAAATTCTTGAATTATGTAATACCTTAGAAAAGGCTCCTAATGAAGCTGAATATATTACTTTAGGTTTTGAAAAAGGAATTGCAACCTCATTAAATGGTGAAAAACTAGATGGAGTCACTCTTTTACAGGAACTTAATAAAATTGGTGGAAAACATGGTATTGGAATTATAGATATGGTTGAAAATAGATTAGTTGGTATGAAATCAAGAGGAGTATATGAAACTCCAGGAGGATCTATTTTATATAAAGCTCATAAAGATTTAGAAGAATTATGTTTAGATAAGGAAACTTCCCATTATAAAGAAATAGTTTCCTTAAAATTCGCTGATTTAGTTTATAATGGTCAATGGTTTACCCCATTAAGAGAAGCCTTATCTGCCTTTATATCAAAAACTCAAGAAACTGTAACTGGAGAAATTAAATTAAAACTATATAAAGGAAATATAATAAATGCTGGAATGACATCTCCATATTCTTTATACAGCGAAGAATATGCTACTTTTGGTGAAGATGGAATATATGATCAAAAGGATGCTGAAGGCTTTATTAATCTTTTTAGCTTACCATCTATCGTACAAGCTAAAATGGCTCAAAAGTTAAATTAAAGAGATAACTATGTACTTAATACATAGCTAATATTAAATTAGAGCTAAATATTTTTATGTTCTAACATACTATATAAATGAGGTGAATTTATTATGAAATTATGGGGTGGAAGATTCACTCACCAAGTTGATGATCTAGTTAACACTTTTAATTCCTCTATTTCTTTTGATTCAAGAATGTATAAAGAAGATATAATTGGAAGTATAGCTCATGTTACTATGCTTGGTGAAGAAAAAATTATTCCAAAGGAAGATAGCAAAAAAATTGCTTCTGGTTTATATGAAATATTAGATAAATTAAATCAAGGAGTATTAAAAATAGATAACTCATCAGAAGATATACACAGTTTTATAGAAAGTACTCTTACAGATTACATTGGTGAAGAAGGAAAAAAACTACACACTGGTAGAAGTAGAAATGATCAAGTAACCTTAGACACAAAATTATATTTAAAAGAATATATTAAAATTTTAATATGTGAAATTTTAAACCTTGAAAAAACTCTATTAAATCTTTCTTCAGAAAATAAAGAAACTATTATGCCAGGATATACTCATATGCAAAAGGCTCAACCTATTACCTTTGCTCATCATATTTTAGCATATAGCGAAATGTTTAAAAGAGATATCTCTAGATTACTAGATTGTTATAAAAGACTTGATGAAATGCCTTTAGGCAGTGGTGCTTTAGCAACAACTACTTACCCTATAAACCGTGAAAAAGTTGCAGAGTTATTAGGCTTTTCAAAAGTTACATTAAATAGTTTAGATTCTGTTTCTGATAGGGACTATGCTATTGAAACACTTTCTTGTCTCTCTTTACTTATGATGCATCTTTCTAGATTCTCAGAGGAAATAATCATCTGGTCTACTGATGAATTTAAATTTATTGAATTAGATGATAGTTATAGTACTGGAAGCAGTATTATGCCACAAAAAAAGAATCCTGATGTTGCAGAATTAGTAAGAGGAAAAACTGGACGTGTTTATGGAGATTTAATGACGCTATTAACTGTTATGAAGGGACTTCCTTTAGCTTATAATAAGGATATGCAAGAAGACAAAGAAGCTTTATTTGATGGATTAGATACTACTCTACTCTCTATAAAAACTTTTAATGGAATGATAAAAACAATGAGAATTAATAAGGATATTATGAAAACTTCTGCTTCTTCTGGATTTACTAATGCCACTGATGTAGCTGATTATCTAGTAAAAAAAGGAGTAGCTTTTAGAGATGCTCACGAGATTGTAGGAAATTTAATTCTTTATTGTATAGATGAAGGGAAATCTATTGATAACTTATCTTTATCTGAATTTAAAACTTTCTCAAATAAGTTTGAAAATGATATATATAAAGCTATTAATCTTTTAACTTGTATAGAAGAAAGAAAAGTAATAGGTGGACCAAGTATTTCGTCTATAAATATTCAAATTGAACATTTAAATAATTTTATACAAGAAAGTAATGAAAAACTTAATCTTCTAAAATAGCACTAAAATATAATAATTTTTTTTATAAATTATAAGATAAATTTAACAAGTTATGCTAATCTATATTTTTAAATGTAGATTAAAATAAAAAAGATGATTTCTACAAATGTAGAAATCATCTTTTATTTTAATTATTCAAAATATCTTTTTAATAATCCTTCGAAAGCTCTTCCATGTCTAGCTTCATCTTTACACATTTCATGAACTGTATCATGGATTGCATCTAAGTTTAATTGTTTAGCTAAAGTAGCTAAATCTTTTTTACCTTGGCAAGCTCCATGCTCTGCATTTACTCTTGCTTGTAAGTTAGCTTTTGTATCAGCTTCTACAACTTCTCCTAACATTTCTGCAAATTTAGCAGCATGTTCTGCTTCTTCGAAAGCTATTCTTTTATAAGCTTCTGCAACTTCTGGGAATCCTTCTCTGTCAGCTTGTCTTGACATAGCTAAGTACATTCCTACTTCTGTACATTCTCCTACAAAGTTAGCTTGTAATCCTTCGATTATTCTTTCATCTACACCTTTAGCAACTCCGATTCTGTGCTCATCTGCAAATGCTAAGTCTTCTCCTTGTTCTACGAATTTGTCAGCTCCAACTCCACATACTGGGCATTTTTCTGGTGCTTTTTCTCCTTCATAAACATATCCACATACTGTACAAACAAATTTTTTCATAATAAAATCCTCCTAATATTATGTCTCCATATTTTTCATCCATAGGTTATTAAGAAAATTATCCTACTAAATCTCTTTCTTTATAATCTATAGATTTAAGCTGTTAATTTTTTCTTAACCTTTATCAATATTATATAATAATAATTTTCCATTATCAACATATTTTAAATAATTTATACTTTTAATAAAAAATAATCCTTTATCAGTTTTTTTATATTAAAATTTAAAGTTCAAATTACTATTTGTTGTAATAAAACTATTCATATTTTATCATTTCAATTTTTCATACAAAAAAGAAGGTATTTTTATAAAAATATAATAAAAACTTACAAACATATTTCGAAAATTACTAGATTTTGCTTCATAATGTTTGTAAGTTTTATAAAAAGTTATTTTGATATAAGCCCTTCTCCTAATAAATTAATGCTTAGTCTTAAAAGTAGTTAAAATTTTTCTAACAAATTAACAACTTCAAAACTCTTGACTATATTAATCATTTTAACGAAATATTTCATAATGTATTTCTTATAAAAAGCATATTATCTTACCACTTTACCAAAAGGCATAAGAGATAATTTAGCCAATTTCAATGACTGTATTGCAAAAGGTATTCCTATTATTGTAATAGCAAATATAGCTGCACTTATTAAATTTGCTAAAGCTAATGTAAATCCACCAAAAACTATCCATAATATATTAAGAATAAGATTTCCTGCTCCATCGTCAACAGTTACTACTTCTTTGCCAAAAGGAGCTAATTGTAATCCCGCCAATTTAAAACATTGTAATCCAACAGGTATTCCTACTATTGTTATACACCATATACATCCCCAAAATAGCCATCCTAAAGCATTAAAAAATCCACCAAATATCATCCAAATAAGATTTCCTAGACAACTCAATATTTTTCCTCCTTTATAATAAATATTTAATTTTTATAATAATATCTACTTTGATTATATTAAAAAAATGTTTTATTTTTGCTTAATGTTTTTTAAATAAACTCATCTTATATAAAATAATAAAATCATCTTAATACAGTAATTGTTTTAAATTAGCATACTTGCAAATACCAATTTAATTTTAAATTTTATTTTATGTATATTTTAATTTTATATAAAAAAATCAAAAAGTATTTTAAATAAAATACCATCTTTTTCTTTCAAATTCAACTGATTTTTATATATTTTTTAATGATTTATAATCTTTTTAAATTTATATACTAAATTTTTTAATTTTTTTGTTGACATTTTTCTTATATATATATATAATAGTTATTGTCAACAGGACATGCCGAAGTGGCGGAACTGGCAGACGCACAGGACTTAAAATCCTGCGGTGCTAACACACCGTACCGGTTCGATTCCGGTCTTCGGCACCAAAACTCTTAAACATAGTTTAAGAGTTTTTTTATTTTTGATAAAACTAAATAAAAAGTCCAAACACAAAAGCTCTATTAGAGTATTTTTATTAGATATAGCTAAAACAAACTAATTTCACTGCTGTTAGATTGTTTACCTATATCTAATATTTTTTTCTAATAAAGCCTTTTATTTTATATCAAAAAATTTTCCTTATTAAAGAAATATTGAACCTTCTAAACTTTAGATAATTTATATTTAAGTACTTAATTTTTATTCTAATTATAGTTATAAATTAAAACTGTATTGCTTAAATTCTATCTAAAAATATTAAATACTAAATATATAACTTATGATTATAATATATTCAAATTTTCTAATTTCTAAGAGCTATTTAGCAGTACCTATGTCTTTTCTAAAATACATTCCCTCAAAATTAACTTTTTCTATATTTTTATATGCATTTTCTTTAGCTTCTTCTAAAGTTTTTCCTTTACCTACTACAGAAAGTACTCTTCCTCCACTAGTTACTAAGGTATTTCCTTCTTTTTTTGCTCCAGCTATAAAAAATTCTCCTTTAAGACTTTCATCTATACTTATTTCATAACCTTTTTCATAAGCCTCTGGATATCCCTTTGATGCTAAAACAACATTAACGCAATATCCTTCATTCCATTTAATAGTTGTTTCATTTAATTTTTCATCTAGTGCATTTAGTATTATATCTACTAAATCACTTTCCATTAAAGATAAAACACTTTGTGTTTCTGGATCTCCCATCCTAACATTATATTCTAAAAGTTTAGCCCCTTCTTCTGTTATCATTATTCCAAAGAAAATAACTCCTTTAAAGTCAAAACCTTCTTCTCTTATACCTATTAAAGTTTTCTCTAATATATTTTCATAAAAATCAGCTAAAACCTCTTCAGTAACATATTTATTAGGAGAAAAAACTCCCATTCCTCCTGTATTTTTACCCTTATTCCCATCAAATATTTGTTTGTGATCCTTAGCAGATAAAAATGGTAATATTACTTTTCCATCTGTAACTGAAAGTATTGATGCCTCAACACCTTGCAAAAATTCTTCTACTACTATTTTCTTTCCTGCTCCATTAAATACATCATCTATCATAAATAAATCTAGTGTTTCTATTGCCTGATTTTTATTTTCACATATTACAACCCCTTTCCCAGCAGCCAATCCATCAGCCTTTATGACCCTTGGATACTTACAATTTTCTAAATAAATTTTAGCTTCTTCATAATCATAGAAAACTTCGTAATCAGCTGTCTTAACGCCATACTTTTTCATAAAATCCTTAGAAAAACTTTTACTACCTTCAAGCATGGCTCCAGCTTTATCAGGCCCAAATATTTTTAATCCTTCCCCTTTAAAAGCATCAACTATACCATTAATAAGGGGCTCTTCTGGTCCTACAACAATTAAATCAATATTATTATTTTTAGCAAAATTTAATAAATCACAAATCTTAGTAAGCTCTATATTTTCACATTTATTTTCCTTAGCTGTTCCTCCATTTCCTGGAGCCACATAAATTTTTTCTACTTTAGGGCTTTTTCCTAATTTCCATGCTAAAGCATGCTCTCTTCCACCAGATCCAACTAAAAGTATCTTCATATATAAAAGGTCATATAAATTAAGCTTAGTTTAAATAGTTTTAACTTATATAATTAACTATTTAAAATTCAAATTAACTATATGACCTAATTCACCTCCTAAAATCTATTTATTCCTAATGTTTAAAATGTCTAATTCCTGTAAATACCATGCTTATTCCATGTTCATTACAAGCCTCTATAGACTCCTCATCTCTAATAGATCCGCCTGGTTGAATTATTGCTTTTATTCCATTTTTAGCCGCTTCGTCAACACAGTCTCTAAATGGGAAGAAAGCATCTGATGCTAAAACGGCTCCACCTTTTCCTCTTTCTAAAGCTTCTTTAGTAGCCCAAATTCTATTAACTTGTCCTCCACCAATACCAGTGGCAACTCCATCTTTTACAACTACTATGGCATTAGATTTTACATATTTCACAACCTTCATTCCAAAGATCATATCTCTTAATTCCATTTCTGTTGGCTCTTTTTTAGTTACTACTTTATACTCATTAGCTAATTTATTATCTTCTCCTTGAACTAATATTCCACCATCTACTGTTACCATGTAATTTTTAGCCTGAGGAGTATTATTACATTTTATAACTCTTAAATTCTTTTTAGTTCTTAATACTTCTAAAGCATCTTCATCAAAATCTGGTGCTGCTACCACCTCTAAGAAAATTTTAACCATTTCTTCTGCTGTAGCCTTATCTATCTTTCTATTTATAGCAACTATTCCACCAAATATTGAAACTGGATCAGCATCATAAGCCTTTAAATAAACCTCTTTAGAATTTTCTCCTACAGCTACCCCACAAGGTGTATTATGTTTTAATGCACAGCAAGCTGTTTCTTCAAATTCACAAGCAACCTTCCATGCTATATCTAAATCCTTTATATTATTGTAAGATAAAGCTTTTCCATTTAAAATTTCAAAGCTATTCATAGCTCCATCAAATTCTGTTGAACTATAATAAGCAGCTCCTTGATGTGGATTTTCTCCATATCTAAGATCTTGAATTTTCTTATATGAAACTGATAGATATTCTGGATATTCCTCTTCTCCCTCTAGTAAGAAGTTAGAAATTGCAGCATCATAAGCACTCATTAAGTTAAATACTTTTCCTGCAAGAGTTTTTCTTAATTTAAATGAAACACAATTATTTTCTTTAATTTCATTCATTACTTTTTCATAATCTTTTTTATCTGAAAGAACTACTACATCTCTAAAATTCTTAGCTGCCGCTCTTAACATTGTTGGTCCACCTATATCAATAAATTCAACCTTTTCTTCAAAGCTTAAATTCCCTCTAACTTTTTCAAAGAAAGGATATAAATTTACAACTACATAATCTATAGTATTTATTTCTCTCTCTTCTAAAGTTTTCATATGCTCTTTATTATCTCTTATTGCTAATATTCCAGCATGAACTAAAGGATGTAGAGTTTTTACTCTTCCATCTAGCATTTCTGGGAAGTCAGTTATTTCACTTATCTCTTTAACCTCTATGTTATTTTCTTTTAAATATTTATAAGTTCCACCACTTGATATTATTTCTACATCTCTATCTCTTAAAAATTTTGCAAGTTCTAAAACTCCATCTTTATCAAAAACACTTATTAAAGCTCTCTTTTTCATTAAAAGACCTCCCTAGTTTAATATTTTCACTTTTCCATTATGAATTTCTATTTTTTCTTCGCATAAGTACTTAACAATTCTAGGTAGCAATATATGCTCCTTCTCTAAAACCTTTTTTTGAAGACTTTCTGGAGTATCTTCAAAATCAACCTGAACTATTTCTTGTGCAATAATAGCTCCTCCATCAACCTCATCATTAACAAAGTGAACTGTACACCCAGAAAATTTCACTCCCTTTTCTATAGCTGCCTTATGTACATTTATTCCATACATTTTATTTCCACAGAAAGAAGGAATAAGAGATGGATGGATATTAATTATCCTATTTCCATACTCTTCTAAAAGTTTTCCTTTTAATATTGAAAGATAGCCTGCTAGTACAATTAAATGAATATTATTTTCCTTAGCAAGTCTTAAGATTTCATCTGAAGTTTTATCTCCAAACTCTTTTTTAGAAACAACTGATGTTTTTATACCCTGTTTTTCAGCCCTTTCCAAGGCAAAAATACCCTCCTTACTTCCAATAACTAAGGAAACTTCTCCATTTATATTTCCATTGTCTATATTATCTAAAATTGATTGAAGGTTAGATCCACTGCCAGAAGCTAATACAGCTATTTTATACAAACTCCTTCACCTCCAGCATTTATATACCCAATCTCAAAAGCTTTTTCTCCTTGCTTTGAAAGTTCTTTTAAAACTTCTTCAACCTCATTTTCCTCAACACATAAAACAAACCCTATACCCATGTTGAAAGTATTATACATTTCCTCTTCTTGAACTCCAAGTTCCATAAGCTTTTTAAATATTTCTGGAATCTCATAGCTATTTTTATTTATTACTATACTAAGTCCTTCTTCGCTTAACATTCTTGGAAGATTTTCATAAAATCCTCCCCCAGTTACATGAGCCATACCCTTAATATTAAATTTTTCTAAAAGACTTAATACAGGTTTAACATAAATCTTTGTAGGAGTTAATAATTCTTCCCAAATAGCTTTTCCATTAAAATCTTGATCTAAGTTTTTAAACACCTTTCTTATAAGAGAATATCCATTTGAATGAACTCCTGAAGAAGCAATTCCTATAAGCTTGTCACCAGCCTTTATATCTTTACCATTTATTATTTTATCCTTGTCTACTATTCCTACTGCAAAACCAGCAATATCATAATCTCCTTCTTTATACATACCTGGCATTTCAGCAGTTTCTCCTCCAATTAAAGAGCACTGAGACTTAATACATCCTTCAGCTACTCCCCTTACTAAATCAGAAGAAACCTCAGCTTCAAGTTTTCCACAAGCTATATAATCTAAGAAGAATAATGGTTTGGCTCCATGACATAAAATATCATTGACACACATTGCAACACAGTCAATTCCAACAGTATCAAACTTTCTTTTTTTACAAGCAATATCAAGTTTTGTTCCCACTCCATCTGTTCCAGAAACTAAAACTGGTTTTTTATATCCCTCTGGAAGTTCAACCATGCCAGCAAAAGATCCTAATCCGTTTAATACATATTCACTCATTGTTTTTTTTGCATATTCTTTTATTAATTTTACTGATCTATATCCTTCTTCAATATTTACTCCTGCTTCTTTGTAAGTTAGCATTTAATTCTCCACCCTTTCAAGATTATCCTCTAAAGCTTCCATAGGCGCTGCAACTGGATAAACCCCACTAAAGCATCCTACACAGAAATTTCTTCTACCTTCAAAACTTTCGTACATTCCTTCTAAACTTAAATACCCTAGAGAATCACAACCTATCATCTCTCTAATTTCTTCTACACTTCTACTTGCTCCAATTAATTGACTTCTGTATGGTGTATCAATGCCAAAATAACATGGATATTTAACCATTGGGGATGCAACTAAAAAATGAACTGCCTTAGCACCAGCTCTTCTTAAAGATTCAATTAAATGTTTAGAAGTTGTTCCCCTAACAATAGAATCATCTATTAAAATAACTCTCTTTCCATTTACATTAACTTTTAAAGGATTAAGCTTTACAGCTACAGCTCTCTCCCTAATTTCTTGTGATGGTGATATAAATGTTCTTCCTATATATCTATTTTTCACAAACCCAACCTCATAAGGAATTCCTGAAGCCTTAGCATATCCCATAGCAGCTGGTATTCCTGAATCTGGTACAGCTACCACAATATCAGCATCTATTGGATATTCTTTAAATAATATTTCTCCTTGCTTAACCCTTGTAGTTTGAACATCTAAACCATCAATTACTGAATCTGGTCTTGCAAAGTATATATATTCAAAGGCACAGGTTTGGCAAACAGTATTTTCTGAATATCTATAACTTTTAATCCCATCATTATCTATAACCACTATTTCTCCTGGTTTTATATCTCTCACAAACTCTGCTCCAATTGTGTCTAAAGCACAACTTTCTGAAGTTAATATATATCCTTCTTCAAATTTTCCTAAGCATAAAGGTCTAATTCCATGTGGATCTCTTATACCTATTAGCTTATCCTTAGTCATTATTACCATAGCGAAAGAACCTTTAACCGCTGATATAGCATCAATTACAGCCCTCTCAATTCCTTTTTTAGCGCCTCTAGCAACTAAGCTTGTAATCACCTCAGAATCAACACTAGTATGGAAAACTTGTCCTCCATCCTCTAAAAGACTTCTTATTACATCTGCATTAACTAAATTACCATTATGAGCAGTAGATATAGGACCAAGTTTAGTATTACTAACTAAAGGTTGTGCATTTTCAACAGTTTTAGCTCCTGCTGTAGAATATCTAACATGTCCTATTGATATATAACCATTAAATTCTCTAAGTTTCTTCAAATCTTCAGCTTCAAAGGCTTCTGTTAAAACACCTAACCCCTTATGAACTTTTATATCTTCTCCATTTGCTACTGCAATGCCAGCACTTTCTTGTCCTCTATGTTGAAGAGCATAAAGTCCATAATAGTTTATAGAAGCAACATCTATTGGTTTATTTGCGAAAACTCCAAAAACTCCGCATTCATCTTTGAATTTATCATTTTGTGGATCCATAATATCAAAATTTGGCTTCACCATATTTTCTACTCCTCTTACCTAATTACTTTTAAGAAATTAATGTTTTATAAAGATTTTTTAGATAGAGCGTATAAGAACATCTTAATGAACATTTAGTATTTCATCATATATGGAAAAATAATATCGTTAAGAAGCTGAGATGTTTTTACACTGAATACAATCTCACAAAAGTTCGATTGCATAAGTTCAAGATGCCAAATTAAAAATTTGGACTTTCACTTAAGCTTCGAAGCTTTAGATATTATTTTGGAGTATATGATAGAAATACTTTGCGAAATTAAGTAGTTCTTGGAGCCTATCTAAAAAACTTATAACATTTTATCCTTTTAGCCTATTTAAAACCTCTCTATAGCCATTGATTACATTACCCATATCTCTTCTAAATCTGTCTTTGTCCATTTTTTCTCCTGTTGTAGCATCCCAAAATCTACAAGTATCTGGTGAAATTTCATCAGCTAATAATATCTCTCCCTTATATCTTCCAAACTCTAATTTAAAATCTATTAAGTTGATATTTTGTTTTTTGAAAGCTTCTTTTAAAATTTCATTTACTTTAGCAGTTATTTCATAAATTTTATTTAATTCTTCAAAAGTTGTAGCTCCAATTCCTACAGCGTGATAGTCATTTATAAGCGGATCTCCTAAAGAATCATCCTTGTATGATAATTCAAAAACTGTAGTTTTTAATTCATATCCTTCTTCAAGACCTAATCTCTTAGCCATACTTCCTGCTGCCACATTTCTAACTATTACTTCTAAAGGAACTATTTCAACTTTCTTACACAATTGATCTCTATCATTTAACTTCTCTACAAAGTGAGTTTTTATTCCTTCTTTATTTAACATCTCAAAGATAAGACTAGTAATTTCGTTGTTTAATACTCCCTTACTTTCTATTTGAGCTTTTTTTTCTCCATTGAAAGCTGTAGCATCATCCTTATAATGAACAATTACCATATCCTCTTTATCTGTTGCATATATTTTTTTAGCTTTTCCCTCATATAACATTTCTAGTTGATTTACCATTATAATTCCACTCCTTCTCCATTTTCTGCTATGAATTTATGTTTCATGTCGATTCTAAATTGTATTAATTTTTCTCTTAGTTCTGGATATTTTAATGAAAGCATTTGGACTGCTAACATTCCTGCATTATAACTATTATTTATACCAACAGTGGCTACAGGAATTGATTTTGGCATTTGAACTATTGATAGTAATGCATCCATTCCCTCTACTGCTGCTCTCACTGGAACTCCTATTACAGGAAGTATAGTATGAGAAGCTATAACGCCAGGAAGGTGGGCAGCTAATCCTGCTCCAGCTATTATTACTTCACAGCCTTCTTTCTCAATTTTTTCTAAAGTTTCAATAAGTTTTTCTGGAACCCTATGAGCTGATAAAATATAAGCATTATAAGGAATTCCAAACTCTTTAAGAGCATTTCCTGCTCCCTTCATAACATCTATATCTGATTTACTTCCAAAAAATATTGCTACCTTCATTAAAATTTCCTCCCTATATTTTAAAGTTCTAATAGTACTTATTTTCTAGATAACCCTAAAGACCTAACTTAATTTCAAAAGAAATTTCTATAATATATTTTTAAATAATATCTAAAGCTTAAAACTCAAGTAAAAATTTAATTTTTTAACTGTTTATACCTGTATTATGAAATATATGCTTTATGAAATTTTTAAGATAGAAATTTATAATCTTCTTAAAAAGTTAGAGATAATACATAACATAAAACCGTAATTTCTGAATTAAGCTAGTCCTTTAGTTCTATCTAAGAAACAATTTAAAACTTATTTTCTAAAATAATCTACACCTGATTTAAATAGTTTTTGATCAAATTCTCCTGGTATGTTTTTATAAAGATTGTCTCCAATTCTCTCTGAATGACCCATCTTACCTAGGATTCTTCCATCTCTACTTGTTATTCCTTCTATTGCTAAAGATGAACCATTAGGATTATACGGCATATTCATGGCCATATTTCCTTCTAAGTCTACATACTGAGTAACTATTTGATCATTTTCTACTAACTCTTTTATTAAAGCTTCTGGCGCAACAAATCTTCCTTCTCCATGTGATATTGGAATACTGTGTACCTCTCTAAGAGAAACCTCATTAAACCAAGGAGATTTCTTAGATGTAATTTTAGTTCTAACTATGGATGACATATGTCTATTTATATTGTTATAAGTTAAGGTTGCCATATCTTCTTCAATATCAATTATTTTTCCATATGGAAGAAGTCCTAACTTAATTAAGGCTTGGAAGCCATTACAAATTCCAAGTATTAATCCATCTCTCTCATTTAAAAGCTTCATAACTGAATCTTTTATCTTAGGATTTCTAAATATTGTTGCTATAAATTTAGCTGATCCATCTGGCTCATCTCCTGCTGAGAATCCCCCTGGCAACATAATTATTTGAGATTTGTCAATTTCTTTTTTAAGCATGTTTATTGAATCAATCAAGGCTTCCTTATTTAAATTTCTGATTATAACTTCATGTACCTCAGCACCTTCTTTTTCAAAGGCCCTTCTACAATCATACTCACAGTTAGTTCCTGGGAATACTGGTATAACTACTCTTGGTTTTTCTACCCTTGTTATCTTTGATTTAAGTTTTTCTTCTATATGCATTTGTCCATTATTTAAAATACTAGCCCCATCTTTATCATTATTTATTAAGTCTGAAACGCACTCCTCTTTATCTTCAGTTTTAGATTTAAATACACCCTCAAGTTTTTCTTCATAAGCTTTTTCTAATTCCTTTAGAGAAACCTCAAAATCATATTCTTCACATTTTATAACCTCATCTTTTATTGTGCTTCCTATAACCTTATAATTAGTTCCCTTAAACTCATCCTCAAGGTTAACCCCTTCTTTAACCTCTAATATTAAACTTCCATAATTAAATCCAAAAAGTTCTTCTTTAGAAATATTATTTAATATTGCCCCAATTCTATTTCCTAGTGACATCTTTGTAATTCCCTCTGATACTCCACCAAACTTAAGAGAGTATGCTGAAATCACCTTTTCTTCTCCTATTAACTTATAAAGTTTTTCTAAGTTATTTTTAAATCCTTCCATTTCTAAAGTTCCATCTTCTAATTTCTCACCTTTCATAAGAACTAAAGTTGATCCTATACTTTTAAACTCAGGTGAAATAATTCTTGAAGCCTTTTCAAGACCTACTGCAAAGGAAACTAAAGTTGGTGGAACATTTAACTCTCCAAAGCTTCCTGACATTGAATCTTTTCCACCTATTGCAGGTAATCCTAAATCCATTTGTGCCTTATAAGCTCCTAGTAATGCTGCAAATGGCTTACCCCATTTTTCTTCATCTCTTAATAATTTTTCAAAATATTCTTGGAAAGTTAATCTAACTTTTTTATAATCTCCTCCCATAGCAGCTATTTTAGTTACTGATTCAATAACTGAATAAAATGCCATGTGGAATGGACTCCATACTCCTAAATAAGGATTAAATCCATATGTCATTAAAGAAGCATCCTTACTTTCTCCTCCTAAAACAGGAATTTTAGCAGCCATCCCCTCTGCTGGTGTTAATTGATATTTCCCACCTAAAGGCATAAGAACAGTTCCTCCACCTATAGTTGAATCAAATCTCTCAATTAATCCTTTTTGACTACAAACATTTAAATTTCTTAAAGATTTTAGCCATTCCTCTTTAACGTCACAGTTTTTAATTTCATATGGATAAACACTTGGTGATTTTACTTTTAAAGAAATTTCTTGTTTTGCCCCATTTGTATCTAAGAAACTTCTCTTTATATCAACTATAGTTTTATCCTTCCAATTCATTCTTAACCTATCAGTATCTGTAACTTCAGCCACAATTGTAGCTTCTAAATTCTCTTCTTCTGAAAGTTTTATAAATCTATCTGCATTTTCAGAGGAAATAACAACAGCCATTCTTTCTTGAGATTCTGATATAGCAAGTTCAGTTCCATCTAATCCCTCATATTTTTTAGGAACTTTATTTAAATCTATATCAATTCCTCTGCATAATTCTCCAATTGCTACTGATACTCCACCTGCTCCGAAATCATTACATCTTTTTATCATTTGAGCTACTTCTTTGTTTCTAAAAAGTCTTTGAATTTTTCTCTCTGTTGGAGCATTTCCTTTTTGAACTTCTGCTCCACATTGATTTATTGATTCCTCTGTATGTTCCTTTGAAGAACCTGTAGCTCCACCAATACCATCTCTTCCAGTTCTTCCTCCAAGAAGTATTACAATATCTCCCTTTGAAGGTTCAAGTCTTATTACATTTTCCTTTGGCGTGGCAGCTATAACTGCTCCTACTTCCATTCTCTTAGCCGCATAATTTGGATGATAAATTTCTGATACTTGTCCAGTTGCAAGGCCTATTTGATTTCCATATGAGCTATATCCATGAGCAGCTCCTAAAGTTATTTTTCTTTGAGGTAATTTTCCCTTTAAAGTTTCACAAATTTCAACTGTTGGGTCTGCTGAACCTGTAACTCTCATAGCTTGATAAACATAACTTCTTCCTGAAAGGGGATCCCTAATAGCTCCCCCTAAACAAGTGGCTGCCCCTCCAAAAGGTTCTATTTCTGTTGGGTGATTATGTGTCTCATTTTTAAACATTAAAAGATATTCTTCAGTTCCCTTATCTGTTTCTATTTCTATATTTATAGAACAAGCATTTATTTCTTCTGAAACATCTAAATCATCAAGTTTTCCTCTTTTTCTTAGCTCCTTCATGGCTATTGTTGCTAAATCCATTAACTTAACTTCTTTATTATTTAAGTTTTCCCCATAAACATAGGCTCTTGAATTTTTATAATCTTCATAAGCCTTTTTAATAGGTTCTGAATACTTGCCCTCTTCTATATAAACATCTTTAATTATTGTTTCAAAAGTTGTGTGTCTACAATGATCTGACCAATAAGTATCAATAACCTTAACCTCAGTTATTGTTGGATTTCTATCCTCTGATTTAAAATAATCTCTTATCATTTTTAAATCTTCTAAACTCATAGCTAAAGATTTTTCTCTGTGGAAATTTTTAAGTCCCTCTTCATTTAAATCTAAAAAGCCATTTAAAACCTCAACCTCATTAGGTTCCTCTAAGTTTTCTTCTAAGACTTTTGAAAGTGGACTAACTTCCCTTGAATCAACAGGATTAATGTAATAAGATTTTATTTTCTTTATCTCTTCCTCATTTAAGTTCCCCTTTAAAATAATTACTTTTGATGATTTAACAGGAACTTTTTCCTCCTCAGTAAGAAGCATTATACACTCTGAAGCTGAATCAGCTCTTTGATCATACTGTCCTGGTAAATATTCAACACCAAAAGCAATTTCATCTTGTCCTATTTCAAAATTTTCCTCATATACTCTATCTACTGGAGCTTCTGACAAAATAGTATTTACAGTTCTTACATACTGTTCTTCTTCCATATCTCCTAATATGTATTTATTTAAAACTCTTACATCCTCCAAAGCTTCAATTCCTAAATTATCTTTAAAATCCTTAAGTAATATCTGACTTTCCACATTAAAACCAGTTTTTTTTTCTACAAATACCATTCTAATACCAGACATTTTAATCCCCCATTCAAAACACGAACATTATTAATGATTAAAAATTAATCATTCGTTAATTAAACATTACCACCTTAAATACGTATTGTCAATATTTAAAATTATTTAAACATTCGTTTTTTAGGCAATTTTAGACGTATTTATATTATTCTTATTAAATAAAGTTCGTATTTAAGAACAAAAATAGAGATATATTAAAAGTCTCGAATAATATTTTTTAATATATCTCCAATATTTTTAGTCTTCTCTTAAAAGATTTATATCCTTTCCTTCTAGAATCTTATTCATATTTCTTATAGAACACATTTTTCCACACATTGTACAACTATCTTTATGTTCAGGAGTAGATTCTTTTCTATATCTAATGGCTTTTTCACTATCTATTGCTAAAGAAAACATCTCGTCCCAATCTAGTCTTTTCCTAGCATCACTCATTTTATTATCTATGTCCCTTGCCCCAGAAATTCCTTTTGCTATATCAGCTGCATGAGCTGCTATCTTTGTGGCAACTATTCCCTCCCTTACATCCTCTAAATTAGGAAGTCTTAAATGTTCTGCTGGCGTTACATAACAAAGAAAATCTGCTCCATAAGAAGCTGCCATAGCACCTCCTATAGCACTTGTTATATGATCATATCCTGGTGCAATATCAGTTACTATTGGTCCTAAAACATAAAATGGTGCTCCATGGCATAATTTTTTCTCTAATAAAACATTAGCTTCAATTTCATTCATTGTCATATGACCTGGTCCCTCTATTATTACTTGTACATTTCTTTCCCAAGCTCTTTTTGTTAGCTCTCCAAGAGTAATTAATTCTTTGATTTGTACAGCATCAGTTGCATCAGCTATTGAACCTGGTCTACAAGCATCCCCTAAACTTAAAGTTAAATCATACTTTTCACATATATCTAATAATCTATCAAAATATTCATAAAAAGGATTTTCTCTATTATTTAATTCCATCCATGCAAAAAGAAGAGATCCTCCTCTAGAAACTATATTAGTAAGTCTTTTATTTCTTCTAAAAGTTTCAATTGTTTCTCTATTTAATCCAGCATGTATAGTAACAAAGTCAACTCCATCCTTTGCATGTTTTTCTACAACTTCAAAAAATTCATCAACAGTTATATCTTTAAGCTCTTTATCATAGAAACCTACTACATCATACATTGGTACAGTTCCTATCATAGCCGTAGAAACTTCTACAAGTCTTTTTCTAAAATCATAAGTTTTACCATAATTACTTAAATCCATTATAGATTCTGCATTCATATCTATTGCTTTTTTAACTTTTTCTAACTCTAATTCTATATTGGCACAATCCTTTGAAATTCCTAGGTTAACATTTATTTTAGTTCTTAACCCTTGTCCAACACCCTCTGCACTTATACTCTTATGATTTTTGTTAGCTGGTATTACAATTTTTCCTTCAGCCATTAAATTCATTAAAGTTTCAATATTAATTCCTTCTTTTTCTGAAACTACTTGCATTTCCTTTGTTATTATTCCTTTTTTAGCAGCATCCATTTGAGTTGTATAATTCATATTAGTTCTCCTTATTTTAATTTTTTAACTGCGCAGTTAAATTAATATAGGATCCTATTTTTTTATAAAAAATAAAAGCTTGCCCTAAGGCAAGCTTAATAAACACTTATATAGATACATTTATAACTTTTTAAAGCATAAATATAAATAAACAACAGTTTATGCTTCCCTACGGTAGTACTAACTACATCAGGTTTTAAGGGTTAGATATTATCCTCTCAGCATATAAAATGCACCCCTAGCACTTACGATTAAATATTCACTTTTTCTAAATTATACTATCAATTTTTTTCAATTTCAAGTAAATTTATAAAAATAAGTAATAATATACTTAATAATTATTTAAGCTAAGTATAAAAAATATACTAAATTAAAACCAAGTAAAATATAAGTAGAAATTAAAAAAGCTTTAGAATAAGTTCCTATCTCATTCTAAAACTTTCCTAACTATTCCGATTTATATATTATAATTTAAGTTTTCTCTACAAAACAATGGAATTTTAAAAGCCTGTATGACCAAATCCACCGCCTCTATTTACACTTTTAAGTTTAGAAACGTCATCTGTTTCTATAAAATTAGCTTTATAATATTTTGCTAAAACCATCTGAGCAATTCTATTTCCTTTTTTTATGTATATAGTTCCATATGGATTTCCATTCTTATCTAAATAAATATATGTTTTTAATAATTTTTTATAAGCTTTTTTCCCTTCATCCTCATAAGAACTTACATCATGTCCTTTAGATTCTAAATAGTCGCTTAATCTTACTTCAGTATAATTATTTTTTAAATCATCTAATATACTTATATCATTAGCTATCTCATAAGGAAGATTGGCTATATTATAATTATTTTCTAAAATTACTGATATATCACTAACTGAATCAGCATCAATAGTTCCTATTGAGTTTGAAATTTTTAAGTTTGTTCTTAAAGAAAGCCCACTTCTGGCCCTAATTTGAAGCTCCATATTATCAGGAATTGCAAATTTTAACCCTAGTGGAATTGCAACCTTTTCAAAGGGTCTTATAACCATATCCTCTGTTGCAAAAAGGTCTGCTCCTGCGGCTAATGGTGTTTCATATTTAGGTGTTTCTCCATTTTTATCATATTGAATATATACATCTCTTACTCTTTGTTCTCCAGCCATAAAACTCACCTCCATCTTTAGTAAAAATTATATTTTAAATTTCCCTTATTAACAAATGTGTAAATCATCCATATTCTTAATTGAAAGTTGTATTATTAACATTTTGTTAATATATTTTCTTTATTCTTACATTTACAACTTATTACTTTTATTAAGAATTTTTTTATAGAAAAACTTAATTTTTTATAAAAAAATAACAGGTTTAATCAATCTAACCTGTTACTTTTTACTTATTTAAAATTATTTTTAAAAATTATTTCTATTCATGTTATATATACAAATTCCAGCAATAGCACCTGTTATAAATACAGTTACTAAGTTCCATATCTTAAATATATAAACTCCAAAATAATGAACTAACACAATTAAAATTAAAGCTATAACTATGTGGATAATCCATTCCCACTTAGGATTGATCTTAAAAGCTCCAAATATTTTATCAGTTAATCTTATTTTTTTATCAATTAATCCATATACAATAGCAAATAGAATTGTTGATACAACAAACACTAATGCTTCCAATATATTTTGTAATAAAAGCATTCTATCCATAGTTTCTTCCCTTTCAATTCATCCTTAATAGCTATATTATACCATTTTAAAGAATAGTAAGTGAACTTTACAATTAAAATTAATATATCATTTAGACTTTAAATCCACCCAATCTATAGAGATAATACTATTCTTTATTTTTAGTATAAACATAAAGAATAAACTAATAAAAATATATCTTTTTACAAATTATTTTTTAAAGGAAGCAATTAAAATTCCAATAAAAATCCCATTTATACTTGAAACCACAAGGTTTCCAATTCCGTAAGGAATACTTAAGTGCTTAAATATTATGTAGCTTAAAACTAAAACTATTATTGCAGTTATTATAACTATTAAATCATATATAAACTTATCCTTAAAACTTTTATGTCCCCACAAAATTCTAGTATTACTATCCCTAAGTTTATATAAGAAAAATAATACTATAATTATTCCAATAACAGTACTTGTATGTTGAACTAACTTATATATATAAATTTCATGTCCACCAAATATTATAATTTTTTGTTGGAGCCAAGTGATATGACGCACAAAGAATCCAGTTTTATGAGTAAATCCATCCCATAAAACATGGGTAATCATTCCTAACAAAGCTGAATATATGAAAACAATTACTTCTTTCCATGAATGTAAGCCAAATTGTTCTGTTCTTAAGTAACCATACCAGTTATCTAAAGGTCTCGGCAAATGACTTATAAGTGGAGATTTTATAAAGTTATGAAAAATATACGCTAATAAAATACATAAAGGCAAATTTAATATAAAAAAGCCTAATATTTGGTGTCCTAAATTTCCATAAGGTCTAAAATTAAGAAAATATATAAAATCTGGAGCCATACTCCCTAAAATTAAAGCTGTAAGATTAAACTTTTTATTCTTAAAAAAAACCACAGCTGCTGGATGCGCTAGGGTAAAAGGCATACTTACTCCCCCTTATTATATTGAATATTACCCCATTATAACATATAAAAGACTAAGTAAAAACGACTAAAATTTTTCTTTTAATCCATTAACATGAAACCTATTTATTTGAATTATTTTTTTGTACTAAATAAATAAGAATATTATTCAAAAGAAATATTATAAAAAATATTATTTTATTTATTTGAGACTCTACTGAAGTTATTGCAAGAAACAAAATAACATTAATTATTAATAACCATAACTCATGCTTCTTTAAAAATTCCATTTTAATTTAAAACTCCTAATATTTCTTCCCCATATTTATTAATCTTCACCTTAGCCAATCCCTTGACTTTCATAAGCTCTTCTTTATTCTTTGGCATTTTATCTAAAAGATCATTTAGAGTCTCATCATTAAAAATGCAATAAGGAGGAAGTTTTTCTTTTATTGCAAAATTTATTCTTAATTGTTTAAGTTTTCTCATTAGTTCTTCTTTATTTTTACTACTTAATATTTTACCTTCGTAAGATTTATTATCTCTATTAAATAAAACCTCATCATTAAAATTATCATTGTTTGATTTTTCTTCACTACATACTTCTGACTCTTTTTTTATAAAATCCTCTTCACTTAAGGAGTATTTTTTATAATAATCAAACTCTACAGGTTTATTATTTTCTAATAAAAATTTACCTATTGAATATTCTACTTTATCTAAAACCTTAAAATCTTGCTTTATCTTATGATAGTTTAATTTCTCTTTTATAAAAGATGTTAATTGATCATATTTTATAATTTGTGATTTTATTTCCTTTGGTGCTTTATACTTATTTATTACACTTTTAGAGTTTGCAATTACTACACAAGAATATATAGGATATTTTTTTATCATTTTATTTTTCTTTAAGTACTCAGTTAATACTCTAACATGTCTTTCATTTTGAGCTACTGGACTATATATTCCTTCTTTTCTATAAACTTTTCCTTCTTTATTTTTAAAATATCTTATGAATTCTCCTGACTCATTTACAGTTATATCTCCACTTAAGGCCTTAGTTTCTAAGACTAAAATAAAACTTTTAGTTATTAGAATATAATCCATTTGGGCAACTGATTCCCCGTCCTCTATCCTAATATCATGTAAAGCTAACATTGGTATATAGGAATTTTTTATTTCATAACTAACATTTTTTTCTCCCTCAATACCATAAGTTAAGTACATAATATCTCTATCTATTAATTTCTTTTTCTCACTATAAACTTTTCCACTAAGAATCTTTAAATATTCTAATTGTTTATTATTCTCATTGAATTCTTTAAGCCATGTAGGTCCCTTTATAGAAGAAATTCCGAAAATAATTTCTTTTAACATTTATATACTACCTCCTATTAACATTTCATTCATATTGTAGCATATTTTGTAACTTTTTGTTAACACTGTATTTTTAAGCTAAAATCATAAAATTAAAAAGTGTTAGAAACATTTAAAAATAATTGCTTCTAACACTCTTCCTTAATTATTAAAAATTACTTATTTAATGTTTTTACTGATACTTCACCTGAATTTAAGTAATCTATTTCACCATTTTCATACTTAACAACTAAAGCACCCTCATCAGTAATATCAATTGCCAATCCTTTATTCAGCTTATTATTCTTTAAAAAACTTACTTCTTTTCCTAATACTAAAGATAAAATTCTATACTCTGTCATTATGCTTTTATCCTCTAGATTTTCACATAATTCAAAAAGTTCATTTAAAATCTCAGCAACTAACTGATTTCTTGTAACAGTTGGCTTTTCTCCTTGAAATATTGATCCTGCAATATTTTTTATATCTTCTGGGAAATCTTTTGAATCAGTTTTAAAATTCACTCCAATTCCAACAACAACATTTTCAACTCTTCCACTCTCAAAGTTTCCTGTTGCCTCTGTTAATATACCGCAAATTTTTTTATCATCTAAAAATATATCATTAACCCACTTTATTTTAGGTCTTTTTTTAGTTAATGTTTCTATTGCCCTACAAACAGATATGGCTGCTGAGGTTGTTATATGTATAGCTTTTGAAAGTTCTATGTTAGGTCTTAAAATAACACTCATATATATTCCTTTGTTAGAAGGTGAAAAGAACTTTCTTTGAAATCTGCCCCTACCTGCTGTTTGTTCCTCTGCAAGTAATATTGTACCATGTGGTATGTCATTATCCATTAAAAGCTTCTTAGCTTCTTGATTAGTTGAATCTATAGTTTTATATACCCTTATATAGTTGTCACTATATTTAGGATTTAAAAATATTTTTATTCCCTCTGGCGATATTAAGTCATTATCCTTTGTTAACTGATATCCTCTATTAGTTACAGCAGAAATATTGTATCCTTCTCCCCTTAAAGATTTTATAGCCTTCCATATAGCGGCCCTAGAAACTGATAAATGTTTAGCTAATTCTTCTCCTGATATACTTCTCTCCCTATTTTCTTCTAGAATCTTCAACACTGACTCTTTAACTGACATTGAACTAGCCTCCTAATTTATTTATATTAAACTTATTAAAACTAATTTTCTTTAATTATTAATTAATACTCTCCTTGATTATATTTTTTATGCCTATTATTGACAACCTTTTTTCATATTTAAGTCTACAATTTAAATTTTAAAATAATTTTTTATATAAAAAAAGGTTAGCAACTTTTAATATTACTAACCTTTCCATAAAAACTATTTAAATTCTATTGCTCTAATTTCTCTTAATGATTTTAAAACATCCTCATTAATATTTCCTTGTGCTTCTTCTAATATAGCATAAATATTTCTAGCCTTTTCTAAAATATTTTTTATATTTTCATTTACTTCGTATTTTTTATAAACTGCAACAAAATCAAAAATTATTGCTAATGCTCTTCTTAAATTATCTCTTAAATTGTCTTTAAATCCTGGTGTTCCTAAAACATATTCATTTGAAAACACTTTAGGTTCCTCTAAGTATATACTTAATTTTTCTTTTACTAAAGACATAGCATTTAAATAATCATCATTACAAGTTGAAATTAAACTCTCATTAATTTTTATGTCTTTTTCCATTTAAATCATCTCCTTAACTCTTTCATTGGTTCTTTAAAGATAATTAATTATATTATTTGTGTGGTTTTTTATTTATATAAAAAATTTTGGATTCTAATTTATAATAAAGTATTAAAAATAATAAACTATTTATTTTATTATTCTCAGTAATATGATTATATCCTACAAAAAGAAAAAAGAAAATAATTTTCCAATTTTTATTTAAAATTTTGTTAATAATTTAAAATTTAACCTTTATTATTTAATCTTATTTTTTTATTTTGATGTATAATTTAAATAAAAATAACTAGGTGGTGTTTAAGGTGAATTATATTGAAGATATAAAAGATTATATTCCTTTTAACGAACAAGAAGAAAGGGATAAAGAATTATTTTTAAGATGCTTAAATGATTTTGATGATATATTAACAAGAGATAATACGATTGCTCATTTAACTAGCTCAGCCTTTGCGGTAAATAAAGAAAGAAATAAATTTTTAATGATTCATCATAACATATATAATTCTTGGGCATGGACTGGTGGTCATTCAGATAATGAAGAAGATCAACTGAAAGTTGCAATAAAAGAATTAAAAGAAGAAACTGGAGTTAGAAATCCTACTCCTCTTTTAGATAAAGCTTTCGCATTAGATGTGTTAACAGTAAATGGCCACATAAAAAGAGAAAAATATGTTTCATCCCATCTTCATTTAAATCTTACTTATTTAATAGAATGCTCAGAAGATGAAACTCTTATGCTTAAAGAGGATGAAAATAGTGGTGTTATGTGGATTCCTTTTAATGAAATAAGTACCTATTGCAGTGAACCTCATATGATTCCAATATATGAAAAACTAATAAATAAACTAAAAACTCAAAGAAAATTTTAAAGAAACAAAAAAATTCAAGCTATGTTTTAATTAAAACATAGCTTTTAAATTTAATATTTATTATAAAATTTAGGCAACTTTTTTAACACTCTCTTCTTTATTTCCTCTTGAATCCCATCTTTTTAAGACATAAGCTGATAAAAATGCAGCTATTAACATAATCCATATTAATGAGCTTGGGAAAAATAAAACTAATAAAAGTAAAGTAACTACAGCATTCCTTAAAACTGCACTTGTAAATGCAGTTGTAACTATAGTAACTGTGACAACTGGATCAATTGAGAAGATTGTTGAAAGAGCATATCCCATTGAAACTCCTGAAAATACTACTGGGAATATATGTCCACCTCTCCATCCAGTAGATAGGCACACCTCTGTTAAGAATAATTTCACCAAACTAATTAATATAAGAATGCCTATTGATAAACTACTCCATTCTTTAACTAACTCTTTTACTTCATGCTCTCCTGAAAATAGTGTATATGGTAACCATGTTCCCACTATTCCTAAAATTATTCCTCCAATTAATGCCCTTATTATTTTGTAATTTTTTAAAGGTAAAAAAATCTTATGTAGAATTTTCCCATACCCACCATATAATAATGCCATTAAAATTCCACAAATTATTAATGGAATTATTGATATTATTTCACTCACTCCAAGATTAAAACTTCCAAAATGAACTATAAAAGATGGTCTATTGTCAATTTGTGATAATAATATTAAAACACCAAATCCAGCAGCCGTTGTCATTGAATAAACTATTGTTTTAATATTCTTTCTTACACTTGAATCATCATCTTCTATCAATGGAGTTAATCCTATTAATGGTGCATGAAATATAAGTCCTAGCGTAGCTTCCATACTAAATTCTGTTACTAAACTATCATACTTTTCTAACTCTTTATCCTTAACAATCCACTTTAAAAAATCTCCAACTAAAGTAGAAAGTCCGCCTATAATATTAACAAGAGCAGCTTCTGGTCCCAAACTAGCTCCAAAAAATAGTGTAATTAAAGCAGATACACAAGCCTTTGGAACATTTTTGTAATCTACTCTCTTAGTTTCTTTAAATTCTGCCATAACTTCTGGCATAAGTTTTGGATATTCCCCTAAATATTTTTGACATAATCCTACTAAAATTCCCCCAATACTACATACTAATATTGTCCAGTATGGTAAATTAAACTTTCCTGGTAGTTCATTCCACATAAAATGTATTCCTGAACTAACAACATACAAAAAGAGCCAACTAACAGCTCCTACTATCCCACCCAGAACTATTCCATAAAGAATTAAAATTCCTAAACTAAAATATTTTTTCATTCCTAAAGTTTCTCCTTAACTAATCCTTTGTTTTGTAATATTTAAGTATCCTTATTTATAATACCACATATTAATACCAATAATGCAAATACCACATAATACACATCAGTTGATATTTTTAATCCCCAAAGTTCATATACCACATTTATAAACATATAATCAAAATTAAAATACTTAATATCCAAGTAATTAATAGACCCCATAATAATCCACCTAACACTTAACGCCTCCCATATATTACCAATGTAAAAATATCAATATTTTAAAAGATAACTTATTAATCCTATTAAAGCAAAAATAACATAATAAAAATCTTTTGATGTTTCTATATCACAAACTTCATATATAGAATTTATAACCATCTTGTCAAAGTTAAATAAACTCAAAATTCATGCAACAAATAGTCCTCCTAATAATCTACTTAGCATCCCCTCCCCCTGTAAAAATCCTAATTTAATTTTTCCTTTTAAATTTTAATTACTTATTAAAAGTTAATTTTTAATCATTGTATTAATAAAATATGGACTTAATTTAGAAAAAATAATTTTCTAAACTAAGCCCATATTTTTACTATTTCATTGGATTTTTAGAAGTTGATGTCCATTGATTATCTCCTGCAGTTTTAGGCTGTCTATCCTTTGCAGGAACCATGTTAGGATCTACAGTTGTTGATACCCATTGATTATTTGTTGCTGATTTTAATTTTTTTCCCATGACTAATTACCTCTTTCTATTTTTTATTGAAACTTGTTCAACCTTATTTTTTGTAATTATATTTTTTTCATCCTAGGTATTTATTAGAAACTTTAATTGACTTATTTTAAACTTTTGATATATAATATATAAAAACTGAATCATTAAAAGCTTTGATTAGGAGTAGTAATATTACCTCATAGCCTAAAGAGAGTTGTGGTTTGCTGTGACACAATGGTATGAAAATATGAACTTGCCTATGAGCATATGTGTGAAAAAAAGCACATACGGGAAAAACCCGTTATAAAATCGAGTGAGGAAAAGAAATTTTCCTAATAAGAGTGGTACCGCGAATATCCTTTCGTCTCTTAAATTTTAAGAGATGGAAGGTTTTTTTATTTGTTTTTATTTGATTCTAGCAAATAATAATTAATTATATAGACTTAGAGGAGGATTAGTTAATGGGTAACTATAGTACTGCCATAGATAAGAAATGGCAAGACAAATGGGCTGAATCAGGCCTTTATAAATTTGATCCAAATAAAGAAGGAGAGAAACTTTACGTTTTAGAAATGTTCTCATACCCTTCAGGTAGCCAATTACATGCAGGTCACTGGTTTAACTATGGACCAGTTGATTCATGGGCTAGATTTAAAAGAATGCAAGGATATAATGTATTCCAACCAATGGGATTTGATGCTTTCGGTTTACCTGCTGAAAACTTTGCTATAAAAACAGGAATACATCCTCAAGATTCTACAATAAAAAATATAGCTAAAATGGAAGAACAATTAAAAGCTATGGGAGCTATGTTTAACTGGGAAAATGAAGTTGTAACTTGCTCACCTGAATATTATAAATGGACTCAATGGCTATTCCTAAAATTATACGAAAAAGGATTAGCTTATAGAAAAAAAGCTCCTGTAAACTGGTGTCCATCATGTCAAACAGTTCTTGCTAACGAGCAAGTAGTTGACGGAGCTTGTGAAAGATGTTCAACAGAGGTTACTAAAAAAGATCTTACTCAATGGTTCTTTAAAATAACTGATTATGCTGATGAATTATTAGATAAATTAGATGGTTTAGATTGGCCAGAAAAAACAGTTGCTATGCAAAAACACTGGATAGGAAGATCAACTGGTTCTCAAGTTAATTTCAAAGTTAAAGATAGCGATTTAAACTTTGATGTATTCACAACAAGAGTTGATACTTTATGCGGAGTTAGCTATGTTGTTTTAGCTCCTGAAAATCCATTAGTAGACGAAATAGTTTCAGCTGAACAAAAAGAAGCTGTTGAAAATTATAAAGAAGAAGCTAAAAAACAATCTGATATAGAAAGACAATCTATTTCAAGAGAAAAAACTGGTGTATTCACTGGTGCATATGCTATTCATCCATTAACAGGTAAAGAAGTTCCTATATGGGTTGGAGACTATGTTCTAGCAACTTACGGAACTGGAGCTGTTATGGCTGTTCCTGCTCATGATGAAAGAGATTTTGCTTTTGCTGAAAAATTCAATCTTCTAATAAATAGAGTTATAGAAGCTAAAGATGGTAGTGAAACTAACCTTCCATTCTGTGAGCACGGTATATTAGTTAACTCAGGTGAATTTGATGGATTAACTACAGCTGAGGCTAAAGAAAAAATAGTTGAAAAACTAGCTTCAATGGGTCTTGGAGAAAAGAAAGTTAACTTTAGATTAAGAGACTGGTTAGTTTCAAGACAAAGATACTGGGGAGCTCCAATTCCTGTAGTTTACTGTGAAGAATGTGGTATAGTTCCTGTACCTGAAAGTCAATTACCAGTTGAATTACCATATGATGTTGAATTTGCTCCAGATGGAAAATCTCCACTAGCTAAGAGCGAAGCATTTGTTAATACAACTTGCCCTCACTGTGGAAAACCAGCTAAGAGAGAAACTGATACTTTAGATACTTTCGTATGTTCATCATGGTATTACTTAAGATATCCTGATAATAAAAATACTGAGGCTCCATTTAATCCTGAATTAATCAACAAAATGTTACCAGTTGATAAATATGTTGGTGGACCTGAACATGCTTGTATGCATCTTCTTTACGCAAGATTCATAACTAAAGCCCTAAGAGATATGGGATACCTAAACTTTGATGAACCATTTACTTCATTAACTCACCAAGGATTAATCTTAGGACCAGACGGATTAAAAATGAGTAAATCAAAAGGAAATACAATATCTCCTGATGATTATATAAAAGAATATGGTGCAGATGTATTTAGAATGTACCTAATGTTTGGTTTTGCTTACACTGAAGGTGGAGCTTGGAGTGATGATGGAATCAAGTCTGTAAATAGATTCGTTGAAAGAATTGAAAGAATTATAGATACTGCTAGAGAAGCAATCTCAAAAGGTGAAAATAATAAAACTACAATGGATAAGGCTGAAAAAGAGCTTAACTATTGGAGACACAATACTATAAAATCTGTTACTGATGATACAGATAAACTTCAATTTAATACAGCAATAGCTAGAATGATGGAATTCATAAATGCTTTATCTAAATATACACAAGAGAAAGAAATGAATCTTGATTTCTTAAAAGATGTAGTTTCTGATTATTTAAGATTATTAGCACCATTTGCACCTCACTTCAGTGAAGAACAATGGAGCTTACTTGGAAATTCATACTCAATCTTCAATGAAGCATGGCCAAAATTTGACCCTAAAGCTTTAGTTAAAGACGAAGTTGAAATAGCTATCCAAGTTAACGGAAAAATCAAAAACAAAATAATGGTTTCTTCTGATTTAGATGAAGAAGGAATAAAAGCCGCTGCTTTAGCTGATGAGAAAATCATAGCTTCAACAGAAGGAAAAACAGTTGTAAAAGTAATAGTTATAAAAGGTAGACTTGTAAATATAGTTATTAAGTAATATAATATTAACGTTGCAAATTTTTTAATTGATTAAAAGTTAATACTAATCTTAATAATTAACACTTTTAAATAACAAATTATATATTATATTATAAAAAGGTATCTAAACGCTGAGATTTGACTCCGTTTAGATACCTTTAAACTTTACATTGTTATATGATAATTATTTTTATCAACCTTTATTTCTTTTTCAAAAACTTTATAATACTCTGATTCATGTCCTCTTAAATCAATGTTATTCATTAATTTTATATTCTTAACTATATTATTATCTATTGCTTCTAAAAACTCATCTTTATTTCTAACTAACTCTGTTTCCTTTGCAATATTATAATAAGTATATCCAAAGACTCTTTTTTCGTGGATTAACTGATTATTATCACAAGTTAAAATACCACCATCTCTAAATTGTCCTCTCACTTCAATTGGAGAATTTATTTTTATGTCTCCTTTTAAATCAACCTTTGAATCTTTTCCTAAAATATCAATACCAACTCCAGATTTATTTTGTAAATCAAGATTATTTAAGGTTACTACTGCATTTTCAACCTTTAATCCATTACCTTTTTCTTGATTATTTACTATTTTACAATCATTAATATGAATATTCTTTCCCTGTGAAATGTTTACTGCCCTATTAAAATCAGACTCTATGAAAACATTTTCCAAAGTTATGTCATCTCCTGATATAGTAATAAGGTTATTATTATTTAAAGTTTCATCATCATCCTTACATACTATATTTAAATTTTTTAGCACAATTCCATCTCCCTGTAGTGTAAAAAAATCTCTATTAAGATTTTCGGCTAATTTAGGAACATAGATACTATATCCTTGACCATCTATTACAACATTTGAACTCTTAATATCTACTCCATTAGAAATTAAATTGCTAAGGTCAATGTCCCTTGATAATTTTATCTCTTCTAAGTTCCCATCATTTATTATTTTTAAGAATTCTTCTGTATCCCCTACTGTTTTTTCTATTCTAAAAATATTATTATATCTTTTACTCTGACTTATACTTTGATTTATAACTGAATTATCTTTGTTTTTCTCTATTAAATTTACTTCTTTGCCTAAAACTACGCTACTGGAGAGGTTATTTACTACTATAGCAGTTGCTATTATTTTTGCCACCTTTTTATGTGCCATACTAAACTCACCTCTTCTTATTATTTTTCTTATATTTATATTATGAACTAATTATATCATTTTTTGTATAGGTTTTCAAAAAATAAATTATAGATTTTTTTGACATATCATAGATTTTTTTTAACTCTACTAAAATCTTATAAATTATTAATGTATATTTTATGTTTTTAAAACCATATATACTGAATAATAACATTTAAAATTATAAGAATTTGATCATTATTTCATTAATCAAATAAAATAAATACTATGATCTAAAATTTCTATATTAGTCTACATTATATCTTTTATCATAATTTAGAAGGTTAAAATTTAAATACAAAAAGGTTATAAAATGTTTCATAAATTAAAATCCTTATTACAATTAATATAAGATAATAATTTAATAATAAATCATATTATAACCTAACTTCAAAATTATGAATTTAAAATTTCTAACTAATTAGTAAATCAATTAATAAATAAAATAAATTTAAAACATCTATTTTTATGAATTAGTAATAAAATTTAAAGAACTTTCCCAAATTCTTTAAGTACCTCTAATACCTTATTTTCCTCTATCGGTGAAAAATATTCAATATACTCACTATGATTAAACCTTGTAAATAAATCCTTTGACATATCCATCCACTCTTCTAATATATAAACCCATATTATTTCACTAGTTGGACAACTTAATATAAAAGACTCCACTCCAAAAAAGCTATATTCTACAATATCATGAAGTTTTGTTAATTTAGCATAATCTTCAACAACTTTAGTAGTTAATTTATATTCATATATATCCACATAGAAAAAGTCAAACTTTTCCCTCTCTGCTTTAAATCCATCTCCTTTTACTATTCTTATCTTAGAATTTTCTCCAAAGTTTTCTAAGTATAAGTCAATTATTTCTTCACTCATTTCATAGACAACTATTTCGGTTACTTGATCACTTTTTGCTATTTCCTGAACGAAGTATCCTAATCCTAATCCTAGAACCCCTACCTTACCTTTTGCTCTTTTTATACCTTCAAAAGCTCCTTGAATCTCATGTGGTGAAATTCTCATCCAAAGCTTTTCTCCTTCATATAGTTCTATAGGACTTTCTTTCAATGACTGCTTATGTTCATATAAATAGCCATCAAATTCTTTTCCCTCACTATATCTAATAATGAAATCACCTTTTTTATTCTCTTTTATTTTATTTTTATATTCTTTTATTTTTTCTTCACAATAATCTATGTTATATGGTATCATACTTTTTCCTTTCTAATCTTCTCAGAAAACAATTTATTTTTATTAGTCTATATTTCTTTTAGATATATTATTAAAAACCACATTAATAAAAGTCCTTACTAAATTAAGTTAGATCTAAATATATATGAAATCAACCTTTAATTGAGATATAAACTTTTATTAAAACGTTGAACCTTAAAGTTCATAATAATTATATTTTTAGTATGTTTTCATATTTTATTTAACTCTTTTATTTTAATTTGATGTAAGGAACTTCTCAATATATTTTTCATAAAAATTTTCATATTATTACAAAAACATCATAATTATTTTCTATTTTTTATCATTTATATATAAAATAAAATTCTACATTTAAATTCCTACTAAAATAGTCTTGATTTATTTTGTTTAAAATTATATAATTTAATCAATTAATATTAATTATTAATTAATCGAAATTAAGTAGGTGATCAAATGAAAAAGGTAGCAATGAGCGATGATGCTTATATTGAATTTAAAGAGTTCCTAAAATCCAATGATATAGATAGTGATGTTATTAGAATAAACTTTGGTGGGAACGGACCTATGGGCCCTATGTTTTATGTAACTGCAGGAGAAAAAAATGAAGGTGATGAGGTTGAAGTAATAAAAGACTTAACTTTTGTTATTGATTCTTCTTTAATCGATGTATTTTTAGGTTTCTCAATACTTTCTGATGAAGAAAACTTTGGAGAAGGATTAACTCTTGATCCATTAATGAGCGACTATGAAGGTGGCGGTTGTAGTGGAAACTGTGGTAGCTGTGGTAGCTGTCACTAATTATAATATTTCTATTTTAGTGTGATATTATTTTAAAATATATTAATAATAAACTATATAAGGCAATTTTGCTTTAAATTAAAATTTAGGAGGAAATAGATATGTCAGTTGTTAAAATGAGCAATGAAGCTTATACTGAGTTCAAATCTTTTCTACAAGAAAACGGCGTAGAAAAATTTGACATAAGAATAAATCTAGCAGGAGTTGGCTGAGGCGGCCCAGTATTTAATATTGTTCTGGATGAACAATCAGATAATGATGAAGTTGTTAAAATTGAAGATATAACATTCTTCGTTGATAAAGAACTTGTTAAAGATTTTGAAGGATTCACTCTGCTTTCTTCAGATGAAAATGGTGGTAGAGGATTATCATTAAAACCACTTAAAGAAAGCGAAGGCGGATGCTCTTCTTGCTCAAGCTGTCATTAATTTTTACATATAGAGATGGATTTTATTCCATCTCTATTTTTTATCTTCTCTTAAATTAAAACTCTAATAAAAAATAAATTTAACTTATATAAATATAAATTTTATTTAAGTATTTTAAAATTAATTTATACTACTTAAAATACTAACGAAATTTAAAATTTCTCTTTTTCACTTTATTCTTTAAAAATTTTTAAACTAAATTAAATTTCAATATTTTTACTAATATGGTTGTTTATGTTTAATTTTAGTATTATAATTTAATAAACGCTTTATTTTTAAGGAGGAGAGATAATGAATACAACTCTAGTAAACCTAACTCCAACTAAAGAACAAAGAAAATACCAAGAAGATGAACTAATAGCTTTTTTAGACCTCCAAATGAATACATTTACAGCTAATTCTGAAAATAATGATGAGGCTCCTTCTTTATTAAAAAAAGAGACTTCATTTAACACAGATATATGGATAGAAAATCTATTTAAATTTGGATTTAAGAAAGTTATTTTAACTGCTAAGCTTAATAATGGTATTTGTTTATGGCAAAGCAATTGTTCAAAGGTTAATATAAATACTTTTTCTTTAGAGAATAATTATGATGATTTAGTAAAAAAAGTTAGTAAATCTTGTAAAAAGTTTGGACTTAAATTTGGTATTCATCTTACTTTAAAAGATTATCTCACTTTAAACTTAACTCCTGAAGAATATGATAATTACTATGTAGCTCAATTAAAAGAACTTATGACTAATTATTCACAAGTAAGTGAAGTTATTATGGATATGACCTCTTTAGATGAATATTATGACTCTCTTGATTTTGAAAGATACTTTAAAGTAATTAAAGAAATAAATCCTAAATGTATGATATCTAGCCCTATTGGACCTGATGTACGTTGGACATATTATTCTGATATAGAGTCATCTAAAAACTATTTCTACTCTTCTATAAATTTAGATCTTTTAAAAGAAGATTTTAACAACGAAGAGATTAGAAAAGGAAATATTTATGGAGATACTTGGATTGTTGGAGAAAGTATTTACTCCCTATCTGACTGTTTAAACCATAATAAAGATTCATTATCAAATTTAAAACATGTGTATAATAATTCATTAGGAAGAAATACAAATTTAGTATTAGTTTTATCTCCTAATACAGATGGATTACTAAATGATAATGAATTAAGTTTACTTTCTGATTTTTCTAAATATATAAAAGAAACTTTTTCTAATAACCTTATTAAGGGTTCCTCTATATTAGCTACAAATTCATCTTCTAGCGATAGCTATAATTTAATTGATGACTATAAGAAATCTTATTGGATAGCTAATGAAAATGCTGTTAACCCTTATATAGAAATAGATTTTAAAACTATCACTGAATTTAATATTTTAGAAATTAGAGAGTGGATTGCTGAAGGTCAAAATGTAGAAGAATTTAAAGTTTATGCATATAACAATGGTTGGTTTGAACTTTACAATGGTACTTCTATAGGATATAGACATATAGCAAAACTTAATAATATCAAAACTGATAAAATTAAAATTTCATTTACTAAATATAAAAACCCACCTATGATTAATCATATTGGTGCATATTTAGGATAATTTTAATAAATAACGTTTTATAAAATACAAGAATAAATATAAAAAGTGAAAGCAAAAAACTATCCTTAATAGAGTTTTTTGCTTTTTAAAGAAAAAGGGTTATATCAAAACTTATATTTAAAACTTATAAATATATTTTCTTTATATTTTTCATAAGTTTTATTGATTTTTGTTTTGATACAACCCTCTTTTATTTTACTGTTAAATTAAAATAATTTTTTTGTAAATATAATTAAGTAAAGTTGTATTAAGAATAAAATTCCATTAAAATTATTCTTATAATATAATTGCAATATTTTGTATTTACTGGAGGCGTAAAAAATGAATACAGCTTATGATTTTATAATTGCTTTAATATTAGCATTTGTATTAGTAATGATGAAACAATATATTTTTGCATTACTTGTTGTAGTAATCTATGCTTTATACAAATATAATAAGAAAAAGCCTTATATTTTAGCTTACAAAGGTAATGTTTCCTTTAGAAAAGGTGAAAGAGAAAAAGCTCTAGAACTTTATAAAAAAGCTTGTACATATAAAAATGCTAGTGATAGCATAAGACTTCAATATGCATATCTTACTCTTTACTTAGGGAATTTAGAAGAAGCCACTAAGCTTCTAAATGTTATTGATTATGATAAACTACCAGAAAGATTAAGAGCTTCTTATACAATGACAGATTCTCTTATAACTTGGAAAAATGGTGATTTAAAAAAAGCTATTGAAAACTTAAAAAATCTTCATACACAATATGAACATACAACTGTTTATGAGACTTTAGGTTATTTCTTAATATTAGATAAAAGATATGAAGAAGCCTTAGAATATAACCTTTTAGCTTATGAATATGATCAAGATAACAAGGTTATAATGGATAACTTAGCTCAATCTTATTATTTCACTGGAAATATAGAAAAGGCTAAGGAAGTATATACTAAACTATTAGACGAAGATCCTGGAATACCAGAACCATATTATTATTATGGCTTAATCCTAAAAGATGAAGGAGACACTAAAGGAGCTTTAGAATCTTTCGATAAAGCCTTAACTAAAAGAGAGTCTTATCTTTCAGCCCTTAATAAGGATAAAATTAGAGCTGCTATACAAGAATTAAACATATAGTAAAAGCAGGCTATATAAAAATATAATAATAAAACTTACAAACATATTCTGAGAATTACTAAATTTCCCTTCATACTGTTTGTAAGTTTTATAAAAAGTTATTTTTATATAAGCCCTTTTAATTTTACTTTTCTAAGGCTTTATTGAATTTTTCCTCTATAAATTTTCTTGAATTCTTTATTTCAACTCTATAATCACCAGTACCTGTGTACCAGAACTCAGTAACAAATCTTCTTACTCCCATGTTATATGATTCTTTTATTATACTTTCAAAATCAACATGTCCAGTTCCAAATGGAATCTCTCTAAACTTACCTGGTTTTGTTTCCTTAAGATGAACAGCCATTATATGACCTTTACCACTTCTTAAATCTTCAATAACATTTTTATTATATTTAGTAGCGGCATTAGTTATATTTCCACAGTCAGGATAAACCCCTAAGTATGGTGAATCAATCTTTTTAACATAATTCATGGCTTTTTCAACTGTGTTCATAAACTCAGTTTCCATAGTTTCAAAAGCTAAAATTATTCCTGATCTAGCCGCCATTTCAACAGCTTTTTTTAGATTTTCATAGAATAATTTTCTTGTTTCTTCACTACCCTCTTCATAGTAAACATCATACCCTGCTAATTGAATTATCCTAATTCCTAAATCATCAGCTAGCTCTATGGCCTTCTCCATTATTCTCATACCACGATTTCTAGTTGTTTCATCTGCACTTCCTATAGGATATTTTCTATGTCCACTAAGACACATAGTTCTTATTGGAAGCCCAACTTCATACATAAGGTCTACTAAAACCTGTCTTTCTTCTTTTGTCATATCAAGTCTTTTTAATTTTTCATCAGTTTCATCTATGCTAACCTCTAAAAAATCAAAGTTATTCTCTTTTGCACATTGAAGCTTTTCCCTCCAAGTAAGTGTATTAGGCATAGCTTTCTCATATAATCCAATAAAATATTCCTTCATTTTAATCCGCTCCTTTTCTTAAGCTCCTGTTTGTCCATAGTAAGCATTTGGACCATGCTTTCTTGAAAAGTGTTTATTTAATAAGTCATCAGACATACTATCTACATTTTTATTTGCTAATATTTCTGTGTTATATGCCATCATTGCCACTTCTTCTAGGACAACAGCATTATGAACAGCATCTTTAGCATCCTTTCCCCAAGTAAATGGACCATGATTTTTAACAAGTACTGCTGGAATATTCTCTGGATTCATGTCTTTGAATCTTTCAACAATTACAACCCCTGTATTATATTCATAATTTCCTTCAATCTCTTCTCTAGTCATGTCTCTTGTACAAGGGATTTCATCAGCAAAATAATCTGCCTGAGTTGTTCCATATGGCTTTATTCCTCTTCCTGCTTGAGCAAATATTGTTGCCCATCTAGAATGTGTATGAACTATTCCTCCTATATTCTTAAACTCCTTGTAAAGTTTTAAATGAGTATCTGTATCTGATGAAGGTTTATATTTCCCTTCAACAATATTTCCCTCTAAATCAACCACAACCATATCTTCTGGTTTCATTGTGTCATACTCAACTCCTGATGGTTTAATTACAACAAGTCCTTTTTCTCTATCTATGGCAGAAACATTTCCCCATGTAAAAGTTACTAAATTATATTTTGGAAGAAGCATATTAGCTTCGTAAACTTCTTTTTTTAAGTTCTCTAACATATAAAAGATCCTCCTTAGACTCTTAATAACCCTTATAACAAAATTTATTCTTAAGTATTTAATATTAATTCACTTAATAAAATTTAAAATAAAGCTCTCTTATTAGTTAACAAAGTAAGACAAACTTATTATCTTCTATTAATCAGTAACAATATATAAGGCAGCTTGTCCTAACTCTCTATTTGCAGATATTATTATATCTCTATCATCTTCATTTAAAACGGCAACATTACTTGGTCCAACCCCAGACTCAATAACTACAGTTTCAAACTCTAATTTTTCTTTATCAGTACATTGAATATAAAATAAATCCTTATCGCATCTTCTATAACCACCTATTATAGTTGGAACTCCTCTTAGCTTACCACCCCAAACAACATGTCCAAAATCCATTTCTTTTGGATACTCATAAATAATTTTATATTCATCTCCATACTTTTTATTTATTCTAAAATGTTTACCATGGAATTCTTCAATAGTAACTAGTTCATCTTCACCATCTTCATCTATATCTACAACAGCTACATCACTTGTAGGTCTATCCATTATTTTTTCAATAGTCCATTCCTCATCATCACTTTGAGGGGGTGTTACTCTAAATACTCCTTCTTGAGATGTTACTAAACCAACCATTTTTCCATTATGATATGCTCTACAATATCCATGATTTTTAGTTAATCCTTCTTTTATAACCTTAAGCTCAATAGGTTTATTTAAATCTTCTGGAATTTCTCCTACATATATCTTACCTGGATCGCTCCAATCATCTTTAAATTGCTTACTATTGCATAAAACTGCTCCTAAGAAATATAGCTTTCCATTAGCTTCTAAAATATCAAAACGATGTAGATATGGTAACTTAAATAATGTTTTTATTTCCCACTTTCCATTTTCATATCTTCCCCATACTATCTCAGCATCTTCTGATTGAAATGTAGGGAAAAATCTTTGAACTGCTAGAAAATCTCCATTTTTTCCTGGGATAGGAATTATAGACATTGTTCCTCCTGGACCATCCCAAACAGTTGATTGTTTAAAATCATCTCCCTCATACATAAAGCAAGGACCTTCTCCTTCAGTTGCTATAAGTATTTTTCTATCTCCATCAATAACAGTACTACTTGTTGCATAACATCTATGTAAGTCAGTTAAAAACTTCTTTTCTATTTTCATCTTATATTCCTCCTAGATTATAAATAATTAAAATAAAGTCTTATTTATAACATAGTACCTATCTCTTAACACTCTAAGAAATAAGTACTATATCATAACTTTTATATTTATTTGTTTACTATATTTTCTACAATCTTTTCTTCAATTTCTTTTTCTGATAAAAGGTTTTTAAGTCCTATAACAATAGTTCCTGAAGCCTTTGCTTTATCGAAATTTCCTTTTAATGCATCTGAACAGAATACTACATCATAACTTGAAGCTTCTGTTTTTGCTGCTCCTATACTTGTATGATGAATTGATACAGGAATATTTAACTTTTTAAATATCTTCTCTATTTTCATTTTTATAATTTGACTTGATCCCATTCCATTTCCACATGCTGCTATTACTTTTAACATAAATATCTCCTCCTAATTAACACCAATTATTTTTATCTATTTTATTTTGATAGTTAGTACTTAACAAAGTGGTACTAACTATCAATTGATTTAAATCTAATTTTGTACTCTTTCCTTTTCTTTGTCTTCTAAATATCCTTCATAATCTTCAACTAACTTGAAGTAACCCTTTTTATTTTTAAAATATTGAATTTGTGGTATTAAAAGCATTCCTACTACTGCTATTCCAACCCCTACATAAGCAAACTTGTCCATAAGAACTCCAACTACTGGCCATAATGTATCCCAGTCAAAGTTTCCATGCCATCCTCCAAATTGAGCTAATCCAAAATAGTAAGCGGCAAATGCTCCACCTAAAACCTGTATAACTCCTGAAACGAATGGAATTATCATGGCAGCCTTCAATCCACCTTTTCTGTTAGCAAACACTGCAAATGTAGCATTGTCAAAGAATAATGGTACGAATCCACTTATTATAAGTACTGGACTTTGGAAAACTACAAGTCCTATTATTGCTATAAATTGACCTACTGCTCCAAATAAAAATCCAATAGTAACTGCATTTGGATGTCCAAATCCATAAGTTGCTGCACAGTCTACAGCTGGTACTGATCCTGGAAGTATTTTATTTGAAATACCTTGGAATGATTCAGTAAGTTCTGAAACGAACATTCTAACACCCATTTGTAATATACTTAAGTAAACTGCAAAGTTAAGTGATTTTTCTAGTATGTAAAATAAGAAATTTGTATTTTGATCAAATCCCTTATCGATTGTATGCATTAAATCTGGTCCTAGTATTCCCATGATTATTCCGAAGAAAACAGTCATTAATATACCAGTTGCTACAACGTTATCACTAAATATAGATAAGAATCCTGGAAGTTCTAAATCCTCAATACTCTTTTTACTATTTCCTATTTTTCCAGCTATTTTATCAGTTATCCAAACTCCTAACATTTGTTGGTGACCTATTGCAAATCCACCACCTTCAGTAAGGTCTTGGCATGGTTCAACTGTAAGATTAGAAAATACTGCCCAGTATGTTCCAAGAAGTAATCCTAACATTACTACTACTCCCATATTACTTAAGTTTGGGAAACAGAAAAATACTAACCATAAAGCTGTAGCTGATTGTTGTACCATTACATGTCCTGTAATAAATACTGTACGAACCTTTGTAAATTTTCTAAGTAATACAAGTACTAAGTTGAATAAGAATGCTATAAGTAAAACTACCATCATCATAGAAAAAGATTTTCCTATATTCCCTATAGCCTCTTGAGCCGCCGTTTGTCCAAAATAAGGATCTATAACTGCCGCCTGTAAATTAAATCTATCTTTAAGGCCTGCAAGAATTGGACGGAAGTTACTAACAAGTCCACCTGCTGCAACATTTAAAATTAAATAACCGACTGTTGCCTTTATAAATCCTGCCAAAGCATCATAAAAAGGTCTCTTAAGTAACAAGTAACCAATAAGAACTATAAATCCAATGAAAAATGCAGGTTTTGTCAGAATGTTATTTTGGAAAAACTCCCAAATGTAGATTATAAAATCCATAATACTTCTCCTCCCATATCCCTTTTCTTAACTTGTTCCAATATTATGTAAACTGTTTTAATTTATAACTTAACTGAAAACTAAATAAGATTAGACTTAAATATTTACTATAATTTCTACAGTACTTTAGTTTAAAACCTACCTAAAGCACTGTAGAAACTTTAAAACTTTTTTTAAAAATCTCTTATACTAATTTTTTAAGATCCTCAACTGATTGAGCTTCTAAAAGCTTTTCTACAGTTTCTTCATCTGAAATTAACTCAACCATTTTAGTTAAATTCTTTAAATGTACTTCATTATCTACTGAAGCTAAAACAAAGAATAATTGAGCATCATACTCTTCTCCTTCACCAAAGCTCACTGGAGTATTCGTTTTCATAAAGCATATAGCTGTTTCATTAACTCCATGTCCTTCTTGTGCATGTGGTATAGCAATCTTTGGCGCAATTACTATATATGGTCCATGTTTTTTAATACTATTTATTATTAAATCCGCATACTCTTTTTCGATAACTTTTTCTTTTTCTAAGGGAGCACATGCAGCCTTAACTGCATCCTCCCAATTATCAAAGCCATCATGAAAAGAATATCTACCTTTTTCTATTAATTCTTTTAACATGATAATTTCCTCCACTCTTAAATCTTATAGGAATGAGTTATATGGTAAGTTTATATCTACAGAGAAACAGTCATCGAATCCTCTTGGATAATGATATTCTCTCTTATCCTTATCTTCTGGGAATGTAAACTTTCCACCTACTTGCCATATAAATGGTGTAAATTTATACTGTAATCTATATTTTTTCATGTCGTATAATGCTAAAATTTCATTTGTATCAGCTTGGAAGTTTGACCATATATCATGATGGAATGGTATTACTACTTGAGTATTTAATGCCTCAGCCATTCTTAAAATATCTACTGATGTCATTTTATCTGTAATACCTCTTGGGTTTTCTCCATATGATCCAAGGGCAACATCTATTTTATAATCATTTCCATGTTTAGCATAATAATTTGAATAATGTGAATCTCCACTATGATAAAGATTTCCTCCTGGAGTTTCTATTAAATAGTTAACAGCCTTATAATCCATATCTACTGGCATTTTTCCTCTTAAGTCTCCTTCTGGAGGAGCTGTTATTAAAGCTGTTCTATCAAAAGATTCTAAAGCATGTAATTGAATATCTTTTATTTTTATTACATCTCCCGGTTTAACAACTATACATCTTTCCTTTGGTACTCCCCATCCTATCCATTTATCAACACATGCTTGTGGTCCTATAAATGGAACATCTTCTGAACAATTTTTTAAAACTGCAGCGGCAACATTTATATCTATATGATCGTTATGATCATGTGTTGATATTATCGCATCAACATTCTTTATTGCAAATGGATCTAATACAAAAGGTGCAACTCTTAAATTAGGTTGTAGTTTCTTACCTCCACACATTCTTGCCATTTGATGTTCTGGATTTATGTAAGGATTTTTCTTTGTTCTTTTTCCGCTTCCGCACCAAAAATCTATACATATGTTTGTATTTCCTTGAGTTTTAAGCCATATACCTGTACATCCAAGCCACCACATAGAAAATGTTCCTGGTTTAACTACTTCATTTTCTATCTCTTCATTTAACCAAGTTCCCCATTCTGGAAATGTATTTAAAATCCATGATTCTCTTGTTATTTCATTTACTTTACTCATAATTATACCTCCACCCATTTTGATTATTCTGAACGTTTGATAAGTTCGTTTAATCACTTTATGATTAAATTATATACTGTAATTGTTTTCTTTGCAAGTCTTTTTTGATTGTTTTTGCTTTTTTTCTGTTTTTTTGTGCTATTAATTAACTTATTTTCGATTTTAATGTTCTTTTTGATCGTTTTTGTTCTATTTGCGTTGATTTATACTGTTCTTTTATGTACAATTATTATAAATAGCAATATCGAATTTAGTGCTATCTATAATAAACTTCAGTATTTAATCATTAAGATTAAATACAACTTCATATTTTAAAAAATTACTATCTACAAGTTTTAGTAACTTTTTCAAATTATCTATATATAATTTAATTTTATATTTATAATATTCGGAGAGATATTTATAGAAAATAATACCAAACAATATCGGTTAGGAGGCATTTATAATGAAAAACGCAAAAGGCTTTGTTTTTAAAAGACAACAGGCAATATTAAAATATTTAAAAGAAAATAAATTTGCTAAAACAGAAGAATTGGCTACTTTATTAAAAACATCTAATATAACAATAAGAAGAGATTTTCAAAATCTAGAAAAAGAAGGGGTTATAAGAAGAAAATATGGCGGGGCTGAACTTATTGAAGGCGCTTTGAGTGAAGACCCTTATTTCAATCATAGTAATATTGAAAGAGAAAAAATTAAAGATTCTATAGCTAAAAAAGCTGCTGAATTTATAGAAGACGGAGATAGTATATTTATAAACTCTAGTTCAACTGCAATAAAACTCTTAGAATATATAGAAGGTAAAAGAGTTATGGTAATTACAAACAATGGCAAAATCTTAGGTATGAATTTATCACCTAATGTAGAGATAATACTTACAGGCGGTGAAGTATATGGAAGAAAACAATCTATGGTTGGTGATATAGCCACTCAGATAATTTCTAAAATAACTGCAACTAAATGTTTTATAGGAGTTAGTGGTATAAACGCTAATACAGGAATCAGTACATCTGTTCTTCAGGAAACCACAGTAAATATGAAGATGCTTGATAATTGTAATGGGCCAACTTTTGTCTTAGCAGATAACTCAAAAATAGGAATACATCATAACTTTTCTAGTGGAGATATTTCTAAAGTTAATTATGTAATCACAAATGAAATCGAAGATGATAAGTCTGAACTTGAAAAATTAAGAGAAAAAGGAGTAAAAATAATATTCTCGTAAAATACTATTTCAATATTTTTATTAAAATTTATAAAGCTTAAGTAAAAAAAGATAAAAGCAAATTAATTGCTTTTATCTTTTTACTTATATAGCTATATATTTTTTAAAGCTTTCATATTCTTTTCTATTCTCTAATATTTAATTTCTTTGTACTAAATTATCCTCTAATTCTAATAAATATTAAGTTATTATTGTGTCAATACATCCATTAACTATAGATTTTTCTTTTAATTCATTCATATAACTATCTTCTGGACTTATAGTTCCATGAACCTTTATACCCTCTTCTCTAACTCCAAAGGGTCTATATTTTATAAGTTTATATCTACATTTATCGCCAATGATTTTAGATACTTCATCCACTGTTTTTTCGCTATTTAGTCCTTTAGCTATAACAGTTCTAACTTCATACATCTTGTCTAACTCTAATATTCTTTTTAAATTTTCTAAAACTAATTTGTTTGATGATTTAGTTAACCAAATATTTTCTTTTTCATCAATTGACTTAACATCAAGCATAAACTTATCTGTAAGATTTATAAGCTCATCATCTAATTTAGTATTACCATTAGTATCAACAAAGCAAGTCAATCCAAGCTTTTTAACTTCTCTAAAAAGCTTTATTAAAAATTCAGAGTTTAAAGTGCATTCTCCACCACTAACAGTTATTCCTCTTATAAAAAAACTGTCTTTTTCTATCTTTTTTACAAGTTCTTCTACTGAATATTCCTTAGTTTTAGGAGAAGACATATGTTCACATAACTTTATGCATTTATCACAAGAAATACATTCTTCCTCATCCCAAATAACTTTCCCCTCACTAATTGATAAGGCACCTACTTCACAATTTTCAACACATTTTCCACAAGATATACATTTATTTATAGTCTCAGGATTGTGGCAATATAAACATTGAAAATTACATCCTTGAAAAAATATAACCATTCTATTTCCTGGTCCATCAACACAAGAAAATGGAATTATCTTATTTATTAAAGCCATAATATCACTTACTTTCTAATTTTTCTTTCAAAGGCATGACAATTATTCTTTGCTCCCATGGCAAATAAGTCTGTATTATTAAGAACGGCCTCTCCTCTTTCAAGCTTTTCTACCTCTGAACGCTTAGCTAAATATCCAGTTACCCTTACTACATCTGCGCCACTTCCATAAACAGACATGTATCTTATTCCTGAATTAAAGGCACCCTTTATAATATCAACTAAAGATTCTGGATGATCATTATATGTATCTTCAAATACAAATATATCTCCTATTCCATTATAAAAATATTTATGGAATGGTGCTGATTGCATTATATGATTAAATAATTCTGGTTCTTCTCCAACTGGTATTCTACATCCTGGTGATACATTCTGATCTAAATCAATTCCTACTTGTGCATGAAGAACATAGTGTCCTCCAAAACAATTTACATGTTTAGCTTCATGTTCTGATACTATTTTATTTAATTTCTCTATTATTCTTAATCCAAGTTTATTAGCTTTTTCTGAATACCCAAATCTATCACTTTGTTTCTCTGCTCCTAATAAAGTATTTACAGCCTCTGCTAGACCTACTACTCCAAACATTCCTGTAAATAATTTTTTCTGAATAAATCCTTCTTTTACTAAGAAATTAGAAGTAAAGAACTGAGTTTCCTCAACTAAAAATCTTATTCTTTCATCAATATACTGAATCATTTTAGTACTCACATAAGGTAATACATTCTCTAAAAAGTCCTCTACTGAACTAGCCTTTTTAGCTACCTCATTTAATTTTATTCTTACAAGGGTATATCCACCCCCACCAATATGAAATCCATTATAGCAACTTGCTATAGCATATCTATCTGTTCCAAAGCTTTTCACATCCATTTTATGATTTGCAAAACTAGGTTTAGCTGTACTTAAAGCAACCTTTGCACATAAATTTATAAAACTCTCTGGAGTATTTTCTAAATCATACTTCATACTTAAATTCGGAACTGCACATTGAAGTTCATCCATAGACTCTAGTATTAATCTTCCTGCTACAGTCTCTCTTGGACCTATATTAGCATGTACAAAAGAATCAGTTAATGTTCTATCTATATGTTGTAAAAATAATTTAATTGCTCTTTTCGCTTCCCTTTCATCTTCTATAAATGGCTCTAAAAGTTCATCTATATTCCCAAGGTAAACTGGAAATGTAGTTATTGAAGGCACATGCTTATAGAAAATTAATAGGTTATTAGTTGCTTCCCATATATCCTCTGGAACTGAAAGATTTAAAAATTCACATCCCTTTTCCATAAGTAAAGAATAATCTGGAATTATGTATCTAGGTCTAAATGGTGCATTTCCTTCAAAAAGAGTACATATACAACCTTCATCTATTAATTTTTTTGTTTCATCATCAACATTTAACACTTCAATTGTACTTTCTGCATAAGCAGCTAAATCTTTAATTTGCTGATGATATGTTAATGACCTATCCTTTAGTATCTCTAATACTCTATTCATACTTTTTTCCTCCCCTTAAAACATATCAACCTGTTAAATAAAATACCATAATTGCCATTCTAAAAATTTATATAATTTGTTTAGTTTACAAACAGGCTAATCAAAAATATCAACATATAGAAGTTACAAGATTGATATCTTTGATTAACCTGCAAAATATTAAATCATATTGCAGGTTTTTTATATTAAATAGTTATTAAAACTTATATAATTTAAAAACTAATTAAGATATTTTTTCACAGTATAATAAGATATTCTCTAATTTTCATCTAATACTTTATATAAAAATTTAATCGCATCGTTATAACTTAATCCATTATGTCCTTTTTCTTTTTCATAATGTAGTATAACTTCAATATCATTATAACCTAAAATATCATTACTTTCTTCCATACTATACAAAAATGGTATTAATTGAGTAGAGTTGTCTGCTACAGAGCATAAATTTACATGCAAATAAATTTTAGGCACATAACCACTTTTTTTAAATGCCTCTACAATGCTAAATCTTTCTTTATACTTTAGAGAATCGCTAACATTGTCAAAACAAAATGTTATCACACTATCTAATGCTTCTTTGAAAACCCACCTTGTAGTATCTAACTGTGCATTGTCTGCAACAACCTTTGCACCTTTTAAATATATTCCCATAATAATTGATAGGTAACCTCCTGCTGAAGTACCATAAATAACCGTATTATCAAGGCTTATATTCATCTTTTCTATTATTGTTTTGAGTATTAGACTACTATTTTCAAGATAATAATTTTCATTTTTTCCTACACCCCATCCAAGCTGTAGATAATCATCTATATAAATAGTAGGATCCATACAGAAAACAGATGATGTTTTTATTTGATTAGCCCAGCTATGCCTTTGAAACACAGGTATATTTACATTTCCACCAGCAATAGCACCATTGTTAAAAACTATCAATTTATCACTATTGCTTTTTCTATTAATCAGATATTCATAAGGAACATTATCTTTTAATACTCTTAGTACATACATAGTATCATTTTTTATACTGATGTTATTAAGATCACAATATTTTATTGTATACTCTGGATACGGTAACTTTTCAATTTTTGAATTAACACGTGCCGTTCCCAATACATTTTCAATTAAAGATCTAGTTTTTTCTACTTCTGTCTTAATATCATACTCATCACCTATACTAAAAATTTTTTTACATCCATCATATTTATTCAAATATCTAATTAATACCTGTGCTAATTCTTTTTCATTATAATCAATTATTGTTCCACAGTTATACTTTTCAATCAATTCTCTTGCCACTCCCACATCTGTTGAAATTATAGGTGTATTAAGCATAACACTTTCAACAAGAGCAAGACTAAACCCCTCACTTAATGAAGTTAAAATAGTTGCAATACTGTTTTTTACATAAGGGTATGGATTTTCAACAAATCCAAGTATTCTAACATTTTCATTTAGTTTATTATCATTTATATACCTTTCCAGTTTTAAACGTTCATCTCCATCTCCAAGAATATAAATTATAAAATCATCACAATATTTTTTTACTTCTTTTGCTGCTTTTAAAAGTAGTATTTGATTTTTATTATAATCAAGCCTTCCTAAGGTTGTAAAAAGCATTTTTTCTGGAATTTCAACTGTTTTTTTGCTTAAAAATTTTATCTTTTCGCCATCAACTGAATTTGAAATTTTGACTACATTTTTTGTTATTCCAAATAACTCTTTAAGTGTAGTTTTGGTTACTTCAGAAATAACAACAATCTTATCAAATACTTTCAATACATTTGCTTGCATTTCATGTTCCTGTTTTACCATTTTATATTCATTTGTTGTTTTATCAAGAACAGTATAATCAAGTTCAGACATATCTCCTCTAATCCAAATAATTTTTTTACCTCCAACTATATATGAAGCAAAATATGAAGGAGCATTATGGTTACAAGCTATAATACAATCATATTTTTTACGAAGCCATTTATTAAAAAGGCTAGGATTTGAAAGTAAGTTATAATAATTTTTTAGAGCTTTAACTTCATCTAATTTTTCATCTGTATAATCAATAATCGGCTCTAATAACTTTATATTACTATTAAATATTGAATTATTGGAATACTTAAATAAAGGTAAAATACTTATATCATATTTTGTATTATCAAATCTATTTAAAACATCTGCTAAAGATTTTTCAGTTCCGTATCCATATGATACGCTCCAAGTAATGAACAACAATTTTTTCATTATATCACCTCAATTTTTATAATATGATTAATATTATATTTTGGTGAGACTTTTACATATATTTTGCTCCTCTACTCACAGAGGAGCTTTTACTATGTAATTTGATTGTTTAATTCATTAACAGTTATGGTTTTGCATCCTCTTTCTTTTAAGGCTGATATTATCTTTAATATAGGTGAATTTTCATTAAACTCATATATTTCCTCATTGTTTGCACTATTATTTTTATTCTCTATACTACCTAAAAACATATATGGATGTATGAAAAATGCCGTTAAAATTTCATTGCTATAATTTCTAATTCTTCTAGCTACAGTCTCTCCATTGTCCTTAACATATCCTAAAGGAGCAGGCACATATAATGTTGACTTATTACTAAAACTTATTAATGGATTTAAGTTCCAATATCCAGCATAGGGTTCAAACATAACTGGGAAGTATTGTTCTATTATTTTTTGCTGATTTCTATCTGCTTTGTAATGTGGACTTTCAAAGAAACCTATAGGTATATTTAAGGTCTTAGCTGTCTTTAATGATGATTCAACAACCTTTAAAACTTTATTTTTATTGCTATTAACATTCCACTTTAACTCTACTCCAACTCCACTTATTTGATTATTATGTTGGTGAGTGTATCCATGAAGACCAATTACAGCCCCTCTATTTATTAAATGATCTAACATATTTATAAAATGAACATTTTCAAAATTATTATTTTTAAGCAAATCATTATCTATGTTTTCTTCAGGATTTATGTATCTAGGTATCCAAGCTATATGAAATACTATATTATTAGATTTAAAGTAGTCACTTAAATATTTCATTTTTTCCATGTTATTATCTTTAGAAAAAACTCCACCAGCACTAACATCCTCTATTCTTATTAAAGCAGCTTTTCCTTCATTAACTTTATAATTACAGTTTATATTATTAAGTTTTCCCTGAAACATATAAATTGAGTTTTTATTTTCATACCAATCATCTCTCGCTTCAATAAGCTCTTTAAAATCATTTATAGAAATGTATTTTTTATGATCTAAATCTAAAACTTCTCCTCTTAAATCTAATTTATCCTTTTCTTTTAAAAGTTCTTTTTTCTCTAAATCTATGTAATTTTTATTTGTCTTGCTTAAAACATTATTTCCATCAATTGATACTTGTCCATTTTTCTCTAAATCTTCTACAGAAATATAATACCTTAAATTCTTTTCATAAATTTTATCACTTAAATTAACTTTACTATTATTTATAAATAAATTTAACCCTTCAACCTTATTTACTGGTCTATCCTTCTCTCCATCCACTTTTAAATACTCTATTTCTTCTCTTTTAACATTAGAATTAAAAGTTATTTTATTGCCACAAGCTTGTATATCTGTCACAGTATTTTTTCTAAATTTAATTATTTTAAATGTTATAACAATTAAAGCAACTACAAAAATTATTAATAATACTAAAGCTATGTTCTTAATATTTTTCTTCACCGAATTCCCCCTTTATATTTTTTCTTAAAATATACCTTATAAATTCAACTACGGATTTGCTATTTAATTAAGTTATATTTTTTATAATTAATAAACCATATAAAAACAATATAGCACATATTGATTTTCAATTAAATCAACATGTGCTATATTTTCACTTTATCTAGCCCAATCATGAAGATTATCCTTCATATCTTGTAAACCATCCATAAGGGTATATCCATCCCCTTTTTCTTTTTCTAAATGTTTAACAGTTCCAAAAGATTTATTTAAACTTAATTGTTCCTTGCCTGTTAAAACCCAAAGAGTTCTATAATTTATAGGCTTAACTTCTAAATCTTTTTCTCCAACTCCATCTGTAAAATATACAAGAATATGATTTCTCATATTATTTTCTTTTATATATCTAAATACTGGAGAAAATCTTGTTGAACCATTTTTCTTACTTCTTGGCTTTATATCTTTTATTCCTTTTAAATCATACACTCTTCTTATTTCATCATCACATTCAATAACTTTTATTTCAGCATTTTTATTTCTTACTATACCTAAAACTTCTATTATTATATTTTCAAACTCTTTATCAGAGATGGATGCTGAAACATCTATTGCTATTAATATTTTTGGAATAGAATTTGGCAATTTACCTCTAAGGTCTAATCTTTCTGGAAGACGTCTATCTTTTCTTGTTATAGTTTTTCTATAACTTCCTCTTGTTGTAGGAATTATATCCTTTAAAAATTCACTCCACTTTATCTCTGGTTTTTCTTTCATTAGTAAGATTATTTTTTCTAAATCCTTAGGAGCCTTGCCCTTATATGCGTTTATGGCTGTTTTCTTAGTTGTTCCCTCTAAACTATCTAAGCTTATAGAAACCTCTTCCCATACTTCATGGGATTTTTCTTGGCTTACTAAATCACCAGCATTTTTATCATCACCAGTAATACCATATTTTTTTCTTCTTTCAATTGCTTTTTGAATTTCTTCTGCATATTTTTCCATAGGCATATCTGGCTTTAACTCTAGATTATATTCTAAATTTATATAATCTAGCCTTTTACTATATGGAGGTAAATTCTTTATATACTGATTTATGGCTATATCCATAGCTATACTAACAGCAAGTTTTGAATATTTTCTACTTAAAGCCTTTTCTCTAGCATAATGAGACATCATTATATGATATACTTCATGCTTTAAAAGGGCCTGAACCTCTTTTAAATCACATTCTAATATTATTCTTGGGTTAAATACCATTGTGAAATATCCCATTTCTGGTTTAGTGGCTATAGGCCATTTAATATCAGTTCTTATTTCTCTCTTTACATGAATTAAAAACTGACCAAAAAATGAATTTTCTTTATCATAAAGGGAGATTATTACCTTCTCTATTAAGCTCCAAAATTCTCTCTTAAAATCATCTGTTAAAGGCTTATTCTCCTCTTCAGCTTCCATTGCTATATTAAGAAGTTTCCTCCTAGTTCTTTCAAAATCCATAAGATTTCACCACCTAGCTATATATCTCAAAGAATGCTTCTAAGAACTTATCCTCATTTAATAAATTTCTATATAATTCTTCTGAGTGATCGCTTTTTATTTCCTTCATTATTCCTAATCTTAAATCCTTTGGATAACAAGATAACAAATCTGAAAATACTTCTAATTCTTTATTATAATCCTTTAATCCTTCAAGATAATATAAAGCACTCTTAGCTATTATATACATTCTTGAATGATTTTCACTCATTATTCTTTCTCTAATGTTAAATCCTAAAACATCACTTTCGAAAATTTCTTCATTAGAAATAATAGGCTTATTAAGATTACTTATATATGCTATAAATTCTTGTGCTATTGTTGAGCCTACATTTCCTTTTAAAGCATTATACAATATTTCTTTAGAAAAACTCTTCTTATTTGATAAATACACTCTATAAGCCTTAGAAACCCTCTCCCAACTTCTTGGAGTAGCTTTTATTGTTTCTAGTGAATTAGGAGTGTGGAAATATTCAGGGAATGTTGATAAAAATTCTATTATATGTTCATGGATATTTCCTTCTCCCATTGCCCAACTCATCCACTCTTTAAGATTTGAACTAATATCTATCCAAACAAATCTATCTTCTTGGGCTGGATCCATTTCAATAACCTGATAATCACTATCTTCATAGTTATCATATTTATTTGATGGATTCATAGCTGCTAATATATATACATCCTCATTTAACTTATATCCATTTATTTCTCTATTTAATATAAGGTTCATAAGTTCTTGTTGCACTGCATGCTCACATCTATTTAATTCATCAATAAATAAAAGAACTTTTTCTCCCTTTTCAATATGATCATCAATTTCCATAAGTTTTACATGTGTAGCATATTTTGTTACGCTTTTTTTAACTACGTCTCCTTTAAATAGGATTTCTTTCTTCTCTACTATTGGTAGACCACCTATTTCTCCCTCTTTAAGAAGATTTCCATCTATAGTAACTAAATGATAATTATTTATTCTACTAAGTTCCTTTGCTAAAGAAGTTTTTCCTATACCACTTTCTCCTATTAAAAGAGGTACTTCTCCTGTCATAAGAACTAAATTAACTGTACTTAACGCTTCTTTAAAATCCACTTTAGTGTCCCTTCTTTCTATAAATCTCTCCGTGAAACTTACCTTATAACCTCTCTTGTGAAAAATCCAAAATATTTTCTCAACTAAGCTATATTTTATATTTTTAAATCTCTATTTTTATATTGATAACATACTATCAACTAATATTATCTTTGCTCTTTTACTTCCATATTCTTTGATAAATTCTACTTTGTTCATCTCTAAGACTTCTAAATCAATAAAATCTAAAAGATAACTTTCATCTACATTCTCTTCTGCAACTTTTTTTGTAAGTATATCAACAACCATATCAACATCTATACTTTCATAAAGATATTTAACAACATTTATATTGTCTCCTATAAAAGTTTCTAAATCTTCATAAGTATAGTTTGGTAAAAAGTTTATTGCCTCAGCATCTTCCTTAACTGAAGCTCTCATTGCTTCCAAAGTAGGATTTTTTATAAATTTAATTGCTGACCAATGATTCTTAACAGCTATAAGCTGAACTTCTGGTGATGGATCTTCTATATACTTTATTGCATCATAGTCCCTAGAAACAGCTATTTGTTTTAACTTTTCTGAAGGATTTTTCACAAATTGTATAGCCCATCCCTTAGTTTTAACAGCCTCTTCAACCACCTTTTCTGAAGGTTCCTTAATAAGCTTTAAGGCATTCCATAGAGATTTTACTGCTAATATGCATATTTCCTCTGATGGATTTTCAACATACTCTATAGTAGTTGGATTTCTTCTTACAGCTTCCTCTTTACATTTTTCACATTGATTCTCAACATATTGAATTGTAAATGGATTTTTCTTAATAGCCTCTAGCTGCATCTCCTCTGATGGATTTTCTATTTCTCTTATATATAAAGGATTTTCCTTAATCTTTTTTAATTCTAAATTATCCATAGCATTCATAAATTACACTTCCTCAATTTTATTTTTCTCTCAATAAATGCTCAATCATTTTAAAACTCAAATAATGTGTTGCTCCGTTAAAGTTGAGTAATTCTATCAACTTTCTAAATTACATTTATTATTATATAACAATTATTATTAAATATAAAGACATAAAATAAAATTTTAAAATAAACAATAAAATTTCTTTACCAAATTAATTTCCCTCTAAATATTTATATAAAAATCAACTTTCACTTAAAATAAAGTTTAAAAATAAAAACACCACCTTTAAATAAGGTGGCATTAAAAACTACTTTTATTTAAATATTATACATTATACTTATCTATGTCTCTTTGGACAGCTCTTAATAAATTATTAAGTTCCCAAACTTCTCCCTCTTCAATAAGTTTATTTAAACTTATTTGATATCTAGAAGCTTCAGCCACTTTTCCTATTGAAATAAGATTTAATATACTATTCATTATAGTACTTATAATATCTGATTTAACCTCAAATAAAGTTTGAGCATCCTTTATTTCATCTTTTATTTCAAGCATTTCTTCATCTAAAGTAAATGCTGCATCAGCTGCACGTTTTAATTTTAATTGTATGTCCTTTGGCAGATTCTTTTTATACTTATAATTTAAAGAATGTTCTATTGTAGCCCAGAAATTCATTGCTAAAGTTCTTATTTGAAATTCAGCAAGTATATCTTTTTGTCCATCTGCCATATTTATAGGATATCTTATAACCACATGATAGCTTCTATAGCCACTTGGTTTTACATTACTAACATAGTCCTTTTCATAAAGAACTTGCATGTCTTTTCTATTCCTTATAATATTGACAACAGTATCTATATCATCAACAAATTGGCACATTATTCTTATACCTGCAATATCCTCCATCTCATATTGGATTCTATCTACAGGAATACTATATTTATTTGCCTTTTCTAATATACTAGATACCTCTTTCACCCTTCCAGTTACAAACTCGATTGGAGAATATTCATTTTTTCTTCTAAATTCTTTTCTAATACTTCTTAACTTTACCTTTAATTCACTTACCGCTTGATCATAAGGAGTTAAAAAGTCTTTCCAATTTTGTATAGCCATAGAACCACCTATTTCCTAACTCTCTTAGAGAGATTTATTTAACTCTCCTCGCTCATTATACCAAAAAAAGTATTAAAACTAAATATTTCAAAACCTTAATTTTACATGAAACAGTGTCTTAATCTAAGATTTTTATTGGGTCAAAATTTATAAAATCACAGCTTGTAAGCTTATAATCTATTCCATCTCTCTCTTCATTTAATACCTTACCCTTAAGTGCCATACCATGAAGATGACCATAAATAACCTTATCAACACCAAACTCTTTAAATATATTGATAAAAGCTGAATCCTCAAATTTCTCATTTGTAGGTGGATAATGTACCATACATATTATCTTTTCATATCCTGCCTTTTTAGCTTCTTCTAAAGATAATCTTAATCTTATTTGTTCCCTATCAAAAATCTTTTTATCCTTTTGTGTGAATTTATCAGAACCTTCACAAATCCATCCTCTGCTTCCACATATAGCCCAATCTTTATATGTAAAAAAATTATTTTGTATGAACTTTGTATTTTCATACATTTTATTCAACTTAGAAATACTTCCCCACCAATAATCATGATTTCCTTTAATTATTATCTTTTTACCAGGAAGTGCGTCTATCCAATCTAAATCATCTTTACTTTCATCTGATTTCATTGACCAAGAAATATCCCCTGCTATTAAAACAGTATCTTCCTCAGTAATTTTATTATTCCAATTTTCTTTTATCTTCTCATGATGATTACGCCACTTCTCACCAAAGATATCCATTGGTTTATCTGTATTAAGTGCTAAATGCAAATCAGAGATAGCATATAACGCCATATTTCATCACCTTTCATATTTCTATTTAATCTTACATGTAATTATTAGAGAAAATATTTTCTTTAGTAACCTAAAATAAATCATCTAAATTAATCTACATTTTGTCAGTAATTTATTATACACTTTTATTAATTATATATACAAGTTTCAAAGTGGTAGAAATACTTTTAAAATACAATTTATAAAAAGCACATTTTTCATCAAATTCAACTTTATAATTTCAATACTCAAAGTTTTTAAATTTACTTCTTAATTAATTGTAACCCCCTCGATTTATATATTATTATTTAATAAATAACTAGATTAAATTAAGTGTAAATATCTAATTAAAATCACATATAAATAAAAGAGTGTAAATAGAATATATTACCCTTAATAATAATTAGCTAATATATTCTAATACACTCTTCTAAAAAAGAATTATGCTAAAACTATTTTATTGTAGTTTTTCTTACCTCTTTTAATTAAAGCTTCACCATTTTCGAAGTCAGCCTCTTCTAATGTCTTTTTAAAATCAGCAACTTTTTCTCCATTTAATGATAATCCACCTTGTTTAACAAGTCTTTTTCCTTCAGCTTTTGATGGAACTATTTCAGCTTCAACTAAAATATCTAAAAGTTCTGAACCTAACTTATCTTTTCCCATTTCATAAGTTGGAACATTACTCATGTCTCCACCTTTTCCAAATAAAGCTTCAGCAGCTTGTTGAGCCTTTGTAGCTTCCTCTTCACCATGTATAAGTTTAGTTACCTCAAATGCTAAAACTTTTTTAGCTTCATTTATTTGAGAACCTTCTAAACTTGAAAGTCTTCTAACTTCATCCATTGGAACAAATGTTAATAATTTTAAGCATTTTTCAACGTCTGCATCATTAACATTTCTCCAGTATTGGTAGAACTCGTATGGAGAAGTTTTCTCTGGATCTAACCATAATGCACCATTAACTGTTTTACCCATTTTTTGTCCTTCTGAGTTAGTTAATAATGTACAAGTCATAGCATATGCACTTTCTTGTGATTTCTTTCTTACAAGTTCAACACCAGCTATCATGTTTGACCATTGGTCATCTCCACCTAGCTCCATTTTACAGTTGTATTTTTTATTTAAAACATAGAAGTCATATCCTTGCATTAACATGTAGTTAAATTCTAAGAATGAAAGACCTCTTTCAAGTCTTTGTTTAAAACATTCTGCTGAAAGCATTCTGTTAACTGAGAAGTGAACTCCAACCTCTCTTAAGAATTCAACATAGTTTTGGTTTAATAACCAATCAGCATTGTTAACAAGTATAGCTTTATCATCTGAAAAATCGATGAATTTCTCCATTTGCTTTTTGATACAAGCAACATTATGAGCTATAGTCTCATTTGTCATCATCTTTCTCATATCAGTCTTACCACTTGGATCTCCAATTGTAGCTGTACCTCCACCAATTAAAGCTATTGGTCTATGTCCAGCCTTTTGCATATGAGCCATAAACATCATTGCAATGAAGTGTCCTACATGTAAACTATCAGCTGTTGGGTCAAATCCTATATAAAAAGTAACTTTTTCCTTCTCTAAAAGTTCTCTTGTTTCAGCTTCATGAGTAAACTGTTTTATGTACCCACGTTCCATTAACGTATCTAATACATTAGCCATTTGTTTATCCCTCCAAAAAAATTCTAATCCAGCTTACTTGCTGGTGCTATATTTAGCATATCATATAGTATATAGTATATCCTTTATTATATTAATTCTCAATTGATTTTAAAAAAAAGCTATTTTTTTAATCATACAAATCTAAATAACTAGCCAAAAACAAGTCTGACTAAAAATATATAAAAAAATAAGAACCATAACTTTTAATTATAGTTCTTATTATACCCATAGTATTAAATATCATAAATACTACACAAATCTATATAAAACAATTTATTTTCTAAACTAGCTAAAGCTTAAGCCACATATTTCTTGATATTTTCAGGCATTACTTTCACATCTCCATGAATAGTTACAAATACGTTTACATCTAATTCTCTGCTCATAAGTTCTATTTTCCCCAAATAATTTTCTAGGTCCTCTAATTCTATATCCTCCAAAATATTTGCTATGCTATCAATATATATACTTTCTACATCATAATCTCTAGAAATTATCCCTTGTAAAAATCCATAAAATTGATCATAACTGTTTATACAGTAATTATCCATAGGTATAAGTCTAACCTTTTTATTTAACTGAAGCATTCTTTTATTATCATCATCAATAAAAATAATACTTCCTTTAGACTTTTCAATTTCTTCATTAGCTAGTTTAACTAAATTTTTGCTTTTTCCAGCACCTCTTTGGTTAAAGAATAGTTGAATCATCTTTACCACCCCTTAATAATAATTTTATCAGGTAAAAACTTACTTTATATATCATATTCGTAATGACTCCAAAATATTAACCTATTGTTCTATATTTATTAAATATAAATTTAGTTATATTCTCTTCATTAACGGTTATAACTTTCACCTTGTTAGTAAAGCTCTCTTTTACTTCTTTTCCCCCTAAATTGTAATTCATTTCCCCATCTCTGCTATCTAAGCTTATTATTTTTTCATATATCCACATATTTCTTTTTATATATCCTATACGTCCATCCCTATATCTTTTTACAATTTCCCCTGGACAATATACTGTTAACTCTTTCTTTCCTAAGACTACCTCAACAATCTTATTATATTGTGAGTAATCTCTGTATATCATAATATTTCTTATAGTATCAATTATTAAGGCTACAGGATATTCATTAGGTACTATTTCTCTTATTTTTTTCTCCATACTTTTCATCATATCTAAAATATTGCCTCTTATTATAAAGGTTTGTTCTCCACCTAATAAATTTCTTATTTTTATCATGTTGTGTGGTATATAAATACTATTTACATCTGAAAAAACTAATAATCCACCTAGTGTACACATTGATTTTCCAGAGATATTATTTTTATGAATTATATTGCTACTACTAAGTAAAAATTCTCTATTTTCCTTAGATATTTTAATACCCTTTAGATAAAAATATCTTTTTACTAATTCCTCATTTAAAAAGTCTATATTACTATTTACTATGGGGCATGTCTCCAAATTAAAGCTTATACCTTTTTGAAATTCTGATAAAAGCTCTTGTTTTCTCATAATATCTGTAGTTGACCCTCTTCTTATATAAAAGGCCCCATTTTCCCTAATTTGATAAGGCTTTTGATAGCTATTAAATATTACTATTACCAATAATCTTTTTCCATCTAAAAAACATTCCTCTAAACTTATTGGAACAGGGGGTTCAATCCTTGAGGCAACTATTTGTTGAACTCTTTCTTCAGTAATATAATCAGCATCCACACCAACTATTTTCTTTGTTTTATCCTCAACTCCTATTATTATATAACCTCTTCCCCCTCTAGAATTAGCTATAGCACATATATCCTTTGCAAGTTCTTTTTTCACACTTTCTGTAAAAAGCTCTATCTTTAATTTAAAATCTAATTTTTCATATTCATTTTTCTTTATTAATCTTCTCAGTTTATTCTCATTCATAATAACCCTCTTCTTTAATAAATATTATTGCCCTTATACCTTAAATAAAATATAGCATAAAATTAAAGCCCATAGAACATTATATTCCATAGGCTTTTTTAAATTGATTGTATTTATAATTTAAGAAACTATTTATTAAATTAGCTCTTAATCTGCATATTAAAAGCAATTTCTACTTAAAATATAGACTTATTTAAAGTGTATTTCCTGTAATTGTTGTGCCATCAATTTCAACATCAACATTAATCTTTAAATTTGTAATGCTTATAGGATCCTTTTCTAATACCTCGTCTGGATATTTTCTATAAAAAAGATTACCAACATTAACAATGTCTATATCACTCTCTTTAAAGCTTTCAAAGAAAAGTTCTAAGTATTGTTTTATTACAGCCTCTTCTTCTAACTCTAAAAGATTTAAAAGTTTTTCATCCACAATGAGTCTTGATTGTGATTCCCCAATTAAACATTTAACTTTTATATCCTTATAAAGAGTTATATTTTCTCCATCATAACTTATTGATGTCTTTGTTTTTGCATTAGATATATCTAATGTTATAAAAGTATTAGGGTCTTGAGGGTTCATAACTTCTAGAGTTCCTCTTTTTAAATCTCCCATTAAAAGATTATAGCTCATACCTTCCTCTGCAGTTATTCTTCTCACTAAGACCTCATTTTTTAGCAAGGCTCCTCCGCTTAACTCTAATCTTTTTTCTTCCATATCATCTCTTATACTTAATGCTCCTAAAACTAGTAGGTTTCCATAATTAGTTCTAAGCTCTAAATAATCATTAGCATCAATAGCTATAACTCTAGGACTTTTATTCATCCTTTGAACTAAATCATCAATAAAAACACCTAAATATTCTTCATCAACAGTTACATCATTTAAAAGTTCTTCTGGAGAACCAAATAAAACAAACATATAAGGTCTAATCATGAATTCTTGATTTTTATTTATAATATCTATGTACTTTCTTATACCATTTTTAGCGACCTTCTCTGTAAATATATATCCCTTGCATTGAGTAAAGTCTAACTTACTACTAGAATACATATTTATATCCTTAATGGCTTCTAAAACTGTTTTTCCAGTACCTTTATATAATACTCTTCTTCCTTTATCAGAACTTTCATTTGAACTTCTATAAGGTTTTACACAATCTAAATATATATCTATATTTCCCACTTCATTTTCATCAAATATTAAGCTTGTTACAAATGTAACTCTATTTATATCCTTATAATTATAGCAACCAATAAGCATGGTTGACATAATTATTATGCTTAGTAAACTAGCTATAACTTTCTTTAGGTTCATTTTTACCATCCTTACCGACTATATCTTTTGATATTTCGTCTAATCTTCCTCTCATAATAATGTCTTTAAATTTATATCTATTTAAAGTTCCTAGTGGGAATAAGTATTGATATTCACAACTTCTTAAATGTGCTAAGTGAGATAATAATACAACGCTTATTAAAATCACACCAGGAATTCCAAAAAAGGCAGCTGTAATTACTATTCCTATACTCCAAATCGATACTGCACCATAAAGCTTAGGAATTAAGAAATAACAAACGGCACTTAAGGCAACTACTACAATAGTTATTCTTGAAGCAATACCAGCTCCCACAGCAGCCTCTCCTAAAATAAGTCCTGATACTAAACTCATAGATGTTCCTATAGGTTGAGGCAATCTTAAACCTGCTTCTTTTATTATTTGGAATAATAACATCATTATTATTACCTCTGCTACTATAGGAAATGGAACCCCAGCCCTAGCAACTGCTAGTCTAAAGACAAATAAACTAGGTAAAACCGAAAAATGATGAGTAACTAATGCAACATATATTCCTGGTAAAAACATAGCAATAAAAAATGCTATCCATCTTAAAATTCTAGTAAAACTAGTAAAATACCTATTTAAATAATAATCATCTGGTGTTTGAAAGTTTTCTATAAAAAAGAAAGGTACTGTAAGAACAAAAGGAGTTCCATCTACTATTATTGCAACCCTTCCTTCTAATAGTTTTGCTGCTACCTCATCTGCTTTTTCTGTATATCCAACAGTATCAAATAAAGTTCTATCTTCTCTAAGTTTAGCCTCAATATAATTAGTATCTAATATAAACTTATAATCTAAATTTTTTATTTTTTCTCTGATTTCATCAATTAATTCCTTTGGAGCTTTATTTTTTATATAAGATATGCATACTACAGTTTGAGTATCTTCCCCTACGTATAAAGGCTCGAATTTTAAATTATGATTTTTTATTCTTCTTCTTAATAAGGTAACATTATCAACAAAGGCCTCATTAAATCCTTCTCTAGGCCCCTTTATTACTGCTTCTGTTATTGGAATTCCAACACCTCTTCTTGTATAACCCTTTGTTTCGCAATAAATTACCTTATCAAACTTATCAAAGATTATTACTACATCACCTGATAAGACATGAAGTAATGTATCATTTTTATCCTTTGACCAATTTGTTATATTTATATCTATAACCTTAGTCATAATATCATTTTCATCTTTTATTCCATCCTTAACTAAAGTTAATGGTTTTACTATGTACTCACTTATGAACTGAGTAGAACATAAAACATCCATAAAAACAATTGTGGCCGGTCCTAAAGCTGTATCCACCTCCCTATACTTAACATCAAAACTATCTTTTAATTTGTCTTTTAAGAAATCTAATTGTTTTTGCATTCATTTATCACCCAAAAATATTATCCGCTAGTATTATGTTTAATATTCATTTTTTTGAGAATACTAAAATTTGAAATTATAAAAGAAATGAGGTGATGTCTTTGGGAAAGCTAACTGCAAGACATTTTATATTTTTTATCATTGCTGCCATAAGTACATCTTTGGTTAACTATACATCCTTATTTATAAAAATAGGTGGAAGAGATACTTGGATTTTCACTATAATCTCTGGAATTATATTTTTCTTTGTAACTTCCTTTATTTTTAGTGTAATCTCCAAGATAGACTATTATGACTTTAAAGAAACTTGCTATATAGTTCTTGGTAAACCATTAGGAAATATTTATATATTGATATTTTCACTTACTTTAGTCTTAATGTGCATAGAATCAGCTTCTGTAAGCTCATCTTCTATAAACGTTAATATTTTTGCTCAAAGTCCAATATGGTATTGTTTATTGTTTTTCATAATAACTGTATTTTTAATAGGTAAAAATAGATTTAATAGCATACTTATAATATGTATAGTTTGTGTAAGCATTGTACTAGCAATTAATTTGTTATTAGCATTATTAAACATTAAATATATAGATTACACATTTCTTCTTCCTATATTCAAGGATAGAAGAATTTCAGAATATATTCTTTGTGCTTTAACTCAATTAGGTTCCTTATCAAGCTTAGCTATAGTTTTGCCTATTCTTCCAAGAATAGATGATAAGAAAAACTTAAAAAAAATCTCAATAACCACAATACTCTTAACATCTATATTTTGTGCTTTGTGTGTTGTTATATTAATATCAACTTTAGGTTCTTTGAGATCTGCAAATGTATTTTATCCTCAATTTGTTCAAACTCAAAGAATTTATTTTGGTGGTTTTGTAGAGAATGGAAATGTTTTTGTAATGATTTCCTCTACTCTTTCTTGGGTTGTAAAATATCTAATAACTATTTTTTCATTGTATACAATCTGGAAAGATAGGGTACAATACAAACGTAATTTTATAGCATTAATTTCAGTAATAGTATATGCCTTTTCTTACTTAGCTGCTAAGAATATATACACACTTTTTATACTATTAAAATACTATCAATACATACTTTTAATAGTGCTGTTTATATGCCCTATAATCATATATACACTAGCTTATTTTAAGCGTCAGAAATTTAAATATTTGAGGTAAAAAGTATTGTATTCTTTTTTCTATATGATATAATCAATATATAAAATAAAATTTAGTAGATATGTACTTTATTTCTGTCCTGTAAAATTTATTTTATTAGTTTTATAGTATAGATTTCAAACGTACCTAGTAAATTTTACAGGAGGTAAAAGAAATGGAAGATAAAAATTTAGTTTGTAAAGACTGTGGAAAAGAATTCGTATTCACTGTAGGAGAGCAAGAATTCTTCAAAGAAAAAGGATTTGAAAACGATCCAGTTAGATGCCCAGCTTGCAGAAAAGCAAGAAAAGCTCAAAAAATGAATAGATAATTGATAATTAACGCAAGTTTATTCATAAATTAAAAGTTCTGCACTTTGCAGAACTTTTTTCATTTCTATTTCATAAAATTAATCTTATTTGGAAATATTATATAGAGCAATCTAACTTATGATTCTTATACATAATTAAATATAATTTTATAAAAAACTATATACTCATTTTTTAATATATTATGGATAGATTTTTCTTTTTATGGTATATTTATGAGTATATAAAAATGAGAGAAAAGGGATGATAAACAATGTCAAATGCTGAGCACTCATCAAATTTTATAAGAAATATAATAATAGATGATTTAGATAGCAAAAAACATGATACAATAATAACTCGTTTTCCACCTGAACCTAATGGATATTTACATATAGGTCATGCAAAGTCTATAGTTCTAAACTTTGAATTAGGAAAAGAGTTTAATGGAAGAACTAACCTAAGATTTGATGATACTAATCCAACTAAAGAGGATACTGAGTACGTTGAATCTATTAAAGAAGATGTTAATTGGTTAGGTTATAACTGGAGCGAATTACATTTCGCATCAAACTATTTTGATGAAATGTATAAAAGAGCTCTACTTTTAATAAAAAAAGGAAAAGCTTATGTTTGTGATTTAACTCCAGAAGAAATCAAAGAATATAGAGGTACTCTTACTGAGCCTGGTAAGGAAAGTCCATATAGAAATAGATCAGTTGATGAAAACTTAGATTTATTTGAAAGAATGAGAAAAGGTGAATTCGAGGATGGTTCAAAAGTTTTAAGAGCTAAAATAGATATGAGCTCACCTAATATAAACTTTAGAGATCCTATAATTTATAGAATTGCTCATGCTAGTCACCATAATACAGGTGATAAATGGTGTATCTACCCTATGTATGACTTTGCTCATCCATTAGAAGATGCTATTGAAGGAATAACTCACTCTATTTGTACTTTAGAATTTGCTGATCACAGACCATTATATGATTGGTTCGTTAAAGAATGTGAAATGGAAAATGTTCCAAGACAAATCGAGTTTGCAAGACTTAACATTACAAATACTGTTATGAGTAAAAGAAAATTGAAACAATTAGTTGATGAAGGCATAGTTGATGGTTGGGATGACCCAAGAATGCCTACTGTTGCTGGACTTAGAAGAAGAGGTTACACTCCTAAGTCAATAAGAAACTTCTGTAAAGCTATAGGAGTTGCTAAGGCAGATTCTACTGTTGATTCTCAAATGCTTGAGCATTTCATAAGAGAAGATCTTCAAGAAACTGCTCCAAGAGCTATGGCTGTTATAAATCCACTTAAATTAGTTATAACAAACTATCCTGAAGGAGAATCAGAAATTCTTGAAATAGAAAATAATCCTAAGGATGAATCAGCTGGTAAAAGAGCTGTTACATTCTCAAGAGAAGTTTATATTGAAAGAGAAGATTTCATGGAAAATCCTCCAAAGAAATATTTCAGATTATTCCCAGGAAACGAAGTAAGATTAAAAGGTGCTTATTTTGTAAAATGTAACGAAGTAATAAAAGATGAAAATGGCGAAGTTACAGAAATTCACTGTACTTACGACCCAGAAACTAAGAGTGGAACTGGATTTACTGGAAGAAAAGTTAAAGGAACAATCCACTGGGTTGATGCTAATAACTGTATTCCTGCTGAGTTTAGATTATATGAACCATTAATCTTAGATGATTGTGAAGAAAATGAAGGAAAGCACTTCCTTGAGCAAATAAATCCTAACTCATTAACTATATGTAAGGGATTCATTGAGCCAAGTGCTAAAGATGCTAAACCTCAAGATAAATATCAATTATTTAGACATGGTTACTTCAATGTTGATCCTAATTTCACAAGTGATGATAATTTAGTATTCAACAGAATAGTTTCATTAAAGAGTTCATTTAAATTAAAATAATAAGAAATAATATTTAAGGGCATATATTCAAAATATTTTTTGCTAAAACCTACAACTCTATTCTATTTATACTATTTGTAAGTTTTATCATTAATATTTGATAATGCCCTTTTTCTTATTTAAATCTATTAATAAAATTTTACTTGTATTTATTTTCTCTAATTTAAGTTAAATATTTTCCTATATTCCTTAATCTCCTCAAAAATCTATTACAAATTTTCCTTACCTTTAATTTTCAAAGAAGTCTAATAAAATTTATTTTTCTTTATTCTACTTCATTCAAAAAAGATTTCACCACCCATTGAAAATTATTATCATTTACTATTGACATTATTATCTTACTATTGTATTATAATGACATAAACTAATTGAAATTGATTTTCATTAATAATAAGAATTAAATTTACGAGGTGATATATATGAAAAAATTAAATGTTATTTATTGGTCAGGTTCTGGTAATACAGAATCTATGGCTAACTTAATAGCTGAAGGAGCTAAAGAAAACGGATTAGAAGTAAAACTTTTAAATGTTTCTGATGCATCTACTCTAGATGTAGAAGGATGTGATGTATTAGCTTTAGGTTCTCCTGCTATGGGATGTGAAACTATTGAAGAAGGCGAAATGGACCCATTTGTTGAAGAAATTTCAGGACTTGTATCTGGAAAACCAACTTTATTATTCGGTTCATATGACTGGGGAACTGGTGAATGGATGGATACTTGGAAAGATAGAATGGAAGGCTACGGTGCAAATGTAGTAAATACATTAATAGTTAATAATACTCCAGAAGGAGAAGACATAGAAAATTGTAAAGCTGCTGGTAAAGCACTTTAAAATTTATCTGAAAGAAAGGTGGAAGAAGCTGAAATGAATAATGATTTTCTTAATCTCTTAGAAACTCTTAACAACGAAAAATATATGAGATCCTTTATATCATATTTAATTTCTCCTGTAATAACAGGGATTAAGCCTTCTTCCACCATTACTCTTTCAAAGCAAGGTCATAATTTATATAAACTTTGGGATGTGTATGGTGAAGCTTTCTTAAAAGATCTTAATTTAAAGCACATATTGCTTAGAGAAACTATAAATTCTAAGGTAATATTAATTTATGATGAAATAAATTTAATGAATACTGTATATAAAAAATCTTCCATGGATTTTTTAGAAAAACTCGACTATAGATTAACTATGAGTATTGATGAAATATTAACTCATTTAGTTAATAGATATGATTCATTCCATTGTCCTCATGAATTAGGTATTTTTCTAGGAATTCCAGTTAAAGATGTAGAATGCTTTATGGAATGTACTAAGAGCAAATGCCTTCTTTGTGGATATTGGAAGGTATATGAAGAAGAGAAAAAAGCCCAAGAAATCTTTGAACTTTATGATAGTTCAAAAGAAATAATAATGAATCACTTACTTTCTGGTAAGGATTTAAAAGAAGTTTATAACTTGACAAATAATGTATATAAATTTAATATTTGACTCTCATTGCTAATAAACCACTCAGATTTCTGCCATTATCTGAGTGGTTTTATTTTTTTCTTATTTTTACTCTAAATTTACTACACCTATAAATTTAATTTATTCTTCATATAGTCAATTTGCTTCTTTATATACTACTCTTACAACTAATTATAAAATTTATACTTTAGATTGTAATTACTCATTACTTGTAAACTTATATCCAACCCCTCTTATAGTTTGAATATATTGAGGATTTTTATCATCGCTTTCAACCTTTTTACGTAAATGTCTAATATGAACATCTACTGTTCTTGTTTCCCCTATGTATTCATATCCCCAAATTTTATCAAGTAAAAGTTCTCTAGTTAATATATTACCCTTATTCTTTATAAGAAGCTTTAATAATTCAAACTCTTTTAATGTTAATTCTACATTTTGAGTTCCTTTTGTTACTTCTCTTGTTTTAAAATTAACTACTACATCACCAAATTTAATTATATTTTCTTCTTTTTTAACATTACTTCTTCTAAGTAAAGCTTTTACTCTAGCCATAAGTTCTCTTATTGAAAATGGCTTTGTTATATAATCATCTGCTCCAAGTTCTAAGCCTAATACTTTATCAAACTCTTCCCCCTTTGCTGTAATCATCATTACTGGAATATCTGAAGTTTCTTCATTTCTTCTAATTTCTTTACATACTTCTAAACCATCTATTTCTGGAAGCATTAAATCTAAAAGTATTAAATCAAACTTAATTTCTCTTATAATCTTTAGAGCTTCAGTTCCATTAACAGCAACTTCTGTATCATATCCCTCTTTTTTTAAGTTAAATTTTATAAGTTCTCTAATATGTTCCTCATCATCTACTATTAGGACTTTTTTATTTGTCATACTTGTCCCTCCTTTACCCAAAACACTACCCTATTTTATAGCTTATCATAATATTGAAAACAAAAAAAGATATACCACTTATAGATATATCTTTAAATTATTATACTAATTAAGTCAGACCTAATAAGCTAAATTTTATCTTATTTATATTTTATGTTATTATCCAAGTTCAGTCATATCACCTTTTATGGCATAAACTATATTCTCACAAACATTAGTTATATGATCACCTATTCTCTCTAAATACCTAGCAACAAATATTAATTTAACACCTTGATTTATATTGTTAGAATCTTTATGCATTGCAGCTAATAAATTTACATAAACATCATTATATAAATCATCAACTATATTATCTTCTAATGCGGCATCATAAGCTAATTTTGTTTCATTACTATCTAATGCATTTTTAGCAGCCTTTAGCATATTTAAACAAACTGATTTCATTTTAGGTATTCCTACCATTCCTGTAATATGCTCTTCATTATCTATTTTTATTGTTTCCATAGCTATATTAACTGAATAATCTCCTACTCTCTCAAGTTCCATAGCTATAGTTGATAATGCATATACATTTCTTAAATCTTTAGCCATAGGCTGTTTTAAAGCAGTAAGTTCAATAGATTTTTCAATTATTTTATTTCTTAAGTTATCTATATCATCATCCATTTTTATAACTTCTCTAGCAACTTCTAAGTCCTTATTAACTATTGAATCTACTGATTTTTCTATGGCCAATTCACATAATTCCATCATTTCTTTAGTTTCAGCTTTTAATTCTTTTATACTTATTCTTAAATCATCTATACTCATTTACTCTAATCACCCCTTATAATTTTAACCAAATCTTCCTGTTATATAATCTTCTGTTCTCTTATCTCTTGGATTTGTAAAGATTGTATTAGTATCACTAAACTCTACAAGCTCTCCATTTAAGAAGAATGCTGTTTTATCTGATATACGCGCCGCCTGCTGCATATTATGTGTTACTATTACTATAGTATATTTATCCTCAAGCTTTCTTATAAGCTCTTCTACTTTTAATGTTGATATTGGGTCTAAAGCTGATGTTGGTTCATCCATAAGAATTATTTCTGGATTCATAGCTATAGCCCTAGCAATACATATTCTTTGTTGCTGCCCTCCTGAAAGACCTAAGGCAGAAGATTTTAATCTATTCTTAACCTCATCCCAAATAGCAGCATCTCTTAAACTCTCTTCAACAATTTTATCTAAAACCTTTTTATCTTTTATTCCATGTACTCTTGGTCCATAAGCAACATTGTCATATATGCTCATTGGGAAAAGATTAGGCTTTTGAAATACCATCCCTACTTTAGTACGAAGTGCTATAACATCATCGTCTTTGTATATATCTTTTCCATCAACCTGTATTTCTCCTTCAATTCTAACTATAGGAATCAAATCATTCATTCTATTCAAAGTACGAAGGAAAGTTGATTTACCACATCCTGAAGGACCAATTAATGCTGTAACTTCATTTTCTTTTATATCTATATTAATTTTCTTTAACGCATGATTACTTGCATAAAATAAATCTAAATCTCTTACTTGAATTTTTGTTTTTTTATCACTCATCTTAATACCACCTTAAATTAATAGTTTGCCTTATTAAATTTTTTAGCTATTAACTTAGCTGAAATATTTAATGCTAGTATTATAACTATAAGAACTATTCCAACTGCCGCTGCTGTTTCTATATCTCCTTTTTCCTTTGTTACAAGGTAAGCTTGAACTGTAAGTGTTCTTGCACTTGAAAAAATTCCTTTTGGCATTTGTGCAACAGTTCCAGCAGTAAGTAATATAGCTGCTGATTCCCCTATTATACGTCCTATTGATAATATTACTCCTGAAAGTATTCCAGGCATTGCACTTGGTAATATTACTTTATATAAAGTTTGAAACTTTGTAGCACCAAGTCCTAAAGATGCCTCTCTATATGATTCTGGCACAGTTTTTAAGGCCTCTTCTGTTGTTCTAATTATTACAGGTAATATTATTATTGATACTGTTAATGAACCTGCTAAAATTGAATACCCCATTTTTAAAGCTACTACAAAGAATATACCTCCAAATAATCCATAAACGATTGAAGGAATACCTGCTAAACTTTCAGTAGCAAATCTTATAAACTTAACCATCTTTCCTTGTTTAGCATATTCTTGTAAATATACAGCTCCCAAAACTCCTATGGGAGTAGCCACTGCTAAGGAAAGTAAAACAGTCCATAAAGTTGTTACTATCATTGGCAATATTCCACCACCGCCACCAGCTGAATAATTACTTGTTAAGAATGTTAAATTTATTTTTCCTATACCCTTTATAAATATGAATCCTAAAATAATTACAAGAATTCCTATTGTAAAGATGGCTGATAACCAAACTAACCCATTTAATATATTATCTTTAACTTTTCTCATATTTATTTACCGCCCTTATTAGAAAGTTTACTAAGTACTAAGTTTAGTATTAATATGAATGTAAATAATACTACCCCTGTTGCAAATAGCATTTCTTGGTGAGTTCCAAATGCATAACCCATTTCTAAGGCTATATTAGTTGTAAGAGGTCTTACACTATCCATTATAGAACTTGGAATAACAGGTGTATTTCCCGCTACTAATATAACTGCCATTGTTTCTCCAATTGCTCTACCTATTCCTAATACTACCCCTGTCATTATTCCTGATTTGGCCGCTGGTACAATAACTTTAAATATTGTTTCAGTTTTTGATGCTCCTAAGGCTAATGATCCTTCTTTATATGCATTAGGTACAGCCCTTATAGCAGTCTCTGATACTGTTATTACAGTCGGTAACATCATTATTGCTAATACTATTATTACAGCTAGCAAACTTTGTCCTTTAGGTAAATTAAATACCTCTTGTATTGTAGGAACTATTATTGCTAATCCAAATACTCCATATAAAACAGAAGGGATTCCAGCTAAAAGTTCTACTGCTCCTGACATAATTTTTGCTATTTTCTTTGGTGCTATCTCTGCTATGAATATTGATGTTAATATTCCCACAGGAACACCTATTAATAAAGCTCCTATTGTAGCACCTAAAGAAGCCACAATCATAGGTAATATTCCATATTTATTTGCACTTGGTATCCATTGTGTACCAAATATGAAATCCCAGAAAGAATATCCTTCTACTATGAATGGTCTTAATCCCTTATAAAAAACAAATCCTATTATTAAAAGTAAACTTATTACAGCTACTGAGGCACTAATTAAAAATATCTTTTCAGTTAAGCTTTCTATGAAATATTTACTCTTATTATTCTGACTTTTAGCTTCCATATTTACCTCCACCTTAAATTAATCTCCAATAAATATATCTTTAGCATTTTTCTTAAATTAATTCTCTTTAATAAATAAGCTTTAAGTTACACTTATTAATCCATCTTCTTCAACTATTTCTTGTCCTTCTTTACTCATTATGAAATCTATAAATTTCTTTGAATTTTCATTTAAATTTTCCTCTTTATATACTAATAAAAATGGTCTTGATAGCTTGTACTTTTTATTTTGTACATTTTCAGCTGTAGGCTTTACTCCATCAACGCTAACTGCGTGCACTGAATCATCTACATAACTAAAAGATATATATCCTATTGCATTCTTATTTCCTGCTACCATTGTTTTAATACTTCCAGAACCATCTGAGATCTGAGCCTGTGGACTTATTTCCTCTGAATTGAATCCAACAATTTCTTGGAAGGCATCTCTTGTTCCTGATCCATCTTCCCTTGAAACTAATACTATTGGAGTATCTTCTCCACCAACCTCTTTCCAGTTTGTTATTTTTCCTGTATATATATCTCTAATCTGCTCCATTGTAAGATTTCGCACTGGATTTTCATTGTTAATTATTACTGACATACCATCATAGGCAATAGGTTTTTCTTTAATTCCAGATTCTAATTCCTTTTCCTTTAAATCTCTTGAAGAAATTCCTATCTCTACAGTTCCATTTATAGCATCTTTTATTCCTGCTGATGATCCTAATTGATTTACCTCAACAGTAATATCTGGCATATCCTTTTTAAAAACTTCTGCTTCAGCCTCTACTAATGGTCCTACTGAACTTGAGCCTGAAATTTTTATTATATTAGCTCTTGATCCTCCACCACATCCTGTTAATAAAAAGCCCATTGCTAAAATACTACTTAATGCAATTACTACTCTTCTCCTATTCATTTTTTCCTCCGCTTATATAAATTTAATATACATTTTAAAATCTAATAATTTATTTTTATTTAATTTTATATTTTTGTTTCGCTTACAAGATTAATCTTATTTCTCTTAGGTTAAGTTAATATTATTTCTATGTTAAATCTATGTAAAAAAATCTAATAAAAAAATCCTAAGAATATAAATAATCTATTCTTAGGATTAAATGTATATTAAATATATAAGCGAACTATTTTACTTTTATTAAGTGTTCTTTAGCTACTATGTCTTGCCCTTCTTCACTTAATATGAAATCTATAAAACTCTTACCTGATTCTGTTAAATTCTCTTCCTTATAGACTGCTAAGAAAGGTCTTGAAACTTTGTAAGATTTATTTAAAACATTTTCTGGTGTTGCTTCAACTCCATCAACCTTTACTGCACTTACACTATCATCAACATAACTAAAAGATATATATCCTATTGCATTTTCATTACCTTGAACTAAGGACTTGATATTTCCTGATCCATCTGATATCTGAGAATTAACAGTTAGCTCTTCAGCCTTAAATCCTACTATTTCTTGGAAAGCATCTCTTGTTCCAGATCCATCCTCTCTAGAAACAACCACTATTGGAGCATCATTCCCTCCAAGTTCTTTCCAATTTGTTATTTTACCTGTATATATATCTTTTATTTGAGCTAATGTTAAATCCTTCACTGGATTATTTTTATGTGTTATTAAAGCTATTCCATCATAAGCTATTTCTACTTCTTTAAGTCCTGCTTGTTTTTCTTCTGCCTTAAGGTCTCTAGAAGCCATTCCTATTTCTGAAACTCCCTCCATAGCATTTTTAATGCCTGCTGATGACCCTATTTGATTTATTTCTATAGATACATCTGGTTTCTTAGTCTTAAAAGCCTCTGCCTCTGCTTCCATAACTGGCCCTACAGAAGTTGATCCAGATATACTAACTGCATTTGTAGATTTTGCTTCACTTCCCCCAGAATTACATCCAACCATGGCTGTGGCACCTATAAATACAGTACCTATAATTGCTATTAATCTCTTTTTAAACATATTTAAATTCCCTCCAAAATCTCAGTTAATATTGAGTACACTCTTATATTATCTTCTCAATGTTAAAAGGAAATTATACTAAGGTTAAGTCCATGTTAAAAAGGTTCTATAAAAATATAAAAAATAAAACTTACAAACATTATGAAGAGAATATCTAGATGAGCTTTAGAATTTAAATTATTACGTAGAAGATATTACGTTAAAAAACTAAGACTGTTCAAAGCGTAACAAGTTTCGAAGTTTTAGTAATATCTTAGGAGTAATAATTATAAATTCTTAGCGAAATCTAGTAATTCTCGGAATATGTTTGTAAGTTTTATAAAAAGTTATTTTGATACACGTCCTTTTATGACCATTAACACTTATAATAAAAGTTATGAATTAAGTGGTAAAACACTACCTTAATTGTTATTTAATAGTCTTGGCAACATTTATTAACCTTGGAAAGGCATATTCAAAGAATTCCTTGTAGCTTTGACAATAGTAGTTTAACTCTAAGGTGGAGTCTTCCTTTGAATCTCTGCACCTTCTACATCCACCTTTACAAAGCTTAAACCACTTACATTTTTGACATTCTTCATGAACTTTAAAAGATTCTTTTATAAACTCATGATTTTTATTGGTTTCAAATAATTCTTTCATTGTCATATCCTGTATGTTACCTAGTCTCCATTTATCTAAAACATAAAAATCACAAGGATACACACTCCCATCACTTTCCACAACAAACTGACAGGTACATGTCCCATTCATTCCACAAGATGATGACTTTCCTAATAAAATTGTTTCTAGTAAACCATCAAAATACCTAATGCTTACTCTATTTCCATTTAGAAAATCTTCATACCACAAGTCAAATAAATTCTTTAAAAACTTAGTATAATACTTTGGTTTTAAAGAATAATTATATTTACCCTTTTCTTCATACAATGGGTCAAGACAATTTATAAATTGAAGAAATTTAAAATCTTTTTCCTTAAAATATTTATATACTTTATTTACATGCCTAGCTGTATTAGAGGTCACAACGCATAATATATTAAATTCAACATTATACTTTTTAAATAACTCCGCTGCCCTTTCTACCTTACTAAAGGTATCTAAGCCATAACAATCTTTTCTATTTAAATTATGTATTTCCTTAGGTCCATCCATAGATAGTCCTACAAGAAATTTATTTTCACTTAAAAACTTTGCCCAACTTTCATCTATTAAAGTTCCATTGGTTTGCAAACTATTATATATTTTTAAATTTTTATAATTATGTTTCCTCTGAAACTCCATTAACTTTTCAAAAAATTCTAATCCTACTAAAGTAGGTTCTCCTCCCTGAAAAGCAAAACTACAATGTCCATCAGCTTCATTCAAAACTCTTTTGACCATACTTTCTAAAACTTCATCTTTCATAATACCATAGCTCTTAACATTTCTATTGTCACTTAAAGAATGATAAAAGCAATAAGTGCATTTTAAATTACATCCACTAGAAGCTGGCTTAATAAGCAAACTTAATGGTGGCATCCCAATTCCCCCTCTTACTTTTCCCAATTATAATAAACCTTCTAATAAAATTTATTATATATAATAACTATCCTTAATAATATTAAACATTTGCTAACTCTTCTTTTAAAGCTTTATAACCAATCTTTTCATTAATTAATCTTACTACCTTATTCATTTCATATTGATCTCTTCCTTTAATACTATATTCTCTACCATCATTTAAAAATATAGTAATTAAGTAAACATATTTATTAGCTGTATTGCTTATATTAATTTCTTTAACATCATGAAAATTAATCTTTTCCTCTCCATTTACAAAAAGGATAAAATCATTTTTTCTTATAATAAAAGTACTTTTAATACTTTCCTTTGTAGCATATATAAACATTCCAAAACAAAAAATAATAGTTAATACTCTCCATATAGTTGATGTAAGATTATTAGCTTCTCTTGCCATAACTCCAACTACCAAGTCAAAAGCGAAAAATATTAATAATACATTTGATATCTTATCATATAATAAACTAATAACTTTTGAATCTGTTTTTTTCTTTTCTAACTTAATAGTTTTTAATTTATTATTCCTATAAATAATTAAACCACCTAATATCAAAATACATACAATCAATCTAATAACCATAAATCCTCCTTTGTTTCCTCTACTCAAAGCAAGGTCTCCATAAAATCACTTAACAAATTATTAATTTTCTTTATTGTATCATTTTTACAAATTAAAGGAAATAATAACTTTATTGTATAAAAAAGTTCACTAGATATACGCGAAGTAATATTTGAATAAGTGATTAGAATTTCATTTATTCTGGAATAAATATAATGTTAAAAGGCTGAGACTGTTTGACCAACGGAAGTTTCGAAGCCTTAATTATATTTATGGAAGAATTAATAGAAATTCTTCACGAAATTCAATAATTACTAAGCTATATCTAGTGAACTTTACTTAATAGAGTTCTTAATTCCTATCTTGGGATTAATCCTATTTTCTTTTGCATTTTTCTAAGAGTTTTCATTGCAGCATAATTTGCTTTTTCTGCACCCTTTTTGTATATTTCCTCTAAAGCTTTTTTATCTCCTAATAAAGCTTTAACCTTTTCTTGAACTGGAGCTAACTCTTCAACTATAGCTTCTGCTACATCATTTTTAAATTCAGCATATCCTTTGCCATCATACATTTTTACAACTTCCTCAGGAGTATATCCTTTTATTGCACAAAGAATATTTATTAAATTCTTAACTCCTGGCTGTTCATCAGTATAATTTACAACACCAATACTATCTGTTACAGCTCTTGAAATTTTCTTTCTTATGACATTAGGCTCATCCATTATTAATATGAAACCATTTGGATTAGCATCTGATTTAGACATCTTTTTGCTTGGATCTTGTAAATCCATTATTTTTGCGCCCTCTTTTGGAACATATCCCTCTGGTATAGTGAATGTTGGACTATAAGAATTGTTAAATCTAGTACCAATATCTCTAGCAAGCTCTAAATGTTGCATTTGGTCTTTTCCCACTGGAACAAGATCTGCATTATATAAAAGTATATCAGCTGCCATAAGAACTGGATAGTTAAATAATCCGGCTCCTATTGAATCTCCCATTTTCTTTGATTTATCTTTATACTGAGTCATTCTGCTTAATTCACCCATATATGAATTACATGTTAAAAGCCATGAAGCTTCTGAATGAGCTGGTACATGTGATTGTATAAATAATGTATTTTTCTCTGGATTTATTCCTGATGCTATATATATAGCTAAAACTTCTAAAGTTCTTCTTCTTAAATCTGCTGGTAATTGCTTTACTGTTATGGCATGTAAATCAACAACGCAGAAATAACAATCATATTCTTCTTGTAATTTAGTCCAGTTTTTTATAGCACCTAAGTAATTTCCTAATGTTAAATCACCTGATGGCTTTATTCCACTAAAAATAATTTTTTTCTTATCTTCCATTAGTTTTTCTGATGCTTCCTAAAAATTAATTGAAGTATCAGATACACCTCCTTTATAAAAATTTAATTAACCTTTTTATTTTTTAAATAGCTATTTTCTTTTAAAATAAAAAAGTCCTATAAGCCATAAGACTTATAGGACGAATATATCGCGGTACCACCTAATGTTACAAAGAAAATTCTTTGTATCTCTTTCTTGTAACGTAAGAATTACGATTTAGAATACTAAAATTCCTCTAAACATCTCGAAGATCCATTCAACTTAATCATAACTATCATACTCCCAGCAAACATATGACTCTCTTAAAGTTTGTTTTTAAGTCTACTAATTCTTGTCATCGATATTTTATATTAAACTTTAATGTTATTTTATCACTTTTTAATCTTTAGTCAAGATTATTTATTTTTCTACACATCAATGCAGTGAATTTTATTCATTTTCCCACCACATACATTTTAACATTAATTTAATATTATAGCTATTTTTTTATCAAATTATCAAGTTTATATTTCCATAATTTTATATATAAAATATTTTTGTTGATTTTTCTTAACATTATGATAATATAGTATTATAACTTTTAAAAATGAAATCAAAAAATTACTAAAAGAATATTAGCAAAATACTATATAAATTTTTATAAAATCAAATTATAAATCATATATTTTTAAGATTATTTATATATTATAGATTAAATAATAATTTTAAATGAAAATATTAATTTGATTGTTGAAGAAAGACGGGGTGTATATTATGAATAACAAAAGATCAGATTTTTTAGTAATCGGCTTTGCATTATTCTCAATGTTTTTAGGGGCTGGTAATCTTATTTTCCCTCCTTTATTAGGAAGAAATTTAGGTGCAGATTACTATTTAGGGATTATAGGATTTATAATAACTGGAGTTGGAGTACCACTACTTGGTATATTATCTTCAATGAGAGTTAACGGTAAATTTGAATTATTCGGAGATAAAGTAGGTAAAAAATTCTCATTAATATATTCAATAGCATTATTTATACTTATTGGACCATTATTAGCTATTCCTAGAACAGCAGCTACTACATTTGAATTAGCATTTGCTCCTAACTTTGCAAATATAAATTACTTTGCAGTAATAGTTGTTTACTTTTTAGTTAATTTAATCTTTGTATTAAAGCCATCAAAAGTTATAGATGTTTTAGGTAAATTTTTAACTCCTATATTATTAGCAATATTATTCTTCTTAATAGCTAAAGGAGTTCTTAGCCCAATAGATGCTTTAACAAAATCATATACTCCTGATGCTCTTTCTACATCATTACTTGAAGGATATCAAACAATGGATGCAATTGCAGCTGTTATATTCTCTTCAATAATATTAGGTTCAATAAAAGCTAAAGGATATACTGGTAAAGCTAGCTTTAAATTACTTATTAAAGCAGCAGTTATTGCAATCGGAGGACTGGCAATAATTTATGGTGGATTAATCTTCCTTGGTGCTCATACTGGGGATTTAGCTTTAAATTTATCAAATTCTCAATTATTACTTTTTGTTGCTGAAAGTATTCTAGGACATGCAGGTGCAATATTAATAGGTGTATCAATGGCATTAGCTTGTTTAACAACTTCAATAGGATTACTTTCTGCTGGTGGAAGCTTCTTTGAAAGAGTTTCTAATGGTAAATTACCATATAAATTTAACGTTTTATTAATGACAGTAACTAGTATATTAGTTGCTAGTATGGGATTAGATAAGATAATATCATTATCAGCTACTTTACTTGGTGTAATCTACCCAGTAACAATAGTTCTTATATTATTAAATCTATTCCATAAGAGAATAACTAACCCACTTACTCATAAGGTTACTGTATATGTTACTTTAGTTGTTAGTATATTAATAACACTAGGTAACTTTATACCTGGAGTAGAAAACTTAGTTTCTCTTCTTCCACTATACTCTAAAGGATTTGGTTGGGTATTACCTGCTTTAGTAGGATTTATAATACCAAGCATTATACCTACAAGAGAAACTGCTACAGCTTAGAATATAACATACTATAATATATAAGAATATTTATCAAAAATTATATTTGATAAATATTCTTTTTTTATAAAATCTTTTTACTTTAAACTGTATTAAAAATATTATTCTCTAAATAAATTTTCATATGTCTTATCTTAAATAAAAATAGTCTATTATTTTTATTTTAATATTCTTATAAATAATATTAAGATTATTTTTTAAATTCCAACAATCTTATCCATAACTTTACAACTTATGCAATAGGATGCTACAATTATTTTGTAATTTTAAAAAGGGAGGATGCTTAAATTGGCAAGAAAAATTAATAAAAAAGGAAATTCAAAAAAGCCTGCTAAGAATCGTAAATTAATAATAACGCTTTCAATAATAGGGCTTTTAATAGTTGGTCTAGTAGGGGGAGTTGCTACTTATGGATTAACTATGCTTGGAAAAATCAATAAAGTTGATTTAAATGAAGACAATTTAGGAATTGATAAAGATATCGATGCAAAGCTTTCTAAATACGATGGAATAACTAATATAGCGTTATTTGGAATTGATGCAACTGACGGTAATGTAGGTAGATCAGATGCTATAATGATAGCTACAGTTGATAAGATACATAATAAACTTAAATTAACTTCAATAATGAGAGATTCTTATGTAGATATTCAAGGACATGGTAAAGATAAAATCAATCATGCTTATGCTTTTGGAGGACACGAATTAGCTTTAAAAACTTTAAACGAAAACTTTGACTTAAATCTTAAAGATTTTGCTACAGTTAACTTCTCATCATTACCTAAAATAATTGATTCTGTTGGTGGAATAGAATTAAATATCAGACAAGATGAAATTAACGCAAGTCCTGGAATAAATAATCACATAAATCATCTTAATGAACTTAATCATTCAAAAAGCCTACTAATAACTAAACCAGGAGTTCAACATGTTGATGGTACTCAAGCTTTAGCTTATTGTAGAATAAGATATACCGCTGGTGGCGATGGAGAGAGAACTGAAAGACAGAGAATAGTATTAAATAAACTATTTGAGAAATTTGCCAAAGTTTCTCCAACTAAATATCCATCAATCTTAAATGAACTTATGCCTATGATAACTACTAGCCTATCTTCTAGTGATATATTATCTCTTGCAAAAACAGTTGCATCTATGAGTGGATCTGGATTAGAACAAGAAAGATATCCTATGGATCAATACTCTAAAGGTGAAATGATAAATGGTGTTTATTATTTAACTTTCGATAAGGATACTACTGTTAAACAAATTCATGATTATATTTTCGAGGATATAAAAAGTTAAATAAAAAGCAAGAGGTGCTTACCTCTTGCTTTTTATTTTATAACATTTTTAACCGATTCAGCTATTGATTCTGCTATTTTTTGTTGATTATTTGGATCAGCAGCTTTCTTAGCTTCTTCTGGATTTGTTATAAATCCGCATTCAACTAATACTGCTGGCATATTTGTTCTCTTAGTAACTCCTAAGTTTCTATCATGTTCTTTTCTATTATTATAATTAGCATTGCCAGAAATATTTCTAGCTATTTCTCTCGCAAGATCTTTTCCTATAAGAGCCTGTTTTGTAGGAGTCAAGTCAACTTTTAAGTCATACCAATCATATCCATTAGGATCTTTTCCATCTACTATATCCGTATTATCTAATCCTGATTTCCAACTACTATAAAATGTAGATATCCCCTTAGCCATAATACTTGAAGATGAATCATGATGTAAACTTATAAATGCATCTGCATTTAATTTATTAGCTAAATCGACTCTTTTAGAAATACTTGTTACTAAATCATCTGTAGGTCTTTCAAAAGGTTGTCTTGTTAAAACAACTGAGTACCCTTGTTTTTCTAATTCTTTTTTCAATTTCACTGCAATAAACATATCTAATTCTGTTTCTCTATATGTTACTCCATCTATTGTCGATTCTGCTCCATAATCTCCGCCATAGTTATGACCTGGATCAACTACTATCAACTTGGAATTTATAATTCTTATATTTTGTTCTCTTATTTGAGTAGTTCCATCATTGCCTATCGCCTTTACTTTTAGTTCTTTATTTCCTAGTGATACTCCATTTAAATCTATAGATACACTAAAACCACTATTCTTTGCACCTAAATATTCAGAATACGCACTACCTATATCTTTTCTTTCAAAACCTATATTAGCATCTTTTATATATTTTCCATCTAAATACACTTCAACCTTTTTAACTCCTGAATCATTTAATGCCCATCCACTTACATTCATCACTTTATCTTTTATATTATCATTTTTAATAGGACTTTCTATATTTATCTTAGAATCTTTTTTAAAGAAATTAAATCCAAAGTTAAGAGTTTCTACACTATCATCATTACCATATTGTCTAATAGTTACATCTACTACACCTGGTGGTGTGTTATTTAAGTTTAAATTATATACATATCCACTTTTACCACTTTCTAAGTATTCTGGATAAGCAGCTTTAATATCCGGCCTAGAATATCCTATACTTGCATCACCTTGATATTTTCCATTTAAATAAATCTCAACTTTTTTAATTCCTGAAGCATTTATTGCCCATCCACTTAATTGTAAGTCTCTAATATTAGGTCCAATATTTTGCCCATTCTTAAATGTGTCCATAGCTATAATAGGCTTAAGATTCATGTATTTTAATTTAATATTCTTACTATTTACACTATCATCATTTCCTATCTGCTTTACCATTATATTAAATTCACCTTGTCGCATATTATTTAAATTTAAAGTATATACATAACCACTTCTATAACTATCCGTATATTCAGGATATGCCGACCCAATGTCTGGTCTATTATGACCTATACTTGCATCGCCTTGATATTTTCCATTTAAATAAATCTCAACTTTTTTAACACCTGAAGAATTTAATGCCCATCCACTTAATTGTACTTGTTTAACGCTAGTTGCAATGCTTTGCCCATCTTGGAATGTTTCAATAGCTGTTATAGGTTCTTGTTTTTCATAATTTATTTTTATATTTTTACTATTTGAACTCCCATCATTTCCTATTTGTTTAACAATTATATTATTTATTCCTGATTTTATATTATTTAAGTCTAAGTTATATACAAATCCACTATTCTTACTATCTATATATTCAGGATATGCAGATCCAATGTCTGGTCTATTATGACCTATACTTGCATCGCCTTGATATTTTCCATTTAAATAAA
>OAVR01000016.1_pt1 | contig 166944 bp, 158 predicted proteins | sample 1476451 | NCBI WGS metagenome assembly OAVR01 (sample SAMEA2580105, study PRJEB22360) | human gut metagenome | biome: human gut; feature: human-associated habitat; material: faeces | place: Denmark | collected 2008/2010 | reverse complement strand
CCTGTTGCTCCTACTAACCCTGTTGGTCCCGTCGGTCCTGTTGCTCCTACTAACCCTGTTGGTCCCGTTGGTCCTGTTGCTCCTACTAACCCTGTTGGTCCCGTCGGTCCTGCTGGTCCTGTGGGTCCCGTAGCACAACAACTACAGACAGCTTTATAAGTATTTATAGGCTTTGAATTATTCTTAGACACATTAGCTGAGCTTCCACTAATTATAGTATATTTTTCATTATCTGATATATATTTATTTGAAATTTTAATTACCTCCTCTAATTTAAAGTTATCAGGTAAAATTTTATTCTAACTGACTATATATACTATGATATTTATCAAAAAAATGTAACAATACAAGCTCTGTGTTTAATATAATATATAAAATTTTGATTTTATTTGAAGCAATATGGAGGTTAAAATGGAAATTAGTTTATGTATGATAGTAAAAGATGAGTCCAATGTTATAGAAAGATGTTTAAATTCTGTAAGAGAATTAGTAGATGAAATCATAATAGTTGATACAGGATCTTGCGATGATACAGTTGAGAAAGCTAAGGCTTTAGGTGCAATTGTTTATAACTTCAAATGGATAAATGATTTTTCAAAAGCTAGAAACTTTTCATTTTCAAAAGCAACTAAGGACTATACATTATGGCTTGATGCAGATGATATTTTAAATGAGCAAGACATATGCAAATTTAAATTTTTAAAAGAAAATTTAGATATTAATGTTGATTCTGTAACTATGAATTATATATTATCAACAGATGAAAACGGAAAATATTTAACTTCATTAAAAAGAAATCGTTTAGTTAAAAGAACCAATAATTTCAGATGGATAGGTAGTGTTCATGAATATCTTGAGGTCTACGGAAATATAATTAACTCAGATATAAATATAATTCATAGGAAAGAAAGGGAATATTCGAATAGAAACCTATTAATTTTTGAAGAGTTAGTCTCAAATGGTAAAACACTTTCTCCTAGAGATTTATTTTATTATGCAAATGAACTATTTGATAATAATAGATACGATGATGCTATAAAAGAATATAAAAAATTTTTATCTATGGAAGGAACTTGGATAGAAGATGTACTTTTAGCTTGTTCTAAGTTAGCGGATTGCTATAATTACAAAAATGATATAGAAAACGAAACCAAGTACATTTTAGAGTCTTTTAAATATGATATGCCTAGACCTGAGTTTTGTTGTAGACTAGGTTATAAATTTTTACAAGAAGATAAATTAGATCCAGCAATTTATTGGTACGAAACCGCTATAAATTTAGTTCCAAAGGAAAATAATTTAAGTATTATAAATCATGATACATATACTTATTTACCTTGGATCCAACTATGTGTATGTTATTTTAAAAAAGGTAATATAGAAAAAGCCTATATGTGTAACGAAATGGCCGCTAAATATAAACCTAACGATAAATATGTAAAACATAATAGAGAGTATTTTAATAACAATACAAATATTAAAACTAATGATATTGAAAATTCATAAATAAATTTCATAGTTAATTAAAAGAGCATTTATTAAAATAAATGCTCTCTTACATATTTGTAATAAAAATAACTAAGTTTTCGTTGTAAAATAATTATTAATGAAAATATTATATTTATAACTAAAAGTTTTATCAGAAAGGATTTTAATATGAATATTTACTTAATAATAACACTATGTATTTTTACTGTAGGAATTTTTTTATTTTTAAAAGATACTCGTAACTTCTTTGCTGGAGTTTTATTGACCTTTGGAGTTTTAGGAATTATCTTTTTTATACTTATGTACTTATCATCTAAATATGAATCAATAAATATTTTAAGTTTATGTTTTGTATATGGATTTATTCCATTATGTATAGTCATTATTGGGTTTTTCCTTATAAAAAATGGACAAATTATGAGACAAAAAGAAGGGAGACGTTTAGCAAATTTACTTTCTTTAATACTAGGATTTAATATTTTAATTATTGTGTTTCTAACATTTTTACTATTTTATATAAGTCCGAATACAAATATATATTTATATGCTTTTTTAATTATATGTGTATTTTTATCAGCTTATTTTGGATTCTTATTTTTTAGCTACTTAGTTTACTCATATGCTTATCAAATGTTACCTATAAATAAGAATTTAAATTATATAATAATTTTAGGATCAGGACTTATTGGAGATAAAGTTCCTCCATTGTTAAAAAGTCGTCTAGATAAAGGTTCAGAAATTTATAAAAAACAATTAGAAAAAGGAAATTTAGTAAAAATTATTGTCTCTGGTGGTCAAGGACCTGATGAATTAGTTTCTGAAGCTAGTGCTATGAAAAAATACCTAATTTCTCAAAGCATACCAAATTCTGATATATTAGTTGAGGATAAATCTACTACTACATTTGAAAATATGCTTTTTTCAAAAAAAATAATGGATGGACGAAATAAAAAATATGCTTGTATTTTTGTAACTAATAACTATCATGTATTCAGAGCTTCAATATTTGCAAGAAAAGCTAAATTAAAGGCTAATGGAATTGGATCCCCTACTGCATTTTACTTTTTACCTAGTGCTTTAATACGTGAATATATAGCTATACTAGTGCTTTATAAGTGGTTTAACATACTAGTTATAGTTTTATTTTCTATCTTTGTAATGATTACTTTGATTCATTAAAAACAGGATACCTAAAATTTAGGTATCCTGTTTTCCAAATCATTTTAAATAAAATTATATGTCTCTAGATATTTTTATTACTAACAAGTATTAAAATCCTATATATAGCCCTAATGTTAAGAACGTCATACCTGCTACTACTATTATCGCTAGTAATGGTGCAACAAATCTTACCCATTTATCCCAAGGAATTCTGGCAACTGCTAAAGCTCCCATTAATACTCCCGATGTTGGAGTTATCATATTTGTAAATCCTGTACCAAACTGATAAGCTGTTACTATTTCTTGAGTTGAAACTCCAACTAAATCTCCAAGCGGTGCTAATACTGGTATTGTAAGTGATGCTAGCCCTGAAGATGATGGTATTAAAAATGCTAATAAATTTTCTAAGAATAAAGTTAAATTTATAAATACAGCTTTTGGTAGTTCTCCTAAGAATCCTGCCGCTGAATTTAATATAGTATCTATTATATGACCCTCTTGGGCTATTATAACAATTCCACGTGCTAAAGCAATTGCAAGAGCTGCTGAAATTAAATCTTTTGATCCTCCTATAAAAGATGTAACTATCTCGTCTTGCTTTAATCCTCCAAGAATTCCTGATAATAATCCTATTATACAGAATATCATAGCAATTTCTGGAATATACCATCCTTTAACTATAACTCCATATACCATATACATCATTCCAACTACAAATACTACTAAAACTGATAATTCCTTCTTAGTAAATTTCTTTATTCCCGAACTATCCATTACAAAGTGTTCTCTATTTTTCTTATCTAATTCATAGACAATAGATTTCTTAGGGTCTTTTTTAACTCTATTTGCATATAACATAACAAATGTTATTGATATAGCCATTAAAGCAACAAATATTAATGCTCTATACTCAATTCCAGACCCTGGAGCTATACCCGCAAGGGCTTGTGCAGTACCCACAGAGAATGGATTTATTGTGGATGCAGCAGTGCCTGTCGCTGCTCCCATAAATACAACAGCTATTCCTGTTAAAGAATCATATCCTAAACTTGTCATAAGTGGTATAAATATCATATAAAATGGCAATGTTTCTTCACACATTCCAAATGTGGTTCCCCCAAGTCCAAATAAAATCATGGACATTGGAATAATTAAAAACTGTAATCCTTTCATTTTTGATACGGCATGCCCAATACCAGATTCTATAGCTCCAGTTTTATTTACTATACCAAATGCTCCTCCAACTAATAATACAAATCCAACAACTTCAGCTGCATCTACAAACCCATGTATAGGCGCTGTAAATATATCATCTATCCCCTGAGGAGATGGGTTTACTTCTTGATACGTACCTGGTACTACAACACTCTTTCCATTAACATCTTCTCTTGCAAACTCTCCACTTGGAACTATCCAGGTCAATCCTGCCATAACTACTATTAATGCAAATATTATTGTAAATGTGTGTGGTATATGAAACTTCTTTTTCTTTCCCATGCTCTATCTATCCCCCATGTATTTATACTATTTTAATAATTCATATACTGCTAATGAGTAAATTTTTGTTGCTTTCATTATATCTTCTATCTCTATATATTCATTAGCCTGGTGTTCTGTTTTAGGTTTTCCTGGGAAAACACATCCAAATGCAACACAGTTATCAAGCGCCCTTGCAAATGTAGCTCCTCCTGATGAAAGTGGAGTTGAGTCAAGTCCTGTTTCTTCTTCAAAGACTTTTCTTAAATTTTTCACTAAAAAATTATCAGCAGGTACATATATAGAATCTAGCCAATCATGTTCTCTATATTCTAAATTGTAATCACTACATATCTTTTTTAAGTTATCTACTATATCTTCTTTTTCATATGTAACAGGTATTCTTATATCAATTCCTAAGTTTTCAACTTCATCATTAATCTCTAACTTTCCTATATTAAATGTTAACTTTCCTGATACTTCATCCATACAATTTTTTAAAATATTATTAGCATTTGCATCTTGCCCTATAACATTTGCTATAAATTCTATCGTATTTGATTTTTCACCTATGTTATTAAGCGCTATACAAAGCCTTGCTATAGCATTTATTCCTGTATCTGATATAGCTGAATGTACACTCTTTCCTATTACACATACTTTATTATCTTCACAAGTATATTCAAATCCCAACTTCTCAAGCTCTGATTTAAGCTTTTCTGCACTTTCACCACAATATTCAGCTCTGTCCGAAACAGAATTTAGTGCTCCACCACATATTAATTTTATATTTGATAAATTTTCACAACTCAAATAAACCTGTAAGAGACCTTTTTCTGCATTTATCATAGGAAATTTAGAATCTGGTGTAAATCCATAATCAGGTATTTCTTCGCCATTCTCTTTATACTTTGCAATATCTCTCCAAAGGTTTTCTTCATCTGTTCCAAATATAAACCTTACCCTTTTATTAAACTCTACACCTAAATCCATAAGAGCTTTTACTGCATATATACAGGCTATTGTTGGTCCTTTATCATCTTGAGTTCCTCTTCCATAAATTTTTCCATCTTCTATTACACCTTCATAAGGTGGATGAACCCAATTTTCTAGTTTTCCTTCTGGAACTACATCTAAGTGACCTAATATTCCTATTAATTCTTCACCCTCTCCAATTTCTGCATATCCATAATACCCATCTTTATATACAGTCTTAAATCCTAAAGATTCACACAATTTCAATGTTTGTTTCAAACTTTTATCTACTTCTTTTCCAAATGGATACTCACTCGTTGTCTGACCTATTACACTAGGTATTTTTACACTATCTTGGATTGACTTTATTATATCCATCTCCAACTCAGCTAATCTTTTCTTAATTTTTGCTTTCATATAGAGCCCCCTTTATCATTACTTTAATGAAATTATAGCATAGTTTAGTAGAAATTATTACCTTCATTTTCTAATTTTTTTGAATTTTCTTGACATATTTTGTAGTTATATTCATTTTGTTATTTTGAGTTTATTAAATCTATAAAAAATATTTTTAAAAATAAAAAACCATCAAGAATAATATTATTCTTGATGGTTAACTATATAAAACCTTTTTGATTAAATGTCTAATTCTTATATTTTTTAATAATTATCTACACTAAAAGTTTTCTACTCATAAATATAACCTATGTCTATGAATATTTAGATATTGTAGAATTAAAATATAAGAGTTTAATACCTTGTTTTATAAATGTTTAAACTAATAAAGTTAAGGATTCTACAATTGAGCATATAGATGTGTATTTTATAATCTGGTAAATCCATATATTAATTATTTATGATGTTATTGTTTATTTTCATACTCTTTTATTTTCTCTCTAATATAATCGCCTATCTCTTCTCTAGGTATCCCTAAAATTAATGAAAATTCATCATTAATCAAACCTTCAGCTGCTTTCATAAATCTATCATCTATTTGGCCAAGCTTCTTTCCACTATTTATAGCCTTAGCTTTTTTATCATAAATACCTGATAGTAAGGTTAATAAATCTGAGCATTCATGAGTCTGTAAGAGATTTTTATAATACAGTTGTAGTGATCTTGAATTCTTTTCATCACATTTATTTTCCTCTATATAAGGAATACTTTTAATCAAGTTTTGAACTTCTTCATAGGTAATAAGGCTTCTCATAAATACACTTGTATCTATTGGTGTAAAAATTCTTCCATTTTCATATACTGGTTTAAGTGTGTAATAAATTTTTTGTTTATCTATCCCTGGAATATTGAGCACACCTATATTTTCTACTTCACATACACCATCATTCCCATAAATAATATATTCTCCAATTTTATACATACTCTACATCTCCCATCTTCCTTTATATTTTATATACAAAAAAAAATACAATGTATTCGATTATCTTGTATCTCTATTTTTAAATCATAAAAATTAATTTGTATGCCTAAGTATAAAAAAAGACCCTCGTAAGGATCTTTAAAAACAATATATATATTATAATATAGTTATGTTTTCAGCTTGAGGACCTCTAGCACCTTTAACTATATTAAAGCTTACTCTTTGACCTTCTTCTAATGATTTGAATCCATCAGTTTGTATAGCTGAGAAATGAGCAAATACATCATCTCCACCTTCTACTGATATAAATCCAAAACCTTTTTCATTGTTAAACCATTTTACTATTCCATTAGTCATGTTGACTTTCTCCTATAAACCGATCAAGATTATTCTTGATTTACTTTTGTATTTCTACAATATTTATTATAACACAAATAATAGAATTTAGCTAGCTTTATTATTTATTTTAAATATATATTATATATTTTATTCTTTACTATGCATATTATAAGTAATTTTTACACTTTTTGGATCATGTCTATCCCATCTTTCTTCAAATGTACGCTTATATCCGATTGTCTTTATCTTCCACTCACCATTAACTTTTTCATAGCTTTCACGATAGAATGCTCCCCCTCTAATTCCCATATTTCTATCTAATAATATTAAGTTATCTCCTAAATACCAATATGCAAAAGCTAAAATATCACTTTCAAACTCGATTTCAGGAGTATGGAATTGATGCATAGTTATATGTTCTGGTGGCATACAAGTTCTAAAAAAATTTACAACTTCTTCTTTCCCTGTAAAGGAAAGTTTTCCGTCTGAGTAGCTTGTAGTTACATCCTCACAAAAACATTCTCCTATTGTATCCCATAGCTTTGAATCTAAACAACGTAAGTATTTTCCCTTTAAGTTTTTTATAGATTCTATATCTTTAAGTCTTTTAATTTCATTTTCCATTTCTATTAATCTTTGTTCTAGATTTTCAATAGTACTCATACTTATTTCCCCCTTTTTAATTTACAAGTGCTTTTTCTCTATCTGAATTTTCTACATTACCTATTTTTCTTGCAAGTAACGCTCCAGCTTCAACAGCATTATGCACTTGTCCTGGCTTATTGGCATCTCCTATAATGTGTACTTCAACATCTTTTAATTCTTCTGCTAAACTATTTACTGGTTTTGCACCACAACAGAAAATTATTTTACTAAACCCACTTAGAACTTCTTCTTTTCCATCTTTTTCAACTATAACACCTGTACCACCTTCTGTAACTTCTAAAAGTTTTGTATTGGTACTCATTACAACACCTTTTTCATTAAACATTTTCATAAGAGGTACTTTATTATTTGGACATAACCCTGGTGCAATTTCACCTAACATTTCAATAATATGAATTTGGACAGGTCCTACTGCATTGTGTAATATTGTTTCCGTGACTTCACATCCTACAAGACTCCCTCCAACTACAAGAACCTTTCCATGTATTGCATCTTTGACTCTTGCAGATAACACATCACTACCTGTTACAACGTCAATATTTTCTATTCCTTTTACTTTTGGTACAAACGGAGTTGAACCAGTTGAAATAATACATACATCTGCATTTAATTTTTTTATATATTTTGCTGTTGCTTCTGTGTTTAATTTCACTTCTACATTAGATTTTTCAACTTGAGTTTTTAAGTATTTAACCCATCTTGTTAAGTCTTGTTTATACGGGGGAATAGCTGCAAGATTTATTTGCCCTCCAAGTCTGTCTGACTTTTCAATTAAAGTAACTTTATGACCTCTTTTAGCTACAATTCTTGCAGTTTCTAATCCAGCTGGCCCACCACCTACTATTACTACATTTTTCTTTATTTTCGCTTCTGTAATAGTCATCTCTTTTTCACGACCAAGTTCAGGGTTTATTGCACATTTTGCAACTGGATTGGATCTTTCTCTTGTTATACAAGGTCCCCCACAACTTGCACATGGCCTTATGTCTTCATACCTTCCTTCAAATCCTTTATTTACAAGTTGAGAATCAGCAAGTAAAGGTCTACCAAATACTACTCCATCTACAACATCTCTTTCAACTAAGCTTTCACCAAGTTTTATATCATTAATCTTCCCAACTACAAACACAGGTACCTTAGAAACTTTTTTAATAGCTTCAGCTTCTTTTATGTTTACTCCTGGTGATTCATAGTGGCAAGGAATTATTTTCCAACACAACTCATATTGAGTACCTCCAGAAATTTCAAAAGCATCTACTCCAGCTTCTACAAATTTAGGTACTAAATACAACATATCATTTAATGTGTTTCCACCTAATACTCTTTCATCTCCTGAGATTCTCATAAGTATAGGGAAATCATCTCCAGCTTTTTTCTTTATATTTTTAATTACATCAAAGGCAAATTTAGCTCTACCATCTAAATTACCTCCGTAGCAATCTGTTCTTTTATTTCTAAGTGGTGATAAAAAAGAACCGGCTAACATATATGCATGGGCACAGTGAAACTCTACTCCATCGCAACCTGCTTCTTTAGCTCTTCTTGCAGCATCACCATATAGTTCAATTATAGCTTCAATCTCTTCTACTTTAAGTTCTCTAACTGATTTTCCTAAACCATTTATATAGTTTGAAGAAGCTACTGGTGTTTTACCAAACATCCATGATATAGATTCGGGTCCTGGATGTGTAATTTGAGGAAATAATTTTGAACCATTTGCATGAATTTCATCTACAAAATCTTTAAATGTAGGAATAAACTTATCTTCTCCTAAGCTAATTGTAAATCCTAAATATGGAACTGAACTATCTACTGTAACTGCATCTACAATAATAAGACCTACGCCACCCCTAGCTCTTTCAACCCAGAAGTCTTTAAGTCTAGAACTTACATTTCCATCTTTTTCTTCATAACCAAGGCTCATAGGTGCCATTAAAACTCTATTTTTTATTTCAACATTGCCTATGTTAATTGGTGTATATAGTTTGAAATTATCCATAATTACTTCTCCCCTAAATAAATTTTAATAGTTGTTTTGAATTTAATTAGGTGTAATTATCTCGAATTTGGTTATTTTTAATTTTATTCTTTCGAATTAATTGAATTTAATATGATTGTATTTGAATTGATTAAAATGTAACTGTTTTGAATTTTATTGAAAATAATAAGATTTTAAATGATTAAAATATATTTCAATTTTATTTTATCAATACTTTCCATATATCGCAACATTATTTTTTAATATTTTCATATGAAAATTTATTAATATACTGTAAATTTGGTATTTGGATTATACTTTCAGTTCGTTTTTCAAATTATTTAACAATTATTCATTTCTATCTGTTGCGCTATATGGAATATATTTTTATTATTTTTTAAATCTTCATTAAATTATGCTATACTATAATAAAAAATTATATATTTTGAAAGGGGTTTGTATAATTTTGTCTTCTCTACAAAGTTTAGATAGGGCTTTAGATATGTTAAATCTTATTAATTCCAACGGTGGCAAAATGTCCGTTTCTTCTATTGCTGAAGTTATGAACTTACACAGAAGTACTGTTCATAGAACTTTAACAACAATGTATCAAAAAGATTTTTTATCAAAAGACCCTAAAACAGGTCTTTATACTATAGGTAATAAAGCACTTGTTCTTGGATTTTCAGCTGCTAATAACCTACCAATAGCTACTACTTCAAGACCATATATGGCATTTTTAGCAGAAAAGTACAATAGTTCAGTTTCTTTATCTGTAATTGAAGGTTCAAATGTTTTTGTGATAGGGAACTATTCTGGTTACTACACTACAACTTTTTATTCACTACATAATGATCCTCTAAATTGTGAGGCTTATCGTCCTGCAGTGGCTCATTGTATGTTAGCTTATAACTGTCAGTTAGAATCTTCTAATAAAGCCATACAAGTTTACCTTTCAAAAGTATCTACTAGTAGATTTAAGGATAACTTTTTTACAAATATTGATGATTTAGTTAATTACTTAAAAAAGGTAAAAAATGATGGGTATGCTTATGAATCTGGGGAGTATCACTTTGATGAAGTTTGTTACTGTGCACCTATTTTAAATAACGGAAAAGCTATAGCAACACTTAGCATATATGGACACAAATCTTACTTAAATAAATTTCATAAACAAGATATTGTTGAAGATTTATTAGATATTTCAAAAACAATATCGGATTTAATTTCTAATCACTAAAGAAGTTGCAAATATTAAATTTTGCAGCTTTTTTAATTTTCTATAAAAATTTATTGACAAATTAAATTACATATCTTACGATTATCTCAATAGTTGTTTTGAAAAGTTTAACCATTTCTAATAATCTAATTATTTTGAATACTCAATTCTATTAATTGAATAAAAATTTATTTATCACTTTAAATTTTTAGTTTTATTTTATCTTACCTAGTTCATAAATCCATGTAATTGTTTTGTAATTACCATATAAAATAAACTTGAAAGGAATTAATTTTATGAAACTAAAAAATAAAGTTGCAATCGTTACTGGTGGATCACGTGGTATTGGTTTTGCTATAGTTGATAGATATATCAAAGAAGGTGCTAAAGTCGCAATATGTGGAAGTAAAGCTGAAACTGCAAATAAAGCACTAAATCTTATCCGAGAAAAATATCCTAATTCCGAAGTTATGGCAGTTCACGCAAACATGTCGAGTAGTGATGAAATCAACGAAATGTTCAAACAAGTAGTTGATAAATGGGGCTATGTTGACATACTAGTCAATAATGCTGGAATTACAGCTACAAAAGATGTTGACTTAATGACAGATGAAGAATTTGAAAAAGTTATGGACATAAATGTTACAGGAGTATTTCGTTGTACAAGAGCTGCTGTTAAAATCATGAAAGACCATGGGGGTAATATAATTAATACAAGTTCTTTGGTAAGTGTAAATGGCGCTGGTAGACAATGTGCTTATACTGCTTCTAAATTTGCTGTAAATGGTCTTACAAGATCATTTGCTAGAGAACTTGGTAAGTACAATATAAGAGTTAATGCCGTTGCTCCTGGTTCTGTTGCTACTGAAATGGTAAAAGAATTTGTTACAGACCAAATGGTTGAATATATGAAGCAAATGACTCCACTTGGAAAAATGGCTGAGCCTTATGAAATGGCTGGAGCTTATGTATATCTTGCCTCAGAAGATTCTTCATATACAACTGGTGCAACATTAAATATTGATGGTGGAATTGTAATGTAATTTTTAAATATAAAATATAACTAAGTAATAAATTTTAATAGTGAAAGGTGATATGATTATGAGCTATAATTCTTTATTTTCTCCATTTAAAATAAAAGATTTAGAAATAAAAAATCGTGTAATACTACCTGCAATGATGACAAAAATGGCTTCTCCTACTGGGCTCGTTACACAAAATTTAATTGATTATCACGTAGCAATTGCAAAAGGTGGTTGTGGACTTAACTTTACTGAAGTTTGTGCTATACACAAAAGTACTCATGGTAATGGTTATTTAGCACTTTATAACGATGAACATTTTGAAGGTATTAAAACCCTTATAAATAACGTACATAATGTTGGTGGTAAAATAGGTGTTCAAATTTGGCATGGTGGTCAAGTTGCAATAGCCCTACTTCCAAAGGATAGAACTCCTATGGTTACAGAAGGTATGACTCATGAAGATATAAATGAAATAGTTAATTGTTATGGAAAATCAACTAAAATGGCGGTAGAAGCTGGTTGTGATGCTATAGAATTCCATGCTGCCCATACTTATCTTCCTCATACATTCTTAAGTGCTGCATTTAATAAACGTGATGATGAATATAGTGGTTCTTTAGAAAATAGAGCAAGATTTTCACTTGAAGTTATTCGTAGCATGCGTGCTAATATGCCAGAAACTATGCCTTTATTTATGCGTGTAGATGCCCTAGATGATTATGTTCAAAATGGACTTACTATAGAAGATGTAATTGAGTTTTTAAAGATGGCTAAAGCTGAAGGTGTTGATATAATTGACATTTCAAGAGGTAATAACAAGTCTGCAGCTTTAAAATATGAAGTCCCTTCAATTGATACTCCTCGTGGGTATAACATCGAAAATGTAAAAAAGATACGTGATTCTATTAAAATGCCTGTTGTTGGAGTTGGTAGAATCAATCATCCAGAAATAGCAAATAAATTTATAGAAGAAGAAAAATGCGATTTAGTTGCCATAGGTCGTGGTCAAATTACAGACCATGAATTCTGTAATAAAGCAAAAGATGGTAAAGCTGATAGTATACGTTTATGTGTTGGTTGCTTAAAGGGTTGCTTTGACTCTATAATGAATCCAAATATTCCTACAATTACTTGTATGAGAAATCCTATGGTTGGTAAAGAAGGTCAACCTATTACTAAAACAACTAATCCTAAAACCGTTTTAATAGCTGGTGGTGGTATGGGTGGTATGATGACTGCTAATATGCTAAAGGTTAGAGGTCATAATCCAATTTTATGTGAAGCTAGCAATAAATTAGGTGGTCAATTTAACTTAGCTGGAGCTGCTCCATATAAAAGTGAGATGCTTGACGCTGTTGATTGGGAAACTAAAGAAGCTACTCGTTTATGTGTTGATGTTAGATTAAACACTGTTGTAACTCCTGAATTAGTATCTAAAATTAATCCTGATGAAGTAATAATAGCCACTGGTGCTGTTGCTTCAAAACCTAAAATAAAAGGTATAGAAAGTAAAAACGTATTTACTTATGAAGAAGTTTTATCTGGTAATGTTGAACTTTCTGGTAATGTGGTTATACTTGGAGGAAAAATGGTAGGCTTAGAAACTGCTCAATACTTAACTAATAAAGGCATAAAATGTACTATTATTGATGAAGCCGAAAGATTGGGTGGAGATTTAGGCTGGATTAGAAGTATGAATATACTTGAAAACATGTATGTAATAGGTGTTAATCAAGTTACTAGTGCTAAGATTATGGAAATAAAAGAAAATGAAGTTGTATATATTAAAGATGAAACTGAAAATAGTGTTAATTGTGATGCTGTAGTAATTGCTCTTGGTGCAACTTCCGTAGCTTTAGAAGATGTTCAATTAAAATGTAGAGATTTAGAAATACCTTTCCATATCATTGGAGATGCAAAAAGTCCTCGTGTAGCTTTAAATACTACTCTTGAAGGTATTGAAATTGCACTTAATTTAGATAGTGAAAATGCACTTAATGTATAATTAATTTTTAACTTTACTTAAAAAAGGATTCCTATAAATTTATAATATAATTTATAGGCATCCTTTTTAAGATATTTTTATAATCAGTATATAATTTTTATTAAAACCTTAAAAATTATTCTAAATATTTTTCTCCATATACTTCTCAAATCTCTAATTTAAATATTATAGATTTTTAATAAAACTATATATAGTTTTTTTAAATTCAAATATTTATTTAAATTACTAAAAATATAAAAACTCTCTCCTTATCTGAACTATTCATTATCGACATAATTTTTGATTTATATTATCTATAATAAGTACTTAATAAATAATTACATCTTTCTATTGTCATCATAGTTTTAATCTTTATATCCTCAGTTTTTTCTTTTTCTTGTACCCAATTTCTTTGTGATTCTCTCAATGCCTCAAATTGTCCTGGAGATAATGAGATTTGTAAATCTTTCCACATTTGATTTAGTATAGTATCAGCAATACTATAACTTGCCTCTATTGTCCCAACACACTGAGCATCATAAATCATAGATTGATAGTAAGACTTGTTTAATGTTTCACCTTTTCTTATTTTTTTATTTTGAATTAAATTGCTATGGATATCATAGCATGTATCCGATTCTTTAATAATGTTATAGTTTTTATCGAAATTATATAAATTTATTTTTAATATTTCATCTTTTGAAATTTTTTTACCTGGCTTGATTGACTGGCTTGCAACTAAACCTTTCAATTGATATTTCGATGTCGATACATTTTCCCCTAATTCATATTTTATATCATTATTTTTAGCAAATTCATTTACATCTGATTTGTAGGATCCTTTAAAATCAGGAATTTTAATATATTCATAATCATCACTTTTTATATTTTCTTTAGATCTATTTTCAATCTTCGATTTTATATTTTTTTCATCGGTTTTAATGACTTTAGTATTACTAAATTTGCCTAATATTAAACCTAATATGAATATTATACTTATAATTCCAACTATAGCGCTTATAATTAATACTCTCCTCATATAAATACCTTTCTATATCTTAGTTTATATATATTCAAACCTTAATAAAGTATTTTTGACTATATAAGCTTTTATAACTGTTTAGATTATTGTCACGTATATATATTTAGCCATAGAATTTAAATAAAATTTAAGGCTACTATCTAATACTATTTTTATAACAGTCTACACACAGAGATTTAAGTATATACAAATGCTTCTTTATTTAAGCTAATATATATTATACTAAAATTAAATCTTTTTAGATATAACTATAGATTTTATTTTTTATTCGTACTATATTTTTAACAATATTATATATATACCCAATTTTTTTTAAAATAATAAAATATAATATTATCAACACTATATTTTATTATTTTTTTATAAAATCTCCATTATAAAATTAATGTTTTAATTATTAGAGTTATAATTTGTATCAAATACATATATACTTATTTTTAAAATTTCATTTTTTGTCATACTCTTACCTGGCTCAACTGATTGTTTAGCAACTGTGCCTTTTAAGTTATAATCTGATGTTATAACTGCTGGCCCTAGCTCGTATTTCACTCCATGTTCTTGTGCAAATTCATATACTTCTGTTTGCTTATGACCTTTAAAATCTGGTACTTTTCCATTTATATACTCTATTTCATTATTGCTTTTTTCTTTAACTACTACTTTCTCTACGTTAGCTTTATTTTCTTCTTTCTTAACTTCTTTAGGTTTATCTTTTTTTTCTTTTTTGTCAAAGTGAAATGCTATTTTTGGCAGTTCAATTTCAAATAAGTTATAATTGTTTAGTTTCATAACTACAAATCCCATTGTAAACACTATACTTATAAATACTACTGCAATACTTGTAATTAATAATTTCTTCATCTCTTTGCCTCTCTATATATCTTTGATTCATATTTAAAATCCTATTTAAATTATATTAATTTATAGAATTTTACTGTTTTTTAATAGCATAATTGAATATACTCCCTACTCAATGTTATCGTTACCTTTTATATAAAACTTTAGTTATATTTTGATTAGATTTAATTGTTTTAATATATTTACAGCTACTAGAGATTTTATATCCTATTTTAAAAGTTAATTTCATAAAAATTTTTAAGTTTCTAACTACTACTCTAAATGTTGTCTTTACTTTTATAAAATTGTATAATTTATCTACAACTATGAAGGAGATGATTTTTTGAAAGATAATTATTATAAATCAAAATATCTAAATTATCAATTTATATCTGGAGTGGCATCTTTTCTTGGCATAATATTTTTATTGATAAACTTATTCGGTGGTAGTAATTACTTTGGAGCTTTAGGTTTCCTTATAATTGGATGTACTAATTTATATGTAGTAATTCAAAATTCTAAAAACAATACAAAAAAAGCTTCTGATTCTTTATATTTATTAATTTCTGTAATAGGATTTATTGTTTGTTTATTTAATATAGTTTAGTAATAAAATAGATTTATTAAATTTTTATATAAGTATGTTTTTAAATAAAGAATCTCCTGTATTTCAATACAGGAGATTCTTTATTTATTAAAATATATCTCTAATTTTATAATATTCTTTCCCAAGTTCTTTTTGCATGCTTTCTTTAAACATATCTACACTTTTATAGAAATACATATCATGTTTTACATATTCTTTTGCCATAAATATCATGGGTTTACTTTCTGTCCAAATAACTTCTACTGAATTTTTATTTATTATTTGCCCAAACACAACTTCCCTTGAGTCTGACACTACCGTTATCCATCTTCCACCCATCTCTTTATACTTTTCTGACGCAAGACCATGTCTATAGTATGACTTTAATGGAACTTTAATTTCTTCTGAGTTACTATATAAAATAGTACCTATATTAACACCTGATTCTTCAAGTTCTTTTACTTCTTCAATAATTTCTAACAAATCTTCTTCCCATATTTGCAAGTATAGCTCTTTCTTTGTATTTTTTATAATATTTCTACATTTTGCAAATACATTTTTATATTCTTTTATATGCCATATATATTCTAAATCTGTTTTGCTTTCAAATTCTTTTAATTCTTCTTCTATTTTATCCAATGTATTATTCATTTCATATTTTATGTTTTTACTTACTTCTTCAATATTTATAGCTGCATAAGTATTGCTATTTGAATTTTCAGTAAAAATTATAAATCCCTTACTAACTAAACTTTCTAACACATTATAAATTTTAGATCTTGGAACTAAAGACATTTTACTAGCTTCATAACCAGATAAGCTACCATTTTGTACTAATGCCAAATATACTTTTGCCTCAGAATCTGTGAGACCAATTTTATTTAATAAACTTATTTTTTGTTGCATATTAATTCTCCATTAATTTTACCATGTTTGCATTGCTCCACCTTCATCAGCAGTTCTACATGTGCTTGCATACACAGCTAATACACCTTTTTTTACTTTAGGTTCAGGTCTAACCAAATTTTTATATCTTTTATCTAGTTCTTCATCCGATATTTCTACTTCAATTATACCATTTTTCACATCGACAACTATCATATCACCATTTTCAACCAATGCTATAGGCCCTCCATCATAAGCTTCTGGACAGACATGGCCTACTATCGCCCCATAGTTAAAGCCTGAAAATCTTGCATCTGTTACTAACCCAACATTTTTATCTAATCCAAATGCAACTAAAGCATCTGTTGATAACATAACTTCTTTCATTCCAGGTGCACCTTTACATCCTTCGTAACGAATAACAATAACATCTCCTGCAACTATTTTTCCATCTTGAATAGCTTTTAAAGCTTCAAAGTCATTTGAAAATACTTTTGCTACTCCTCTGAAGTATTTCATCTCTTCATATACTCCACTCGGTCTTATTATAGCTCCTTTTGGTGCAAGATTTCCTTTTAATACTTTAAGTCCTGAATCTTTATGTAGAGGATTTTCTAAAGGTCTTAAAACATCACTAGATTCTACTTCTATATTTTTTAATATATCTTCCCATGTGTTCCCTAAAAGAGTTAAAACATTTTTATTTAACTTTTTTTCTAACATTTTCATAACTGCAGGCACTCCACCCTCGTTATGAAGGTCTACAACATTATATGGTCCACTTGGTCTAACTCCGCATATACATTTTATTTCTTCACTTAATCTGTCAAAGTCATCTAATGTAATATCTATATCCAAATCTCTTGCAATAGATAAAATATGAAGTACAGCATTAGTTGACCCACCTATAGCCATATCAACCATTATTGTATTTAAAAGAGTTTCCTTAGTTATTAATTTACTTGGAGTAAGCCCTTTGTTTATTAATTCTATTATATATCTTCCTGCATCTCTAGCTGATCTTAATTTTATTAAATCTGCAGCCGGTATAGTCGCTGTTCCAGGAAGAACAAGGTTTAATGTTTCTCCTAGTATTTGCATAGTATTTGCTGTTCCCATTACTGAACAAGCTCCAAAACTTGGGCAAACACATTCTTCCATATCTGATAGATCTTTATTGTCTCCTGCTAATATAGCTATATCTACATCTGGAGCAAGTACTTTTTTACCTTTATAAACTCCTGGCATCATTGGGCCTCCAGTTACAACAAGTGTTGGTAAATCTAATCTTGCTGCTGCAAGGTATGTACCGGCTATAATATTATCACAAGATGCAACTAGTATCAATGCATCAAAGTGATGTACTTGAGTTACAAACTCTATAGACATTGACACAATATCTCTTCCTACTAATTCGTACTTTAACTCTTCTGCTCCATTACTTACATTTCCACAGGTACATGGTATTCCAAATTCTATAGGCATACCACCAGCTTCCCATACCCCTTGTTTAATTGATTCTGTTATAGTTCTTAAATGAGCAGAACCTGGTGAACCTTCCATAAAAGCATTGGCAATACCTATATGAAACTTAGTTTTTATATCCTTATCATTAAAACCTGCTCCTTTGTACATAACACGTCTATGAGCTCCATTTGGAGCATTCCAATAAGTTCTATCATCTATGTTTTTCATTATTAATTCCCCCTAAATTAATATTTTTCTTACCACTGTGTTCCTACGTTCTTTTCAATTGCCTTATCATAAATTTTCTTTGCAGTAACTACATCTTGTACAGCTATTCCCACAGTTTTAAATACTATAATTTCTTCATCATTTTCTCTTCCCAAAATTTCATTATTTATTACTTGCCCTAATTCTCCACTAAAATCGTCTTTAGTTATTGTTCCATTTTCTAATGGATTTAAAATATCTCCTGATTCTGATAATACAGCATCTGTTGATTCAAAGAATATCTTACTAGCACGAGTTAAGGCAACTGGGTCTAATTCTTGCATAACTGGTAGATATGAACCTACTGCACTTATTGTAGCCCCTTTTTTTACTTTATTCCCATCAAATACTGGTTTCTTTGATGTTGTAACTGTAATTATTACATCAGCATCTTCTATTGCTTCATCTGATGATTTTGCTGCTTTAAATTTAGTATTATAATTGCTTAATTCTTCTTGCATTTGGTTAACAAATTTATTTGTTCTATCTAAATCTATATCATATATGTATACTTCTTCAAGATTTCTAGCTTCAATCATTGCTTCTAATTGAGATGCTGCTTGACCTCCAGTTCCTATTAAAGCTCCTTTTTTAGCATCTTTTCTTGCAAGAACATCAATTGCTGCCCCTGATGCTGCTCCTGTACGAAGTTGAGTAATGTATGTACCATCTAAAATTGCACTTACTTCTCCAGTTATTCCATCCATTAATAATACAGTTGCAGGTGTTACTGGTTTTCCCTTCTTTATATTATTTGGGAATACTGATACTATTTTTACTCCTGCACAATCTAAATCTTCAATATATCCAGGCATAAATAACATTGAGCCTTCTTCTTTTGGTGCTGGTATATTTGTTCTTAATGGAACTACACTTTTCCCTTCAGTATAAATCTTAAAAGCCTCTTTATCAGCCTCTATAGCATCCTTCATAGTGAAAACCTTTTTTATATCACTTTTACTTAATAACAACATATTATCCACCTCTTATTATTTTTAGTTAATTTTTTATCAATAAGGATTTTTTAGTATACCCCTTTAGTAACTATTATATTTCTTTTCCCATAATTTTCAATAGATTTTATTTTTTATTTTAAATACTTTTTATTTTCTAAGCTTCACTTATTACTTAATATTGAGTTATAAAAACTTTTATCTATCCTAATATCAGTGGTTACTAATGAGTACATACATTTTAAAATACCTATAAATAATAAAAAAATAAGTAATATTTCTAAAAATCCGTCTAAAGTCTTAATTTATTATTCGTATGTGATAAAAAAGGAAATAACTTATTAATAAGTTATTTCCTTGTTATTTTTTATTTTTTACTTTTTCTAAAATTTAAATATAGTCCCGCTATTGAAACTAAACCTAGCCCAATATAACCTAAAATACCTTTGTCTTTAGTTAAAGGGTTTAAAAAATTATTTGTTTTTTGCTTACTATCATCACTATTAGCATCTTTGCTTTCAGTTTTACTAGCACTATTTGTTTCATTGTTTTTATTGTTAGATGACTTATCGTTACCTAAGCTTTTATTTTCTAAATCCTTTTGATCTTCTTTTATATCTTTAGGCACTTCTTCAACAGGTAATTTCTCAGTTTTTTTATCTGTTGGCTCTACTTTTTCTAACGTATTTATATTTTCCTCTTCCTTTGCATTTGAATCTGTACTATCTTTAGATGGAATTTTATCTATATTTGATTCTTTAGGTTTAACATTTACATTTATTGTCTTTGTTGCTTTATTTCCATCCTTGTCAGCTACCTCATATGTAACTTTATACTTGCCTGGTTTATTTGAATCTACTTCATTTTTTATTACTTTAATCTTATTTGTTAAATCTCCATCTTCTTTATCTGTCGCCACTAAAAATTCTAAAGGATTGAAATTATCACCTAAACTAATTGATCTATCATTTGCTTCAATATTTGGTATGCTATTATTTATATTTTCTTCTTTTTCTTTTGGTTTAACATTTACAAATATTGTTTTTGTTGCCTTATTTCCTTCCTTGTCGGATACCTCGTATGTAACTTCATACTTCCCTGGTTTATTTACATTTACATCATTTTTTATTACTTTGATATTCTTTGTTAAATCTCCGTCTTCTTTATCTGTAGCCGTTATTTTTTCTAAAATATTAAAGTCGTCTTCTTCATTTATGTCTCTATCACTTGCTTCAATAACCGGTGTATTATTTATAGCTTCTTCCTTTGACTTAACATTAACAAATATTGCCTTTGTCGTTTTATTTCCATCCTTATCAGCTACTTCATATAAAACTTCATATTTTCATTGGTTATTTATATCTACTTCATTTTTTATTACTTTGATATCCTTTGTTAAATCTCCATCTTCTTTATCTATTGCATATACCATTTCTAAAGGATCAAAATTATTACCTATATTTATTTCTCTGTTATTTGCTTCTATTATCGGAGCACTATTTTCATTTGATTCGTTTTCTTTTACAGTTACAAATATTTTTTTTGTTGCTTTATTCCTATCTTTATCAGAAACTTCATAGATTACTTCATACTTCCCTGGCTTATTTATATCTACTTCATTTTTTATTACTTTAATCTTATTTGTTAAATCTCCATCTTCTTTATCTGTTGCACTCAATCTTTCTAAAGGATTGAAGTTTTCTCCAACTATTACTTCTCTATTATTTACTTCAATATTTGGTATATTATTTGTAATAATTTCTTTTACAGTTATAAATATACTCTTTGTCACTTTATTTCCATCTTTATCAGAAACTTCATAGATTACTTCATACTTTCCTGGCTTATTTATATCTACTTCATTTTTTATTACTTTAACCTTATTTGTTAAATCTCCATCTTCTTTATCTTTTGCACTTACTGTTTCTAAAGGATCAAATTTATCTCCTAAGTTTACTTCTTTATCTTTTGCGTTAATATTAGGTATATTGTTTAACTCTTTTTTGCCATAATTTAATATATCTTTATATTTCTCTAAAAAATATTGTTGTCTATCCTTTGGCAACTTATTTATAGCATCTTTTAAAACAGTTCTATTGTTTCTATAAAGATCATAATTTTCAACATTGTCTTTTAATTCATTTCTTAAATTTTCAGCATAGATTTCTATTGATTTTTCTAATCGTTTATTTGAATTAACATTTAGACCTTCTAGGCCTTTGTCTGTTATTACAAATAAATTAGTTTTTTCACTAGGTTTGTAATCTAAGTTTTCCGTTCCATCTGAATCAAATAGTTTTAACCTCCCATTAGGTTCACTATGGTATATTTTTATCTTATATCCCGGTTTAATATCAACTATTTCTTCAGCTTTATCTGTTTTCTTATTGCCTATATAGTCCTTTTTATAAATCGAAACATTGTTTTCATTTAATACTTCAATTTCTGTATAAGCATTATTAAAGTAGCTATGTGGTTCATTTCCTAATGTTGATATTTTTAATCTATTTTTTTCTAAATCTGTTTTTATATTGGCAAATTCAGAATTTCCTAATCCTAGTAAGCTTATTTTTTGATTAAATAAATTTAAACTTTCATTACTTGAGTATGGAGACTTCATACCCCATGTATTATTCCCACTATATACATCTATAAATTTTATATCTGTATACTTGTTAAATTCTTTATTTTTATTATTTAAACTAACACAATATCTACCTGGTATTATATTTTTAAAAATAGTCTTTTTATCTTTATCTATAGTTAGCTTATCAATTATTCTATCTCCATCTTTTAAGTAAACTGTTTCTCCATCTAAATTATCTTTATTATCAAAATTAATTTCTAAATTTCCTTTTTCTAAATTAACCTTTGTTTTTAAAATGCTTTCTGTTGGTATTATTGAATATATAGATTTTAAATTATTTTCTTTTCTTATTTGCTCTGCTTTATTTTCATCTTTGATTATATCATTAAGTATAAATACATTTTTATATCTTGAATATTTTTCACTTGTTACTATACTATCTTCACTATTTTTAATTTTATAATCATCAAAGTAATTATTGAAATTATATACTGTTGCTTTAGAGAATAATTCATTAAATACATCTCCAGCATTTTTATTTGCTAAATTACCTTTAGCATACTCTTGCCTATATAGTTTGTTGAAATCTCCAAATTTATCTTCTCCTATAAATTCAACTAAATATACAAACATTCCTAGTTTACCTTGATATGAAGCATCATCATAACTTCCTGATTTACGAATATTTTTTAATACCGTATCTACTTCATTTCTTTTTCCATTAAATAACCATCCTTCATCTCCATTTACATGGGTTCTTTGATAGAAATGAGCTAGTATATTGTTAAATACATCAACTAAATATACACCTCTATCCTTTATGTTATATTCATATCCATGCGCTAATTCATGTAGTGGTAACCATCCTTTACTTAAATAAGCATCGATATTGTCTCCATTTAGTGCCGTATGAGTATTAGTATAATAAGCTGCTCCGGCACCATGCTTATTAGCTTTTACAAAGTATTGAGTATCTATATTTCGATTTATTGGATTTTGTGCATTTTTATCTAGACCTAATAAATAATCGTATTTATTAAGCATGTTAGTATAAAATTTTAATAATTCATCTATGTTTTTAAAATCGCTCATATTTTTCAATGTATATTTACTAGTTTTAGGAACTAACATTTGAACCTTATTATTTTCGATAAAAGCAAAATTTGTATTACTTAAAATCCACTCCTTAAAAAATCTATTTTCATCATCATATTCTTTATATATAGGTAATTTAATAACTTTTCCATCTACTTTATATTCTACTTCAGGAGATATACTACTAGAAACTTTCCTTATAAACGGAACTGATTCATATTTATTTTCAATACTTACCCAACCACCATTTTTAGGTATAGTTATATTATTCTCTGTTTCTGAATCGTCATTTAATAAATCTAACATTAAATCCTTATCATAATCTTTATTAACTTGTCTTACCTCTATTTTCGTATTCTTAGGAAGAATAAATCCAAGAGGCTCCCTTCCGTGGTAATTCCCTCTATTTAAACCAATATTTTTCATATTAGAAAAATCACCATAAACTCCTATTTTAAGTTTTTTAACTAATTCTAAATTAGATTTAACATCAACTTTTCTAGTTATTAAGTTTAAATTTCCATCCTTATCTATTACACTATATTGAATATAGTAAGTTCCTGGATTTTTAATATCTACATTATCAAATTCAACCTTTACTTTACTAGTTATATTTCCTTCTTCTTTATCTATTGCATTAACTCCACTCATGGGATCAAATAAATCATTCATATTTAAAGTCATATCTTTAGATTTAATTTCTGGAACAGTTCCTATTATAGGGTTTAGATTTCCATCTATAATTTTGTATTTACTAGTAATTCCAGATGAAATAGATTTTATAAAATTATTTTTAGTACTATTTTCAAAGTGTACCTCGTCACCATTTTCAAATTTCAGATTATTTAATTTATCATTAGCACTATTTCCAGTATCTAATCCATTTATTATAATCTCATTTACTACAGAGTTGTTTCTAATAATCTTTAACCTAAAATATTCATTATCATTTTTATTGTATCTTTCATTAGATTCTGATTTTGAAATTAAAGTATTCTTTGAAGTATCGAAAGTAATTATATTTAAAGGAATGTTATCATTATTATAAATAAAAATAGCTTCTTTTGATAAGTTTCTATTTACTGACTCTAAATTTAACCCCTCATTAGTTATAACAAATCTATTTTTGCTTGATGTCATTTTACCAAAGCTTTTTGAACTAAATCTTCCAAATTCTGACCCTGATGAATTAAATACTAGAGTATCTCCTTCTTCTATATTTAAATCTTCTATTTTAGCTAATTTATTATTTGCCTCTAGGAAAGTATCATTGCCTTTTATATCTGCCTTAAACTTTTCTTTATCTCCTCTTAATACCTCTACTGATAAAAATGTTTTATCTTTAAAATAATAGTGAACTTGAGCTGATTTATTTTTATCTGTCCAAAATATTTTAATTTTTTTAGTATTTGGATCATATCTAAACTTAGTTATACTATAATTTCCTAAACCTCTTATATTTAATTCTTCTTTATCCCAAGGTATTATATTTTTGTTTTTATCTGTATTATTTAAAGCAATTTTCTTATCTTCAAATTTCATTATGTCACTACTATACAATTTATTTTTATCTGTATTATTTGCAAATGCGCTTTCTACAAATATAGTTTGAATTGATAAAGTCCCTGCTATTACTAAAATAATTTTCCTTTTGTTCATCTTACATACTCCTCTATGTATTTACTTTTTTTATTGTATTATGTCTCATTTAAATTACTATTTTAAAAATTCAGTTGTAAAATCTAGTCAATTTAATTTTATTTATTTTGTTATATGTATCTTTAATCTTTTAAATATTTGACTTTATCAATAATACATTTGCAAAAACTTATTTTGTTTAGTTAACGAATAAAAAATAAAAAAATTTCCTAATTTTAACTCTTTACTATAATCGTCTCTTTTTTAACTTTCTTTACTTTTTCCATTGAGTTTATGTAATTTTATATAAATTAATAAAAAAATAAAAAGTATCGTGTCTAACGATACTTTTTATTTTTACAGTCATTATCTATTCCACCTATTTATATTATCAATCATAAAATACCTCATATCTATTTCTACCCTTGTTTTTAGCACTATAAAGTGCCTTATCTGCATTATCTATCATTTTATATATTCCTTCATTTTGAGAAAATTCGTTTGTATATATACCAATACTAACTGTTAATATATCGCAAATCTCTGAGTATTTATGTTCTATTTGCTTTCCCCTTATACTTTCTTGTATCTTTTCAGCTATAACTTTTGCACTATCAATCGATACTTCTGGTAAAATTAAAACCATCTCTTCTCCACCATATCTTATAACTATACCTTGATCTTTAATACTGTTTTTTAAAGAATTTGAAACTTCTTTTATTATTTCATCACCTTTAATATGCCCATAATTGTCATTATATTTTTTAAAATAGTCAATATCAATTAATATTATAGACACTTTTTTATGATTAAAATTTTTCTTGTTTTTTTCTATATAATAATCTAAATATTTTCTATTGTATAAGTTAGTCATTCCATCAATAAAATTTGACTTTTTAAGAAGCTTTATAACCTTCATTCTCGAAATTAAAATTAGTAGTAATATAATGATACTAAATATTAAAATTAACATATTAATTTTACGCTGTTGTTCTTTACTTTTTAGTTCATCTCTTTCATATAATTGAGTTGCATATTTCATATAATCTTTTTTAAATTGAATTTCAAGTTTATCTCTTTCATCCATTAGAGCTTTATTATATTTAATATAATTATCTAAATCATTTTTATTTTTATATATTTCTATAATAGATTTATATATATGCATTTCTAAACCTCGTCCATTTTGGGTTGATTGTTGTAATGTATAATTAAATATATCTAGTGATTTATCATATTTCTTTTGTTCTTTATAAAATTCTGCATAAGAAATATTTATAAATACTTCTTTATTTAAAGAAAATTCGATTTTATCATTTTTTAATAACTCTAAACTTTTATTTAAAAGTTGTTGTGCTTTGTTAAAATCATGTTTATAGATATATGCTAAGGCTAAATTATTATAGATAAGCATTTCAATATCATCCCTTGAGTCTTTATCTATATAATCTAATAAACTATAAATCTTTTTAGAAAGATTTATAGCTTCATCATACTTATTAATTTCTATATATGAACTTATCTTATTTATATATGCCATCGATTTAGTCATAGCATTTTCAGTTTTATTCTCTATTTCTAGTCCAATTGCCTTATCATAATATTGTATAGCCATTTGGTAATCTCCTAAAATATAGTTTATATCTCCTATATTTGTAAAAACTTTTGATTTATGTATATTTACATTCCTTATATTTTTATTTGAATCCAATATTTTTATTAAATGTAAGTATTGATATATTGATTCTGAATATCTATAATCTAAGCTATATAAAAAACCTAGATTTCTAATTAAATTAATTTTACATTCATCATTTAAATCTCTAGTTTCTTGCAAATATGTATTTAAAATATTAATACTTGAATTTATTGTATCTTTATTCTTGATTAATGTGCTTATGTTATCCCATATTATTTTGTTATCATTTTTATATTTTTTATCCCTTCCTATTTGTTTAAAAGCCATTTTACAATTTTCAATTAAATCATCATACTTATTTTCATGTATAAGTGATTTATTCAATAAAATATATGTATATATCTTTATGAAACTTGAATTTGTTTCTAAAATTTTATTCTTAGCTTGTTCAAAATTTTTAGACGCACTTTTATAGTCTTTATTAATATAATCTATATAGCCTAATATAAAATAATACTGTGTATCCTTGTCTGTTTTGTTAATAAGTTTAGTAATTTCTCCAATATTCTTTTTATCAAAACTTTGATTATTATATGTTTTTTCTATTTCCATCACAATGTTTTCTTTGTATAAAATTTCATCCTTTTTAAATTTTGATTTATTGTATAAATTAAAAAAATATATAGTAAAAATGATACTCATAAAAAATAGAATTGTTTTTCTTTTTTTATTTAAGTTTTTTATTCTAATCATATTAATATCCCCTTTTGATATTCTATTTTAAATTTATATAAAAATAAGCTTGCATACTTTTGTGAATTTTCATATTTTTTATCATATTATGATTATTTATATTAAATAATATCATACATACCAATATAGCTCTACCTATCTTGTACTTTATAACTACCACTCTTTAAAATAAGTTAATCCATTTATAAATAGAAAAATAGTTAATCTAGTTTAGTAAAATTTTTAAAAGATACGGATTCAAAATACATGATGATAGAAATTTTGCTACATAACTTTTTCTAATTAAAAAAGCTGACTACTATATTTAATAGTAATCAGCTTTTTAACTAATTTGTATTATTTTAAGATAAAATTTAAATTATAATTTACTAAAGTATATTTTGTATATCTGATATTATTAAATCTTCTTTTAGATGATAGCGCTCATATAATTCATCTAAAGATATACTATCTGTAAATTCTTTTTTAGCTCCAAAGTTTAAAACCTTAATATCTTTATCTGAATAGAATCTTGAAATCTTTTCTCCAAATCCTCCATCAAGAATTCCATCTTCTAACGTAATTACAACCTTATGATTAGATAATAAATCATTTAATAATTCTTCATCTACTCCAGTTATAAATCTAGGATTTATTAATGTTGCATTTATTCCTGTTACTTCTTTTAATCTCTCTTGAACTCGCTTACCTAGATGATAAAAAGATCCAAGTCCAATTATTGCTACTTCACTTCCACCTTCAACCTTTTCATATTTGTTTAAATCATCAAAATTATGTTCAATTTCAACTCCAGTTGATACCACATTCATATTTGGAACACGTATAGCCACTGGATATTTATCTTGTTCTATACCCCATTCCATCATAGCAAGATACTCCTCTTTGGTAGTTGGAGCTAAATATACTATATTTGGTATATTAGATATTAATGGTATATCAAATAATCCTAGGTGAGTTACATCACTGTCACTTATTCCTCCCCAATAAACCATAATAAGTGCTGGATTATTGTTTATAGCAAGGTCTTGGGATAATTGATCATATGTTCTTTGTATAAATGAACTTAAAAATGATGCTACTGGCTTGCCACCTCGTTTTGCTATACCTGATGCAAGTGCTATTGCATGTTCTTCAGCTATACCAGCATCTACATATCTGTCTTTAAACTCTCTTCGAAATTTATTTAAACCAACTATACTTGGAGTAGCAGCTGTTATTGCTACAATACTACTATCTTTCTTAGCTTTTTCTACTAAAAATTCTCCAGCTATATCTGAATAAGATTTATCATCAAATTTAAATTTAGATTCTTTAGTTTCTAAATCAAATGGCATTACCCAGTGGAATGCTTCTTTATTTTCTTCTGCATCCTTATAGCCTTTACCTTTAACAGTACGCATATGCACTACTACTGGATGGTCTGTATCTTTAACTTCTTTAAATGTCTCTATTAATGACTCAATATCATTTCCATCTTTAACAAAATAGTAGTCAAATCCTAGTGATTTAAAGAAGTTATTTTCTGACTTTCCTTCAGTTTCACGAAGTAAAGCTAGGTTTTTATAAAGCCCTCCATGGTTTTCTGCTATAGACATATCATTATCATTTACTAAAATTATTATATTTTTTCCAGATTCAGCTGCATTATTTAATCCTTCATATGCCTCTCCACCACTTAAAGAACCATCACCTATAACTGCAATTATATTTTCCTTTCCATTTTTTACATCACGTCCTTTAGCTAACCCACAGGCTAAACTAACTGAAGTTGATGTATGTCCCACTGTAAAGAAATCATGTTCACTTTCTTTAGGTGAAGTATACCCTGTAACATCTGTGTATTTATTAGGATTTGTAAATGCTTCTTTTCTTCCTGTTAGAATTTTATGTGTATATGATTGATGCGAAACATCATATACAAACTTATCTATTGGTGAATTAAATACATAATGAAGTGCAATTGTTGCTTCTATCATACCTAAGTTAGGCCCAAAGTGACCTCCTGTTGTACTTACTTTTTTAATTAGTACATCTCTTATCTCACTAGATAATAAGTTCAATTCATCTATTGTAAGTATTTTTAAATCTTTTGGATTATTTATCTTATTTAAAATATTTAATGCCATATTAAATTTCCTCCTAGTTGTAATTATTTTTTTCTTAGTTCATTTTCTTTTGTTACCATATCATTTTCATATCTTTCTATTTTAAAATCTAAACGTTCTATAGTTTGTTTCATATCCTCCATTTTTTCTATTAAAACTTTACGTTGTTCAATTAATATTTCTTTTCTAGCTTCAATAGTTTCATCCCCTCGCTTAAAAAGCGTAACATAATTTATTAATACATCTATTGAAAGACCTGCATTTCTCATGCATTTTATAAATTCTATCCACCTACAGTCTTCTTCTGTATAATCTCTCTTACCGCCTTTGCTACGATTTATGCTAGGAATAAGTCCAATACGTTCATAGTAACGTAATGTGTCCTGTGAAAGACCAAACATTTCACTTACTTGTGTAATTGTCATATCATGAAACCTCCAAATATTATAGCTAATATCTTCTACACTTATAGGATATTCCTTGGAGTTAACTCCAAGTCAATACTTTTTTTAATTTATGTAAATTATGTTTTTGTGAATTAATTTTTAATTAGTTTTTTGATGTGTTTTTTATATGATTTACTTTTAATTAGATTTGTTAGCTATCCCACCTCGTAAAACACGAGGTGGGATATTTGATAAGTCAAATAATGAATGTTATCTATTTTTATTATTTAGCTTTTGAAAACTTTTCTTCATGTTTTAAAAGCCATGATTTTTTATCTAGTCCTCCTCCATAACCTGTAAGACTTTTATTAGATCCAATAACCCTATGACAAGGAACAACTATATTTATAATATTTCTACCATTAGTATTTCCAACTGCTCTTACAGCTTTCTCATTTCCTATTTTTGTTGCTATATATTTATAAGATACAGTATCTCCATAAGGAATATCTGTTAAGGCATTCCAAACTTTTTCCTGAAACTCTGTTCCTTTTAGTTTAAATTTTATATCGAATTCTTTTCTAGTTCCATTAAAATATTCTTGTATCTGCTTTATAGTTTCTTTTAAAATCTCTGGTTGTTCTGTATTTTTTCTTTTTTCATCTACATATAAAATTGAAATTAGTTCATCTTCTGTTGTACCTATTTCTAGTATTCCTATAGGTGAATCGTAGTAATAATAGTACTTTTGTATCATTTAAATTCCTCCTTAGATAAAAGTAAATTATTAAAACCAAGTTATTTGATTACTTTCATATTGACTTTTATAGTCATTTATAATGTCTTTCATGTTATATAGTAAATTATATCTATCGCACTCTTCTTTGAATACTTTCCATAAATACTCTGAATTTAGAGAACTATTTTCATACTGTTCTCCATAAGTTTTTACATATTTTTTATCTAACATTTGATTTGGAAATATTTTTCTTAACTGTTCTAAATAATATTCTCTTTGATTGGCTCTTAATGTAACTCCTAGTCCATAACTAAAAACAAATTTAGCCCCACATTCATAAGCTCTTTTTATAATATTTTTTATATTTTCCTCAGTATCATTTATAAATGGTAATATTGGCATTAACAATACACCACAGTATATATTATTATCTGATAATTTTTTTAAAGTCTTAAACCTATCAGATGTTGTAGATACATTTGGCTCAACTTTTTTACAAAGTTCATCATCAAATGTAGTTATTGTAATTTTGATTAAAGTTGGAGAGTGTTTTTGGATACTTTTTAATATATCTATATCTCTAACTATTAAGTCACTTTTAGTTGCAATTGATATTCCAAATTTATATTCATCTACTAATTTTAGAGCTTGTCTTGTTAAAAGATACTTCTTTTCAAAAGGATTATATGGATCACTCATAGCTCCGGTTCCCACTACACCTTTTTTCCTCTTTGATACTAAATCCTTTTTTATTATTTCAATTGAATTTTCTTTAATTCTAACTCTATCAAAATCTATAATTTGATAACAATTACTTCTAGAATCACAATATATACATCCATGGCAACAGCCTTTATATATGTTCATATTATAGTTTATTCCAAACCAGTTAGGATTTTCTTTATAGCTAGATACAATGGTTTTTGTTGATATATACTCCATACATATTAATCCTTTCAACTTGGATTTTTAAATTAGCTCTATTTATATATTTACTTTAATTACCTTATTTTTAATATTATTTAAAAACTTATCAAAGTCATCACCAGATATATTAAAAGTTTCTGTATTTATAGCTGGATGAAAGTTAAGATTTTGACCATCTAGTAAATCACTATCTATTAATACTTCCACTTCGCTATTTTTGTCATTTATAATACTAAAAGGATTTACACTTCCAGGAGTTACCTTCATAAGCTCATATAATTTTTCTGGTGAATCAAAAGAAAGCCTAGTACTCCCTATTTGAGTTCTTATATTTTTTAAATCAACTGATTTATCGTGCTTTACTACTACTAAGTAGTTCTGGCTTTTATTAGAATTCTTTAAAAATAAATTTTTACAATGATGTCCTGGCATATCTTTAGTTACGCTATAAAACTCATCTGCTGTAAATACTTCATTATGTTCTAAGACTTTATATTTTATTTGTAATTCATTTAGTTTTGCATATATTTCTTTTTTCATCCTTTTCCCCCTGTTGTATAAATATAAGTATATTATTACATATTTTTTATTTCTATTAAAGTTATAAAAACTCATATCTATTTGATATGAGTTTTTATATTTATATATTATAAACTTCATTAATCTATTTATTATCTAGAATAAACATTAATAACTCCACAAGCCAATCTAGCTCCTGCATTTCCCGCAGGTTGTGTAGTAAAATCATCATATCCTTTATGAAGTATAAAAGATTTTCCTATAACTTCATTTATAACAAATCTATTTGTAAATGTAGAAAGTATACCTATACCATCAGCAGACAAAATTGGCGGTAAATCTCCTGCATGCATAGGATGTTCTTCATTAGTTGGGTTATAGTGAGATTTTGCAGCCGTAAATGGATCGCTTTCATTCCCTACGGTACAATCTCCAACCTCATGAATATGGAATCCATGGAAAGAACTTGTTTGATTGTTTATATTGGGAATTCCTGTTATATAAGCTTTTAAATATACTCCTTCTTCTAGCTGATATAAATATACGATTCCATTTATACAAGGAGCCAAAGGCCCTCCTTTTATCTTAGCGTATGCATCTGGTTTAGATGGATTATAGTTAGAAAACATCTTATTAATATCATATTTTTTACAAGAATTATCCATAATGTACCTCCTTATGATGTTGAGTTTATAAAGCTATATATATTATGATTTGAAATTCAAAAATGTTATCATTTGCAATATTTTGCAATAAAAAAAGCACATTAACAAGTTTGCTAATACGCTTTTTTACTTTTATTCATTTAAATAATCTTTCCCAATTATTTGCTTAAAATATTAAAATTGTTTTAATAAATTTGCCATTTCAATAGCAGTTACAGCAGCATCATAACCTTTATTTCCTGCTTTTGTTCCAGCTCTTTCAATAGCTTGTTCAATTGTATCTGTTGTTAATACTCCAAATATAACAGGTTTTTCACTAGATAAAGAAACTGAAGCAATTCCCTTTGATACTTCTGCACATACATAATCAAAATGTGGTGTTGATCCTTTAATAACTGCACCTAAACATATTATTGCATCATATTTTTCATTTTTAGCCATTTTCTTTGCAATTAATGGAATTTCAAATGCTCCTGGTACCCAAGCTACATCTATATTATTTTCATCTACTCCATGTCTTTTTAATCCATCAAGTGCTCCCCCTAATAATTTTGAAACTATAAATTCATTAAATCTGCCTACTACTATACCTATCTTAAGACCTTCTGCTACTAATTTTCCTTCTATTACTTCCATTTTAAAACCCTCCATTTATATTAATTTTAATAATTAAGCATATGCTGTAATTTATCTTGTTTAGTTTTTAAGTAAAACTCATTTTTTTCATTATGATTCATTTGAATTGAAATTCTTTCCACAATTTCAATATCATAACCTCTTAACCCATTAAGCTTTCTAGGATTATTCGTCATAAGTCTTAGTGTTCTAACTCCTAAGTTTTTAAGTATTTGAGCTCAAATTCCATAATCTCTCATATCTGCTGGAAACCCTAGCATAAGATTAGCCTCTACGGTGTCGTATCCTTGGTCTTGAAGAGCATAAGCTTTTAACTTATTTATAAGTCCAATTCCTCTTCCTTCTTGTCTCATATACAGAAGAATTCCTTTTCCTTCTTTCGCTATTTTTTTCATTGCAGTATCATATTGGTCCCCACAATCACATCTTAAAGATCCCAAAGCATCTCCTGTTAGACATTCTGAATGAACTCTTACAAGTACTGGTTCATTTTCGTCTATTTCACCTTTAACTAAGGCTACATGGTGTTCTCCATTTAATTTATTTATAAACCCATACATCTTAAAATCCCCATACTTTGTTGGCATATTAACTTCTACAACTCGTTCAACTAGGTTTTCGCGTGTTCTTCTATAGTCAACTAAATCAGCTATAGTTATTATCTTAAGATTATGTTTTTTTGCAAACTCCATTAACTCAGTTGTTCTTGCCATAGTTCCATCTTTACTCATAATTTCACAAATAACACCTGCTGGTTCTAATCCTGCAAGTCTTGATAAATCTACAGCTGCCTCTGTGTGTCCAACTCTTTTTAATACTCCCCCGGACTTAGCTATAAGAGGGAAAATATGTCCTGGTCTTCTAAAATCTAATGGTTCACTATCTTTTAGTACCTTTTGGATTGTAAATGCTCTTTCATATGCAGAAATGCCAGTAGTAGTATTAATATGGTCAATAGAAACTGTAAAAGCTGTTTCATGGTTGTCAGTATTATTTTCTACCATAGGATGTAAATTTAAAACTTTTGCCTTTTCTTCATCTATTGGCATACATATAAGACCTCTTCCATAAGTAGCCATAAAGTTAATAGCTTCCGGTGTTACACATTCAGCAGCCATTAATAAGTCTCCTTCATTTTCTCTATCTTCATCATCAACAACTATAACTATTTTTCCTTCTTTTATATCTTCTAAAGCTTCTTCAATAGTATTAAATTTAAACATTTTCTTTCCTCCTTATTATTAGTTTCATGTTTTATAAAAATCCATTATTTCTTAAAAACTCTTCACTTATTAAATTTTCATGATTGTTATTTTTATCTATATTTAATCCCAGTAATTTTTCTACATATTTACCGATCAAGTCACATTCAAGATTTACTGTATTTCCTACTTTCTTATTTAATAACGTTGTCTCTCTTGCTGTATGAGGTATTATAGAAACTTTAAAACAACTATCATCTACATAAGCCACTGTTAAACTTATTCCATCTATAGTAATTGAACCTTTATGTACTATGTATTTTAAAATATTCATTGAAGCTTTTACAGTAATCCATATAGCATTGTCCTCTTTTGTAAATGATGTAAGAGTCCCTATACCATCTATATGACCTCTAACTATATGTCCACCTAATCTTTTTTCTAAACTTAAGGCTCTTTCTAAATTAACCTCACTTCCTATATTAAAGCTTTCAAGGTTACTTCTTCTTAAGGTTTCTGCCATAACATCTGCCTCAAAACTATCATTGTTCAAATCAGTTACAGTAAGACATACTCCATTTGTAGCAATACTATCTCCTATATTCAATTGATTTAAAACCTTATTTGCTTTTATAAACAACTTTGAGGATTTCTCCCCTTTTTTAATTCCCTTAATAACCCCTATTTCCTCAACTATTCCTGTAAACATCTAGTTTTCCTCACCTTCTATGTACCCTTGAATTAAAACATCCTCTGATACCATTGATATATTTAAATCTTTAATTTTAAAAGCATCTTTTAATTGTTCTATTCCATTTCCCCCTACTGGAGTTTTTGAATTTACTCCTCCTATAATTTTTGGGGCTATGTAAATTAAAACCTTATCAACAATTCCTACTTCTAAAGCGGAGTAATTTAGCATTGATCCTCCTTCTAAAAGAATACTGTCAATCTTTAATTCCCCTAGTTTAATCATCAATTCTTTTAAATTTACCTTTTCATCTGTTGATTTAGTTTTTATAACCCATACTCCTATATTTTCTAAATAATCTATTTTTTCTTTTGCTGCTTTTTCTGTAGTTGCAATTATTGTTTTTATATCATTTGTATTTTCTAATACATTTGAATCTTTAGGAATTCTAAGTTTACTATCTACAATTATTCTTATTGGATTTCTACCATCTACAATTCTACAAGTTAGATAAGGATTATCTATTATCACAGTATCTACTCCAACCATAATAGCTGACAAATCATTTCTTAATTTATGAACTTCACTTCTTGATTTATTTCCAGTAATCCACTTTGATTCTCCTGAAGCCGTAGATATTTTTCCATCTAATGACATAGCAGCTTTTAATACAACAAATGGCTTTTTGTTTTTGATGTATTTAATAAATACTTCATTTAATTTTTTACATTCCTCTTCAAGTACCCCTACTTCTACCTCAATTCCTGCATCCTGTAATTTCTTTATACCTTGACCTAATACCAATTTATTAGGATCCATCATTCCAATAACAACTCTAGAAATTTTATTATCTATTATCTTGTCAACACAAGGTGGTGTTTTACCATAATGAGAGCATGGTTCTAAAGTTACATACATAGTTGCTCCAGCTACATTTTCCTTTGCATTTTTAAATGCATTTACTTCAGCATGATCTTCTCCATATTTTTCATGATAGCCTTTAGCTATAATTTTTTTATCTTTCACAATTACAGCCCCAACTAATGGGTTTGGATTTACTTTTCCTTTCCCCAGTTTTGCTAAATCTAATGCTATTTTCATGTAATGTTTATCCACTTTTTTCACCCTCTGATTTTTAAGTCTTTTAATAAATAAAGCCCTGAGTAAAAACACCCAGGGCTTTATGTTATACATATTTTATCTATACGATATGTAATAATAATTAAATATGTATTACGTAAAATATAATTCTCAATTATTTTCTATAAAATAAAAAATCTCTGAAATATTAAATATTTCAGAGCATTAATAACACTGCTATAGTATTATACTTTATAGTCAATCCATTTTACGTTGTATCTTCTTCCATCCAGACTTTACTGTCGGCTTCGGAATTTCACCGAATCATGCCATATAGGCTCGCGGGCTTTACCGCCGGTAGGGAATTTCACCCTGCCCTGAAGATTTATTAAATTGTAATTTAATAGTAATCCATCTAAATTAATATGTCAACAATATATAATAAAACTTTTATCATCTATATAGTAATATATTAAAATCATTGTATCAAACTTAAATATTTAACAGCTCAATATTATTAATTAAAAAGAGACTAAGCAAATATGCTTAATCTCTTTGTTTATCTCAAATTATATAATCTTAGTCATTTTCTTCTAGCCATTTATTTAAAACTTCTATATATTTATCATTTTCTTCAACAAATGGCATATGTCTTGAATATTCAAATAGCTCCCATTTACTATTAGGAATTCTATCATACATAGTCTTTGCAATATATGGAGAACATAAATCTATTGCTCCACTAGTTATTAAACACGGTTCTTTTATTTCATGTAGTCTATCTGTAAACTCATATCCAGCAAGAGTACCTGTAGGAGAAAATTCATTATGCCCCCATCCTACAACATACGCTTCAGTACCTGATTTTTTGGGTCTTCTTAAACATTCTGGAGAATCTTCAGTTACTTTTCCTGCACAGTACATTTCCATAAACTTATCTAATGCATGACTATATTCATCACTAGAATAGTCTCCAGTATTCACTGCATCAAGCAAAGCCTTTTGATCAGCCTCATCCATATATGATATTCTTCTTTTTTGCTCTTTTTCCCAAAGTTTTGCTGAAGAAAGAGTAGATGAAAGAATATATGATTTTATACCTTTTGGTTTATGCTCAATAGCATACCAAATAGCCTGCATACCTCCCCAAGATTGGCCTAATAAGTGAATTTCTTCAAGTCCTAAGTATTTTCTTAGTTCAATAAGTTCTTTTATCCAAGTATCAGCATTAAATAATTCAGGGTGACCTTCAACAAATGAATTACCACAACCAATTTGGTCATACATTATTACTTGTCTACCACTCTCTGCTATTTTATCTAATACCTCGAAATAATTATGTGTAGAACCTGGCCCTCCGTGAAGTAGTACTAATGGTTTCTTTCCTTCTGTAGATTCCCCTACTATACGATAATAAGTTTTAAACCCTTCAAAAGGCATATATCCTTCAGTGATTTTCATGTTTATCCCCTCCAATTTGTCATAAAGCTTATCTTCCATATATATACTTTAAGCTTTATACTTCCTTTGTAACTAGTATAGCACAAAAGAATGTAATCTACATAACAATACAACCATTAAATTCAATTTCATATATATTTTCTAGTATTCTCTAGTTCATTAAAGTATCAATTTATTTTTTATTATTCTCAACTTCATTAAACTTAGAATTCATAATTAATATATCTACTCTTCTGTTGTTTGACTTTCCTTTTTCTGTATTATTATCATCTTTTGGTCTATATTCTCCATACCCAATTGCTGATAGTCTTTCTGGATTTATTCCCGCTTTATCAATCAAAATTTGTGCAACATTACTAGCTCTCATTACTGATAAATCCCAGTTAGATTTATATAGTTGATTATGTACTGGAACAGAATCAGTATGTCCTTCAACTCTTATATAGCTCCCACTAATCATAGACTGATTTATAATTTTACTTATCTTAATAAGTTTGTCAATTTGTTGAGGTATTACTTCTGCCTTACCACTATCAAAGAATAAAGAGTCTTTAAAACTAACAACTAAGCCTCTTTTTTCTATAGTTGTACTAACACTATCAGAAAGATGATTTTCTTTTAAATATTTGTCTAAATTTTCTTTTATTTCTTTTAATTTTGCATCTTCAAATAATCCGTTTCCTGTTTCTCCGCCCATTTTACTTCCTGTATCTGCAATAGCACTACCATCACCCATTGCTTGATTTAAAGCTGTCGTAAGTTTTTCATACTTTGCTTTATCTATATTACTTATTGCATACATTATTATAAAGAAAATCATTAACAAAGTTATAAAGTCCGCATAAGAAAGTAACCAGCGTTCATGGTTTACATGTTCCTCTTCTTCTTCATACATTTTTCTTTTATGCACTTTTTTTCTCCTCCTTGTTTGGCTCTCCAAAATATCTAGTTTCTAATTTTATCTGATCCTTTTTATCTAGAAATCCTTTAAGCGTATCCCTTAAAGTAGTTGGACTTACATTTTCTTGAATTAATGATATAGCTTCTATTACAATTTCTTTTTCTAATTGTTCATTCTTAGCTAAATTTTTAAGTCTAGTTGCTATTGGAAGAAATATTAAGTTTGCACTCCCAAGACCATAAAGTGTAGCTAAGAATGCAGCTGATATACTTCCACCTAATGCATTCATATCTGCTTTTGCTAGTCCTCCAAGAACATGAACTAAACCTAATACAGTACCAACTATACCCATAGTAGGTGCTGTCCCTCCAGCAGAATCAAATATAGCTGCACCAATTTTATGTCTCTTTAAAGTCATCGCTGCCTCTATTTCTAACATATTTCTAATATCCTCAGGCTTTACACCATCAACTGCTGATTGTAGTCCTTTTTTTATAAATGGATTCATATTTTCATCTTCTTGTAATTCCTCTTCAAGACCTAAAAATCCATCTTTTCTTACTTTACCTAGTACATGATCGAAATAAAAAATTACTTCTATTAAATCTGTTGATTTTCTAGTAAAAGCAACTCGTAAAATTTCACCTATATTTTTTAATTGTTTCATAGTAAAAGATGTTCCTAAAGATCCAATTGTTCCTCCAAAAACAATTACAAATGAAGTCCATGAAATAAGTGCTGTCGCATGGCCACCCTCACCTACAAAGCCTAATATTAAAAAAGCAAAACCTAGTATTAAAAAAATTAATCCAGACATAATTTATTTATTCCTCCTTTTATTTTCATGCCTTTTAAGCACTGTATCTTTAATTTATTAATTATACTTTCGGCTTTTTATTCCATACATTAAGTTAAATTTTAAGTGCAAATGTTAAATATATTTAACATTATATTTTAATTTTAACTTATTCTTATAAATTCACATATTTTGTACTTTTCACCCTATATGACTAAGGTTCTAGAATATAATTTTGAATGTATAAAATTTATACTTCATTGTAATACTACTTAAAATTGCATACACTAAAAAAAGTATTATCAGTAATCTGATAATACCTTTTTTATTAAAGTAATAGTCTCAAAATTATATCTTTAAATAAATTATAATAGACCTTGAGATTTGTAAACTTCTAAATTTTTAATTATATAACTTAGTGTACAAAACTCCTTATCTATTCTTTCTCCAATTAACATCAGTCCATCTATTAATTGCTTTTCTTTAAAGTTATCTAAAAGTATAATTATACTTATAAAATTAATTCCACCATCCTTAGTATCTAAAGTTCTTGATTTTTTAACGTATTTATTTTCCATTGCAAATTTTATTGAATTTTCTAATCTTTCACTTATCTCTATAATAGGCATTTTTTCATATACTTTTATTTGAGGTGAGTTTATGTTAAGACTTTTAGCTTTAGTTAAATCTGTATTAAAAAATATTACATTTTTAAATTTAGCTCCAGAAAAGTCTACTTCTTCTAAATTAACTCCTTCAAATACAGTATTTTCAAATTTTGCGTTTTTAAACTTACTCTTTTTTAAATTTGCTCCTATTATTTCAGATGACTTAAAACTACATCCGTAAAAATTACAAGATTTAAAATGTGCCCCTCTTAAGCTTGTAAAATTAAAGTTTGAATTTGAAAAATCAGTATTGTAGCAGTTGCTTCTTTTTAAATCTTGATACATAAAGTTTTTATCCATTTTTTTTGCTTTATTGTATTTTAATCCCATGTCTATCTTTGGTTTATTATTCATTTTTCCTCCATAATTTAAAAGATCTTATACTTAAGTGTATAAGAGTTTGATATTAATTATTTTTAATAATTATTCCTAATCTTAACATATAACTTTAATCATAACAACCTAATTATAGTCTCCTATTAATGCTAAAACTCTATAACTTTGATATAATAACATTAAATTAAACTTAGGAGATTTATAAAATGAAGGATGAATTTAACAATAATAATAGTTCTAATCAGTATTCATGGAACGACGCTATGATTTTAGATAAAATACAAGAGATTTTGGAAGTTCAGAATATAGATGATTTAGAATTTAATGAAGAAATGATAAATCAATTAAAAACTCAGTTAAGTGAAAATATCTCATCAGAGGAGATAAATCAATCTGCATATATAGTAGCCCAAAATATTGAAGAATTAAAAGTTTTACCAAAAGAGGATATAAACGCCTATATATCAAGATTGAAAAGTTATTTAAATAATACTAATTTTAACTGTATTAAAGCTGAGTTTAAAGGAATTGAATTTGAAATCTATCAAGATTCCTCTATCGAAGATGTATTTAAAAGTTATTATTCTAGATATGATCAAATATATGGTATATCTCAGATGCTTTCAGATTTAGGTTTAAAATAATATTATTTTAATTAAACTTTTTTACTAATTAAGTACAAAAACGTATTGAATATATATATTCAATACGTTTTTTATAAGTTTTAATTCATAAAATAATATTTGTATTAATTTTATTATCTATTGTTTACTTTAAATAGGAGAATACTTTTATTTATACCAATCAGAAATAACCTCGATACTCTCCTTTGATGGGTAAAAATATTTATCATTACCTTTTTCTCCAACAGCAAATACAGAAAATCCTTTTATATATTTTTTATCTTGAAATACATCTTTATATGCTTTAAAGCATCTTGCTTGTTCCTTATTATTTTCTGTATTAGATACTTGGCTATTCCAAGGTTGAGTTGCTGCATTATCTTTTCTAGGAAATCCTAATTCTGCAAAGTAAATTTCTTTATTATATTTTTTATAAAAATTATTTATTTCTTCTACTACATTTTGATGTCTATTATAAATAGTAGTAGAACTTAAACAATTGATTAACTCTTTGACTGTATTTTCTTTTTTATAGCTAAGTTCAAAATAAGCTGCTATGGATATAAAATCTACTTTTGAAAATACTTTATTATTAAGCTTTTTATAATAATTTTCTTTACTTTTTTTATCCCATGTAGATGTATACCACCATGAAGTTTTATATGTAACTTCACCATTAAACCTATTCTTAACAAACTTTACTATATCACACCAATTATCTTCATAAACCTCCAACTTTGAAAAATTTGAAGCCACAATTAGTATATCCACATCATATTTATTTGCTATTTCTTTAATTAAAGTATCTAATATATGTTCCCAATCTTTAAAAAATCTTTCTTTATTTTTAGGATTGTAATCCGTTTCGTATTTACTACCACTATCTATCCATGGATATGCTTCTAGTATAACTTTTATATTTTTTGACTTTAATACTTTTATCAGTTCTATAGCTTTTTTCTTACTACAATCATCTATTTTAATATTATTTGAGTTTAAATTTTCTATATTTATAACTATAGGTACATTAACTGTATTTGCATTTAAATCATTAATATCTTTTAAAACCTGTTCTATATCATAATCAGTTGATAAATTAACCGATTTTATTTTTTCTTTTTTATCTATATTTTTAGTAGTGTTTTTTCCAATAAAGAAAATACCTATTATTATTAATAAGGTAATTATTATTAATATACTTTTCTTCATAATTCTCCTATTTATATATCATTTTTATTTTTATACTTTAATGCTAATAAAACTGTTGATATTGCAACCATTAAAAATAATATCCCTGCAATTATTATAAATGATTTACTATCATCATCAAGTTTATTAGATTGTTTTATTTCTTTATTTTCATCTATATCATCTAAATTATAATTTAAATCTTTTATGTTTCCTTCTCTATCAATTACTATTGTATCTCCCTTTAAAGATTTTATTAGATCTAAGTCACTTAAATATCTACTACTTAGTTTTAAATCGCTCATTTGTGTTGATGCTAAAATCATCATACCTTTATCTTTATTATATGGAGATTTTAACACTTGTATCGTTGCTAATTCACTTGAATAATCTCCTATAAATTTAATCTTTTGATTACTTTCAAAACCAGTATAGTTTTTATTAAACTTCAAGTTCATATATTTATTTAAATCTTTTATAAGAATATTATTATTTGGAGTTCCAATTACTATCAAATTGCTTTTTTTGTAATCTCTATTTAATTTACTTGATTTTATAAATTTTATATCTCCGTTATTATATTTAACACCATGTCCTATATAAGACATTATGCTCCCTATTTGTGTCAACTCATTTGAACTCAATTTCTCCGGTACTACAACAACCAAATCATTAACCTTATCATCCTTTATAAATGGATATGGATAATTTTTCATATTTAAATCATCTACATCATTATAATCAAATTCCATGTACGACTCATTTGATATATATGCAAATGGATTTTCTGTATCTCTAGTTACACAGGCTAAATCTAATAATTCTAAATTAAATACAACTTTTATTTGATAATAATTTTGATCTAAAACCTCTTTTGGAAAACTTAGTTTTAATTCATCATTATTAGCATTCACTTTGCTTAACTTTTTACTCCCTATAGGTATATTATTTACATATACAGTTACAAGTGATCTTTCAAAATCTAAGTTTTCACCATATCTAAAATTTAAGTTTATACTGCTCCCTTTTTTTATAGATTTACCTTTAGGTATATTTGCATCAATTATTGTTTCTTGTGTAAATGGTCCTTTTAACGTTATATTATCGTATCCTAAATCCTTAAATGATATTGTATTTTTAATTTTATAATCATATATATCATCTACATCTGTATCTTTATTTATTAATATACTATCTTCATTAATTTCACCTATTAAATTTTTACTACTGATAAGTTTACTTGCCTTTTTAAGTAATTCTTCATTATTCGATATTAAAAGAAGCATTTTTTATTTTTATCAAATATTGAGTCTACATTTTTTATAACACAATTATTATTTAGCTTTTCTTTTTCTTTTTCCGTTAACAAATTAAATATATCAGACGAAGTTTTGTTTCCATTTCCTATATATATAATATTTTTATCTTTATCCTTAAATTGAGAATATTGACTTATATTAAATCCTATATTTTCATATTTTACTTTTTCTCCAAAATCATTAGCAAATATCATAGCTGAAGTTAATTCTTCATTTGAATAGTTATCTGGAATTAATATGCTCGTTTCTAATTCGTTACCTTTATTTAAATTTATATAAGTATCTTTATACTCACTTATTAAGTTTGACACTGGCTCATAGTTATAGTTCAAACTTATATCTGATTCTTTGTGTATAACTAACCAATTCGCCGTATTTGAATCATCTCTACAAGCTTTATCTGAAATAGTTTTATATGCCTTTATTTCTACTTTATTATAACCTTTTTTTATTAAGTCTTTTGGTATATCTACACTTATTTTCTTCTTATATTCCTTATTTCCACCTAATCTTTCCGAATGTATAGGTACATCATTTACAATTATTGTTATAGTAGAATAATTTACATCTAATAACTCACTTTTAGTATATACTAAATTTAGTTTAGCATCTTTAACTAATACATTCTCAGGTACATCAAAGTATCTGTTAGTACTACTTATAACTCCACTCATAGTTATATCATTTTCAAATCTGTAGTTTTTAACATTTTCTTGACCAAAAACTATATCAAAACTTGAAAAACTAATAATTAATGATATTATTATTGTTATTAATCTCATCTTATTTTCTCCTAAAATCGTTCTGTCTTATACCACTTAGCTTCTCTTTTGTGTATAGCATCAAAAAAATATCCTATCATTCCTTTTATAGCAACAACTAACCACATTTGAGAATATGTAAAGTACATAAGTGCAACTAAAAATATATTGCTTAAATTGCTTTCTCCCTTTTCCATACTAAGTGTTATTGATACTTGTAATATAAATAATATATACGATAATATCCATATGATAAAAAAGTTAAAGGGTATATTTATAGTTACTATTTTAAATATTCCTAATAAAAATATTATGTCTGATAAAACAACTGATGTTAAAAATAAAAAATACACAGAAAAGAAATACAATATATCAAATAAAACTCTATTTTGTTTACCCTTAAATATATTAGTAATATACTTTGCTAATACATATATATTTCCTTTTACCCATCTTGTTCTTTGCTTTATCCACACGTTTAATGTTTCAGGTTCTTGTTCCCAAGTTACAGCTTGAGGAATATACGTTATTCGTTGTCCCATTTTATAAATTCTAAAACTTATTTCAGTATCCTCTGCTATTGCTTTTGTATCCCATCCACCTAAACTTTCCATAGTACTTTTTCTAATTACAAAGTTTGTGCCAGGTATTGTACAAAGTCCTAATAATTGTTTTCTACCTGCTTGTGCTATCCATTGAAAACTCAAAGTTTCTATATTTATAAATTTTGTTAGTAAATTTTTATGCTTGTTTCTAGTTCTAAATTTCCCTATGACAGCTCCTAATTTTTCATCTTTAACAATAGTCTGTATCAAGTACCTTAGAGCAGTTTTTTCTGGAGTATTATCAGCATCATATATTGCAATATACTCCCCTTTAGATTTTTCATATCCTATATTTAATGCATTTGATTTTCCTTTACCCCCTGTTATATTATCTGTATTTATTATTGTAAAATTATAGTTTCTATATCTATTTTTTATAGATTCTAGTACTTCTTTTGAATTATCACTAGAGTTATCATTTATCACTATAAGTTCCATTTTATCTCTAGGATAATCTAATAATAGTAATGATTCTACTGTTTTTCCTATTACTTTTCCTTCATTATGTGCTGGTACTAATATTGATACAAATGGATACTCTTTTAATTTTTCATCTTTAAATTTAAGGCTCTTTAAATAATATAGATATCCACTTATATCTGCCTATATATGTTGATATGTATTTTTTAATCTCTTTATATCCTTCTTGAGTCATGGCATTTTTTTGTGATTCAAATCCTAATGGGTATATACCATTTTCAATACATATTCTTATCCCACTTAATACCCTATCTTTGATATATATGTTTAAATCTTTATTATGACTATTTAATACTTTTTCATTATAAAACTCATAATCTATTTTTTCGATTCATCTTTTATATTATGTGAATATCCATTTAATATTACACTTCCACCCTTTTCTTGCATATATTTTATAGTATTTATAAGTTTATCATCTATCATAATAAGTTTATTACTATTTTTTTCTACACTTGTGGGTGTTAGAGATATTATAAATGGAATATTTTCTTCATATAGATAGTTAGATATTTCTTCTAACTTAACTGTATCTGAAAAAGGGTTTACATCTTCTATCTCTACAAAGATTTTATTCTCAACAAAAGAATTTTTTTCAAAAAAATCATTTAAAGTATCTTCAAATATATAAGACTCATACATATCCCAATTAGATATATAATATAAGTTCTTTTCTTTTAATATAAACGGATAAGTATTGTATCCATCACTCATTGTAGAAATAACTTTACTTTTTGTAGATGTTTTTACTAAGTTATAGTTATTTTTATTTTCTAAAATTATATTTTTATCCCCGTAATCCAAACTTGTTATATTATTATTTTTGCCTAAATATTTTATTTGAAATTTATTATTTTTATATTCTAATAAACTTTCAATTTTGTCCCCTATCCAGTAGATATTTTTATTAGTACTTACGAAATCTTCCATAAATATTTTGTTATCTATGTTATTATTTATATTTATAACGAATAGATAATCATAATTATTTAAATCTCCTTTTTTATAATCATTTATATTTATACTTTTTACTTCTTTATTAAATACATATAATAATTCATTAAGGTGATTTACTGTATTAATATTAGATTTCAAATTTATTTTCGTTTCATATACTATTAGAGTTTTTTTATTTATACTATCATCGGCATAAATTAAATTTGAACTTAATGTAATTACACTTAAGGTAAATATTATAGATATTATGACTTTTCTTTTAAACATCATATTGTAGCTCCTCTTGTACATATGTTTTATATTCAATAGGAGACTGTATGTCTTTTTTATATTCTACTGCTGCTATTTTTGTATCTATACTTATATAGTTTTTATTATTTTTTAAACTTAAGCTAATATCACTTATACCTATTTTTATTCTTTCTTTTACTATATTGGCACCATCTTCCCCTGTGTTTGGCATTATAATAGCTATAGTATCATTTTCTATTGTATATCTTTCATCTTCAATTCTTGTAGATTTTGTAATTACATCACTTATATCTTTCATTAGTTTATTGGTCTTGGACTCTCCAAGTATTTTCTTTGTTTCTTTATAATATGGTAACTTTACAAGCATTAAAGTAAGTTCAGTTTTATGTCTTTTAGCCTTACTAATTTCTCTTTCTAAATTCATATAAAATGCTTTTACATTTAATAAGCCTGTGTCTTCATGTATAGTAACTAAGTTTTCATATTCTCTTTCTAGTTTAACGTTTGATTTCTGGAGATTATTTATGTTATTTGTAAATTTTCCAGTTGTATAAGATACTATTGGCATAAATATCATCCATAAATAAGAAATATATGTTATTTCTACACCATTGTTTAAGCTTATGTAAAATATATATGCAGCATATATAAATATAGCTATAGATGTAGCTATAAGCCCTACTATAATTCCTCCTGTATAAGTTATCATTATAGTAAAAAATGTTATGCAAAACATCACAAAGCTTATACTTTGTATTTGAAACTTTGAATTGAATACAAATAACATTGTAATTATAAATAATTCTAATATCAGTCCTAGAAAATACCCATCTATTTTTTTAGATATTCTATTCATATAGTAGCTCCCTCCTTTTTTAATCTTATTGTAAACTTACTACTATCTCATTTTTCCCATATAAAAAGGTATTGATTCTTAAATATATCAATACCTTTTTTATATTATAACATATAAAATCAAAAAAAATTGATTTTATATATTGCTATCATTTTTATTTTTCTAAACTATATTCTTCTAATTTTAATATCCCTTATCAAAAATAATCCCACTACAATCATAGCCCCTAAATCCGCAATTGGTTGAGACATCCAAACTCCATCTAATCCATATATTTTTGGCACAACTAAAATAACCGGAATTAAAATTATAACTTGCCTTAATAAACCTAAAACCATAGAAACCTTCGCACTTCCAATGGACTGAAAATAAACCGTTCCTAAAATCGAGATTCCTATTATAGGTAAGGTTATACTGTAAATTTTAATTCCATTTAATGCTAATGATATAAGCTTATCATCATTTGTAAATATTCCAATAAACTTTTCTGGATAAATCTTAATTAATACAAATCCCAAAGTTAATATGATAGTTCCAGAAATTACAGCACTAAATAAGGCCTTTCTAGCTCTATCATATTCCTTAGCACCATAGTTATAAGCAATTATAGTCTGCATACCTTGGCTTAATCCAAACACAGGCATTAAAAACATTAAACAAATAGAAGTTATAGCTGCCATAGCACCTATTGATAAATCTCCACCATATATCTTCAATACTCTATTAGTTACTAAGTGAATAGAGCCGGATGCAAGTTCCATAAAAAATGGAGTTAAAGCTATTACTATAATAGGTTTTAAAATATTAAATTTAATTTTGATGTTTTTTACCTTTAGTTTTAAGTTAGATTTGCCCCTTGTAAAGTAATGCATAGACCAAATACAAATTACTAATTGGCATATAATAGTCCCTATAGCTGCTCCTTGTATTCCCATATCAAAACAAAATATAAATATAGGATCTAGTATTAAGTTTAATATACAGCTTACTATCATCATATTTGCCGCTAACTTTGGTCTACCATCAGCTCTTATAGCACTATTTAGGGCAAATCCAGGCAAATTAAACCATGCTCCAAATAATATTACACTCATGTATTCTTTTGCGTATTTTAAAGTATCATTACTCGCTCCAAATATGTAGAGTATATCTTCTAAAAAAATTGTGCCTATTACCATTATAGATATCCCTACAATTAACTCTAATAAAAATGTATTACCTAATATCTTTTCAGCTTCTTCTTTATTTCCTTCTCCTAGCTTTATAGATATATTAGTACTTCCACCAACTGCAATTGCAACACAAAATGCACCTAAAATTGTAAATAGCGGCATAGTAACCCCTAGCCCAGATATAGCTAGTGCTCCTACATCTTTAATAGAGCCTATGAAGGCTCTATCTACTGTATTGTATAAAGATGCCACCATCATAGCTAATATAGCAGGGACAGAGTATTTTAATAATAATTTACTTATTTTTTCTTCTTTTAATGTTTGTTGATTTTCCATAACTCTCTCCTATATAACCATATCATATGTTATACACACTGGTTTTTGAGTTCTAGGATCATTAACTATTTCAGCATCTATATTAAATAATTCTTTAAGATTTTCTTTCGTCATAACCTCGTATGCGCTCCCTTGGCATACAACTTCACCTTTTTTTATACCTATCATGTGATCTGCAAATCTAGCTGCATTGTTAAGTTCATGTATTACCATAACTATAGTTGTCCCTTGTTTTTTATTTAATTCTTCTAATAACTTTAACACTTCTAATTGATGAGCTAGATCTAGGTATGTTGTTGGCTCATCAAGTATAAGTATGTCTGTTTGCTGCGCCAAAGCCATTGCTATCCAAGCCCTTTGTCTTTGACCTCCAGATAAATCTTGTATAGATCTTTCTCTAAATTCTTCTATTCCAGTTGATTTTAATGCCCATGTAACTATATCTTTATCTTCCCTTTTTAATTTTCCAAACCCTTTTTGATGAGGGAATCTACCATAAGCAATTAATTCTTCTACTGTTAGCCCACTTGGTGCTTGAGGACTTTGAGGCAAAACAGCCATCATTTTTGCTAAATCCCTTGGGTTTTGTTCTTTTATATTTTTGTCATTTACATATATATCTCCACTTTTAGGTTTTATAATTCTAGCTATAGTTTTTAATATAGTAGATTTTCCACATCCATTCGAACCTATTATCGTAGTTATTTTCCCTTTTGGTATTTCTAAATTCAAATCCTTAACTATATCTAAATTCCCATAGGAAATATTTAAGTTCTTAGTACTTATGCAATTCATAATGTTCTCCTTTTCAGTTGTTATTTTTATCTAATCTGCCAACATAAGATAAATAAAGTATGGAACTCCTATTACAGATACAACTATTCCCACAGGAAGTTCCATAGGAGCTATTATATTTCTAGCTATAGTATCTCCTACTAACAATATTAAACTTCCAACTAATGCTGCAGTTGGAATTAGGTTTTTATGTTTTGGCCCAACCAGTTTTCTAGCTATGTGAGGAGCTATTAACCCTAAAAATGCAATGCTTCCTGCTACTGATGTTGCTACTCCAGCTAAGATTACTGCATATATTATTAATTTTCTTCTTTCTTTTTCAACTTCTACTCCTAAACCTGTGGCTACTTCATCACCTAAATTTAGTGCATCTAAATATCTTGATTTGTAAATTGTAAGTATTACAAAAATTAATATAAATGGTAAAATAGCCAATACATATTTCCAACTTGCTCCCCATATACTTCCCGAAGTCCATGCCATTACTCTATTAAATTCTTGTGTAGTAAATTTTAATTGAAATATTGTAAGTATTGATGTAAATGCTACATTTATTCCTATACCTATTAACAGTAATCTAGAAGAATTTATACCGTTTTTCCATGCCAATATATAAATTAAAAATGCTCCAAATATAGCTCCACTCAGTGCTACCAATGGCATTGTAAATATAGTCATATTACTTATTCCATCATATACGTTTCCATTCATAATAAAAATATACACAACAACAAATAATGATGCACCTGAATTTATACCTAATATTCCTGAATCTGCTAAATCGTTTTTAGTGACACCTTGCAAAATAGTACCTGCTATAGCTAAAGCTGTTCCCACTAATATTCCAATTACTATTCTAGGTAATCTTAACTTAAATATAGCAATTTCTTGACTTTTAGAACCTTGCCCTATTAAAGTTTTAATAACATCTGATGGAGCAATAGCTAATGATCCTGTATTTAAACTAACTAAAAATGTAGTTATTATCAAAATCACTAAAATCCCTACAACTAAAGTAAATTTTTTATTTTTATTTATGCTTATCATCTATTTTGTATCCTTTCTAACAAGGTATATAAACATAGGAACTCCTAATAATGCAGTTAAAGAACCTATTGGAGTTTCATATGGAGGATTAATCATTCTAGCTAAAATATCACTATATACTAGTAAAACGGAACCTAAAATCATTGAACCTGGTATTATAAACTTATAATCTGCACCTACTACTCTTTTAGCTATTTGAGGAACTATTAATCCAACAAACACTATATTTCCTGCCACTGAAACAGATGCTCCAGTTAAAAGTATTACTACTATTATGCTTATAAATCTTACTACATTTGTTTTTTGTCCTAATCCAATTGCTACTTCTTCCCCTAAACTTAAAATTGTTATTTTAGGTGCCATAATCATAGCTCCTATTAATGCACTTCCTCCAACTATAGCTAAAAGCTTAACTCCTTCCCATTTAGCACTAACTAATCCTCCTGAAATCCAAAAGCTTAGCTGCTGAGACAAGTTAAAGTACATTGTTATTCCCATAGCCAAAGATATTAAAAGTGTACCTAATGCAGTTCCTGCAAGAGCAAGTTTTACCGGATCAACTTTTCTTGAAGCCCTTGAACTTATAAAGTACACCAAAATTCCACTTATACTAGCTCCTAAAAAAGCAAATATCATAAGTCCAAAGCTTCCAATAACTAAGTTTTGGTTAATTCTTTGAACAACAAAAGCTACAGCTATCATAAATGTAGCCCCTTGTGTTATTCCCATAACAGATGGTTCTGCTATAGGGTTTCTAGTTATTCCCTGCATTATAGCTCCTGCTACTGCTAAAAATCCTCCAACAAGTGTTGCTGCAATTGCTCTAGGTATTCTAACATCTCTAATTATTTTAGTATTTACATCCCCGTTATCTATAAATAAACTTTGTATTATTGTTGATATATCTATGTTTTTAGCTCCTAGTGATATGGACATTACTATTCCAAATATAAGTAAGATAATTCCTAATCCCATAAAAACATATGCTAATGTTTTTTTGTTAAGTTTTTTCATCGCTCCTCCTTATTTAAATTTATATATAAATTTAAATAGTAGGTGACAAAAGGATTAGCCCTCTTACCACCTACTCTCTATACCTTTATTTATTTACAACTTTATCTTTTATTGATTCTAATAATAACTCTCTTCCTATTGGATTATATGCTTGACTAAAGTATGGACTTGAATCAAGTATTGTTACATTTCCATCTTTTACAGCTCTCATTTCTTTCCATACTGTGCTTTTTTCTAAGTCAGCTTTATCTGACTCTGTACCTATAACTATTATGTGGTCTGGGTCTATTTCTGTTAACCCTTCCATAGTAACTGTTGGTAAAGTTATGCTATCTTGCTTAGGCATATTACTTGGTTGAGGTAATCCCATGTCAGTTTTTAACACTGTCCCTATACCACCTTCAGTAAATACCATAAATTGACCAGATGACGCTAATACTGTTAAGTATGTTTTATCTTCTCCGTTAGCTTTCTTTATCTCATCCCCTACTTTTTTAGCCTTAGTGTAATAATCATCTAACCATTTTTGAGCATCTTTTTCTTGGCCAAATAATTTAGCTACATCTTTAAATTTAGCTTCCCAATCATTTGATTTATCTTCTAACATAACTACTGGAGCTATTTCTTTTAATTGATCATATATTTTTTCTTGTCTTGGTGCCATTATTATTAAATCTGGATTAGATTGTAAAATTGCTTCTATATCCATAGTATCCATCATCGAATGTCCAACTACTTTTGCTTTTCCTAGTTTATCTTCTATGTAAGATGGAACTTTATCTGTTTTATATGAGTCCACGTTTGCAGTACCTACAGGAGTATGCCCTAGTAATACTAATTCTTCACTACTTCCTGATATATCAACTATTCTCTTTGGATCTGTCGGTATCTTTACTTCCCCTTTTACTGATTGTACTACTCTAGTTTCTTCTTTTGTCTTTGTACTTTCACTGTTGCCTCCTGAACATCCAGTAACAAGACCAAGAGTAGCTATTGTTGCGCCTAATACTACTAATGATTTGAATCTTTTCATGTCATTCCCTCCAAATTTGTCCTTTTTATAATTATTATCATTATCTTCCGTTATTGATAATCACTATCATATATTTTATATTTTTATTATATCATGATTTTTTTTGTCGTCAATATTTTTTATATAATAAATTTTTAAAATTCTTTTTAATTTTAATTTAATTAAGCATTTTCATTTAATTTTTAATGTTTATACTTGTTTTAATTGGGATAAATTTACAATAACCATATAGGTTAATTAATATTTAAAGATATATTTTTATTTAATATATATATAAAAGTAAATATATATTTACTGTAACTTTTAATTTTATAATTATTCATACTTTTCAATCAAATATTATACTTATTTTTAAATTTTCAAAAAATAAAAACAGGCCAACTTAAAGTAAGCCTGTTTTATACATAAAATTTACATGTTTATAAAATTTGCTATTAATACAATTATTATTAAATGTATTGGATAAAACCAATAAAACATCCATTTTATAAATTTATTAGATATTCCTAGCTTACCGTTATACATAAGTATTGGAATTATTGCAAATACCATCATCCATTGATAGTCCCATAAAAATGCAGCTTCTATGAAATTTGGTCCTATAAATCCAATTATACCTGCTAAACTAAATACAATATAAGTTAATGTCATAGCAACCTTTTTTTCTCTTAAGAAGTAAAATATTAATACCATTCCTACTCCATATAAAGATGCTTCTGTAAATAATCCTAATACTCCAAAAGATATAGCTAGTATAATATTTATAATTCTCTTTTTAGAACCTTTTTGACTTAGTTTTGCTTGTTCTATCATACTTAACATTGCAATTGCAAAACCTAGTGATAAGAATATATTATTGTGTATTTTAAATAATAGATCTACTATTATCATTAATATTCCCATAGAGAAAATTCTTTGCATATATTTATTTTTACTTCTTGTATGATAAAATCCTTCTACTATTAGGTAGAAAAATATAGGCGCTGCCAGTTTTCCTAAATATCCAAACCATATAGGCACTTGATTGTTTAATGCTACATTCATATAAGTATAAATATGATCCATAGCCATAAATATGATAGCCATAATTTTTAATGTAAAATTGCTAAATAGTTTCATGTTTTTCCTCCTGTAATAATCTTTGATAATATATTATTATTTTTCTCTACTTTTTACTATTGATTTACATTACACTAGGCTTACAAATTTGAAATGTATGGTTTATGTATTTTTTGTGTTTATTATAAGCTTAATTTACACAATATATTTAAAAGATATATTTTGGATTTATTATTTTTTAGCTTAATTAAATTAAGTCAAGTTCATATTTACTTTGCTAAAATTTACTTTATTTAATTTTTATGTTATACTGTTTTAATACTCAATAATGCAAATCATAAGTAAAGGAGTGATATTAATGGAATTAAGTCACGTTAATGGAATCCTTACTCTTAATTTAAACATCGTGGCTACTATAGCACTTGCTTGCTTTTTAATAATATTTGGTAGAATAATTAGAAAGCATATTTCAGTATTAGATAGACTTTGTATACCAGGCCCTGTTATAGGTGGTATACTTTTTGCAATTTTAGTATTTATATTAAAACACTTTGATATATTAAGTATTGTTTTAGATACTAGCTTACAATCTACATTTATGGTTGCATTTTTCTCAACTGTAGGTATAGAAGCTAGTTTTAAACTTCTTAAAAAAGGTGGAAAATCGGTAATTATTTACTGGATTTTTTGTATAATACTTATTTTCGCACAAAATCTAATAGGTATATTAGGTGCAATGTTCACAGGTCTTGAGCCACTTCTTGGCCTTATGTGTGGAGCTATATCCATGGGTGGAGGTCATGGTACAAGTGCCACTTTTGGTCCAACTTTAGAATCAATGGGAGTTGTTGGTGCAAATACAATAGGCCTTGCCGCTGCAACTTTAGGACTCATATGCGGAGGTTTAATTGGAGCACCTACTTCAAAATACCTAATTACAAAATATAAGTTAAAGCCTAAAAAAGAAACTGTTGTTAATTTTCATGATGATATTTCAGATAAAGATGGAATACATAGTGATGTTACAGATTCAGACGCTTCATTACCAACTGCCTCTGTAATAGATACTTCTGAATTTATAAAGCATTTATTTATAATCAGTATTTGTATGACTATTGGTTATGTAGTTAGTGAATTTATAACTCATATTACTGGATATGTACTACCTGAATATGTAGGTGGTATTTTAGTTGCTATGTTATTTAGAAATACTAATGATAAATTTAAAGTTGTAGAAGTGGATTATTCATACTTTGAACTTTTAGGTAATGTAAGTTTAAAATTATTTTTAACTATGGCACTTATGAGTATTAAGCTTTGGGAACTTGAGACTCTTGGACTTCCTATGTTAATAATAGTTTTAATGCAAGTTTTATTTATAGTATTCTTTACTATATTTGTGATGTTTAGATTATTAGGTAAGGATTATGATGCAGCCGTTATGGTTGGCGGGTTTATAGGCCATGAACTTGGAGCTACTCCAAATGCATTAGCTAATTTAAATTCTATATGTAGTAGATATGGTTACTCTCAAAAAGCATTTTTCACAATACCAATTGTATGTGCTTTCTTAATTGACTTAGTCGCCCTACCTACTATAATAATGTTTATTAACATGTTATCTTAAAAAGGTGGATTCATATATAAATCCACCTTTTTCTTATTTATTATAATACACTAGATTTTGCTGTTATTTCATATTTATCAAAATCTTTATCAGGACAAAGTATTTCTATTTTTCTTTTCTCTCCAGGTTCAATATCAGTTTCATTTGTAAAAGAGCTATCTACAACTGTTCCATCTTTAGCTATTAATTTATAATTAAATTGTACATAATCAATTTTTTTATCCGTTGTATTTTCAAATACACCTTCTATAACTGTTGAATATTCTCCTCTTTTAACTTCCCAAGATATATCTTTTGCTAAATCTTGAACTTTAGCATCATTTTTTTCGGTTTCTTTATTAACTTGATTTACAGCTTTATCTACACTAGATACTCCAGCTGTAAACATAGCTGTACATCCTCCAATAATTATTACTATTCCTATTACAATTCCTAATATAACTTTTTTCATAAAAACCTCCACTAAATAATTTCTTGTTAAGATTATTATAAAAGTTATATAAATTTAATTGGTATGCTCTTAGCATACATATTTAATTAAACACTAATTTCCAAATGCAATTAGTCCAAATCCCATAAATATTATAAAGGAATAAATAAAATATCCAATTATTTTTATAACTTCATTATCACTTCTTATCATGGGAAGCTTAGATTTTATATCTAAAAAGTTTGTATATAGTAAGAAAAGTGCTAATAGTATTAACATGGTACATCCATTTTCTAAAAGCATTTTAGGACTATTAGAAACAATAAGTCCCATTATTAAAAATAAATACCATAAAGTTGCAATAACCATATTTAATTTTTTTCCACTCCTAAATCCTGGAATTTTATCTATTAGATATTTACTTTTTAATTTTTCTTTCCCTTGTTCTTTATTTTTATCTATAATAATTTTTTTACTTTTATTTTTATATACTGATTCTAAATCACTTTTTAATTCTTCTATATTTTGATATCTCTCACTTGCAGATATTTTGGTACATTTTTTAATTATATATTTTAATTTTCCTTCATTTTCTTTTTCTTTAATATGCTTTCCAGTGCTTAAAACGTTCATCATTACTCCAATCGCATATATATCGCTTCTACAATCTGTTTGTTCAAACCCAAATTGTTCAGGTGATGCATATCCCTTTGTTCCTAAAAGAGTTGTATCCATATTTTCACCTTGTTTGTAAATTCTAGATATATCAAAGTCTATAAGCTTTAATACTTCATCATTACTAATTATTATATTTGCTGGTTTAATATCTCTATGAATTATATAAGGGGTTAAATTATGTACTTTTTCTAAAGCTTCACATAATTCAATCATATATTTTATAACTCTATCTTCATTTAATTCATTTTCTTTTTCTAAAATCTCTTGTAATGTATAACCATTTATAAATTCTTCAATTATAATTAATTTATCTTTATATTCAAATACCTCATATATTCTAGGCATATTTTTACTACTTATCCCCATTAAAACTTTATATACATCTAAAGTATATTCTTTTAAAATTCTTTTTATATAAAATTTTTCATCAAGATTATTCTGAACTAGTATTATTTCACTTTTTCTACTTTTATGAATCGATTTTAAATCCTCATACAAAGATAATGTATATTCTGCCTCTAAATTCAAATGTTATTTCACCTCTTTTATTGATTTTACATCTCTAGAATTATATCATATTAATATGAGAGGTGAAAGTTTATATGAACGAGAACGAGACTGTAGAACTTATGAGCATTTTAAAAAATATAGATGATGAATCTTACTTAGATGAGTTTGTAAAAATTACAAGTACTAACTTTTCAGACCTAAGTCTTCCTAATTTTTTTCAGAATATATGTAAAGAAAAAGGTATAAGCAAAAGTGATCTTATAAAAAATGCTGAAATTGATAGGACGTATGGTTATCAAATTTTAAACGGAACTAAAAAGCCAAGTAGAGATAAGCTTTTAAAACTTTGTATATCTGCAAGTTTAGATATAGAAGAAAGTAACAAGGCCTTAAAGCTAGGTAATGTAGGTCAGCTTTATCCTAAAAATCCCCGAGATAGCATTATAATATTTGGAATAAATAAAAAGCTTAATCTGTTTCAAATAGATGAATTACTTTTTAATCGCAATTTTGATACTCTAATAGATTCCTAATAAATCTAATTATTTACTAAGATTTTATTATATCTAATCTATAATAAAAAAGACTAGATGAAATATCTTTTAAATACTTCTCCTAGTCTTTTAAATTATTTTTTAAATATTATAGTAACTTTAAATAAATCTCCATCAACACTTATTTTAAATCTTCCCCCTTGAAGCTCCACAAAACTTTTAGCAATAGCTAGCCCTAACCCACTTCCTTCAGTATTTCTAGATTTATCACCTCGTACAAATCTCTCAACTAAATCTTCTACATTAAACTTTATCTCTTCTTCAGTCATGTTTTTAAAGCTTATTTTCACAAATTCGCTTTCATTTACTATATCAATATATACTCTTGATGAAGGCATAGCATACTTACTTATATTCATTAATAGATTTTCAAATACTCTAAACATTCTTTGGCTATCTAACTTCATCATTACCTTTTCACTTGGGAAATTAGTTCTAATCTTTAAGTCAGATTCTTTAAATTTGTCATCCACTTCAAGTAAAGTTTGTTTCATAAGAGAAACAATATCTACATCTATAATATTTAAGCTTACATTACCACTATTAGCCTTACTTACTTCAAATAAATCTTCTATTAATATCCTTAATCTTTCAGATTTTCTATCTAATGTCTCTAAATAGGTTCTTCTATCTTCTTCACTTAAATTCTCGTCTTTTAATAAATCTACATAAGTTATTATAGATGTAAGCGGAGTTTTTAAATCATGGCTTACATTAGATATTAATTCAGTTTTCATCTTTTGACTTTTAACTTCTTCATTTACAGCTTTTTTAAGTCCTGCTTGTATATTTTCTATCTCTTTTTTTAATACATCAAAAACACCTAAGTCTTTATCTATTTTTACATCTAAATTCCCATTTGCAATTTCTTTTGTCATATCTAATAATATATTATAATTATTATTTATCTTTGAATATTTCTTTTTTATTAATAAATAAATTATAAATGTATATATAGGTGAAATTATTATTCCTACAACCCAAGTTGAACACATAATACATACTACTACTAAGTTTAGAATTAAAATAGTTACTATTTTTTTCTTGTTCTGCTCACCTAATTTAATTTCTTTTATCCAGTCTAATTTATACTTTATCTTTTTTAATATTTTATAAATTAATGATTTTTCTTTTAAATAATTAACTATATTATAATCTATAATATGTTTTATAACTATTATAGATATAAATACTATACTAAATAAAACGAACCAGTAAAATATATTTATAAAGTAATTTAAGATGTTTGAAATATCATTTGTCAATTGTAGCTGAGCAACTCTAATTATAGGACTATTATTAGCCGTTTTTAATATTATCTGATCTGATCCATAATATAAGTATATATAAGCTAAATAAGAAATTACTATTATTATCTCTATAGGTAATTTCAATACTTTTTTTAGTATTGCCCAATCTTTTATTTCCTTATATGGAATTATCAAAGCCATTATTACAACAAATATTATTCCAATATTTTTAAATAGGAGTGATGCATTTGAGTATGATCTGCTTTGCTCTGATAACTTATAATCTGCTATACTATCTGAGTATTTTAGATTTTTAGGAACACCATATATAAATTTCATATTTTTTATAGGCTTTATTTCAAAAGCATTCGTTGTTTCATAACTAAATAAATCATCTCTTATATTTTTATTTAAATTGCTTTGAAATGTTTGTCTATCTGCACCATATAGATTTTCAACTTTCATATTTCCTTTATCGTCAAAGTTTAACACTGTATATAAATCATATTTTTCCTGTAATTTTTTAGCTGTATCTTCATTATTTTTTAAGACCAATAAATCTAAATTGCTATTTACATTTTGCTTTAAAACGTTATTATCTTTATCTAAAACACAATATTGGATATTTTTTAATCCAGAAACTAGATTTTCATTAAATCTTTCAATATCACGATTAAAAACATCCTTACCTGTAGTTTTATAATAAGGATCTATATTTGTTTTTTCTTCTAACATAATATCTGCAGGTTTTACATACTTCTCTTCTTTTTCATCATAGACTTTACAATATAAACTATATGTAGATTCCATTATATCATTTGAAAAATCAGTATTTTCTTCATATATATTATATCCAAACTTTTTACTATCAGATTTTATTCTTGGATAAGATAGCACCATACCTATTGATGCTATTAATATGGTAATTATTATTACGAGTTTTATATTAAATTTATTGCTTTTCAATTTTATATCCAACACCCCACACCACCTTTAAATATTTTGGATTTTTGGGATCCATCTCTATTTTTTCTCTTATATTTCTCACATGAACCATAATTGTATCTGTGTTTACAGCTCTTTCTTTCCATACTTTTTCATAAATTTCATCTGCTGAAAATACTCTTCCAGGATTTTTTATAAGTAAAGTAAGAATTTTAAATTCTATGGGTGTTGTTTTTATATTTTTCCCATCCACACTGACTTCTTTAGTCGCTGTATCTAATTCTAAGCCACCTATTGTATGTATATTTTCATTAATGTCATTTTTTTCAATCATACTTAAAAACTTTTTATATCTTCTTAGTTGAGAATTAACCCTAGCTAAAAGCTCTAAAGGCTTAAAAGGTTTAGCTACATAATCATCAGCACCTATATTTAATCCTGTTATTTTATCTATTTCTTCTGATTTTGCAGATAACATTATAATTGGAAAGTCATAATGTTCTCTAACTTTCATAGTGAATTCTATACCGTCCATCTTTGGCATCATTATATCTACAATACTTAAATGTATAGTTTCATTTTCAACTATATCTATTCCTTCCACCCCATTATTTGCTATAAATACTTTATATCCTTGATTGTCTAAATATGCTTTTATTGCATAAGCTATGTCTTTTTCATCTTCTACTACTAAAATATTAAATTTCATAAATATACCCCACTTAATTATTTTTTCTATATTATATAATATCATAAGGCATTTATAATTTTTAACATTTTATGCCCCCCCTTTCTTATATTTTCTATATTTAAATAATATCGATTAAATTTTAAGATATACTTTATATAAATCTAAAAAGTTTCTAAAGATTTCATTAAAAATATAATAAAAGGCAAATAAAAAAATGGGCTATTTAGCCCATTTTTTTTATTCACCTTATTAAAAAAGCTTTATAAATTCTTCCCCTACTTTCATTACTCCATGAAATCCTGTTTCATCTAACTTTATTCCAATACTTAGTATAATAAAAAATATTATTGCTAGTATAATACCTATAATTGCCTTTTTGTTCATATTTGTCATCTCCTCAATTTATGCTTTTACATCTTTACTTAATTATAATTTTACATTAATAGTTAGAAAAATAACAGTATTTTTTCTATTTTTTACCATATATATTTACTTATTTCTCATCCACTCATATTTTTTAATTTTTTTAATATTTATTTAACTTAATAAAACTTTACATTAAATACTATTATTTTATTTCTATATTTATAGTAGACTTTAGGTTAAATTATCATATTTTAATGTTATAATATACATATATTTAGGTTTTAGAAAGGATGTTTTAATGGTTAAAGTAGATAGTAAAGCATTGCTTGAGAGTGCACTTAAAAATAGAGATAAGAAAATAGTTATTACAGAAAAAAGAATAGTTAAAGGTCTTAAGGTCTTAGATAAAGTATCTATAAAGGATAGTGATCGAAATAGATGTAAATATTCACTTAGAAGTAAAAGTGCAGATTCTGCTTTTCTTGGTTTTATAGGATTTGCTCCTATGGTATCAGATATGGGAAATATATCTTTTATGCAAGCTATGGGTGTAATTTCTAGTGTTGGTCTAAATGAAACATTGGTTATATTTGCAGACTATAATATTATTTATAAAAATGATGAAATTATATTAACAAAAGCTTGATAAAAAAATGTAAGGATAGTATATTTTCCTTACATTTTTTTATTAATATAGTTTAAAAATTTTCTTCTATTTTAGGTTTTTTAATCAGTACGTAAGAAAATGTTATGGATGCTATTCCACATAAGAACATTAATCCAGGATAATATAAATATCCTAAAATTTCCACTGGTGATATTCCAGCTATTCCAGCTGCTGTTAATAATTGTGCCCCATATGGTATAACCCCTTGCCAGCAAGATGAAAATATATCCAATATACTAGCAGTTTTTCTAGGATCTATATCATATTTTTTAGCTATATCTTTAGCTAAAGGTCCTGCTGTTACTATAGCTATAGTATTATTTGCTGTACATAAATCTATTACACTAACTAATGCTGCTATTCCAAACTCCGCACCTTTCTTACTTTTAATTTTACTAGTTATAAAATAAAGTATATAATCTATTCCTCCATTAAACTTAATAAGTGCTACCACTCCACCAACAACTAAAACTAATAAACTAAGTTCATACATACCTGCCATACCTTCTGATATTGCACCTATTAAACCTAATAAATTAAAAGATTTAGAAAAAATTCCAATCAATCCTGCAAATAAAATCCCACTTCCAAGAAGTGCAAATACATTTACTCCTAATAATGCACCTACTAAAACTAAAATATATGGAAGTACTTTTATTAATTCATATTCATAAGTTGAACTAACATCGCTTTTATATCCTAATGTTACAAAAGTTAATATTATCACTGTAGCTATAGCAGCTGGCAATACTATAAAAAAGTTTACTTTAAACTTATCTTTTAGTTCACATCCTTGAGTTCTTACTGCTGCTATCGTTGTATCAGATATCATAGATAAGTTATCACCAAACATAGCTCCTCCTACAACCGCTCCTATCACTAAAGGTACTGGAATTCCTGTTTTTTGAGCTATTCCTAATGCTATTGGCGATAATGCTGCTATTGTCCCAACTGACGTTCCCATTGATATTGATATAAAGCAACCTATTATAAATAACCCAGAAACTAATAAGTTAGATGGTAGTATAGATAAACTTAAATTCACTGTAGAATCTACACCTCCCATTGCTTTTGCAACACTTGAAAATGCTCCTGCTAGTAAAAATATTACTATCATTAAAATAATATTTGTGTCTCCTGCACCTTTGCAAAATACATTCATCTTACTTTCTAAGCTTTTATTTTTATTAAATAACAGCGCTACTCCTGATGCAATTAAAAAAGCTACTAATGCTGGCATTTTATAAAAATCCCCTGTTATAACTCCACTTCCTACAAACAAAACTAAAAATACACCTAATGGTAATAATGCTAATGGATTACCTTTTCTAATACCTTGTTTCATACTTTAAATCTCCCTTCTTGTTGAATTTTTTAGTTTATAACCTTAATTTTGGGAATAAAAAAACTCTCGACCCTAAGAAATTAATCTTAGGAACGAGAGTTGACTTCGTGTTACCATCCTACTTCATTTGTATCTCACAATACAAACCTCATCAAGTACGCCAAATTTTTGGTTATACTCTATCACTGTAACGGGTGAACCCGTTGTAGCCTAAACCATAAAGGTCTCGGTACACAGCTCCAAGGCCATTTTCACTTTAATATCCTTTGCTTTCTCTCACCAATAAAAGCTCTCTGTAAAAGTATTCTTAAAGTTACTTTCCTTTTCGTAGCATTTAGTTTATTTCTTGTTATATCTTATATAATATATTCATCAATTTACTTTGTCAATATTTTTTATGAATTTTCTAAAAATTCATTTTTATACCATTCTCTTTTAACCATTTAATCCTTATTTTATAATTAGGTAATATTTTTTCAACTGCATTATAAAAATCTTTTGAATGATTTCTATGCTCCATATGACACATTTCATGGACAACTATATAATCAACTACTTCTAAAGGCGCCATCGAACACCTTAAATTAAATAATATTTCGTTTTTGTATGTACAGCTTGCCCACCTAGTTTTTTGATCTTTTATTTTAATACTAGATACACTATCTTTAAAAAACTTTTTATAAAAATCAATTCTATCTTTTACAATTTCTAAAGTTTTATCAGAATACCATGTTTTTAAAGTCTGCTTTATTAATTCTTTATTGTTTGAGTTTAATTTAACTACTAAATTTTTATCTTCTAAATTAACACTTGGTCTTATTAAACTTTTGTCTATTATAACTTGAAGTACATATTCTTTGCCTAAATACATAAATTTATCTCCATCTTCATAAGTTCTATTAAATTTATTTTTAGACTCAAGTTCTTCTAAATTTTTTAATATCCAGCCAGCCTTATTTTTTACACTATCAATAATAAAATTCTTATCATACCCAAGTGGGGCCAATACATTTACCAATCCATTTGGTTTAATTTCCAAACTCATAGTTTTTCTTTTTCGATATATTATATTAAAACTTATTTCTTTGTTATTATGTAAAAAACTTATCTTCATAATTAATCTCCTAATAAATTTAAGCTAATTTAACTTAAATTATATCATAAGTTTATATTTCAAACAGATTATCCTCTTTTACATAGTCTATAGCTTCATGTACTTTTGTTAAAGCTTCATTTTTACTAAACACAATATCTATATTATTTTTTTTAATATATTCGAAATAATTATTTGTTAACCATACTAAAGAATTTTCTATACTTAGCCAAATATCTATAGTTTCATCAAAATAAATCATAGCTTCTTCTTTGCTATCATATTTATACTCCTTAGGTAACTCACTCATAGTATTAATTCCTATCAAATACTTTGGTACATATGAGTTTTTATTTAGAGCTTTTTTTAAGTTTAATTTTGCATTAAATATTTGATTTTGACTAAAGTAGTATAAAGCTTTACTATAAAGTAAAAATGTAGATTCTTCTTTATAGTTATTTAATAACATTTCAATTTCTTCACTCATTTCTAATCTTAAAAAACATATTAAAATTTTATGTAAAATTTCGCTTTTATTTTTCACTCCAAGATTTAACAATTCTTCATATTCTTTATATGCTTTTTCATATTCTTTCCCTATCATATACAAATCCGCTAAATCTTTTTTTATTATTATGCAAATATTTTTTGGTTTAAAATCCTCGGATGAATTTTTCCCATCACAGTTAAAATACCTTTTAACAGCATCTAAAGATAATTTTGTATAGTGAATTGCCTCTTTATAACATTTAGTTTTCAATGCTTTTTCTCTATAAACTTCATAATCTTCTTTTTTAGGATTTTTAATAAGTGTCATTATATTATCAATATTTCTATCCATAGCTTTTTGATTAAAACTTCCATCTGAATTAAAAAAACTAAATTCATCTTTTATACTAGCTATAAATTTAGAATTTAGCGAGACTGCTTCTCTTATATATTTTTCTCTTGATTTCATTGTATTTAAACTTACACCTAAGTATTTAGAAAGTTCTTTTTTTGATATATAAATTTTTCCTTTGTAAAAATTATTTTTATCAAATAAATTGCTATCTACTCCTACAACATATATAAGTCCAGCAACCCACCCTAAAGTACTACCTTTATTCATTGAAAAAGTTTTATTTTTATTTAATTCATTTATTAGCTTATTAACAGCTTTATAATAGTTTTTATCAAATAGATCTCTACAAATACTTTGTGATTTATTTTTAATTTCTTCTATTAGATATTTATCTGTTCTCATCATCATATCCCCTATAAATTAGTATTTATATTATGATAATATCCTTTTTTCAGATAGTTTAAACAATTTAAATTTTTTTAATTTTATCTGATTTATATAATTATATATACCCAAATAAATTTTATTAATCCGTTTATATATTTACTATAATGGGAATATAATTATTATATAATTATTTAGAAAGAGGTGTTTTTAATGTTTAATAAAATAACATTACCATATGAATTTGACGAGTTAGAACCATACATAGACTCTAAAACTGTAGAAATACATTATAGTAAACATCTACAAACTTATGTAGATAATTTACACAATGCATTAAAAGGATATGAGGATCTTGCATATGGAAAAACTTTAAAAGAATTATTAGAAAATGTAAATGAGCTTCCTGTTGAAATTAGACAAACTGTTATAAATCAAGGCGGTGGAGTTTATAATCATAACCTATATTTTTCAATATTATCTCCAAAAGCTTTCACCATGCCAGGAGGAAATTTACTTGAAAAAATAAATAAAACTTTTGGTAGTGTTGAAAATTTAAAAGATGAATTAAATAGACAAGCTCTAAGTTTATTTGGTTCAGGTTATGCATCTTTAGTAATGGATAAAGATAAAAATTTATTTGTAAAATCAACATCTAATCAAGATACTACACTACAAGATGGTTTAACTCCAATTCTTACAATAGATGTTTGGGAACATGCTTATTACTTAAAATATAAAAATGTTAGAGCTGATTACATAAAAAATATTTGGAAAGTTATAAACTGGGATGCAGTAGCCGAGTTATATGATAGATATTAATTTATAAATTTTTAATTCTAATTTAAAAAGGATATCTCAAAACTTATTGTCATAAAAAACAGTGTGTTTTAAGATATCCTTTTATTTTAGTTGATTTTTTCAATATAGTTACTGTTAACGTCTATATGATTTAAGAATAAAAGTAGTCTTTCATACAATGGATGTGATTCTTCACCATATTTTTCATCTAGCTTTATACCTAGTTCTTCTACAGTTTTCACTCCATCTATTTGTAAAAATATATAACTACCATACTTGTCAAGTTCTACTTTTTTATACATAGGTATTTTAAACTTTAACTTTCTAAAAGCCCTTTGTATTTTGTGATCTTGTTTTTCAAGTATTGTAACTATACCTTCTTCATTTACTTCATATTCTATATTTTCATTTTTCTTAAAAACTATATTTAAAACATCTTCATTATTTTTCATTATTTTTTACCTTTGCTGTAACTATTGGTAATGCAGTAAGTACTACTAGTACTATTAATAGTATTATAGCCATCATATTTCCTGATGCAAATCCTTGTGGCCCAGCTGACTTAATTACACCTGATACTTGTAATATTATACCTATTAATCCTATTATAGATCCTCCTGCTACAAGTCCTGATGATAAACTTATACCATTTGAAACTTTAACTTCTTTTTCTTTTTCACCTTTAGATGTTTTTTCAACAAATACACGAATTAATGCACCTATTAATATTATAGAAGTTGTTGCTATTGGTAAATAGAATCCTATTGCAACTGTCATTATAGGTAAATCTAAGAAATATAATACTACTGCCATAAATATACCAACTATAACCATAACCCAAGGTAATTGTCCTGACATTATACCTGAAGTTAATGTTGATATTAAGTTTGCTTGTGGTAATGCAAATGGAGGATTATCTCCTGTTACAACAAGTTGGTTAGATAATAATATTGTTGTTCCTACAACTACTATTACACCTACTATACCAGCTATTGCAAAGTATTTTTGCATTTCATTTTTGCTTCCACCTATTATGTATGTAACTTTTTGTGATTGACTGTAACCACCAGCTATAGATATAGCAACAACTATAAATGTACCAAATAATAATAATGATTTATTATCTGCTAAATCTGTCCATCCCATTATAACAAACACTAATGTAGCTATAACTAAAGATGCTATTGTCATACCTGATACTGGTAAGTTTGATGTACCTATAGTACCTGTTAAACGTCCTGCAACTATTACGAATAATGCTGCTAATATAAGTGATACAATTGCTCCAACAATTGCCATTACTATACTTCCAGATATAATAAATCCTGCAACAAAAGCTATTACAGCTCCTGCTAATAATATTATATTTTGAAGTGTTGAAGCTTCATTTCCATCTCCTGCTGCTGATTTAGCATTAAGTGTTTCTTTAACTGAAGCTATTATAGTTGGTATAAGTTTAACTGCTCCTATTATACCTCCACAAAGCATCATACCTGCTCCTATGTATTTTACATAGTTACCTGCTATATCATTTACACCCATTTGATTTATAGACATTGCTGGGTTATTCCATACTTTAGCTCCTTCTCCTGCCATGTCAGTAAAGTAACCGATTAAAGGCATTATACCAAAGTGAGATAATATAGAACCTGCAAACATTGTAAGTGCAACTTCAAGACCTACTATAAACCCTATACCTAAAAGAAGTGGGTTAACTTCAACTTCAAATTTACATTTGTAGAACTTTTGTCCTACGAAGCTTATAACGTTATTTGCAACGTTTAAGAATGAACCTGTTAAAACTGTTATAAGTCCACTTATTCCAAATCCCATACTCATATATTTCATTGAATCTCCGCCACCATCTGAAGCTACAAGTGTTTCAGATATAGCCATTGATTCTGGATACATAAGTTTTCCATGTTCTTCAACTATTAAATAATTATAAACAAGTGATGCAACTCCTATACCAAATAGAACTCCACCAACTCCAACAATAAATCCTTCTAAAAATGAAACTTGGCTACCTATTAATAAAATAGCTGGTAAAACGAATATCATACCACTAGCAACTGATTCTCCACCACTTGCCATACCTTGTACTATATTCTTCCCAAGAATACCTTTTCCACTAGCGAAAGCTGCAATAAATGCTGAACCTATTATAGACCCTGGAATACCTGCTGCAACTGTAAGCCCAGCTTTCATACCTGAATATGCTGTCGATGCTGCGAAAACAACGGCTAGTACTATACCTATGATTAGAACTGCTAAGTTTGCGCCAGTCTTTGACTTGTCTGTTATGTAAGGAACATAATCTTTTCCAGATACGCCTCCATAAGCTCCCTTAGGTAATTTTTTACTGCTCATGAAATTCACCTTCCTTTGATTTAATTATTTTCATTATACCACAATATTTTGAAATCTAACTTTTACAGAATTTTAGATTTTTTCAAATTCTTCATATTTTATGTAAATTTTAGATTTTTCTATTTTTTGACAAATAAAAAGAGAACTAACTTTAAGTTAGTTCTCTTTTCTACTTTAATTAACTTTTTTAATATAGTTACTATTAACTTCTATATGATTTAAAAATAAAAGTAATCTTTCATATAATGGATGTGATTCTTCACCGTATTTTTCATCTAGCTTTATACCTAATTCCTCTACAGTTTTCACACCATCTATTTTTAAAAATATATAACTACCATACTTATCAAGTTCTACCTTTTTATACATAGGTATTTTAAACTTTAACTTTCTAAAAGCCCTTTGTATTTTATGGTCTTGTTTTTCAAGTATTGTAACTATACCTTCTTCATCTACTTCATATTCTATATCTTCATTTTTCTTAAAAACTATATTTAAAATGTCTTCATTAGTTTTCATTATTTCTTACCTTTGATTTAATTATAGGTAATGCTGTGAATATAACTAATACAGCAAGTAATATTATTGCCATCATATTTCCTGATGCAAATCCTTGTGGTCCAGCTGATTTAACTACACCTGTTACTTGTAATATTATACCTATTAATCCTATTATAGATCCTCCTGCTACAAGTCCTGATGATAAACTTATACCATTTGAAACTTTAGCGTCTTTTTCTTTTTCACTCTTAGCAGTCTTTTCAACAAGAACACGAACTAATGCTCCAACTAATATTATAGAAGTTGTTGCTATTGGTAAGTAGAATCCTATTGCAACTGTCATTATTGGTAAACCTAAGAAGTATAATACTACTGCCATAAATACTCCAACTATTATCATAACCCAAGGTAATTGTCCTGACATTATACCTGAAGTTAATGTTGACATTAAGTTTGCTTGTGGTAATGCAAATGGCGGATTATCTCCTGCTACAGTAAGTTGACTTGAAAGTAATAATATAGTTCCTACAACTACTATAACTCCTACTATACCAGCTATTGCAAAATATTTTTGCATTTCATTTTTACTTCCACCTATTATATAAGTAACCTTTTGAGATTGGCTATATCCTCCAGCTATTGCTATAGCAACAACTATGAATGTACCAAATAATAATAATGATTTATTGTCTGCTTGACTAGTCCATCCCATTATAACAAACACTAATGTTACTATAACTAAAGATGCTATTGTCATACCTGATACTGGTAAGTTTGATGTACCTATAGTACCTGTTAAACGTCCTGCAACTATTACGAATAATGCTGCTAAGAATAATGATACTATTGCTCCAACAATTGCCATTGTTATACTTCCAGATATAAAGAATGCTGATATTGCAGCTATTAAAACTCCACCTAATAATATCATAGATTGAACAGCTGAACTTTCTCCATCTTTTGATGCCTTAGCATTCATAGTCTCTTTTACAGAAGCTATTATAGTTGGTATAAGTTTAACTGCACCTATTATACCTCCACAAAGCATCATACCTGCTCCTATGTATTTTACATAGTTACCTGCTATATCATTTACACCCATTTGGTTTATAGCCATTGCAGGATTGTTCCAAACCATAGCTCCTTCTCCTGCCATCTCAGTAAAGTAAGATATTAAAGGCATTATACCAAAGTTAGCTAATATAGAACCTGCAAACATTGTTAAAGATACTTCAAGTCCTACTATAAATCCTATTCCTAAAAGAAGTGGGTTAACCTCAACTTCAAGTTTGTACTTATAAAATTTAGTTCCTATAAAACTTATAACATTGTTTGCAACATTTAAGAATGAACCTGTTAAAACTGTTATAATTCCACTTATTCCAAATCCTATTCCCATGTACTTCATAGAATCTCCACCTGCATCAGATGCTACAAGTGTCTCACATATAGCCATTGATTCTGGATACATAAGTTTACCATGTTCTTCAATTATTAAATAATTATGAACAAGTGCTGAAATCCCTATACCAAATAAAACCCCAGCTACTCCTACTCCTAATCCTTCTAAAAATGTAACCTGACTACCTATTAATAAAATAGCTGGTAATACGAATATCATACCACTAGCAACTGATTCTCCACCACTTGCCATACCTTGTACTATATTCTTTCCTAGAATACCTTTTCCACTAGCTAATGCTGCTATGAATGCTGAACCTATTATAGATCCCGGTATACCTGCTGCAACCGTCAGACCCGCTTTCATACCTGAATACGCTGTCGATGCCGCAAATATAGTTGCTAAAATAATACCAATGATTAATACAATAACGTTTGCGCCTGTTTTAGATTTGTCTGTTATGTAAGGAACGTAATCTTTACCAGATACTCCTCCATAAGCTTCTTTAGGCAATTTTTTGTTCATACAATTCACCTTCCTTTTTTTTGCTTAATTGATTATATCACATATTTTTACAAAATTCTCTAAATTTATGAAATTTAAAATTATATTTTTTGTTTAAATTTTAAATTTATTCCATATTTTTAAATTATTCCAAAATATACCTTTATTTTTGTTATTAATGAATTTTTTGTTTTATATTTATTAATTTAAACTTTAATTTTAAATTTATTCATAAATTAATCAATAAAAAAAACTAGTCATAATGACTAGTTTTTTATTGATTAATTTTACAAAATCAGAGCACCTATTATTCCAAATATTAACAATGGTATATTATAATGTAGAAATGTAGGTACACAAGTATCCCAAATATGATCATGTTGTTTATCTGCATTAAGACCTGCTGTTGGCCCTAATGTACTATCTGATGCAGGAGATCCTGCATCTCCAAGAGCACCTGCAACACCAACTAATAAAATTATTGATGGTATACTAAATCCTAGACTTAAACCTAATGGACAGTAAATAGCTGCTATTATAGGTAATGTTCCAAAAGAACTTCCTATTCCCATTGTTACTAATAGTCCCACTAAAAGCATTAATAAAGCCCCTATAAGCTGATTATTCCCAACTATTCCTGATACTGAAGCTACTAAACTTTCAACCGCTCCTGTTTCTCTTAAAACATTTCCATATCCAGCTGCAACTAACATTATAAATCCTATCATTCCCATCATTTTTACTCCACCATCTAATAAATCGTCTATTTCATTAAACTTAATAGCTCTTGTCAAAAATAATACTATTATAGCACAAAGACCTCCCAGAGGAAGTGACCCGGTTATAATTTGAACTACAAAAGCAGTTATGGCTCCAGTTAAAGTACACCAATGTTTTATTGTCATTTTATCATCTATTTGTTCAGTTTGAATTTCTTCTAATTTAACTTCTTTATAATCTCTAGGTTTTCTATAAGAAATAAATATAGCAGTTAATAATCCTAAAATCATTCCTAAAGCTGGTATCCACATTACATTAGTTACCATATTAGTAGTTACATCAATTTTATTTGCTATCATTTGATCTCTTATTATATTTTGAAATATCAAACCAAATCCTACTGGTATTGCAAGGTATGGTGTTTTTAATCCAAATGTTAATGCGCAAGCAACACCTCTTCTATCTATTTTTAATTTATTCATAAGTTCTAAAAGTGAAGGAATTAATATTGGTATGAAAGCTATATGCACAGGAATTAAGTTTTGAGAAAAGCATGTCATGAAGGCTATTATTAATATTAGTGTTATTTTTCTATCTTTAACTATTTTTGAAATTTTTTTTGATAACATAGATGCCAAACCTGTTTTGCTAACTGCAATTGCTAAAGCTCCAAGTAATATATAACTTAGTGCGGTCTCTGCATTTCCTCCCATACCACTTACTAAGATATTCATAGTATCTCCTATTGGTATCCCCGAGAAAACCCCTGCTACTATTGCCGCTACAAGAATTGATAATAATACGTTAAACTTAAATAGACAAAGTATAATCATAACAACAATAGATATTACTACTGGATTAAATAAAACCATACGGTATCCCCCTTTATTAAATTCAAATAATAACCTATATATATTTTGTATTTATAATTAAGTATATTTCAAAGTATTTTTACTATGTTATATTTTTATATCAAAAAAACTACCTTAATCCTCAATTTTACTAAGTTCTTACTATTTTTTTACATAAAAAAAGACCCTCATTTAAATGAGAGTCTTTAGTTAAAGACAATCTATAATTATAATATAGTTATGTTTTCTGCTTGAGGACCTCTTGCACCTTCAACTATATTAAAGCTTACTTTTTGACCTTCTTCTAAAGTTTTGAATCCATCTTTTTGTATAGCTGAGAAATGAGCGAATACATCATCTCCACCTTCTACTGATATAAATCCAAATCCTTTTTCACTATTAAACCATTTTACTATTCCATTAGTCATTGAAATGTTCTCCTAAATACCTACATGAAGTTTTAACTTCATTTATTTAATTGTAATAATCTTTTATTACTATACTATACATTATAACATGTATTTTAAATATGTATACCTTTTTTTATGAATTTTTATTTTTTATTTATAAATTTATCAATAATGTTTATTAATCTCTTCTATATTAGTAATTTTATATTTATACTATCTGATATGCATTGTTCTTCAACTATATCGTTAAAAAATTCTTGTATGTCTTCATATTCTGTATCTTCCGTTATTTTTAATCTATACTCACTATCATCTTCAAATCCAAATACTATGGTATCACTTTCATCACAATACCATAAAAGATCTTCAGTTATATGGCAAAGTCCCATAAAATCAACTTCTTGACTTTGTCCTTGCTCTAAAAATTTAAACTTTAATTCCGCTATATCTATCATTTTTCCTCCTGATGCTAAAAATTTCTGTCTCTTTTATTATTGTAGTACTATTAAAACTGTTTAATTACATCTATCACAAGGATCACTTTTCCCTGATTCTTGTATTGTTCCCGAAAGTATATTTTTACTTTTACTTAATGCTGAACAATTCTTAGTTGTATGATATGATTTTCCTTTAGGAGTCCAATAAACTATGCCTTCTTTATTACTTGATACGACTTGATTACTTTGAGCATTTTTATTAGAGTTAATTTTATTTTGTGAATTTTTTAAAGAGCTATCATTTGTATTACCTTGATTATATCCCTTTTCATTTCCACTTTTATAACTTCCTTTGTTACAATTTACTTTTAATCCATTTCCAGTTGATGTAAACACTATATCTCCACATTCATCACTTCTATGAACTTCTATATTTCTACTTTTTAATGTGTCCATAGTTTCTTTATGAGGATGACCATACTTGTTGTCTTTTCCGGCCATTATTACTGCATATTCAGGATTAACCTTGTCTATAAATGTTTTAGTTGAACTACTATGAGAACCATGGTGTCCTACCTTCAACAAGTCTACATCTTCTGCATTTATTTTTGCTTCTATATCAGCTTCTGCATCTCCCATTAATAATACTTTATCATTACCATTTATATATTCTAATACTATAGAATTATTATTTGGATCATCTGTATTTGCAACAGATAAAACTTTAAACTTAGATGTACCTAGTTCAAACTCACTATTTAATAAAGGTACACTAGGATGTAATCCTCGATTGGCTATTGATTTTATGAAATCTGTATATGTTTTTGTATTTGCATCACCATTACTTACATACACATTCTTTACTGGAATTGCATTTATAACTGCATCAAGCCCTCCTATATGATCGGCATGAGGATGAGTTGCAAATACATATTCTAATTCGTTTACTCCTTGATTTTTTAAATATTTTACAACAGTTCCTTCATCATCATTATCTCCACCATCTATAAGTGCTGCTTTATCACCTTGTTTTATAAGTATTGCATCACTATTTCCAGTATCTATAAAATGTAATTGTGCTTCTTTAGAATCAGTATTTTTAGTTTCACTTTCTTGATTGTATGATTTTACTTGAGTGTTACTTTTTACTTCCTTAGAATCATTGCTTGTACATCCTGCCATAGAAACTATTACAAATGTAGCTATGAATGATGTTATTATTTTCTTTATATTTCTTGAAATATTCATAAAAGTTCCTTTCTTTTGTAATTTTGTCGTATATTATTGTAACATATTGTTTTTAAATATCAATAAAAGAAGTCTACATTTTTATGTAGACTTCTTTTATTGATATTTATTATTTTACTTTAAGCAATGCATATAATCTTTGGCTTCACTACCTTTTACAACATATCCTTGACCTTTAGAACAAAATATTGAATTAGATGTATATTCAATGTCACTATCTTTTACATATCCTTTTAAACTTAAAACTTCTTCTGTATTATGACAAGGTCTATATCCATCAAATACAAAACTTATATTACTGTTTCCTTTTGTAAAACTTAACAATTCTAATGGATAATCCATAAATGTAGAAACAGGTCCTATTCCTTCAACTATACATAAGTCTTGTTTTATTAGTGAATCTTCAAATTCTCCATGTAGCTTTTGAATATCTGACATAACTTTGCCCAAATAATTAGAATCAATTTCAATTTTAAATCTATAATATGGCTCTAGTAGTTCATTTTCAACTTGTTCTAACCCCTGTCTTAAAGCTCTAAATGTAGCTTCTCTAAAATCTCCTCCACTAGTGTGTTTTTTATGAGCTCTACCTGTAATTAATGTTATTTCCATATCAGTTATTGGAAATCCACCTAATATTCCTTTATGTTCTTTTTCAAAAATGTGTGTTTTTACTAAATTTTGATGACCTATAGATAGCTCATCTACATGTGCAATACTTTTAAATTTTATACCCTCATTTGCATTTAAAGGTTCTAATTTCAAATGTACTTCACTATAATGACCTAAAGGTTCAAAGTGTCCATATCCAATTATTGAATTTTTTATTGTCTCTTTATATAAAATTTCACATTTGTCAAAATTTATATCTATGTTAAATCTTCTCTTTATTAATTCTTTCAATACTTCTAATTGTATTTTTCCCATAACATGTATGTGTATTTCTCTTAATGTTTCATTCCAAATAACATTTAAAGATGGTTCTTCTTGAGTTAAAATTTTAAATATATTTATTACTTCTTTTATATTTAAATCTTTACTGTATATAACTTTAGATTTTAAAGTTGGAACCATTTCAAATTTTTCTTTATTTTTAAATTTGCTTTTGATATTTTCAAATTGTAAACTACTATCAAATAGATAATCTCCAACTGAAGATTCATTTAGTCCTATTAATGCACATACATCTCCTGAACATACTTCATTTATATTTTCAAATTTAATCCCATTATAAATTCTTATTCCATTTATTTTCTCAACAATTTCACTTTCTTCTTTTAAATATTTAATCTCATCTTTTACTTCTAATTTACCACTTATAACTTTTATATAAGTTACTCTATTTTTAGAGTTATCATATTTTACCTTATATATCTTTCCCAGGAAATCTTCTTCATTGTTATAATAAGTTTTAGTTAAGTAGTCAAACTTTTCTAAGAATTCTTTAATTCCTATATCTTTGAGTGCTGATCCTGTTAATATAGGATAAATATTACACTTTTTTATATTTTCAATTAGAGAGCTTGTCCATACATCTTTTTCATACTTATCATTAAAATACATTTCTAATATATTTTCATCATTTTCAGCTATAAACTCAATAAGTTCATTACTTAAATCTATATCTCCATTTTCTATTATTAAATTATCACTTAAACTTATCACATTATCACTTAAACTTATTTTAATATCTTCTATTAATCCATCTATATCACAACCTTCCCTATCTATCTTATTTAAAAATAAAAAGGTCGGTATATTATTTTTTTTGAGCAATCTAAATACAGTCTTTGTATGTGATTGTATTTTTTCTACAGAGCTAATAACAATAACAGCATAATCTATTATACTTATAGATCTTTCCATTTCAGGTGAAAAATCTATATGCCCTGGAGTATCTATTAAATAATATTGTGAATTATTATAAGTAAACTTTCCTTGGTCAGAAAATATAGTTATTCCTCTTTGTTTTTCTATTTCATGATTATCTAAAAAAGAGTTTTTGTCATCAACTCTACCTCTATTTTTTATAGAATTAGTGTTAAAAAGTATTTGTTCACAAAAAGTTGTTTTACCTGCATCTACATGAGCAAATACTCCTACAGTTTTTTTCATATAAACCTCCAAAACATATGTGATTAAAAAAGAGTTATTTCTATTTTAAATAGAAATAACTCTTTGCATAACCTACTTTAATTTCAATGCGCTACATACTCCTCCACATTCTAAACATGTACAATCTGGTGAATCATTATCTGTTATTTGTACTGATACTGATTTGCATTTTTCACATTTTAGTTTGTATACATTCCCATTTTTTAATAATGGTTCTACCAAAGTTTCATTGTTATTCCCCATAAATACAACTCCCTATATATAATTTACAATATAAATATATCATATTTTTCTATATATAAAGTAATATTTAATTGAAATAAATTTAGCTATTTGTATTATTTATCTTTTCTATAGGGCTATTTTGTATATAAACTTCAGCCTGACTTGATTTTATTCTTGCCTTAAACCAATTTTCAATAGTCTGTTTTTGATTATTTAGGTCTTCATCTTCGCTATATATAATAAGTACAGGTATTTCTTTATTTTTATCTCCGTTGCTTATGTAACCTGTATATACCTGTTTTATTCCTGGATATATTACTTTTAATTCATTATTTATAGATTTTACTTCTGTATTATTACTTACTTTTTCTTCTTCTTTTTTATTATTATTATCATTTATAGCAGTATTGCTTTTATTTTTCATATCATTTATGTACTTTTCTATATCAGGTATATTGTTACTATCTTGTTTTATTATTAGTTTTTTATTATTAAATCCATAATCAGTCAAACTATGTTGTAAGTTTTCTATTTGCGAATTAGTTATTCTTTCTCCCATTATAGCTAAAGTTATCGTATCATTTTTTTCATCAATGTGTTTACTTAAAACGTATTGATTGCTTAGTTTTTGTCTTATAAAGTTATTTAAATTACTTTCATCTATAGTCTGTTTTATCATATTTGCAGCTGAAATCATACTAGGTATTATAACAATTATAGAAGTTATTATTATAACCTTTTTAACACGTTTTTCTTTTGAGTCACAAACGTTAATTCTAGTAGGTAAATTTAGAGCCTTTGTTACAATTACTGTTGATATAGTTATAAAAAAACAGTTTATAATAAATAAATACCCAGCTCCTAAAAATATATGATATTGTTTTGTCGCTAATCCATAGCCTGCAGTACATAATGGAGGCATAAGAGCTGTAGCTATTGCAACCCCTGGTATTACATTACTAGACTTATTACGAGTTATACCAATCATTCCAGCTATACCACCTACAAAAGCAATTATCACATCCCAGATAGTTGGACTAGTTCTTGCTAAAATTTCACTTCCTGCAGTAGTTATAGGTGTTATTGAAAAATAAAATGTTGAGGTTATTATGCTTATAGCTATTGATATAGCTAAAATCTTAAATGCTTCTTTTATAAGCCTAACATTATAAGTTCCTACTCCATATCCTATTCCTATTATAGACCCCATTAAAGGTGAAATTAACATTGCCCCAATTATAACGGCTGTTGAATTCATATTAAGACCTACTGAGGCTATAATTATTGCACACATAAGTATTATAAAGTTTGCTCCATGAACATTCATACCTTCTAATATATTTTCATGTATTTCTTCATGGGTAGCTTGATTTCTAGTAAACTCATATATGAATTTATCTTTGTTTATCTTCATATCTCATTCCTCCTAAGTTGATATATATCCCTAATTATGCCAAGTATTTACGATTTTAATTTACTACAACATAAAATTTTATTCAAGTTTAAAATTTTTTTATTTATTTATAGTTATATAATCTTACATATTTGTGAATACTTTCAATTGGAGGTATGCATATGGAAGAATTTTTAAATTTTTTAGATAATAATCTTTATCTTAATGGCTTTAAGCTACTACAAATCACAGATAATAAAATACTTATTTTTAAATCCTTTAGTAAATACTCAAAGTGTATTTACATTAAATTAATAGATGATTCAGTTGAGGTTAAAATCAATAAAGTTTTTGATGTTTATGGATTTTATAATGGTATTGAACGTTTGATAATTCCTACTAATAAATTTACAAATATAGATAGTTCACTTAAATACATTCAAAAAAATTGCAAATAAAAAGCCCTCTGACTTTAGAGGGCTTTTGTACTTATGATATAATATTATGATTACTATTTTTATTTACTACTTAAAACATGCAATTCCTACAACACTTGGGCCTGAATGACAAGCAACACAAGCACCAATTCTGAATGTATAAACATTTCTTGGTTTTAATTCTTCTCTAACTTTTTCAATAAATCTTTCGTGTTCTTTTAAATCATCTCCATAACCAACATATACATCTCTATCTGAAAAATCTTCTCCTGCTTCAGATTTTAATTGATCTATTAATATTGGTATTATCTTCTTACTTCCTCTTACTTGAGTTTTTTGCTTAACTAGTCCATCTTCTATTCTTAATATAGGTTTTATATTAAGTAAAGTACCTATTGCAGCTTTTGTTCCAGATATTCTTCCTCCTTTATGTAAATAATCTAAAGAGTCAACTGAAAAATAAACTAAAGACTTATCTCTATACTCCTCTAAGACTTTAACTATTTCGTCAATTTCATATCCTTCATTTGCTAAATGAGCTGCTTTCTCTATTAAAATTCCTCCACCTATAGAAAGACTATATGTGTCAAATATGTATACATCGCCTTTAACATCATTTCTTGCTATCATAGCTGATTGATATGTTCCAGATGCTGCAGATGAACCTGCTAGGTATAAAACTTTCTTACCTTCATTTATATACTTTTCAAAAGTTTCTTTAAATGTAGCATAAGTTATTTGTGATGTTGATGGTATACTTTCTGAGCCTCTTAAAAGTTGATAAAACTCATCTCCATCAATATCTACTCCTGCTTTGTATTCTTTTCCTTCAAATACTATTGTTGCAGGAAGTATCTCTATGTCATAATTTTTCATTATGTTCTCTGGTAGATCATTCATTGTATCGCAAATTATTTTTATATTACTCATTTTATAAACTCCCTTTACAAAGTAACTTATTTTTTATATTATTAGTTAATTATATCATGTTTTAGCTTATGATATTATAAATTTTTTATTTTCAAATTATTTAGTTTTATCCTCCTTTTAGTTAATTTATTCTAAAACAATTATACCTATATATACAATTAATATCAATTTTTATTAGCTAATTAGGAGTTTATACTTTGTTTGTAAATAATTAAGTAAGTAGCAAAACTGCTACTTACTTATATAAATTTCTTATTTAATTTAAATGTATTTTTATAAATTTTTTCTTACCAACTTGAACTATCATATTTTCTTCAATAGTTAGACTTTGTATATCTGTAATTTTTTCATTATTAATTTTTAATCCACCTTGATTTATAAGTCTTCTTATTTCACTTTTACTGCTTACCAAGTTGTTATTTATTAATTCTTCAAACAAATCAAATTTATCTTTTAAAACTTCTATACACTTAATGTCATTTGGTATCTGTCCTTTTTGAAAAACTTCTTTAAATCTATTTTCAGCAGCAATAGCTTCTTCTTCTCCATGATATAATCTAACTATTTCTTTTGCCAAACTCATTTTTATATCTCTAGGATTTGTATTATTTTCACATAAATCTTTATTTATTTTTTCTACCTCATCTGGATGAATATCTGTTACAAGTTCAAAGTATTTTATTATTAGTTCATCAGGTATAGTCATAGCTTTTTCATACATTACACTAGCTTTTTCATCTATTCCAATATAATTGCCTAAACTCTTACTCATTTTATCTTTACCATCTAATCCTTCAAGTAAAGGCATAAATATAGTGGCTTGAGGCCTTTGACCAAATTCTTTTTGTAAAGTCCTTCCCATAAGCACGTTAAATCGTTGATCTGTACCACCTAGTTCTATATCTGCTTTTATTTGAACTGAGTCAAATCCTTGCATTAATGGATAAAAGAATTCGTGCAGTGAAATTGGCATTTGATTTTCATATCTATTTTTAAAATCTTCTCTTTCTAACATTCTAGCAACAGTAGTTATAGATGCTAATCCTATAGCTTCCTCAAAACTTAACTTTGATAGCCAACTACTATTAAAAACTATTTCTGTCTTATCTTTATCTAAGATCTTTAGTATTTGTTCTTCATATGTCTTTGCATTTTCTAAAACTTTTTCTGTGCTCAATGCCTTTCTAGCTTTAGACTTGCCTGTTGGATCTCCTATTTTGCCTGTAAAATCACCTATTATTATAATTACTTTATGTCCTAAGTCTTGTAATTGTTTCATTTTTCTTAAGACAACAGTGTGTCCTAAATGTATATCTGGTGCACTTGGATCTAGACCAAGCTTTACAATCAATGGTTTATTATTTTTTATTGAGTTTTCTAATTTTATCTTTAAATCATCTAATCCTATGATTTCATCTACACCTTTTGAAATTATTTTTATTTGTTCTTCTATACTTTTCATAATTAATTCTCCTTTAAAATAAATATTTTTTAAATTTAATGAGGGGAGTTTAATTATCATATGGCGCCAATACAATAAAAAAACTCCCGCCCTTATGAAAAGGACGAGAGTATTACTCACGTGTTACCACCTTAATTTATTGTTATCTCACAATAACAACCTCTTCAAGTACGCCAATAATTGGGATACTCTAGCACTATAACGTGTGCAACATCCGGCAACTGCCTACTGGGTGTTATCTTTCGGAGTGCAGCTTAGAGACGTATTCAAATTAACTTATCTTTTGCCCCTCTCACCAACCGGGAACTCTCTGTAAGATTATATTAACTTTACTCTTTCTCATCATAGCTTTTAGTTTTTATTACTTTTTATAATATGATTATACAATGTGTTTTGTCAATAGTTTTTTATATTTTTTTATTTTTTATTAAAAATATAATTTACATTTTTACTTAAATTTATACTCTTAAAATAATATTAATAATCATCATACTCATCCCAGTCTTCATCTTGTTTTTCTTTTTGTTTTTCTTTTTGTCGTTCTTTTATTTTTAAGATGAGTAAAACTATACTTCCAATTGTCAAAACTATATAGGTACCAATTATTAAAATACCTAAAATACTTAATATACTAATTATTATCATCTTCAATTACTACAGCAGTCCCATAAGCTAACATTTCTGCTGCTCCTTGCATAACCGCTGCCGAAGTTAATCTAAATCCAATTATAGCATTTGCACCTTTACTCTCAGCTTCTTTAACCATTCTTCCTATAGCTATTTTTCTTGCTTCTGTAAGCATTTCATCATAACCTGTCAATTCTCCACCTACTAATTGTTTAAAACTAGCACCTATATCTTTTCCTATATGTTTTGCCCTTATAGAACTTCCTTTCACTAATCCAATAACATTAGTTATTTTTTTACCTGGTACATTTTCAGTAGTTAAAATTAACATATTAATACCTCCTAATTAATAGTTCCCTTTATATTCCCTATTTTAATTATATTTATTTAAATTAATTCTATCACAGTAAAGTATTTTTAAAGGTTACAGAAGTTTACAATTAAATAATAAAAACAGACTATTTTAAGATGTTAATACCTTAAAATAGTCTGTTTTTATTATTTTGATTTTTCTTTAATCTTTGCTTTTATTATTTTTTCATTTTTAAGTTCTTTTGTTAAAGAAATAGCTGCTAAAATCATTATAAATATAAACGGAAATGCAGCTACTAAAGATGATGTTTGTAATGCATTTAAGCCTCCTGTAAGTAAAAGTACTACTGCTAAAAATGATTGTAATAACCCAAGCATTATTTTCTTTTTATTTTTTGGATTTAAATTTCCTTGAGAAGTAAACATTCCTAAAACAAATGTAGCCGAGTTTGCTGATGTTATAAAGAACGTTATAAGTAACACTATAGTTACAATAGAAATTACAAATCCAAAATTATAATTACTCATTACAGTAAAGAAAGCTGTAGATACATCAGAAGTTATATTTTGAATTTCAGAAATTGGCATGCCTTTTCCCAAAGCCAAGTTTATTCCCATATTCCCAAATATAGCAAAGAAAATAAACGATGCAAGAGCAGGAGCTCCCATAACCCCAAGTATAAACTCTCTTATAGTTCTTCCTTTTGAAATTCTAGCTATAAATGTTCCAACAAATGGTGCCCAAGCTATCCACCATGCCCAATAAAATACAGTCCATTTATTTGTCCATGTATTATCTGAGTAAGCGCCTATAGCCAAACTATCAGATAATATATTTTGAGCATAGGATCCCAGCGAATTAGTGAAGCTATTTATTATCTCTAGTGTTGGCCCAACTAAAAATGCTGCGATTGTTACCATAAGCGCCAAAATTAAATTTAAATCAGATACTCTCTTTATCCCTTTATCTACTCCAGATACCGCTGTTGCTATAAATACAAAAGTAGTTATGGCTATTATTATAATCTGAGTTATTGAATTATTAGGTATATTAAATAAATAACTCAATCCACTATTAATCTGCATAGTCCCAAGGCCTAAAGATGTCGCTATTCCCGCAATTGTAGCAAATACTGCAAGTACATCTATTGTAATTCCCATCCACCCTTTAATCTTTTTTCCAAGTACAGGTTCTAATATGGAACTTATTAATCCTGACTTTCCTTTTCTAAATTGAAAATATGCAAGTGATAATCCTATTATGCTATATCCAGCCCAAGGGTGTATACCCCAGTGAAGAAATGATGATTCAATAGCAAAATTTGCTGCTTCTACACTTCCTGCTGCTATATTACCTTTAGGTGATACAAAATGTGATAGAGGTTCAGCTACTCCCCAAAATATTAAGCCTATTCCCATTCCTGCACCAAATAACATAGCAAACCAAGAAGTAGTTGAATACTCAGGTTTAGAATCATCTGGTCCTAGTTTTATATTTCCATACTTACTAAAAGCTAATCCTATTGCAAATATTACAAATAGCAACATTGAAATTAGATATAGCCACCCAAAATCCTTTGTTAGAAAGTTAAGGGTTTCATCTGCAGCTTTAGAAAAACTTTCTCCAGATACAATAGCCCATAAACACATAGGTAGTACAATAGCCAATGAAATATAAAAAACTCGATTATCATCTTTTTTTACTGTATTTTTCATAGTAATCCTCCTAATTTTATTTTTTATTTTGGAAAATACTAATTTTTAAATACAGTTTGTTCAGATATATCTGTAGATAGAGCTTTTAAAGCTATTCCAACCATATTATATCTTAGCTTAAATTGTTCTTCTTTTGATTTTGAAGGATCTCCCATTGGATAAGGTATAGATACTGTTGGTACTATTCTATTCGCTCCTACAGTTTTTGCAACAGGTATTAAGTTACACATTTGAACTATTGGAAAACCTGATTTTTCAAATTCTTTTACCATAGTTGCCCCGCAACGTGTACAAGTTCCTCATGTAGAAACCATTATTATAGCGTCAACATTAGATTCTTTTAAATACGGAATCATTTCATTTGCCATTTTTGATGCTTCAGCTTGAGTAGTTCCAGTTCCAACTGTTGAATAAAAATACTCATGAAGCTTTCCTATATAGCCTTCTTTTTCATATAATTTAAGTGCATCTATAGGGGTAATTACATCTGGATCATCATCAGCTACTGCTGGATCAAATCCTGCATGTATAGTTTTATAAACTCCAGATTTTAAATCATTAATATTAGATATATCATATCTTCCCCATCTAGTAGCTGATGCTGATTGTATTCTATCTGGATTATTAACTGGAACTATACCACCTGTATTTACTAATGCTATATTTGCTTTTGTAATATCTTTTATTGCCGAAGCTATAGGCACCTTATCTATTTTAGGTATAGTCAATTCAGTTTCATACTTTTCTCCATTTAGTTTTTTTATAATCATATCTACAGCTCTATCAGCTGCTATTTTCCCATTTTCAAGCCAAACTTGATGTCTTTTTCCTCTTGGAAAATATCCTTCAGCTTCTGAATCTAAAATTTGTTCATTTTTTAAAATTTTATTAGCAATTTTAGCAATATTCGATAAATCGTGTTTCATTTTACCAGCACTATTTCCACCTTTTAATATATACATTTCCTTTTTAAACATATCAACTCCAGGATTTTCCTCATGCATCGATGTAACTACCGGTTTATTTAATTTTTCTTTTACAGCTTTGCAAATATGACCGCATGCTACCCCATATCTTCCTGCTTGAAAAGCTGGTCCAGCTATAAATATATCAAAGTCTTTATCCTTTAAAAAATCAATTATCCTATCTATTGCCTCATCTGTGTTAGACCCAATAAAGTTATCTCCACATATTATAGTATGAGTTATTTCAGTGTCATCTAATAGTTTTTGAAGTTGAATTGAAGGTCCTATAACACCATCTTTTATTTCTGGTTTAAAATCTGCCTTATCTTCTCCTCCTATTTGCCCGAAAAATTGATTTAGGTATACTATGGCTTTTTTCATATAAATTCCCCCTTTATTAGAATTCCTTCATAGTTTTAATTGACCATCCTAACACTTGATCTCCACAAAACATTGCATTATTTTCCATTATTATAGATCCATCTTCTCTGACTGAAGGTCCTAATATCTCATCATTACTCCATCCACCTGATAATCCATCTCTAGATAATGATTTAAGTTCTCCTATAACATTATCCATAGGAGGTAACTCTATAAGTTCAGAAACATTTCCACAAGATACTACTGCATCTAATTTTTCATCTAACGTAACTAATGGCTGCGAATTTCCATCTCTACCTGTACACTCATTTGTAAGTCCTACAACTTTAACTCCAGCGTCCTCAAGTGCTACTATGCATCCTACAAAATCTGCATCTGGATTTCCATATCCCTCTTCTGCTACTATGGCCCCATCTGCCCCTAAAGTCTTTGCAATTTGTGCTACATATATAGCTGATCTCTCTTTTTGTTCTAAAGATACATTTAAATTAGATAATATTACTCCTAAAAAGTTTAAACTTTTCCCATGTTCTTTGTATAAGCTTTTTATAATAGGTGCATTTTGTATATCATAGGTAGACCATTTAGATGAACATGGCATAAAACTTCCTGAAATTATCGCTCCATCTAATATTTCATTTGGATGCATTAGTGTTGGAACTAGATGATTAGTATTCCATCCATAAGTTAAATCATTATATCCATCTTCCTCCATCTGAGATTGTAACTGCATAACGAATACAACACTAGGAAGTTTATTTATATTTTCGTTTCTCTTTGTAATACCTTCAAGTTCATAAGTCTCAATTTCTTCAGGCTCTAAATTTTTTAGACAATTAGCTATATACTCAGCTAACTTATGACCTGCCTTTCTCAGTGCGTCATTTTTCTTCTGTTGTTCATTTTTTTCAAAATCCTCATTTGTATCAGCAACTAAAACTATATTATTTAGCCCTGAAAAATAAGTATATTTTGCACCTTCTCCTGCCATATCTATTAGTCCATCTTGAAACCCTCCCCAATGTTTACCAACAACTAGCAAGCTACAATTTTTTAGAGCATGTGTTTTACCATATCCACAAGTATCTAAATCACCTGTATATCCTGGGAATAACGCTCTATCAGAAACCTTAACTCTTGGTTCTATGGCTTCTTTAACAGGACATAGCCTAACCATATCACCTGGCTTTACTATTTTTAAATCTACTTCTGTAATTCTTTCATCTTTTCTTACAAAATTTAAAAGTTCTTCTTTGTTTAACTTTAAAACCCCTTTTCCATAAGATGTTTCATTAGAAAATACTATATCTTTTACATAAAAGTTGCCAATTTCTAGTTTCAAAATTATTCCCCCTTATTTCCTAATTTTTAATTTTATTGTAATATTTTTTTAACAAAGTTTTTTTGTATTTTTTACAATACTTTAAATAGCTTTTTGTATTTTTTACAAATTATTAAAATTTTTAAATATTTCTGCTAAAATTAAATTAAACATAATATTGGAGGGATTTTATGGGTATATCTGTTCAAGATGCATTAAATCTAGATATTTTTAAAAATAGTAAGGTTTTAGCTGGGCACAAAGGCCTAAGTAGAATTATTAATCGAGTTTCTGTTTTTGATTGTCCCATAGAAGTTAATAGAGATAGAATGGTCTTAAAAGAGGGGGATTTCTTTATAAGCAATTTCTTTCCATTTAAAGATGATGAAAATTATGCTCTATATGCATTAGAATTTATAAATTCTTGTGGTTGTTCTTGTTTTTGTATAACAAATGAATATATAGATAGATTTACAGAAAAGTTAATTAAAGCATGAAATGATATGAATTTTCCTATAGTTACTATAGATTATACAACTTCCTATGGAGATATAATGAACGATATAATGTCTCTTATATTAGAAAAACAACGAGCTATAATTTTAGAAATGAAAATTGCTTCATTATTAACTAATAATTTATCCTCAAATGATATACGTTCTACTTTAAACTACATAAATTATTATTTTTTAAAGTTTACTACAGCAATATATTGTACAAGCAATAAACTTGATTATAACTTTGATAATAATTTAATAAATTTACTTTCTAAAAGTAAATTTACCTCATGTATTAATTTTAAAAATGGTTTACTTATTTTAATTACTTATAATGATATAAATAGGTCTAAAGTAAATAAAACAATAGAATTTTATATAGATTTACTTAAAGATAATGTACCTGACTATATAATAGGCGTAAGTGATAATTATATCCCTATGACATCTTGTAAAAATGCTATAAATCAAGCACTACTTTCTTGTAAATCCTATTCTTTAAATAATAATTCTATTATTCATTATAGTTCTTTAGGCATATATTCTTTAATGATAAATTTTAAAGATTTTGATGAATTTAGAGAACTTTATTCAAGTATAATCGATCCTATAAAAAAATATGATAGCGAAAACAATTCTGATTTACTTCAAACTTTAATAAGTTTTGTAAATAATGATGGAGACTTTAAAAAAGTATCAAAAGAATTGTTTCAACACGAAAATACAGTTAGATATAGAATACTAAAAATAAGATCTTTATTAAATTTAGAAAAATCTCATATTGAATTTTTCGAAAAAATTTCAATAGGAATCAAACTTCATAAAATTTATAACAATTAAAAAAAGAGTTATCTAAAAGATAACTCTTTTTATTAAACTAAAACCCTACCGGTATTCCAGCGGCCATCCATATTATAAATAATATAGTCCAAGCTATTAAAAATGTCATGGAATATGGTAACATAAGTGATATTACAGTTCCTATTCCAGTATCTTTCTTGTAAGCTTGCATAAATACTATTACCATTGCAAAGTAACTCATAAGCGGTGAAATTATATTTGTTGAACTATCAGCTATTCTATATGCTGCTTGAACAACATCTGAACCTATTCCTAATTTTAAAAACATCGGTATAAATACCGGTGCCATTATAGCCCATTTAGCCGATGCAGATCCCATAAATAAATTTATAAAGCCTGTTATAAGCACAAACCCTACTAATAATGGTATTGCACCTATATTTATTGATTGTAAAAATTCAGCTCCTCTTACAGCTATTATAGTTCCTAGGTTTGTATACTCAAAATACTTTATAAATTGAGCTGCAACAAATGCCAAACATAAATATCCACCCATAGAACTCATAGCCTTACTCATGTGAGCTGCTATTTCTTTTTCATTTTTTACAGTTTTAGCTATTTTTCCATAAACTACAGATGGCACAAAAAATAATATAGCTATTATTGGTATAAGTCCATTCATTAAAGTAGAGTGATCAACTATAGAATTTAAGAAGTTTGGCTTATCTAAATTTCTTAAAAATGAATTTGGCATAGCTACAAGTATTATTAATCCTACTACCATAAATAATAAAGTTAAGTTTGCAGCTTTCATAGCCTTAGCTTCTTCAGGCTTTATAGTTTGTAAATCACTAGCTCTTAATATTCCATCTGAAAATTTAGCATCTTTACTATTATATTTTCCAAGCTTAGGCTCTATAATTTTAGTAGTTATTAAAGTTCCTAATATAGTAATTAAAAATGTTGATGCAAACATAAAAAAATAATTTGCAGTAGCGCTTATATTTACTGTTGGATCTATTATATGAGCTGCCTCATTTGTTATTCCTGCAAGCATAGGATCCACAGTTCCTATAAGTAAGTTTGCACTAAAACCTCCAGAAACTCCCGCAAAAGCCGCAGCTATACCTGCTAAAGGATGTCTTCCATAAGCCATAAAAACTAAAGCCCCTAGCGGAATTAATATAACATACCCTGCATCAGATGCCACATTTGACATTATTCCAAGAAATACAACTGTTGGAACTATAAGCTTTGCTGGTGTTATACTTACAATTTTTTTAAGAAGTGTTCCTATGTACCCTGAGCTTTCTGCAATCCCAATCCCTAACATCCCTACTAACACTACGCCTAATGGAGCAAATGATGTAAAGTTAGTTACTGCATTTTCTAACATATATTTAAACCCAGTTCCATTTAACAAACTAACCGCTGTTATAGTTTGTTCCTCAAATTTCATAGTTTCTCTATTTATAAGTCCTGTCGTTACACTTAACCCCATCTTTTCTGCTATTGCAGATATAATTGCTATTGCCACACAAAGCATAGCAAACAAAGTAACTGGATGTGGCAACTTATTTCCTATATATTCTACTGAGTCTAGACATTTCATCAAAAGACTCCTTTTTTTAACTTCTGCTTTTCCCATAAAATATCCCCCTTTTTCTATTTGCTATAATGGTAGCACAACAATGCCATCAAACACAACAAATATTTTTAAAATTCAAATTTATGATATTTTAAATATTTAAATTTCATTTTCTTTATTTAACTATTATTATATAAAATAAAAAAGCTACCTTTAATTAAAGGTAACTTTTTTTATTTTATATAATTAAATTTATTTTATTTTTTCAACTATAGAATTTAAGACTTCATTTAACTCTGGGCTTATATTATCTACTCCATTATGAGTTATATTTACAATTTCTTTTGTCATAGGAAGTTCTCCTAATAAATTTAAATTCATATCTTTTAAGAATTTTTCTGTTTCTTCTCCATCAAATAATTTTATTTTTTTATTACAATCTGGACATTGTATATAACTCATATTCTCAACTACACCTAATACCTTTACATTAAGCATCTTGGCCATATTAACAGCTTTTGCAACTATCATAGAAATCATATCTTGTGGTACTGAAACCATTATCACTCCATTTAAAGGTATATTTTGCATTACTGTTAAAGGAACGTCCCCTGTTCCTGGAGGCATATCAATTAATAAGTAATCTAATTCTTCCCACATCACATCTTTATAAAATTGTTTTACAGTATTACTTATTATAGGCCCTTTCCATACTATAGCTTGATTTTCATCTCCAACCATAAAGTTAATAGACATTGTTTTTATATTATCACCAGTAACTATAGGGTATATATCTTTTCCATTTGGAGATACAGCTCTTTCATCTTGTACTCCCATAAGTCTTGGTATACTTGGTCCTGTTATATCCGCATCAAGTATACCTACTTTATATCCCATCTTATTTAATTGCTTAGCAATAAGAGCTGTTACTGTAGACTTTCCAACTCCACCTTTACCACTCATTATTCCTATCACATTTTTTATTTTATTGTTAGGATTATTTTCTATAGTGCATGTTTCTTGTTTATTACAACTGCCTTTTGAAGGGCATGAATTACAGTTTGACATATTCTTTACCTCTTTTCTTTTGACTTGCATCTTTAATTATTACTAAATATATATAAACTAATACATATTACTTAATTTTTTCATTTTATATATACCCATTTTTTTCAATTGAAAACATAATTTTTTATGTAATTATATTTTTTATAAAAAAATAAAAATCACTTACATATTTACACTTATCTATACTTTGCTTACTTATCCAATCATCATGCCTTATTGAGTTTTGATTTGCACTTCCTGGCTGAAAAACATTAGCTATACATCCTACTTTAACTTTATTCTCACTTGATATAGTCCAGTTATATTTATATTTCAAATCAATATTTTGAATGTATTCATTTACTCGATAAAACAAATCTGAATATATCTCTTTAGCTGACTCTAGTAATAAATCTTCTAAAGTACCTTTATCTTTATTATTTGGAAAAAAGTAATTATAAAGCTTTATTTTTTTATTTTTAATATTAAAATATCCTTTTTTAAAATCTCCTTTGGTTATAATCATATCTTTTTTTATATGCTTAAATTTATTTTCAAAAGCTTTTTCTGCCTCTGTTTGGTCTGCATCAAAAATAGCACATATACTTTCTATCTCTCTAAGTTCTCCTAAATTCATATTACTGATATATAAATCAATTTCTTTTAAAAGTCTTCCCTCTCCATTTGTACAAATTATAACAGATAAATATTTTTGGTTTGTAAAATAATTTGGAATAGGAATATATCTATCTAATTTGTCTTTTGTAAAAGGATAAACCCTAGGTATTTTACGCTTCCACATATTAGGTAAATTTTCTAAATTTTTTATTTCTTTAAAATTATTTACCTCTAATATTCTAGCCACACAGTTTGCATCGTGAACTCCTTCAACAAAAAATAATATATTTTTCATCATCTCACATCCTGACCTAAAATAGTTCTTATATCTTTTAACTTACTACCTGAAAATCTTGTAGCATTCATATCATTATCTATAGTCTCTATTCTAAAGCAAGCTAATTTTGAAATATTATTTTCCATTCCTTCCACTATTGAATCTATAACTTCTAGACTATGTGTCGTACAAATCAATTGAACATTATACTCCATACAAGATTTTACGAACCATTTGAAAACATCATTTATCATATCTTTATATATAGCCGTTTCAATTTCATCTATTAATAAAATACCATTTTTAGCATTTATAAGCCCCGATGCTAAAGTTAGTACCTTTTTCACTCCATCTCCAAAACTAGATAATGGCATTAAGTTATATATTTTATGGTTAATATATATAGAAGAACTATTTTGTTTTAAGTTAGGAAGTACTTCAAATCCAATTATATTTTCATCAAATAACTTTAATAGCTTTACTATCTTATCTTTATCTCCTTCTTTAATAACTTCAATTGTATTATTTAACATATTTTCAATGAAATGATCATAAGGAGTCATATATATAATCTTTATTAAATTTAAGTCTTCAGATGACCTCATTTGTTTATTTTCTTGAATATATATTTCTTTATTTAATATTTCTTCATTGTTTTTTTTTAAATTAACATACCCTTCAAAAACTTTGCTATCAAAATAGCTATTTCTACTATTAAAGTCAACCACTTCACTTATTTTTCCTTCTATTTTTAATTCATTTTTTATATTATTTATTATAGATTCTATTTGTATATCCCTGATGTTATTTTGATTTTTAGGAAACATTTCTAAAAAAAGTTCAAATTTTGAAATTTTATTACTATCTCTTCTTGAGGCATTTAAAAGCATGTTTTTTATACTGTCTGGTTTTTCTAAAAATGCTATTGACTCTAAAAGTGATGTTTTTCCACTATTGTTATCTCCAACAATTATATTAATATTTACTAAGTTTTCTATTTCTAAATTGCTTATTCCACGGAATTTCTTTATATTTAAATAACTTAAGTAACTCATATTACCACTCTTTCTTTTATATAATTTAATAAATTATATAAAAGAAGGAGTGGTAATATAACTTTATTAATTTTTAAAATAAAAAAAGTCTCAGATAATCAGTGTATCCAAGACTTTTTATTTAATTATTTATTTTCATTATTAGAGTTTTTATTGTATCCTTGGTTGTTGTTATTAGTAAAGTTCATAGGTTTTCCTGGTATTATAGTAGATACCGCATGTTTATATATAAGATTTTGTTGCTTATTTTCACCTTCTAATAAAACTATGTAGCTATCAAACCCCTTAACATATCCCTTAACTTGTACTCCATTCATTAAAAATATTGTTACAGGTATTCTTTCTTTTCTTGCATTATTTAAGAATAAGTCCTGTAAATTTAAAACTGTATTTTTCATTAGTTTAATACCCTCCAAAATGATTTATCATATTTATTTTTATTATATATATTATATTCTATATTACACAACATTTACCTTTTTTTCAATATAAGTAATTACATCATCTAAAAGTATTTGCCCATTGTTGTATTGATCTAAATCAAACCATTTAGCATTTTCATACCTTCTAAACCATGTTAATTGTCTTTTAGCATATCTTCTAGAGTCTCTTTTTATGATTTCAATAGCTTCCTCAAAAGTATACTCTTTATCTAAGTACTTAATAATTTCTTTATATCCTATACCTTGCATAGAGATTAAGTTTTTACTATATCCCATATTTAATAGTTTTTTTACTTCTTCTACTAAACCTTCCTTAATCATTATATCTACTCTTAAATTAATTCTTTCATATAAGTGTTTTCTATCTCTATCTAATACAATTATTATAGGCTCATATTTATCATTAAGTTTTAAATCATTACTAAAATCATTCATTTTTTTACCACTTAAACATACTTCTAGAGCTCTTATAACTCTTTTTGTATTGTTTTTATGAATTCTAGATGCAGCTTCTTCATCTAATTTCTTTAACTTATCATGCATATAATCTATACCTTTTTCTTCAAGTTCTATTCTCAAAGACTCTCTTAGTTCATTATCAGCATCAGATTTTGCAAAGTCCATATTATATATTAAAGAATTTAAGTATAGACCAGTTCCTCCGGTTACTAATGGTAATTTTCCTTGTTCTACAATTTCTTTTATATAATTATTTGCCCTTTGTTGAAACTCAGATACTGAAAAACTAAAATCAGGTTTAACTTCATCTATTAAATAGTGTTTGATCCCTTGCATTTCCTTATCAGTTACCTTTGCACTACCTATATCCATATACTTATATATTTGCATTGAGTCTGCTGAAATTATATCCATATTAAGTTTTTTTGCAAGTTGTATAGATAAATTAGTTTTTCCTACAGCAGTTGGTCCTGTTAGTATAACTAAAGGTATTTTTTTCATGCTATTCCCTTCTTTCTTACATAATTCTTTTAAACATTTTTTCTATTTCCGTCTTTGATATTTCTACAAATATCGGTCTGCCATGTGGTCATGTAAAAGGGTTTTTGCACATTTCAATTTGCTTTAATAAACTATTAATTTCCTCTTCATATATAGTATCATTAGCCTTTATAGCCGACTTACATGCCATAGATGCAAATTTTTCACCTTTTAATTCATAACTATTTTTTATTTCTTCTATATTATCGATTATATCTAGTACAAATTTTTCAGATTCAGGACTTCCAAATATAGTTGGTACACATCTAATCATGATATGATTATTACCAAAAACTTCTATTTCGAAACCAAATTTCATAAATAAATCTATATTTTCTTCAACCTGTAACATATCTGGATTAGATAGTTCTATAACTATAGGGTCTAGTAACATTTGCATATTTATATCCATTTTATAAAACTTGTCCATATATTTTTCATATAATACTCTTTCATGAGCTGCATGCTGATCTAGTAAATACATGTTATTACCTTTTTGAAGTACAATATAAGTTTTAAAAATGGTTCCAATAAGAATATATTCATTTAAATTAAAGGAATGTTTTTCTTCATTGTATATTTCAACTTGTTCTTCGATTATGTTAGAATTTTTAATTTCACTAAAATCTATTTCTTCTTTTTGTTTCTTTTCTTCTTCCTCAGACTCTACTTTACTTTCAAGATCTAGTAAATCATTAAAACTATATACCTTATTTAAATCTATAGTTTCATCTAAAATTACTATTTCTTTACTTTCTTTATTTTTAAAATCAGTATTTATATCATTTACCTCTTTTAACTCTTCAAATGTATAAGTCTGACTTTGGTATTCTTTTTCTAAATTATTTAATATACCTTGGTTTAAATTTTCTTTATTAACTGGTTCACTTTTATTGTTGATACAAAATTCTATATTTGGACTTTTATAAGTAACTTCTTTTTTGTCAAAAGATTCATACTTACCAATTAAATTTGATCTAATTAAAGTTTTTCTTATAAGTTCCTTAAGTTCTACATATATTTGTTGTTCATTTTCAAATTTCAGTTCAAGTTTAGTAGGATGTATATTTACATCTATCTTAGAAGGTTCTATTTCTATATTTAAGAAACAGACTGCATGTTTATTTATTGGTATAAGCGACTTATATCCTTCACTTATAGAATCTAGTATAACTTTACTTTTTACATATCTTTTATTTATATATATATGTTGTAAGTTTTTGTTAGCTCTATATACATTGTTATTGCCTATATATCCACTTATCTTAAAAAATTGGCCAGTATGATTTATTTCTACTAAATTTTCAGTTATATCTTTCCCATAAATACTTCTTATTGTATTTATAAGCTTTCCATCCCCAGGTGAGTTTAGCATAGTTTTTTTATTATTTATATATTTTATACTCACATGAGGATTTCCTATTGCTAACTTATTTATTAAATCACTTATATTTATGGTCTCTGCATGTGTTGATTTTAAAAACTTTTGTCTAACTGGAGTATTGAAAAACAAATCTCTAACAATTATTGTAGTTCCAGTATTAGTTCCCACAGGCTCCTTAGATTTTATATTCCCACCTTCAACTAGAATTTTCGTTCCAACAGCTTCATCTTTAGGTTTTGTAATCATTTCTATTTTAGATACAGATGCTATTGATGCCAATGCCTCTCCTCTAAATCCTAAGGAATATAAATCGTATAAATCATCTATCTTATTTATTTTACTAGTTGCATGCCTTAAAAAACTTTTTTCTACTTCACTTGATTCTATCCCATTTCCATTATCCGTTATCCTAATAAGTTTTTTTCCACCATCTTCTATTTCAACTATTATTTTTTTACTTTTCGCATCTACAGAGTTTTCTATAAGTTCTTTAACAACAGATGCTGGTCTTTCAACAACTTCTCCTGCTTGTAACTGATTTATTGTAGCTTCATCTAATATATTAATTCTAGACATAATCTCACCTCACTTTATATTTTAGTATAAAAAATTATATCTTTTTAATAATTATATTCTTGTACCTGTTAGAATAAGGATTATAGCTAGCTATAATCCTTATTAATTTTAATTTATTTTTTTACTTTGAGTTGTAATTTATATAAAGCGTTCATAGCATCTAACGGCGTCATATTTAAAATATCTAAATTTTTAATTTCCTTAGTTAACTCATCATCATGTATATTATCAAATGTAATTTGAGTTACAGCAACTTCATCTTCATTTTTATCTTTTTTAAGTTCTTTATTTTCTCTTTTTAATTTATTTATCTCACTCTTTAAACGTCCAATATTTAAATTATACTCATCATTTTTTCTTTCTAATTCTTCCGTTAATTTATCATAATCTAATTTTAATTTATCGTTTATAGAGTCATCACTATACTTAGCTTCTCTAGTATCTTCAACTGTTAAGATTTTATTACTACTTAGGTCTTGTTGTATATGATTTTTTTCTAAATCTTTTAAAATTTCCCTAGATCTGTATATAACTTTTTCAGGTAACTTTGCAAGTTCCGCAACATATATTCCGTAACTCTTATCAGCTCCACCTTCTATTATTTTTCTTAAAAATACAATTCCATCATTATTCTCTTTTACAGCAACCGAATAGTTTTTTACATCACTAAACTCATCTTCAAGTTCTACTAATTCATGATAATGCGTTGCAAATAAAGTTTTACATTTTATATTTGCTTGAATATATTCAACAATAGACCAAGCTAAGCTTATACCATCATAAGTACTAGTTCCTCTTCCGATTTCATCTAGTATTACTAAACTTTTATCTGTAGCATTTTTTAAAATTTGCGATACCTCAGTCATTTCTACCATAAATGTTGATTGTCCCTGTGCTAAATCATCACTAGCTCCAACCCTAGTAAAAATTCTATCTAATATAGGTATATTTGCATATTCTGCAGGAACAAAAGATCCTATATGTGCCATTAAAGCTATAACCGCAGTTTGTCTCATATAAGTAGATTTTCCTGCCATATTTGGCCCTGTAATTATATTTATAATATTTTCACCTTGATTTAAATAAGTATCATTAGGTACAAAATTTTCTTCTCCAACTATACTTTCCACAACTGGATGACGTCCATTTTTTATATCTAGTTTATTTTGTTCATTTATACGTGGTTTTACATAATTATTAATATACGCAACCGTAGCTAATGAAACAAAAACATCTACATTAGCTATAATCTTTGCAACTGACTGTATTCTATCTATATTATCATATATATTATTTCTTATTTCTACAAATATTTCATATTCTAAGCTTTTTATTTTATCTTCTGCATTTAATATCTTATATTCTATTTCCTTTAACTCTGAAGTTATATATCTTTCTGCATTACTTAAAGTTTGTTTTCTTACATAGCTATCATCTATTTTAGCATTTGCTAAATTTGCTTTTGTAATTTCTATATAATATCCAAAAACTTTATTAAATCCAATTTTTAAAGATTTAACTCCAGTTTTCTCTTTTTCTCTATTTTCTATTTCCTTTATCATGAAAGCCCCGTTTTTAGATATATCTCTTAAAGAGTTTAATTCATCGTTAAATTCTGACTTTATTATATTTCCATCTTTTATAGTTATAGATGGTTCTTCTAATATTGCACTATCAATTAAAGAGTATATATCGTTTAAGTCGTCCATATTGTTTATATAATTTTTAAGTATTTGTGCACTTGATAAATTTATAGTATCTTTAAGCTTTGGAAGTTTTTCTATTGAATTTTTTAAATGTATCATTTCTTTTGGTGTTACTTTTTCAAATGCAATCTTTCCACAAATTCTTTCTATATCATATACATTTTTTAATATATCAATTAGATCTTCTCTCAACATGAAATCTTCTTTTAATTCTTCTATTACATTTAATCTTTTTTCAATTCTATTTTTATTTACTAAGGGTTCTTCAACATATTTTCTAAGCATCCTTCCGCCCATAGCTGTTGATGTTTTATCTAAAACATGAAGTAAAGATCCCTTTTTAGAGTTGCCCCTTATTGTAGCTGTTAACTCTAAATTATTTCTTGTAAACATATCTAATACCATATACTCTTGCGAATTATATATATTTATACTATTTATATTTGATGTTACTTGCTTTTGAGTGTTATATATATAGTTTAAAATAATGCATAAACTTGAACTTATAAGTTCACTATCATCTAATTTTAAACTTGATAAATAATCTTTTTCAAAATATTCAGTTAAAATTTTTGAATCTAAATAACTCTCATCAAAGTTTTCATTTATATATATATTACTTAAGCTAGCTATAGTTCTTATTTTATCCAAAGTTTTTATGTCATTTGCAATTATTTCTGTTGGATGAATTTTAGCAATTTCTTCTACTAATTTATCTTCGTTTAAATGTGTAGAATTTACTTCTCCCGTACTTATGTCCGTGTAAGAAATTCCTATTTTATTATCTTTTGTATATACAGCTAATAAGTAATTATTTTTTTTATTTTCTAATAAACTTCCTTCAAGTACAGTTCCTGGAGTTATTACTCTTACTACATCTCTTTTAACTATACCTTTTGATGCATTGACATCTTCAACTTGTTCACATATAGCAACTTTATACCCGTTTTCAACTAACTTTGATATATAATTTTGTGATGAATGAAATGGAATCCCACACATAGGTGCCCTTTCTTCCATACCACATTCTCTTCCTGTTAAAGCAATTTCTAAAGTTTTTGAAGCAACTATAGCATCTTCAAAGAACATTTCATAAAAATCACCTAATCTAAAAAACATTATACAGTCTCTATATCTATCTTTAACTTCAAAATATTGCCTCATCATAGGAGTTAATTTGTTTTTATCTATACTCATACTCTAATCCTCCTCTACATTTTACATATTATATCATATTTAAGCATTTGTATTTAAAAATTTTAAATTCTAAATTAATAAACAATCACATTTTTCTGTCTTTTTACATATATATTAGTATAGTAAAATTAAGTTTTAATTAAAACTTTACTTTACTATATCACTATATAAATAATCAAATAAGAGAGGTTGTTATTCAATGGGATATTATAATGGGTCATGTAACAAATATAATCACAAAAAATATGATAAGTGTGATAAATGGGATAAATGTTGTTGTGAATGCAACAAACATCATCATCATGATGACTGCTGCAAAAAAATAAAAGGTGACGTTAATCACTATGAAAACTATAAATGTATAGATGGCGAAGATTACTGTATAGAAAACAAAAACTACTATGATAATTATTATAAAAAATGTAATCACTATTATATAACTGATTATGATTATATTACAGATCATTATTATGAGTATGATGTATATCACTATGATACAAAAACTATACATGATGCTAAATATTATGAAGATAGTTGCTATGAAAATAATTACAACAATTATGGAGAAAATAATTATAATAAAAATGACTATTATTATAATGATAAAAATAATCATAAAAAAGATGACGATTATGGAAAATGCAACTGTGAATATTGTAAAAAGCATAAAAAAAGCTGTAACTACTAATAATTACAGATTAATATAAATTAAACTCCTGTATAAATATATCAATAAACTAAACCATACTCCTTATGTTAAACATAACAAGTATTTTGCTTGCTATTTGTTAACATAAGGAGCTTATTTTTATTTATTATTTCCATTTATCAACATAAAAAATGTTGTTGCATTTTTACTTGTGCTAAATTCTATACTATCTTTATATTTATCTATAAACTCGTTTGAAATTCCAATAAAATCTACATCTCCATTTTCATATAAATTAACATCTGCTGTACCTTCTTTTACTATCTTAGTATTTACAGATTCTAATCTTATAGTATTTTTATCCCAATACCCTTGATTTTTTGTCATTATATATACATCATCTAATTTCCATTTAGTTAATGTAAATGGTCCATTATATAAAGTTGTTTTTTCAGTTGTTCCAAATTTATCTCCTTGTTCCTTTACAAACTTTTCATTTTGAGGGAAAAATACTGGAAATGACATTAATCTATCAAAATAATTTACAGGTCTATTTAGTTTAACTTCCAATGTATAATTATCTATAGCCTTAATGCCAATACTATTTGAGTCTGTTGTTTTTCCTATATTATAATTTTCTGCTCCAACTATATCATACATTATAAATCCATATTGAGATGCAGTTTTTGGATTTAAAGTTCTTTTAAATCCAAACTCAAAATCTTTTGCTGTTACAGGATCTCCATTACTCCAAACAGCATCTTTTCTTAAATAGAAAGTCCATGTTTTTTTATCCTCTGATGATTTCCATTCTTTTGCTATTCCTTCAACTACTTCACCGTCATTATTAACTCTTACTAGTCCTTCCATTACATTATTTGCTACACTAAAAGATAAAGAATCTGTAGCTTTGCTCATATCAAGTGATGGAATATCAGAGTTACTAGTTAAATTCAACTCATTTTTATCTTCTGCATTTGCCCACTTGTATGCATATTTAGCTCCATAAGGTATTATTGTTATTCCATCTACATATGGTTTTTGTATATAAGCACTACTACTTTGAAACAATGGCATTAAAAAAGCATCACTTAAAAGTATTTCTTCTGCTTTTGCATACTTATTCCAACTTTCTGAAATAGACGTTGCATTTTTTCCTTCTTCAATTAAGGCATTATATTCCTTACTATCATAACCACTATTTTTACCAAACTTACCATTAGTTGTAAAAGTCTCTAGGAAAGTTAGTGGATCTGGATAATCAGCTACCCAAGAACTATATACTAAATCATAATCTCCTTCCGATTCTAATTGTTGCTTTTGTTTAAAAGGTACTTGTTTTAATTCTACTTTTAATCCATCTAAATTAGTTTGCAATTGATTTTGGAAAAACTCGCCAACTCTTTTACTACTTTCTGCATCCGATGTTAAAACTTCTATTGTAACATTCTTAAAATTTAAATCTTCTTTAACTTTTTCCCAATGTTCTTTAGCCTCTTTTAAATCATAGTCATTCCCCATATTTCCTGCAATATCTCGATAATCTTTACCATGATTATCAATTGCTAATCCTTCAGGGGTATAATAGTTAATAGGACTTGAACCATTATTTAATATTACATTAGTTATTTTTTCTTTATCTATTGCCATAGTTATCGCAAGTCTTGCATCTTTATTTTTTAATAACTCTTTAGATTCTATATCCTGTTTTCCTAAGTCTTTACCTTCACATCCATATAAACCAATAGTACTCATAAGTATTACTAGTAAACTACACGATATCTTTTTTTTAAATAGCATATATCCTATCCCCCTTACAATTTATTATATTTTATTAAAAAACAGGTTATTAGGTACATAGTTTCATTCGCCATTTTCTATTATGTTAATTTATTTTAATTTTTGTATAAAAAAAGAAAGTATAAAAAATGAAAAAATCATCTTTAAAATACTTTCCTTTATTTTTAATTATTCTTTCGAGTATACAATATTTCCATCTATTATTGTATATAAAGTTTCAGAAAAAACTTCCATAGGGTTACCTGTAAATATAGCTATATCTGCATCTTTTCCAACTTCAATACTTCCAACCATATCTTCAACCCCACATATTTTTGCAGGATTTATAGTTATAGCTTTTAATGCTTCTTCTATCCCTAATCCTTCTTTAGCTGCAAATCCTGCACATATAGGTAAATATTGAATTGGAACAACAGGATGGTCTGTAGTTATAGCTACATCTACTCCATATTTATTTAAAACTCCTGCAGTTTTAAATGTCCTATTTTTAAGTTCAACCTTACTCCTATTTGTTAGGCTTGGTCCAACTATTGCGCTAAATCCTGATTTTTTTATATATTCAGGTATTAAATGTCCTTCTGTACAATGATCTAGAGTCATGTCTAAGTTGAATTCTTTTGCTAATCTTATAGCCGTTAAAATATCATCAGCTCTATGTGCATGAGCTTTTAAAGGAATTTTTTTATCTAAAACATCCATAAAACATTCCTGTTTTAAATCCACCTCAAAGTAATCTCCTTTTTGTAGCGCTTCTTCTTTTTTATTTTTATAATTTATAGCTTTATATAAAGCTTCTCTTAATATAGCTGCTGTTGCCATTCTAGTAGATGGAGTTGTTTGTTTTGATGAGTATACTCTCTTTGGATTTTCTCCAAATGCAACTTTCATAGCAGCCTCATCCTTTACTATCATATCATCAATACATTTACCACTTGTTTTCATAAATAAAAACTTTCCACCACATACATTAGCACTTCCCTGTCCCGTCATTACAGATGTTATCCCTCCGGCAATTGCATCTTTAAATGCTTGGTCTAGGGGATTTATAGCGTCAATAGCTCTTAGATGCCCTGTTATAGGCCTAGTCGATTCATTTATATCATCACCTTCAAATCTTATTCCTTCTTCACTTAATCCTATATGACAATGAGCTTCTATTATACCTGGCATTATCCATGCTCCTTTTGCATCTATTACTGTCATTAATTTTGTTTCTTCTATTGTTTCATTTATTTCAATTATTTTTTTATCCTTTATTAACACACAACCATTATGTAGATTTTTACCTGTCATTGTTAAAATTTTACCATTTTTTATAAGCAGCATAAATTCCTCCTACTAAATTTAACTTTCTACATACAATCACAACTAACTTCAAAAAAAGCTTTTGGATGAGAGCATACCGGACATATTGCTAATGCCTTTTTACCTTGATGAATATGTCCACAGTTCATACATCTCCATTTTATATCCTCATCTTTTTTAAATACTGTGTTCTCTTCTATATGACTAATTAACTCTAAGTATCTTTCTTCATGTTGCTTCTCAATTTTACCTATAGACTTAAATAAATATGCTATATCATCAAATCCTTCCTCTTGTGCTTCTTTTGCAAATCTATAATACATATCAGTCCATTCAAAATTTTCACCTTCTGAAGCTTCATTTAAATTATTTAAAGTTGATTGAATTCCATTGTTTAATAACTTAAACCATATTTTAGCATGAGCTTTTTCATTATTTGCAGTTTCTTCAAAGAATTTTGCTATTTTATTGTATCCTTCTTTCTTCGCTTGTTCAGCGTAAAAATTATATTTTGTCATTGCTTTTGATTCTCCTTCAAAAGCTTCCATTAAATTTTTCGCAGTTTTACTATTCTTTAGATCCATATAAATCCTCCTTAGGGTTAAATATTACTTATTATCTTTAATATTAAACTTTATCTAAATTTATTACTAAAAGAAATCTTTTTCCTATATATGTTATAATTTATTTAAATTTACTTTTGTGAGGAATATATAATCCAATAGTTACTATGAAAATAAAAAATGATAAAAATATTAAATTTGAGTTCTTTTCAGATAAAGTGCCTAAGTCTGTAAATAATTTAATAAATCTTATCAAAATAATTATGTATTAATTTTTTCAGTATTTTTATAGTTATATATATGTATTATCCATTATATATTTGTATAATACTATTATAGTTAAACATTAGAATTGAGGTATTTAAAATGGAAAATAACTTAAAAGAAAAATTCAGGGAATTTAAACCTTACATAAATGGTCATGAAAATATGAAAAAAGCTTCGGTATTAATTCCTATAATAAATATCGATGGCTCTCATTTCATATTATTTGAAGTTAGGTCTAAAAGTTTAAGATCTCAACCTAGTGAAATTTCTTTTCCTGGTGGAATGATTGAAAAAGGAGAATCCCCTATAGAGGCTTGTATACGAGAAACTTGCGAAGAACTTGGAACAACAAAAGATAATATAGAAATTTTATCTGAACTGGATTTATTTGTAAACCCATCTAACATGATAATACACCCATTTGTTGGATTTTTAAAAAATCACAATGAACTTAATCCTAATCCAGATGAAGTTGATCATACGTTTTTGGTTCCTATATCTTATTTACTAGAAAATAAGCCAATGTCTTTTAGAAATCAAGTTACAGTAATTCCTAACGATGAATTTCCCTATGAGTTAATTCCCCATAAAGAAAATTATAAATTTCAACCTGGATTTTATGACTCTTTATTTTATAAGTACAAAAACTATGTTATTTGGGGCATAACAGGCAAAATTCTTGAAAATTTTCTAGATATAATATCATAAAAAAAGAACTCCCTAAGGAGCTCTTTTTTTATCTATGCATTAGTCATTTCTGTTTCTTTATTTTTAAGATATTCATCTATAGCCTTAGCAGCTTTTCTTCCTGCACCCATTGCAGATATAACTGTAGCTGCTCCTGTAACTGCATCTCCTCCAGCAAAAACACCATCTTTTGAAGTTACTCCATTATCATCAGCAACTATACATTCCCATTTATTAGTATCTAGTCCCTCTGTAGTAGATGTTATAAGTGGGTTTGGAGATGTTCCAAGTGCCATAATAACTGTATCTACAGTCATTATAAACTCAGAGTTTTCTATAACTTGTGGTCTTCTTCTTCCTGAATCATCAGGTTCTCCTAATTCCATTTTAACACATACCATTCCTTTTACTTCTCCACTTTCATCTGTTAAAATTTCTACTGGATTAGTTAATGTATCAAATATTATTCCTTCTTCTTTAGCATGGTGTACTTCTTCTAGTCTAGCTGGAAGTTCAGCTTCACTTCTTCTGTATACTATATGAGTTTCTGCTCCTAATCTAGCTGCTGTTCTTGCAGCATCCATAGCAACATTTCCCCCACCAATTACTGCAACACTTTTTCCTGTTCTTACAGGAGTCATATAATCTTCTTTATATGCTTTCATTAAGTTTACTCTTGTTAAAAACTCATTTGCAGAACATACTCCATTAGCATTTTCCCCTGAAATTCCCATAAATTTAGGAAGTCCTGCTCCTGATCCTATAAATACAGCTTCAAATCCTTCTTCATTTAATAATTCATCTATAGTTATAGTTCTACCTATTATTGTATTAGTTTCTATTTTTACACCTAAACTTTTAATATTTTCAATTTCCGGCTTAACAACTCCATCTTTAGGTAATCTAAATTCAGGTATTCCGTAAGTTAAAACTCCACCTGCTTCATGCATAGCTTCAAATATAGTAACATCATATCCTAATTTTGCTAAGTCCCCAGCACAAGCAAGTCCAGCTGGTCCACTTCCTATAACAGCAACTTTTTTATTATTTGGTTCTTCTGTTTGTGCTAAATCAAAATTATGCTCTCTAGAATAATCAGCAACAAATTTTTCTAATTTTCCTATTGATACCGCATCTGATTTTATACCTAAAACGCAAAGACCCTCACATTGATTTTCTTGTGGACAAACCCTTCCACAAACAGCAGGAAGTGAACTATCTTTTGCTATTACTTTAGCTGCTCCTTCAATGTCTCCTTCTTTTAATTTTCCAATAAATCCAGGAATATTTATTTCAACAGGACATCCAGATACACATCTTGGTTTTTTACATTCTAGGCATCTGCTTGCTTCTTTCATCGCTTCTTCTTTGTTATATCCTAGACAAACTTCATCGAAATTTTTAACTCTAACTTCAGCTTCTTGGTGTCTAACTGGTACTTTAACTTTGCTCATGATTAATTACCTCCACATCCGCATCCGCCATGTTGATGCGTATCCCCTTCTTCTTGTTTTAGTATGGCTCTTCCTTCTTCTGTTTTGTACATAGTCTGTCTTCTCATAGACTCGTCAAAATTAACTAGGTGACCATCAAATTCAGGACCATCTACGCATGCAAATTTTATTTTACCACCAACATTAACTCTACATGCTCCACACATTCCTGTTCCATCAACCATTATAGGGTTTAAACTTACTGTAGTAGGTATACCTAAATCTTTAGTTAGCATACACATAAATTTCATCATTATCATAGGTCCTATAACCACTGCATGATCATATTTTTTACCTTGATTTTCAACTAAATCTTTTAAGCAATCTGTAACTCTTCCATTAAATCCATATGTACCGTCATCTGTGCAAATATAAAGATTTCCAGCGACTTCTCTCATTTCATCTTCTAAAATTAGTAAATCTTTTGTTCTAGATCCAATTATAACATCAACATCAATTCCATGTTCTTTAAACCACTTAACTTGTGGATATACTGGTGCAGCTCCAACTCCTCCAGCTACAAATATCATTTTTTTATTTTTTAATTCATTTATGTCTTCTTCAACAAACTCACTAGGCATGCCTAATGGTCCGACAAAATCAGCTACATAATCCCCTTCTTCAAATGTTTCAAGTTGTTTAGTACTAGCTCCAACAGTTTGGAATACTATACTAACAGTTCCCTTATTAGTGTCATAGTCAGCTATTGTAAGAGGTATCCTCTCACCTTTTTCATCATTTTTTACAATAATAAATTGTCCTGGCTTAGAAGCTTTTGCAACTCTTGGAGCTTCTATGTCCATTAAATAAATGCTATCTGTCAGTTTCTTCTTTTTTACAATTTTACTTCCCATAACTCTATCTCCATTCTGCCAAATAATTTATATTTTAATTTTATATATATATCGTATATATCAATTCCCCAATTGATAATGTTTTCCAAAGTTTCTGAATACGATTTCATATATATAAAATTAATTAGCTTTTATAACATTTACATCTATATTATACATAAAAAAACAGCCTTTGTGGCTGTTTTTTAAAAATAATTTTCTATTTTTCTATTACTCCATTTAAAGAGAATGTTTTTGACTCTGTAATTTTAACATTTACAAGAGTTCCTATTATATCTTCTCTATCTGATTTGAAATTAACTAACTTATTTTGTCTAGTTCTACCAGTAAATTTAGTTTCATCATTTTTACTTCTTCCTTCAACTAAAACTTCAACAACTTTTCCTTCATATGATTTGCTTATTTCTTCACATATCTTATTTACTTCTTCTAATACCTTATTGAATCTTTCATGTTTTACATTTTCTGGTATTTGATTTTCCATTCTAGCTGCAGGTGTTCCTTGTCTCTTTGAATATATAAATGTAAATGCAGAATCATATCTAACTTTTTTAACAACATCTATAGTATCAAGTAAATCTTCTTCTGTTTCTCCTGGGAATCCTATCATTAAGTCTGTAGAGAAAGCAATATCTGGAACTTCCTTTTTAGCTTTTTCAATTATTTCTAGATAGTATTCTTTAGTATAATGTCTATTCATTTCTTTAAGTAATCTAGTACTTCCACATTGAACTGGTAAATGTAAGTATTCACAAACTTTATCACAGTCTCTTATTGCATATATAACCTCATCAGATATATCTTTTGGATGAGATGTCATAAATCTTAACCTTTCTAATCCTTCTATATCATTTACCATTCTTAATAATTGATCAAATCTTATTGGATTTTCTAATGTTTTACCATATGAATCAACATTTTGTCCAAGTAATGTTATCTCTTTTGTCCCATTTGCAACTAATTCTTTTATTTCGTTAATTATATCCTCTGGCGTTCTACTTCTTTCTCTACCTCTAGTGTATGGTACTATACAATAAGTACAGAAATTATTACATCCATACATTATGTTTACAAATGCCTTTAATTCAAATTTTCTATTACTTCTAAGTCCTTCTACAACTTCTCCATCTACATCCCATACATCTATTAGTGTTTTTTCTGAATCCATAGAATTAGCTAATAGCTCTGGGAATTTATATAAATTATGAGTTCCAAAAACTAAATCTACATGTCTATATTTAGTTTTAATTTCTTCTACAACATGGCTTTGTTGCATCATACACCCACATACAGCTATTTTTAAATCTGGATTTTGTTTTTTTAGAGATTTTAATTGCCCTAAATTTCCATATACCTTAAGTTCTGCATTCTCTCTTACTGCACAAGTATTGTATATAACTAAATCACATTCAGCTGCAGTTAATCCTTGAGTATATCCCATGCCATCTAACATTGCACATAACTTTTCAGAATCATGTTCATTCATTTGACATCCAAAAGTTTGTATCATATATCTCGGCTTTCTTCCATGTATAGCATAGTATCTATTTGTAGTTTCTGCTATAGCCTCTATAAATCTATCTTGTTCTTGTATCTTCTCTATAGGAACGTGTACTTGTTTTCTTTTAGCCACAACTAGCCCTCCTTAAATTACTTCACTAATTTTAAATTGTCGATTTTTTGAATTTAAAATTAATTATATCAAATTTAAGCTTTATTTTAAAGATATCATTCAACATTTGTTGGTATATATTTTTAATAACGTCAAATACTAGTATATATACTTTAAGCGATAATAAATAATAAAGGGTGGAAAATATGATTGTAGTTTTAATAAGAAGTATACTTTTATATATAGCAGTTTTAATAGCTCTTAGAGTTATGGGTAAGGGTGAAATTGCAGAAATGAATTCCTTTGATTTAGTAATAACACTATTAATTGCAGAAGTTGCTGCTATCCCTATGCAAAACAATGAAATACCTATAGTTTATGGAATAGCTTCTATTACAGGGTTAGTATTTATGCAAATAATAATCTCCTACCTTACACTAAAATTCAGAAGTGTAAGGCTTATTTTTAATGGAAAGCCTGCCATACTAATAGATAAGGGGAAAATTAATTATAGTGAGCTTAAAGCTGAGCGAGTGACTATGGATGAACTATTAGAACAACTTCGTATTCAAGGTTATTTTAATTTAAAAGATGTTTATTATGCAATCCTTGAAACAGATGGTAATCTTAGTATTGTTCCCACTCCTAGCTATGAAAAAGTACCTACAAAAAACTTTAAACGAATACCTCTTCCTTTGATTTTAGATGGAGAATTATTAAAAACTAATTTAGATCTAATTAATAAAGATAAAAATTGGATTTTATCAATATTGAAAAAAAATAATATAAATTCAATTAATGAAACATTAATTTGTATACTTGATGAACAAGACAACTTCTTCATACAGAAAAAATAATCATCTAAGGAGTGATACTTTGAAATCAATAGTATTTACAATAATATGGACTATACTTCTTGTGGTATTTGGAGTTTTCATATCTTTTAAAGCCGAAGACTTTGCTTCAAGATATAATGAGTCATTAAATACTTTAGAAATGTATGTAAAAGAAGAAGATTGGAAGACTTCTTATGAATACACTAACGAATTAAAAAATAACTTTAATGAAGACTCTAAATTTTGGTTTAAGTTATTAAATCATTGTCATTTAGGTGATATCGAGCTTTCATTTAATATATTATCTAATGGAATTTACTTACAAGATATAGGAACATGTTTAGATGAAATAGAATCAATTAAAATATATCTTCATCGAATGATAGAGTCAGAAAAACATAATCTTGACCATATATTATAAAAAGGATTTAGACATATGTCTAAATCCTTTTTGTATTATTTACTCATTTCTTTAGATTTTTCTATACAATCTCCAATAGCTTTTATAACAGCACTTCTAAATCCTTCTTCTTCTAATGTTTTTACAGCTTCTATTGTAGTTCCTCCAGGAGAACAAACCATATCTTTTAACTCACCTGGGTGTTTTCCTGTTTCAAGAACCATTTTTGCAGAACCCATTACAGCTTGTGCTGCAAAAGTATAAGCTTGATTTCTAGGCATTCCTGCTAAAACTGCTGCATCAGCCATAGCTTCTATAAACATAAATACATATGCTGGTGCAGATCCACTTGCACCTATTACTGCATCAATTAAATACTCATTTACAACTTCAGCTTTTCCAAATGAATTAAATATATTCTTAACTATATTTAATTCTTCATCAGTTATATTTTTATTTTTACAAATAGCACTCATTCCCTCATTTACAAGAGCTGGAGTATTTGGCATAGTTCTTATAACTTTCTTATCTTTGCCTATAACATTTTCTATTGATTCTATAGTTTTTCCTGCTGCTATAGTAACAATTATCTTTTCATCACTTATTAAGTCCTTCACACCTTCTAAAACTATATCATAAACATTTGGTTTAACTGCAACTACTACTATATCACTATTTTTTACTACCTCTTTAGAGTCAGTAGTTACATTTATCCCATATTCTTTCTTTGCATTTTCAAGAGCATTCTCATTTAAGTCAGATGCTGTTACTTTATTTGCATCCACTAAACTTGATTTAACTATTCCCCCTATCATAGCCTTAGCCATGTTTCCTGCACCTATAAATCCTATTTTTTTATTCATTTTTTCAATCTCCTTATGTGTTATAATTTTATCATTTACTTTAAATAAATATAGGGTATGTCCTAGGAGTTAAAACTCCTAAAACATCCCCCTTTATTAGCTATTTAAAAAGTTTGCTCTGTTCTTCCTATTATTTCATCTTGAAGAGCTCTACTTAAATTATTAAAATGATCACTATATCCTGCAACTCTAACTATTAAATCTTTATATTCTTCTGGATTTTTTTGAGCTGCTAGTAATACATTTTTATCAAATACATTAAATTGTATATGATGTCCATCCATATTAAAATACGCTCTAACTAAATTCGCCATATTATCAAGACCGTCTTCTCCTTGAACTACAGCTGGAGCAAATCTTTGGTTAAGCAATGTCCCTCCTGTTTTTAAATGATCCATTTTAGAGCAAGATTTTATAACAGCAGTAGGCCCATTTGTATCGCCACCTTTTTCAGGTGAAATTCCTTCTGATAAAGGTTTTTGACTAAGTCTTCCATTTGCACTAGCTCCCATTACTTCTCCAAAGTACACATGACAAGTTGTAGGTAACATATTTATTCTATATTGAGCACCCATTGGAGATATTCTTCCTGTAACTTCATTATAGAAAGAATTAAATACATCTTGCATTAATTCATCTGCATAATCATCGTCATTTCCATATTTAGGAGTTTTATTTACTACCATGTTATATATAGCTTCATGGCCTTCAAAGTTGTCACTTAATGCATTTAATAACTCTTCCATATTAAATTTCTTTTTATCAAATATATTATACTTTATTGAAGTTAAACTATCTGTTATTGTTCCTATACCAACACCTTGTATATATTTAGTGTTATATCTTGCTCCACCTGCATTGTAATCTTTAGCATTTTTTATACAATCATCAACTATTACACTCATTAGTGGCGCTGGCATATGCTTTGAGTATATTCTTTCTATTACATTGTTACCTTTTACTTTTATATCAACAAAATGATTTAATTGTGATTTAAATGCATTAAATAATTCATCATAAGACTTAAATTCTCTAGCATCTCCAGTTTTTATTCCTAATTGTTTTTTAGAGACTGGATCTAATCCATTATTTAATGTTATCTCTAATATTTTAGGTAAGTTTAAGTATCCTGTAAGTATATAAGCTTCTTTTCCATAGCATCCAGTTTCTACACAACCACTAGTTCCCCCACATCTAGCATCTTCTATAGTTTTTCCTGCTTCTAAAAGTTCTTGAATAATTGCTTCTGTGTTATAAAATGCTGGTTGCCCCCAACCTTTTCTTGATATTTCACAAGCCCTTTTTAAGAATTTACTAGGTGTTTTTTTACTTATTTGAACATTTGAACTCGGCTGTAATAATTTCATTTCATCCATTACATCTAATATTATATAGCTTACATCATTTACCCCATCTTTACCATCTTCTGTTATACCACCAGTATTTATATTAGCAAAATCTGTATAGGTTCCACTTTCTTTTAAAGTAACTCCTACCTTTGGAGGTGCGGGTTGGTTATTAAATTTAACCCATAAACATTCTAGTATTTCTTTTGCATTATCTCTATCTATTCTATTTTCATTTATATCATTTTCATAAAATGGATTTAAATGTTGATCAAATCTACCAGGGCTAAATGCATCCCATATATTAAGTTCTGTAGTTACACCTACATGAACAAACCAATACATTTGTACAGCTTGATGAAATGTTTGTGGCTTATTAGCAGGTACTACATCACAGTTACTTGCTATTAAAAGTAAATCTTTTTTCTTATTTTCATCCGTTTCTTTTTGAGCTAATTCTCTTGCATATTTAGCATATCTTTTTCCATAAATCATAATAGCATCACATGCAATTGACATAGCTTCTAATTGAGCTTTTTTATCATATGCATCTTTGTCATTTACAAAATCAAGTTTTTCTATTTCATCTATTATTTCTTGTTTGAAATCTTTAAATCCTTTTTTGTATATTTCCCCACCACAAACTGTATGTCCTGGTGCCCTCTGTTCCATAAATTCAGTAAATACTCCATTTTCGTAACAATCTAGCCATTCTTTTTCCATAGAGTTAACTATTTTAGCTCTTATTTGTCTATTTTTCCAAAAAGGTATTATCTCTTCTTCATGTATTTTTTTTACATCATCGCTAACTTTAAATGATATTATATCTCTCCTATCCATTATGTCTAAATCTTCCATAGTATGGCAACATAATTCTGGATAAGTAGGTGTACTTTGAGGAGAGTCTCCTTTTTCACCAACAATCAGTTCCCCTTCATTTATACAAAGTGTTCTGTTTTCCATATAGTGCTTAAACGCTAAAGCTCTAAGCACAGGTATTTCTACACTTCCTTCATATTTTTTATAACCTTCTGTCATTAACCTAGCTCTTTCAATTGTTATAAATGGTTGTGTATCTAAACTTTGTTTTCTTAACTTTTTAGTTCTTTCAAAACTACCTCTTTGCATATAATTATCCCCCAATCTTTACATCAAAGTTATTTTGTTTGAATAATTCTTTTATTTCTTCTAGCTTTTCATCTGAAGGTCTTTTTAAATCGTCTCCTTCATAATTCATATAAAGCTTTTTATACTTATGCATACCAATATTATGATATGGCAATAGATTGACTTTAGAAATATTTAACGGTTTTATAAAGTCTATCATTTTCTTAATTTCTTCATTATTTTCGTCTATATTAACTCCTTCTATTAAAGGTATTCTTATATTTATATTAGCCCCTTTTTCACTTAACTTAACTAAATTACTTAAAATTAAATCATTTGACTTATTTGTAAATAGTTTATGTTTATCTTCGTCTATTAACTTTATATCGTATAAAAATATATCAGTAAAAGGTAGTATAGCTTCATAGTTTTCAAATTTTGAATATCCACATGTATCAATGGCTACATTGATTCCTTTTTCCTTACAACTTCTAGCCAGATTTTTTATATAATCAATATCTTGAGTCATTACTTCTCCTCCAGATAAAGTAACTCCTCCTCCTGACTGCTCATAAAACACCATATCTTTACATATTTCTTTAATTAAATCTTTTATATCATAAGTTTTCCCTACTATTTCTCTAGCATTATTTAAGCAGTAATCTAAACATGTTTCACAAAACTCACAATTTTTTTTATTAAGACAAATATTATCAGCTTCTATATATATAGCATCATGAGGACATTTTTTTATACAAGCCTGACATTTAGTACACTTTTCCTCATTATATAAAACTTCTTTATTGTAAGCTTGACTCTCTGGATTATGACACCATATACATTCCAGTGGACATCCTTTAAAAAATATAGTAGTTCTTATTCCATCCCCATCATGTAAACTATATTTTTGTATATTTAATATTAGTGGATTTTTCATTTAATCACCTGCAAAATTTTGGTTATCGTTAAAAGGATTTGGTGTTGCAACAACTAATATTCTCACCATTTTATTTGTGTAATTTGCCCAGTTGTGATTATGTGAAGAATTGTAGTGTATGCTATCTCCAGGGTATAGTTCATGTTCTTCTCCATCTAAAAATAATGTTAAAGTTCCTTCTAATACATATAAAAACTCTTCACCATCATGCATATATGGTTGAATATCTTCTTCTGTATTATTAGGAAGTATATCTACAAGTCTAGGTAACATTATTTTCTCTTTTAAATTATTTGATAAATTATATTGAATACACCCTGATGTACATATATTAAATACTTCTTTTTCATAACTTCTTATTATAGGTTTTTTCTTTGTTCTTGGTTTTAGGAAAAAATAAGATAATTCAACTTCAAATACATCAGCTATAGTTCCTAGTGTATCTGTAGCTATACTTGTTAATCCCCTTTCTAATTGAGATAAAAAACCAATAGATAAATTAGTTTTTTCACTTAAATCTTTTAACGTCATTTTTCTTTGAGTTCTTAGATGTTTTATCTTTGCTCCTATATGCTCGTTCATATTTAACCCCTCTCTAGCAAACCATTTCCTTAATTTAAATATACTACATTGTTATAATTTTGTCTATCTTATTTTTGTGTTTTTATGAAATTATTTTAGTATTATTTAATTTATTTGTTTTTGTTTTTTTTATCATAAATAAAAACGTTTTTATGTATAAAATTTTATTTATAGTTAAAATGTAATAATTAAATTTCAATAATAAAAGACTATAGGCTTTAACCTATAGTCTTCGTTTTTTTAGCCTTTTCTCTTTTTATAGTACATACTATAAATCCAATAAATGTAACTACTATTGATAATATATACAATACTTTTAACCCAAATACATCTATCCCTAACCCTACTGGCAATTTTATAAGTGCTGATGATACACCTATAGCCATAGATGTTAATGTTAATGCAGTTGCTTGTATTTCACTCGAGAACTTTTCTTTTATATATCCTATATAAGATACTAGCATGATAGAAAATGCAAGTGCTGTTAATGGTGCTGTTAATATAAACATAGTTGGCGAAGTTGCAAACAAACAAGTTAACCATCTTATTAAAAATGTTATTGCACCAATTTGAAATACTTTTTTATATCCAAACTTTTCAACAAGTTTATTTATCTTAGCCATAAACAATATTTCTGGTAAAGCAGTAAAAATTACTAATGTTCCGATATCTCCTTGGCTAGCTCCTAAATCAATTAGATACAGACCTTGATATGCATTTGTAACTTCACTAATACTTATAGTACATATAACTATGACTAATAACCATAAATATGATTTATCTTTTATAAGCTCTTTTAAATCTTTTTTTAGTGTAGATCCTTTCATAGTTTCTTCTTCATCATATTTTTTAGAATTTAAAAATGGTAATACAAATAAAGATATAACAAATAAAACTATATATACTAAAAATATTATTCTAGAATTTGCAGTAACTTTTATAAGCTGTCCTGTTAAAAAACTTACTAATGCAAATCCCACCGATCCACCACTTCTTATAAATCCATAATTAACATCATTGTGTTTACAATAATCAGTTGTTATATTATCTGCTAATGGAGATATAGCATATCTAAAAGCTTCAGCTAGTGTAGCTACTAAAAGAAGTATAAGGAATAGTTTTATGCTTGAATATAATCCCATTATCAAGCAGTTTATAGCTATACATATTCCAAGTATCCTTTTATCTTTTTTTGTCACATCCGTTATAATTCCCCATAATGGAACTACTAATATTCCTATTATCGATGGAATGGATGTTATGATTCCAATTTGCGATACAGATAGATTTAATGATCCTTCTAAGTATGGAACTATATATGGTATAAATGCGCCAAGTCCACCATATATAAGCACATAATATAAATAATATTTTGTCATGTCTTACTCCCTTCAATCTGTTAAATACATTCCATTATAACATATTTTGATATGTAAATGATATAGATTTAATTTGTACAATTAATAAGTTTATTAATAATATTGCTTAATCCTTTTATTGTTATTTTATATTCATACAATCTATTTCAATAACAGTGCATATTGTGCTTTTGTTTTGATTCAACATTGTAAAAAATGCTTTAACAATTGCAAAAAATGCTGTAGTATATATAGTATAATACACTTATATATATTTGAGGTATATTTAATTGTATATATTTAAATTGTTTTATAATAATAAGATGGAAGGTTGTACTTTATGAACATAAATAAAGAAAATATATATAAATCAGGATACTTAAATGATAATTTTAAAATATTTCATATTAAAGATATGAAAAACATTGAATTTGATTATCATCATCATGACTTTAATAAAATTACAATCTTAATATCTGGAGATGTAGACTATTTAGTTGAAGGAAAATCTTATAAATTAAAGCCTTGGGATATTTTATTTGTAAGTAATACAGAAGTACACAAACCAATTATAAATCCTAATAAGTACTACGAAAGAATTGTCATATGGATTAATCCTGAGTATATAGAAAAACATAATATTTATGGAGATGATTTGTTTACTTGCTTTAACTTATCTTCTCAAAGTAAATCAAACTTACTTAGACTAAATAAATCTGATTTAGAAAATGTTAAGAATTTATTATTTAAAATTAAAAGCGCTGATAAATCTGATGATTTTGGTCATGTTATACTAAAGAATTCTTTGTTTATTCAATTTATGGTATTAATTAATAGATTATTTCTGAAAAATGAAAGTGATTCTTATGATGTTGAATATGATGAAACTATCCAACATATTTTTAACTTTATAAATGATAACTTAAATAAAGACTTGTCAATAGATACTATTGCTAATACATTTTTTATGAGTAAATATTACTTAATGCGTAAGTTTAAATCCCAAACAGGAAGTTCTCTTCATAGTTATATAGTTCAAAAAAGACTTATTTATGCAAAATCCCTTATAAAAAAGGGGTATCTTATGAGCGATGCATGTATAGAATGTGGATTTAAAGATTATTCAAGTTTTGTTAGAGCTTTTAAAAAAGCTTATGGGGTGTCTCCAAAACATTATTTAGATAGAATTGTGGAGTTTGAACAAAGTCCATTTGATATAGAGTAAAAAATGCTTAAGTAAAAATCTTAAGCATTTTTTTATTTTAGTTTTAATATATGTTTTTTACCTTACTTTTATAAAATCTCCTGATACATATCCACTTCTTACGTTTAATGTTGTTGCATTAACAGTACCAATTTTATTACTTGAAGATATACCATTATCTGATTTACTTACAAATTGTCCATATATATATCCATATATACCATTATATTTTATATTATACCATCCATTTTGACTTTCTACTACCTCTACCTTTGCTCCATTTGTTAGTGTTCCTGTTACAAAATGATTTGTTCCATATGCACTTCTTACATTCAATCTATCTGCTGTTATTGTTCCTATAAACATAACGTTAGATTCTTGTGGATTTGAATCTTGTCTTACATCTGGCTTACTTTCTCCACCTACTTTTACATAATCTCTTGATACATATCCATATCCACCGTTATATTTTATATTATACCATCCATTTTGACTTTCTACTATTTTTACTTTTGACCCATTTGTTAATGTTCCTATTACTGAGTAGTTTGTTCCATATCCATTTCTTATATTTAACCTATCTGCTGTTATGATTCCTGTATTAACAGAATTTTGATTGTCTCCATCAGGATTAATTATCTCTCCTCCAGATCCATCAGTATGTATATTATCTTTTAAATATCTCTCAATTCCATTAGCAATTCCATCAGCTAGTTTTTCTTGATAATTTGGATTTGCTAAATTAGCTGATTCTGTAGGATTAGTTATAAATCCACTTTCAAATAATGCAGATAGCATATTTGTTTCTCTTAAAACAGCAAAATTTGCACTTTTGATACCTCGATTTCTAGATCCAGTTTCATTTATTGCACTACTTTGTATGTTTTGGGCATAGGGACTATACTCTCCTTTTCTTGTGTGGTAATAAGTCTCCGTACCATTTGCACTCATTGAATCAGATGAATTTTGATGTATAAATATAAATACATCTGGGGCATATTGATTTGCCATTTTAGCTCTATCACTTAATGATATAAACTCATCACTATATCTACTCATTTTAACTTCAATACCTTTAGATCTTAGTTTTTGTTCAACTTTTTTAGAAACAGCTAGGTTTAATTCATCTTCATAGTTTCCATTCCCTACAGCTCCACTGTCTTGCCCCCATGACATGGGTATATAAACACTTTATAATAATTTCTATTAGATTTTGGCATTGCAGAAAAATTATATCCTCTTGTTTCACTAAGCACATATACTTCTATAACATGTACTTTCTCATCTATTTTTTAACTTAAATACACAGTTCCATATCCAATAGGTTTTACAACACCATTTTCAATACTTACAGTTTCATTATCTGACGTTTCACAGTTTGAATTTGCTGATAAATCTAACGTTTCTCCTTTTCTTAGATATACTCCATCTTCTACTACTACATCTTCAGACTTATATTTATCCATTACAGTTGAAAATTCTGCTTCATCTTTTGGACTAGCACTTACAGGCACTACGTTTACCACAGTTGCTGCAGATATTATTCCAAAAATAGCTATATATTTAGTAAATTTATCAATTCTTTTAATCAATTTCTCAGTCTCCTTCGTAGTTTTTTACATTCCCATTTTCCCTATATTTTAACATATCACTTATTATTTCTATAAATTTATCCATAGCTTTATTTTTCAAATAAAAAAGATAAGTCTTTTAGACTTATCTTTTCTATCGGTTAATTATTTATAATTTCAACAAGCTTTCTTAATTTTGCTTCATCAATTTCTCTAAATGGATTTTTATCAACTCTTATGGCTGTTCCAAAGTGAAAATCTTTATTATTAGTTAAATTTTTTATTCGATCTATATTTTCAAAATTTAACCCTCCGCCTAGCAATATATTAATACTGCCTGCATTTTTTTTCATCTCTTTTATTTTTTCTATGTTATTTTCTATATTACCTTTCCCAGCTGAAGTTAAAACATTCGTTATAGATTCATATTTACTAAGTATTTTAATTGAATCTATAACATTGGTTTCATCTATAGCTCTATGATAAGTAACATCTAATCCTTTAGCCGCTTCAAGTAATGTTATTAGTTGTTCTTCTCTTATATTATTTTTTTCATCTAACATTCCAAAAACCACACCATTAGCGCCTATTTCTTTTACTTTTTCTATATCTTTTATCATTATATTTATATCTTCATCACTATATACAAAACTTTTCGCATGGTGCCTTATCATTACATTTACAGGTATTTTTACTTTATTTACTACTGACTCTATAAGTCCAAAACTTGGAGTTAGCCCTCCCTCTGTTAATGCACTTACAAGTTCAATTCTATCAGCTCCACATTTTTCAATGGCTATAGCATCTTCAACACTCATCCCAATTATTTCTAACATTTTTCCTCCTTTGCTAATTCATATATAGCATTTGCAAATATTTTGGCATTTAAGATTATATCATCGATATCCATGTATTCATCACTATTATGTGCTATTCCTTTTTGTCCTGGAAATGAAGGTCCAAAAGGCACTATATTTGGCATAACCTTAGCATAGGTTCCACCACTTGTAGTAGTTGGTGTTCCATCTAATCCAGTAACTCTTTCATATGCATTTTGTAAACTTTTTACTAAATACGAATTTTTATCAAAATTAACAGGGTTAAAGTTGCTTTCTACTTTTAAACTTAACTTATCTTCTAGATTAACTTTTATCTTACTTAATATATAATCCATAGTACAAGTCATAGGATATCTTACACTAAACATCAAAGTTATTCTGTTATTTTCATATTTTAATTCATAAGGATTTAAATATAACTTTCCTGTTAATTCGTCTTCAAAATCTATGTTTATTTTTTCACCGTAATATTCATTATGAAAGTACTCATTTATAAATTTTAAAAATGAATTTAACTCTTCATCCTTTATAAAATTTTCATTTATTAAATATTCAGTCATATAAGTAATTGCATTTTTACCTAATTGAGGGGCATTTGCTGGAGCTTGTTTTCCTTTAACTTCAATAGATATAAACTTTTCATCCATTTTTATATTTAAATTGTCATTTATTTTTATATTTAAATTTATAGCCTTTTCTTCTAAATAGCATATTATATCTTCATGTATGTATTCAACAGGAATATCTATTTTGCATTTATCAGGTACAACATTTGATTTAAAATCTTCATAAATATTAAGCCCCTTTAAATCTATTTCTTTACTTATGCTTAATTTTCCAATACCTCGTTCTCCATATACAACAGGATACTTACAATCTGGAGTAAACCCCATTATAGGTGGTTTTTCTTTACTTAAATAATATGGTATATCATTAAAACCAGTTTCTTCATTTGTACCAAAGATTATTCTAACTTTCTTATTTAACTTTAACCCTGAATTTTGAACTGCTTTCAATCCATATAAGGCACTTATTATAGGTCCTTTATTATCTAAGACTCCTCTTCCATAAATCTTTCCGTTATCTATAGTTCCGCCATAAGGGTCATAACTCCATCCAGTTCCTTCTGGAACCACATCTAAATGTCCCAGTATTCCTATATATTCCTCACCTTCACCTAATTCAGCATACCCCATATATCCGTCTAAATTTTTAGTTTTAAATCCTAATTTTTTAGAAATCTCTAAAGCCTTTTTTAAAGCTTTATCAACATTTTCACCAAAAGGATATCCATTAGTTGGCTCTCCTTCAACACTTGGTATTTTTACTATATCTATAATATCATTTATTAAGTTATTTTTTAATTCGTCAATTTGATTATTTAAGATATCCATAAATATTCCTCAATTCTATATTATTCTATAGGTGCTTTTATTCTTGCTGCATATGCTGCCAACCATTCTTGTGTAGCTACCTCATGAACACTTTTACCATCAATTCTGTTGCTTACATAAACTGTAGGCTCATGATCTTTAGTTGCTACTGAAAAACTAAAATTAGGTATATTCGTTGCAACTCCCCATTCACCTTTATTGTTCATAGCAACTAGTGATAAATCTCCAGCTTTTCCTCTTCTTTTTATAAGTTGTTCATCCAATTCATTCACGGCTTTGTCGCAAGCTTGTTGAGGAGTAAAACCTTCCTTCATAAGCCTCACTATCTCATAAGATATGCACCCTTTCATAAGATCTTCACCAAGACCTGTAGCTGTTGCTCCACCAACTTCACTATCTACATAAAACCCTGATCCAGATAAAGGCGAGTCTCCTACTCTACCACTTTTTTTCATGAAAAGTCCACTTGTTGATGTAGCTGCACACATTTTTCCATTCTTATCCAAACTAACCATTCCAACTGTATCATGACCTACATATGGGCTTAATCCTTGCTCTAAAGTTTCCTTTTTTCTTTTGTTATAATGCTGCTTTGCTCTATCTGTCAGCATATTTTTCCTTTCAAATCCATTTTTATGGGCATATTCCTCTGCTCCCGTCCCAACTAAAAAACAATTAACTTTTTCATTACTTAATTTTCTAGCTATTGATATTGGATTTGCGAAATCTCTTATTCCAGCTACTGCTCCTATTGAAAATGTATTCCCATCCATATATGCAGCATCAAGTTCTACCTCACAATTTTCATTTGGAAGCCCTCCATAACCTACAGACTTGTAAAAAGGATAGTCTTCTACTCTTTTTATAGCTAATTCTATAGCATCTCCAGCATCCATGCCTTCATTTAGTTTTTGTGAACTTTCACTTACTCCTTCTATCGCCATTCTCCATGTTGCAATTATTCCCCACATAACATTTCCTCCTATATTTTTAATAAAAGCCTTGGTTTCCCAAGGCTTTTATATTTTTAAAAGCAAATTTCTTCTTTTAAATTCGATATATCTTCATTTTCAGCAAGTTTTTTTGCCATTTTGCAAATATTTTTTAAAGATTCATTTAATCCTATTCCACCTTTTTTAGGTGTCTTTACTATTGAAATCTCATCTTTATAATTTTCTAAAATTTCAGTATTTTCAGCAGACATTGCTGCAAATGCTTTTATATTTGTTTCACTATTAATCTTCTTTGCTAAAATTGCTGACATTTTAGCAAAATTTTCATAATTGAATGCCGGTCCACATATTACTACATCTGGATTAATTTTTTTCACCATAGCAACCATTTTTGCACTTACTTCTTCTTCATTATTTATAAAAAATTCATCACCACAATAAAGACTTGCTATTATTTTTGAATCATATTCTTTTAAAAATTTCTCCATCATTACTCCAGGTCCTAATGGAGTAGTTTTTCCTCCAGGTGGTATATTAGCTTTTTCTTTACCGCCTGCCCCTGCTTGTATTTGGTCTAATATAAGAACTACTTTAGTCAAATTTTTCATCCCCTAATTTAAAATTCTAAATCATCAAATGATAAGTCATCTTCTTCTTCAATATTAGTTTGTTCTTCTGCTAAATATTGCTTATCTAACATTTTTATAAACGGTAAGTACATAAAACATCCTACAACTAATAGTAGTATCTGAAGAATAGATGCTTGCCATCCACTTACTAAAAATCCACTAAATATTATAGGCGTTGTCCATGGTATTTGAACTCCATTAGTTAATGGAACTAACCCAGAATCCATACAGAAGTATGTTACAATTTGATTAAACATAGGAACAAACATAAAAGGTATTAATAATACTGGATTTAACATTATAGGTAATCCAAATATTATAGGTTCATTTATTCCAAATATACCTGGTAATAAAGACAGTTTTCCTAATTCTCTTATACGTCTACTCTTACATACAAGTAACATTACTATTAATAGAGAAAGTGTACTTCCCCCTCCTCCAAAAGTGGCAAACATATCCTGGAATTGTCCAGTTATTATATTTGGTAATTCTTGTCCAGCTTGGAATGCATCTAAGTTTTCAGCAGATAATAATTTTAATATTGGATTATAAACAGCTCCAACAACACTTGATCCATTTATTCCGAAGAACCAGAATAAATGCAAGAATATATAAGATATAACTGTAGCTGTTAATGTGTTTCCTAATTTTAATAATGGCATTTGTAAAAACTGATATATAAACTCATGTATGTTTCCATATGGTGTTAACTCAAACCCAGTTTTTATTAAGAAGAATATTATCATTATTATAGCACTTGGTATTAATGCAGCGAATGACTTTGCAACAGTAGGAGGAACTCCTTCTGGCATTTTTATTGTCCATCCTTTGTTAACAACCCATTGGAATATAGCTACTGATACGAATGAAGTTATCATACCAACAAACATACCTTTAGACCCCATCCATCCTAGAGGTATACCTTTAACTTCATATACAATTTCCATTCCTTCCGGAGTATATGGTATTGTAAATGGAGTTATTATGAAAAAGGCAACTAAAGCAACTGCTGCAGCTTGTATAGCATCTGCTTTAATTTGTTTAGCATATGAAAACGCTATCCCGATAATTGCAAGAATAGTCATTACATCAAACGTAGAAGCTGTTACATGACTTAAACCACTAGCCCAATTATCTCCAAAAAATCTAGCCCAAAACTCATTCCATCCTGGTATTGGGAAGTTCGCTATTAGTAAGAAGAACGACCCTACTATTAATAGTGGAGATGATACCAAGAATCCATCTCTAATTGCTACAAGGTACTTGTTTTTACCTATTTTTTCAGCCATAGGCATAAGTAACCTTTCTAAAGTTGACATAAATTTATTCATGTTTACCCCCTAATATGATATTTAATTTTATATAAAAGAAGCTAATTAATAATTATAATTAATTTAAATTAGCTTCTTAGATATCAACTTTGATTTTAACCCTTTACTTCCCTTGATTTAAATAATATAAAGTTTTAATTTATTTAGCCTGACGTGCTTTTATCATCTTTATAGCAGTTTTTAAAACTTTCTCCCCATTCATTGACCCATAATCAACACTATTTATAACATCTACAGGTGTTTTTTCATCAAATTTTGCCTGAACTTCTTTTAGCATAAACTTAACTTGTGGCCCTAATAATATGCAATCTGGATTTCTTTCTTCTACTATTTTATCTATTTCAGCATATGGAAACGCTTCAACCTCTATTGGTAATTTATGTTGATTTGCAACATTTTGCATCTTACTTGCTAATAAACTAGTTGACATTCCAGCACTACAGAATAAATATATTTTTTTGTTCATTTTACTTTTCCTCCTAAAAACCCTCTATATTTAAATTTTTATTTATTTGCCCCAATTTCTTTTCTTAAATCTATAATTTCTTTTACTAGATTTCTTTCACTTAGACAAGTCATTAAATGATCTTGAGAATGTATTAATAACATGCTTATTTCTACATTTTTACCCTCTTTATCCTTATTAATTAAACTTGTCTGAATTTTTTGTGCTTCTAAAATTTCTTCATTTGCATTTTCCATGTATTCGTCACTTTTTTTAAAGTCATTTTTCTTGGCATAATGTAAAGCTTCATAAATGTGTGACTTTGCATTACCTGCATGAATTATAACCTTTAGTATTTTATCTTGATAGTTCATTAGTTTCACCGCCTTACTTAAGGTCTTTTAAAATATTTGTTAACGTTTTCTTTAACTATATTTTACAATATATTTTAAAAAAAGGAAATAGTATTTTTTGTTTTTTTTAAAAATTTTTACAATTTACTTTAAATTTGTGTTTTACTCTTCTTTATATTATTTTTCAAAGGATTATATGACTTAATTCTACAATCAAGTTTAGGGGGTATACATATATTATAACTTATTTTATACTTATGTCTTTATTAATTTCTATATGTATATTTTGAGTTCCAAATATAAAATAAGTTGCATATATTTATAATGATAGGATAAGCCTATTAATCTTAATATATGGAGTGTTTCTAATGCATAAAAAATGTGACAACAAATATTGTAATATCAATCAATGTAGTTCTAAATATCATTATTGTGATACTTTTAATGAACCTGAGCCTGTAACACCTAAATTTTTCTTTTATCCTTGCGAGATAGATTTGTATAATAATTTAAAAAATTGCCTTTGTAAAACAGTTGGGTTTAAACTTTCTTGCAGTGATTGTATTTTACGTTTAAAAATAATGAAAGTTACACCTTGTAGCGTATATGGTAAAACTTCATCTGGAAAAGGTCCTATATGTTTAAAATTATCTGCTATTGATTATGTTGATTTTGGAAAAGAAGTCTATGTTAATTCTTTATGTAATGTAAATATATCTGAAATTTTAACATTACCTGGATCAAAAGGTGAAAAGGGTGAACCTGGTCCTCAAGGTCCTAAAGGTGAAAAAGGCGAAGCTGGCCCTCAAGGTCCTAAAGGTGAAAAAGGCGAAGCTGGTCCTCAAGGTCCTAAAGGTGAAAAAGGCGAAGCTGGCCCTCAAGGTCCTAAAGGTGAAAAAGGCGAAGCTGGTCCTCAAGGTCCTAAAGGTGAAAAAGGCGAAGCTGGTTCTCAAGGCCCTAAAGGTGAAAAAGGTGAAGCTGGTTCTCAAGGCCCTAAAGGTGAAAAAGGTGAAGCTGGTTCTCAAGGTCCTAAAGGTGAAAAAGGTGAAGCTGGTTCTCAAGGTCCTAAAGGTGAAAAAGGTCCTAAGGGTGAAAAGGGTGAAGTTGGTCCTTCATCAAAACCCGCTCCTGTGCCTTATAATCCTGAAAAGAAAAAGAAACTATATACTAATAAAAAAGATCCTTATAACAAATAAAAACAAGAGCGCATACTATGCGCTCTTGTTTTTATTTACTAACCTATTTTTTTAAATATAAATTCATACATATCTACAAACTCTTTAGCTAATTGTAAAAAGTTCATAGTAGTCATTAAATGGTCTTGAGAATGAACTAATACAACTCCTATTTCAGTCTTCTCTCCACTAGCCTCTGCTTGTATTAGTTCTGTTTGAAATCTATGAGCTTTATTTAATGTCTCACTAGCTTCTTTTAAAAGTTCTCTAGCTTTTTCAAAATTTCCATCTTTAGCTTCAGACAATGCTTCATGAGCAGTACTTTTAGCATCTCCTGCATGTCCTATTATTCCAAACGATATTTCAAATATTTTTTCATTCATAAATTTTTACCTTCACTTTCCCCTATATATTCCTATAATTAGTTATGATTATATCATTATCTTCAAAAAACTTTTTTAACTCTTTTGAAGTTAATATCTCATGTTCTTTTGTTCTTTCTATTGAATATGATGTTGACTTTGATAAAAATGCATCTACAAAAGCTGGATGACTCATCATATCCGATATTTCATATTTTTTTATTTCTTCTATGTGATTTTCAAAATATTTTCCATCTACATTCTTATTATAAAAACTTCCTATCACAGGAATTATATTATCATAATCTAATCTGTATTCAAATCCACCTCTTATAGGCAATTTATACTTATTTAGTATTTTTTCTATTACAGGTTTAAATTCTTTTAAAGTATGAACATGGTGATGACTATCTAAATGAGTAATTTCAATTCCTGCATTTATAGCTTTATCTATTTGAGCACAAAATTCTTCATATAACTCATCTAAATCAATCTCTTTAGCTTTTTCCTCCGTAATTCTTCTAAAGAAATATCCATTTTCATCAGTTAAAGTCTTATGTGTTTTTAAAACAGGTTTATAACAACTTAATGTCATATGCACGCCACATCCAAGATCTTTATTTTCTTTCAATAGATCTAGCGCTTGTTCAAATCCAGGCATACCTGTCATTATAGTACAAGATTTTACAACTCCATTTTTATGTGCAGATATTATTCCTTGATTTACTCCTTCACAATATCCGAAATCATCAGCATTTATTATTAATTTAGTCATTTAAATCACCTACCTTTAATTCATCTATCTTACTTTTGAATTGAGGTAAATATTCTTCATGTGCAATTAACATTTCATTCATTATTATTTCAGCCAATTCATCACTAGTTACAAGTGGATTTATAGAAAGAGCTTGTATAGATGTATCATAATCACCAAGTACAGCTGCTTTCGCTGTTAAAATCTCAAATGATTTTATTTGATTTAAAAGTCCAACTGTTCCAATTGGCATTTCTCCTATAGTTAAAGGCATCGGGCCTTCTTTAGTTATTACAGAACTTACTTCTACTGCATTATTATAACCTATATTTTTTATAGCACCTTTATTAAGTGTATTTACAACTTGTATATCTTTTTTATCATTGTATATAGAGTTTATTAAATTACATGCAGCATCACTATAATATGCTCCTCCTCTTTTTTCTAATTGAGGTGGCTTTATATCTAAATTTTCATCTTTATATAACTCAAATAAATCATTTTCTAAAGCTTTCACAACCTCTGCTCTTGTTTGACCCTTTTCAAATTCTTTTAACTCATGTTCTAACATATCTTTTGTTTTATAATAATATCTATGATATGGACAAGGTATAGCCCCTAAAGATTTAATAAATCTAGGATTAAATGGAGCAGTTGATTTTATATTTCTCATACTCATTTCTGAGTGTGCAAATTTTTCTATTGCTTCTTCAGTAATATCTATTCCGTCAAGACATACTTTTAATCCATAAACCATGTGATTTAATCCGGCAAAAGTAACTTCAATTTTTTCCTTATCAACTTCTAATGCTTCTGCTACCCCTGCTTTTACACCTATTGGTACATTACAAAGTCCAATAAATCTTTTGAAATTAGTATGATTAAATACCATTTCAGTTATAATTCCAGCTGGATTTGTAAAGTTTATTAACCAAGCATTAGGACATAACTCCTCAATATCTTTTATTATATCTAATATAACAGGTACTGTTCTTAATGCCTTAAAAAATCCTCCTGGTCCATTAGTTTCTTGACCTATAATACCATGTGATAAAGGTATTCTCTCATCTTTTATTCTTGCATCTAATAATCCTACTCTCAGCTGAGTAGTTACAAAATCTGCATCAACTAAAGCTTTCCTTCTATCTAGTGTTGTATGTATTTCAAGATTTACACCTGATTTCTCAACCATTCTTCTAGCTAAATTCCCCACTATATCTAGCTTTTCTTTTCCTTCTTCAATATCTACTAACCATAACTCCCTTACCGGCAGCTCCTTATGTCTTTTTATAAAACCTTCAATAAGCTCCGGTGTATAGCTAGATCCTCCACCAATTGTAACTATTTTAAGTCCTTTTTCCATTTCATCCATAGGTATATTAATATACCTTCCCCCTCTCCCTAACTTTAGAAAAACGTTTACATACTAAAAATATCATTTTTCGTCATAAAAATCAATATATTTTTTAAATTTTATTTTTAATTTTATTTTATATTTCATTTATTAAATTTAATTTTCTCTTAAATTAAATAAAGCATTAGACTAAATTTAATTTAATCTAATGCTTTATTTACTTAATTTTATAAATAATTATAATTTATATCTAACTATATATCTTAACCTATAATATAGTCTTTTTCACTAACTCCATATTTCTCATATAAAACCTTTGGATTTTCTATGATTTTATTTTTATTTGCTCTGGTCAATTTCTTTAATAAGCATTCTAACTTCATAGCTTCACTCTTGCTTTTACTAATCCAGTAAATTTCAAGTTGCTTTATTCCCCTAGCTCTTGTATATTTAGAGTTTATTCCTTTTTCATGTTCTTTTATTCTTCTTTTAATATCTGTTGTATATCCTATATAATAAGTATCATCTTTACACCTTAATATATATGTATAAAACATATCAGCCTCCATAAAATCTATTTATTTTGCCTATAAAAAATTAGACAGCTAAAAGCTGTCCATAGTTTTAGTATCCAACATAATATAAATATAATCCTTTTGCCGGAGCTGTATCTGATGCATGGCTTCTATCTTTTAGCTCTAACATTTTTTTTATATCTTCTGGAGATTTTTTATGTAAACCTACATCTACAAGTGCACCTACTATAATCCTAACCATATTATATAAAAATCCATTTCCCTCAACAAAAATTTCAACTAATCCTTTATTATTTTTTATATCTATACTATATATATTTCTAATATTGGATTTTTTCTTTGACTTTGATGATGCAAAGCTTGTAAAATCATGTTCTCCTATTAAATATTTACTAGCTTCTCTCATCATTTCAATATCTAAAGAGTTTTCTATGTGGTTAGTATATTTTCTTAAAAATACATCATGATGCTTTTCATTATATATTTTATATAAATATACCTTCTTTTTTGCATTGTATCTAGAATGGAACCTTAAATCTACATCTTCAACTTTTTTAACTACAATATCTTCAGGTAAATATCTATATAAATAATCATTGATTTGACCTACTGATAAATTAGAATCTGTCTTGAAATTAGCAATTTGATTGTATGCGTGTACTCCCATATCAGTTCTTCCAGAGCCAATTATTTCTATTTTTTCATCAGTCATTTTGCTAAGCACTGATTCTATCTTGCCTTGAATTGTATTTTCATTATCTTTAAGTCTTTGAAATCCTTTATATCTTGATCCATCATACTGTATCGTTAATTTAATATTTCTCATTTTAATCCTCTTTCTATACTGACTCTAATAAAGTGTTTTTAAGCGAAAAAGTTATACATGTACCTTCGCCTTTTTTACTTTTTATTTTCATTTCTCCACCATGAAGCTTTATAATCTCATGGCTTATAGCAAGTCCTAGTCCACTACCTGCTTTATTATAATTTTCTTGGAAAAACTTATCTAAAACTTTTTCTAAGTTATGTTCTTCTATACCTTCTCCATTATCTATTACCTTTATAGTCGTATATTCCAAATCTTGTGATACAACTACTTTTACATAACCTTCTTCGTCCGTAAATTTTAATGAATTTTGAACGAGATTTATCAAAACCTGTCTTAATCTATTTTTATCTCCTTGTATCATTTGAATATCATCCATTATAAAGTAACAACTTAAGTTAATATTTTTTTCATTAGCTTTTACCTTTAACTGATTTACAACTCCAACAACTAATGACTCTACATCTACCATATCAATTTGAAGCTTTATCCTATCTGATGATAACCTTGAGAAATCCAGAAGTTCTTCAACAAGTTTTATGAGTCTTTCCGTTTCATCTTGTATTATCCCTAATCCTAAGTCTAATTCTTCTTTTCCAATTCCTTCATACCCTAAGGTTTCACTCCATCCTTTTATTGAAGTTAATGGAGTTCTTAACTCATGTGATACTGAGGATATAAATTCATCCTTTAGCTTCTCACTTTTGTCAATTTCTCTAGCCATATGCTCAAAAGTTTCTGCTAATTCACCAATTTCATCATCTATTATAGCTCTTGGCTTTAGCTTTATATTGTAGTTACCATGTGCTAATTCATTAGCAAATTTTTTAAGTTCACTTAATGGATCTATCAAAGTATAAGCAAACTTTAAACTTATAGAAATAGCTATTAGTAGTATGAAAATTCCAGCTAATATAAGACCTAAAATTATCTTAAATATAGTTGTGTCTATAGCATCAAGAGAAACAGTGTATCTTACAACTCCCTCTATTTGATTATTTAACTTTAGCGGAACAGATATACTCATAACATGTTCTCCATTTTTTGCTTTATACTTACTTGTTGTTTTTTTGTCCTTTAAAGCTTGATCAACATCTTCATAATGAGCTTTTTCATCACTTCTAAATCCATACTGGTCTATAATTATATTTTTATCTTTATTTATTATCTCAACTGCCATGTGTGGATTTGTGTTTATGTCTCTTTTTTCAAAAATATTATTTATCTTTTGTTCAAAAGAACTATCTCCCATATATCCACTATAAATATTTTGAGTACTGTTTGCTTGGTGTTCTAAAGTCTGTCTAACAGAATCATAGTAATAATTTTGTGCATAGAATATGAATAACCCTTCAAATAAAGTTACAGTAATTATTATTATTATAAAATAATTTTTTATTATCTTTTTTCTAAGACCTTCGAAGTGTATCACTATTCATTTTCCTTTCTCCAACAATATCCATAGCCCCAAACTGTTTGTATAAATTTAGGTTTAGATGCATCATCTTCTATCTTATTTCTTATTCTTCTTATATTTACATCTACTATTTTAAAATCATATAAATAGTTAGTTCCCCAAACTTCATCAAGTATTTGATCTCTACTCAATGATTGTTTTTCATTAGTTATTAAGAACTTAACTATGGAAAATTCTGTTGGTGTTAACTCAATTTCAGAACTGTTTTTAAATAGTTTCCTTTTCTCTAAATCTAATATAAATGGTCCACTTTCTATTACACTCTTGTTTTTACTGTTTGCTTCTCTATTTATTCTTCTAGATAAAGCACTTACTCTCATTAATAATTCTTTTATACTAAAAGGTTTAACTATGTAATCATCAGCTCCAGAGATAAATCCTTCTATTTTATCTTCTTCTTGAGATTTTGCAGTAAGCATTATTATACCAACTGAATCAAAATTATTTCTTATATATTTGCAAACTTCAATCCCACTCATATCAGGAAGCATAACATCTAGTAGTGCTATAGATATGTTTTTTTCACTAGACATTTTATCTATAGCTTCTTGTCCAGTTCCAGCTTCTATAACTTCATAACCTTCTCTTTTTAGGTTTATGCTTACAAAGCTTCTGATACCTATTTCATCCTCTAAAACTAATATTTTTTCCTTCATTGTTCTTCCTCCCTCAAAACTAATATATAAGCGAAAAATTTTCTTTAATTGCATCTTTTGATATATTTAAATCTTTTAAAACTTTAGGGCTGTTTTCTACTAAAACATACATTTCAGAGTCATTTTCTTTTAAGATAGTTCCTCCGTTACTAGTATTTTGATTTTTACTCTCATCTATTTTATTTTTAGAAATTTTAGTAATTGTAAATAATTTTATTGGCTCTGATTGATGTATATCATAATACATAAATTCAGATTTACCTTCACTGAAGTTTTCATCAATATAAATTTTATTAGCTAAGTTATTTGGTAAGCTTAACCTAAAATTATTTTGATAGTTATAATATATTTGACTTACAAAAACTAAATTTGATGATTCCTTTGTTTTTCCATTCCATATATTCCAACTGATATTTAGTGAAGATTTCTGGTTATATCCTCTTGAATTACCATTTATCATCGGTATTTCCGCTATCCCATCATTATTTATATCTTCAACAGGAATGTAATAAGGTTTTGTTACTTTTATATTTTTCTCATCAAAGGCTTTCTTTAAATTATCATTTTCTAAATATAAAATTTGTGTTATATATGAATCATTTTCTGTAAATGATTTAGTATCAACAATAATTCCTTTTTTATCTTTACTTACTTTTTTAATATCTAAATATGCACTATCTAAGTTTTTAACATCATTAAAAACCGAAAAATCTCTAAGTTTTACATATTGATCAAAATAAGCTAAACTAACTGTCATCACATGTGTTTTTGGATTAAAGTTAGCAATTATAATATCTAACTTACCATCGTTATCTAAATTTTTTATTTTTACTTTCATCTCTGTAAAATCATCTTTATTCTCTATCCAACTTGGATCAAACTTAGTCAGTCTAATTATTTTATTTTCCTTAAATTTATAAACTTCCATTATAGTTTTATTATCTTTTTTACTTAATAATATAATTTCTTTATATCCATCATTATCTAAATCAAAAAAATTGGCGTATTCTATACTATCTCCATCAATAAGGTGGCTATCTATAATATTTTTCCCATTATTTAATAATACAGAAAATCCAACTTTATTATTTACTTCATTAAAATTTTCTTGTTTTTGAAACACAACAATTTCATCTGACCCATTATTATCTAAGTCTACAGTATTTATAGTTGCAACTTCAGAAGAATTTTTAGGTAATAAAATACTCGACCCTTTTCCTAATGTTGCATTTATACTCTTATATAAATTAGCTTCTTGTTCATTGTGTATAGGTTTCTTTATTAACTGTTCAGGAGACTCTGTACTAGTACATCCCACATTCAAAAAACCAGTACATAAGACTATTACAATTAATTTAAATAACTTCATTTATTTCCCCTCTCTAGTTTTTAGATAAGCTTCAAAATTTTTTATATTTTCTAACTCTTTTTGTCTTATTTCTGTTGTTATGTTTCCTCTTCCCAACCTATCAGCTTTAGATAAGAGTAAAACGTCATTATAATTTATTTCTTTAATCATATTTTCACAATCTAAAAAAGGTAAATTTTTATCAAAGAATAAAGGTTGCATATGAAACTTTACCAACTTTGAAATTTTATATTTTAAATTTTCATTATCTGTTAGCTTGTCCATAATTTGCTTTGATATTTTTTCTCCTTCAATATCATGATTATATGATGTTATTCTTCCCTTTCTCACTCTTGTGGTTGTAAGCTTTCCAATGTCATGAAGTAATGCAGCCCACATAAAAGCTAATTTATCACTTGAAAAATCTTTAATTTGTGCAGCTTCATCTAAAACCATAAAAACATGATTCAAAACATTTCCTTCTGGGTGATACTTTTTATTTTGTTCTATTAAGCTAAGATTAAAAAGCTTATTTTCTAAATCCGTGTTAAGTTTTTCTTTTGATAATAATATTTTAATATATTCTGATGGTTTTTTATCACTCACAAGATGTTTACTTATTTCATTAAAAATTAAATTATTTTCCATATTATCCACGCCCTTATTTTTATTTAGTATTTTAACAAGAGCTTAGTAAACACTAAGCTCTTATTTAATTAAAGTTCTTCCTCATTACTTGATGATTGTTCAACTTCTTGTTTAGTATTTTCTACTGGTTCAGTTTTTATAACTTTATCCTCTTTTAATCTTCTAACTTGCTTAGTGGATTTTTTGGCTTTTGGAAATAAATTAAAATTTAACTTTAAACCACCTTTTCTAGGCTTTTTATTTGTATTTTCATTTATACCAAATTCATCTTTTTCATCTTCTGGAACTAAATCATTTAAAACTATTTCAGCCTCTCTGTCTTCCTTATCCATAATTTCATTTGGTATATAGTCTTCTTTTAAAGTTTCTATGTCTTTTTTTTGTTTATTTTTATTTACTCTTTTTTTTGTTTTTGTCTTATTTGCTTTTTTTGTTGGCATTCTCTTAACCCTCCTAAAATTTATTTACACAGTATATATATATTTAAGAGGGCTTGTAATTATTTGTTATTATTTATATATTTTGGTGGCTTTGGACCTATATATTGATAGATATATGTCTTTAATCTACCATTGTATAATTTTCTTTTTTTATTAGCTTTTTTATTAAAAGCATCCTCAAAATCTTCATATGAAGTTAACATATAATAAGACCAAGTTTTAAGTTCTTTAAACGCATAACCCAAATCTTTATATAATTTTTTTACAGTTGGCTTATCTTCTAGTCTTTCTCCATAAGGAGGATTTGTTATTATAAATCCAAACTTTTCTTCGCTTTCAAAGTTTTTAGCATTAAACACCTTAAACTCCACATAGTCTTCTACACCTGCAAGCTCTGCATTTTTACGAGCTATCATAACCGCTTCTTTATCAATATCATATCCATAAATCTTAAAATCTAAGTCAGTGTTCATCTTATCAAAAGCTTCTTTTCTAACATCCCACCATATTTTTTTATCCATAGTTGTCCAGTTTTCAGCTATAAATTCACGATTTAATCCAGGTGCCATGTTAAGTCCAAGCATAGCAGCTTCTATAACTATTGTTCCAGAACCACACATTGGATCTACTAATATCCTTCCAGGTTGCCAAGGAGTTAATTGAACCATTGCCGATGCCATAGTTTCTCTTAATGGTGCTTTAGTTGAAACTTCTCTGTATCCTCTTTTATGAAGCGCCATACCACTTGTATCTATAGCTAATGTAACAATATCTTTATGAATAAAAACTTGTATTGGATATTTTTCTTTCGTTTCTGGTAACATTCCATCTTCTTCATAACTTATTTTTAAACTCTCAACTACTGCTTTTTTTACTATTGCTTGAATATCTGGAGTTGAAAATAACTTAGATTTTATAGATGATGCTTTAGCAACTGGAAACTCACCACCATAAGGAATATATTTAGACCAATTAATAGCTTTTGTATTTTCAAATAAATCATTAAAAGTTTTAGCCTCAAATTCAGCAACTTTTAAAAGTACCCTTTCAGCCGTTCTTAACCATATATTAGATGTAGCAATACCTTTTTCATCAGTTCTATATGTTACTCTTCCATCTTCTGTTTTTATTATTTCATATCCTAAATTTGTTATTTCGTTTTTAAGAATTTTTTCTATTCCAAAAAAACAAGGTGTTATTAATGTATAATTTTTCATGCCTTCCTCCTAGCTCTTAATTTCATCATTCATGCTCCCCATCTTATAACCTATTAAGTCTAGAGTCACATATTTAAATCCAATTTCAATTAGTTTATTATGAGTCTCTTTTAATAAGTCATTGTTAAAAAATTTATGTATCTCACTTTCTTCAACTTCTATTCTAGCTAACTCATTATGAGTTCTTACTCTATATTGTCTAAATCCTAAGTCTTGTAAATAATTTTCGCTTTCTTCTATCCTTCTAAGCTTTTCATTTGTTATAGCCTCTCCATAAGGTATTCTAGTAGCTAAACAAGCAAATGCAGGTTTATTAAATGTAGGTACATCTAATTCTTTAGACAATATCCTTATATCTTCTTTAGTCATAAAACTATCTTTAAGTGGACTTTGTACTCCTAATTCTTCTAATGCCTTCAATCCAGGTCTATAATCACTTAAATCGTCTAAGTTAGTACCATCTAAAATATAGTCTATATTATTTTTATCAGCTATATTCTTCATCTTTGTAAATATAGCTTTTTTGCAATAATAACATCTTTTTGCATCATTATTTATAAATTCATCTATATTAAACTCTTCTAATTTTAATACTATGTGTTTTATACCTAAGACTTTTGCATAAGCTTTTGCTTCTTCTATTTCTCTATTTGAATGCATCATTGCATGTATTGTTACAGCTATGCAGCTTTCACCTAATGTATCTTTTGCTACTTTTAATAAAAATGTACTATCTACTCCTCCTGAAAATGCAACTAATACACTTCCAAGTTCCTTAAGTCTATCTTTTAATATATCTAGTTTTTTTGAAGTATCCAATTCCCCATACCTCCCCCATTTTCTAATACCTTTAATTATATACAATATATAGTTTTTAATCAAACATTTTAGAATATGTATCGATATTGTAATTTTTTAGTTATATTTGAGTTTTTTTGATGTTTGTTATATTATATTTTTACATAAAGGGGGAGATTTTGTGAGAATAGAATTTAAACATCTAGAAGATTTGCTTAGATGTAATAAAAATATAAAAATTAAATTTATAGATAATTCTAATATTTTGGAAATTAAAAATTTATCAACTGTGATTGCTAAAATAGAATTTCATAATAACAATTTAGAAGAGAATAGTGAGTATATATATAATACACTAGTAAACTTGGAAAATATTACTCTATATATTCCTAAAATATATGATAAATAATAAAAAAAATGTGATTAGCTAATGCTAATCACATTTTTATAATAACTTTTCTTTCCATTCTTCTTCTTTAAAACCTATTAATAAATTTTTACCATCAAAAGCTATAGGTCTTTTTATAAGCATTCCATCACTTGATAAAATATCTAGTAATCCATCCTCACTTGCAGTTTTTACCACATCTTTAAGTCCTAACTCTCTATATTTTACTCCACTTGTATTAAAGAACTTTTTAATCTCATACTCTCCAGTATCATACATTTGTTTTAATTCTTCTTTACTTGGAGGATTTTTTACAATTTCAATTTCTTCAAATTTTATATTATTTTCATTAAGCCAAGCCTTGGCTTTTCTAACAGTAGATCATCTAGAATATCCATAGAATTTTAACATTTTATCACTTTCCTTTTTCTTTTCTTATATTATTACACTAATTTAGAAAGTTTAAAACATTTTTATTAATTCCATGGAACAACTTCAACCTCGCCATACCATCTATCCTTTAGTCTATTTGAATATTCTCCTTTGTAGTTAATTATATATAATACAACTAACTCTACATATCGAGTACCTATTTGAAGTATATCCCACATATTTTCAACAGTTAAATTGGCTCTTTTATTTTTTCTAGTTGGATGTACTATATTATTTCTAAAATATGTAAATATATCAATACCATCATCAAATTTACTTTGTATATATTCATTAAAAATAATAAGTTCTTCTTTACCATAATTTATATTACAAATCTCTAAAAGCATTCTGATATTATCAGATGCTGTGTTTTTTTCAAATTCTATATCATTTAATATTTTAGCTTTTTCAACTATTACTACATATGATAATGTTTCTAGTGCTATCTGAATAGAAATAACATTATTTTCTATATTTATATTATCTAAAGATTCTATATACCAATCAACAACATGCTTTAAAGCTTGTCCATAATAATCATCATGTAGCTTTTTACACATTAAACTTATGTACTTTTCAATATTATGATGATTTACTACTGTATCCGACCACGTAGGAACATATTTAAAAGGAGTTGTTATTGATTCTTTCCATAGTCTAAAATTATTTTTGTCATCTTTGTATCCCATTACCAAACAAATTCCAATATACCTACCCGATAAAAAATTTAATGCATCTGAAATTTCATCTAATAATTTAAATACATAACTAGATTTAAATGCTTTATTGTCTTTTCTTCTTATTCGTCCTACATGTGTTATTATACTTCCGTTTTTCTCTCTTAATTCTTCATATAACTCTTTATTGTAATCATATCGCTTATCTATTATAATTTCATATCCACTTACTTCAAAATTTATTCTTCCTGCAAATAATTTATCATCATATTTTATTAATTTACCTTGCTTTTTATCAAAGTTCACAATATGAAAATCTAAATAGTCCACAAATTTATTTTTAGACTTTATAACTCCACTACTTGCATATCCGTAAATATTATTTTTATGTATATTGTTTATAGTCACATTAATAGGTTGATACCCATGCAACTCTATAATTGCTTCTAAATATTTCTTTTTTATAATTTCTAAATGCTCACTTTTGCATCCTATCATTTTAGCTTCAAAATTTATAAATGTAGGAGAACTAATTTTATAGTAAATCCGACCCTTACATTTATATAGCTTATCTAGGTAAATGCAAAAATTCCCTTCATGAATAACTATATCCTCATCAATACCATAATTTAGGTATTTAGAGGATATAGCTTCTTTTACTACCTTCATTTTTTAGCCCACCTTCATTAAACATAGTTGTCTTAATATTATATCACATTTGATAAATAAAAAAGTATTTTATCTAAATATTTTAGATTATGAAGCTTTTAATTAAATTTATAAATTTATATTATTTAAAATATATTTTATACTTATATAAATCACTGGCTACATATTCTTCTTTTAAAATTGAATATAACTTTAAATCTACATAAGATTGTTTATGAAGCTTTTCTTCTCTAAGTATTGCATCTAACTTCATATTTACTTTTAACATAACATTTTCAGAAGCTACATTTTTACTAATACATCTAGCCTCTATTTTATTTAAATTCATATAATTAAATGCAAAGTCAAATACCACTTTCAAAGCTTCTGTAGCTATTCCCTTTCTCCAATGCTTATCACTTAGTATATAACCAACTTCAGCTTTTCTATTTTGACTATCACATTTTGAAAAGCCGCAAATACCAATCATTTCATCATTTTCTTTTAATGATATTGCCCATGGAGTAGGTCTATTATTTTTATATCCGTCTATCATAAAATTTATCATTTTTTCTACAACTTTAATATCTTGAATTTTATCTATAATCATATATCTTGTTACATTGTCATTTGATAAAAAAGAAAAAAGTTGTTCTAAATCATTTTGATTTATCTTTCTTAATCTTATTCTATTTGTATATAAATCAGGTAGATTTTCAAATATATTTTCCACTTTTCACCTCTTAGTTATTATTTTCTATAAGTATATCTTGTAAGATTTACTTTCTTTATTCGTTTTAAACTCTTTAAATCCAACAGATTTAAATAATCTCTTTGACCTATTATTATAATCGTAAATTTCAGGTATGGTTATAGACTTATAACCTAACTCCTTAGCTCTATCTAATAATTTTAATATTACTTTTTTACCAATTCCAAGTCCCCAATATTTTTTATCTCCTATAACTATTGGCATATTCTCTTCTGATAAAGTCACATCACCTATAATTTTATATACTCCATCATCCATTATTTCTATAAAATATAATTCTCCTAATTCATCCAATTTACTATACATTCTATATATAGTTTCTAGGTCATATACTTTATCTTGTACTCCTTCTGAGTTATATAAAACATCTTTATCTTGATACCATTTTAATCCAATATCCCAATTTTCTTTTGAAAGTGTAACTAACCTTAATCGTTCATCTATCTGTAAGTTTTTTGGTTTTTGACTTATTTTCAACCATTCATTTTTTAGTATATCCATATATACAATATCAGAAAACTTCCCATATTTACTATTAAAATAAGCTTCTCTTATTATCCCTATTTCTTTAAATCCTAATTTTTTGTATAAATTTTGTGCTCTTATATTTTCTTTCATGGTTGTTAATTCAATTTTATTTAAATTTAAATTTTTAAACATAAAATCAATAAAACATCTTAGTGCATCCTCTCCATATCCTTTTCCTTGTTCATTAATCTCACATATTTTTATTCCAAACTCAGACTTTTGATTTCTTGCATCATATCCATTGTAATTAATTTCTCCTATAGGCTTTAACCCTTCTTTTTTGCAAATCATAAAACACTTTTTATCATTATATAAAGAGCTATTATTTATTTCTTTTAAAACTTTATCTTTTAAATAATTTAGACTTTGCAAAGTTCCAAATCCTAGACCTGAATCACCCATTATATTTTCATCATTCCACCACTTGTGTAAATATATTTCATCTCCAAGTTCAAATGGTCTTATGACTACGTACTTCCCTACAATCATAATAACTTGCTCCTTTTTAAGCGTTTTAAATTTTTCTTCCATAATAAGACTCTTTAGAAATGCAATAAAATAAAGATGTAACTTCTTTATTATCTAACTGTCTTAAAGTAGTTTTTTTACTTAGTTTATATTCAAACCCACATTTTTGGATAACTCTTTTTGAGTTATAATTAGACTCTGCATGTCCACACCATATCAAGTCTAAATTTAATTCATTGAATCCATATTCAATTATACAATTTATAGCTTCTGGCATTATACCTTTTCCCCAATACTTAGGGTTAAGCGCATAACCTAATTCTCTTTGTTTTAAATTAACTTTACTTTCATCTGGAAATTTTTCATGTACGCCTATAGTTCCTATTAGTTTATTTTCAGACTTTAAAATAATCGCATATGTTTCATTATTTTCCATAAACATGTGTATAATATTTTTACTCTCATCTTCACTTTCATGTGGTTTCCAACCTGCATTAGGTCCAACTAATTCGCTCTTTGCATACTCAAATAAGTCTTTACTATCACTTTCTCTAAATTTTCTAAGAAGTAATCTATCAGTTTCTAAATTTTTCATAATGTCCTCCTAATTTATTCTATTACTATAGTTATTCTTCATATAGCTTCTATATCCTACTTTTATAGACAAGTAGTAATTTAAACTTTTCATTTTACGAACTTTTTTATTTATTTACACATAAAAGTTCATATATTATAATAATTATTACGTATTTTAATGAATTTTAAAAATAGGAGGGGTTTCATTGCAAATATATAAGGGGAATATAATATTCACTAAGAATAAAAATAAATTTGAAGTTATAAAAAATGGTTTTATAGTGGTGGAAGATGGAAAGGTTATTAATGTGTATGATATTTTACCTCATAATTATAAAAATATCGACATAATAGATTATAAAGATAAACTAATAATACCAGGTATGAATGACTTACACGCTCATGCCTCACAATTTAGGAATATAGGAATGGCTATGAGTAAAGAATTGATTCCTTGGCTTAATAATTATACTTTTCCTGAAGAATCAAAGTATTCAAATTTAGATTATTCAGGTAAAATGTACAAAAAATTTGTTAAGGAAGTTTGGAAAAAAGGAACAACTAGAATAGCAGTTTTTGCTACTATCCATAAAGATTCCACATTACAACTTATTGATATTTTCGAAAAATCTGGTTTAGGTGCATTTGTTGGAAAAGTAAATATGAATATAAATTGTCTAGATGAATTATTAGAAGATACATATCAATCAATTATAGATACAGAAGAAATTTTAAAAAGATATTCATCTGAAAATAATTTAGTAAAACCTATAATAACTCCAAGGTTTATTCCTAGCTGTGATAGTGAATTATTAAGTGCTTTAGGAGAATTAGCATTTAAATACAACATTCCTATTCAATCTCACCTTTCTGAAAATTTAGGTGAAATTAAATGGGTTAAAGAGCTTCAGCCAGAATCAAGTTTTTATGGAGATGCCTATAATAAATTTAATTTATTTGGTCAAACAAAAACATTAATGGCACATTGTGTTTACTCAAGTGATGAAGAATTAGATCTTATAAAGAAAAATAACGTTACCGCTGTACACTGCCCTTTCTCTAATTTAAATTTAGCCAGTGGCATAATGCCAATTAGAAGATTCTTAGATAAAGGAATATCAGTAGCTCTTGGATCTGATATTAGTGGGGGACATGAATTATCAATGTTTAAAGTTATTGTAAATACTATACAATCTTCTAAAGTTTGTTGGATAAACTCTAATAAAGAATTTGATTTTTTAAATTTATCTGAAGCATTTTATTTAGCTACAAAAGGCGGAGGAAGTTTCTTTGGGAAAGTTGGAAGTTTTGAAAAAGATTATGATTTTGATGCATTGATTATAGATGATGAAAATCTTAATCATGATAACTATTCTTTAATGGAAAGATTGGAGAGATTCATATACCTTGGAGATGATAGAAATATAGTCCATAGGTACGTACGTGGTAATCTAATTGATGAACCTAACTTTTAAATTATAACATTTATTTACACTTTTAAAACTTAAGTTCTAGTAAATAATAATTTAAAGATATTATTTATCTAAACTTAAATAAAAGGAGTTTTATAATATGTCTAAGTTTACAGGAATAGTTAAATGGTTTGATAATGATAGAGGATACGGATTTATATCAGCTAATGATGGTAATGATGTATTTGTTCATCACTCAAACGTAAAAGAAAATGGTCACTGCAAAGATTTACATGAAGGAGAAGAAGTTACTTTTGATGTTATTGATGCACCTAAAGGTCCTTCAGCTATAAATGTCCATAAAAATTAAAAAAGAGCATACAGTAAACTTACTGTATGCTCTTTTTTAATTTTTATGAATTTTACTTATAATATCATTTTTTATATTTTCTATTTTATTCTTAGTATCGTTTATATCTGTACTAACTTTATCTTTTTTATTATCTAATTTACTGTCTAAATTTTCTACCTTATCTTTTGTATATTCTGAACTTTTTTCTAAATTATTAACTTTATCATCTACTTTATCTTTTACATTTTCAGCTTTATTTTTCACTTCATTAATTTTATGTGATGCTGAGTTAACTTTATCTGATACATTGTTAAGTTTTCCATCTACTTTATTTTTTGTAGAGTTTAAATCATTATTAGCATTGTCTACTTTATTGTTAATATCTTTAACTTTAGAATCTAGATTACCCGTTAAATTACCAGCTGAGTTAAGAGCCTTATTTGCATCATTTAATGTAGATTTTGCTGAATCAATTTTTTCAGTAAAATTATTTGTAAAATCACTTAACGATTTAACATGAGAATCAGTATCTATTTCATCAAACTTTTCTCTTATTTTTTTACCAATATCAAGATTTATACTTGATTCTTTCTCCTTAGACTTTTCTTCTTTTTTATCTTTTATATTATCAGTTGAACAACCAGTCAAAATTATAGTTGAAATTAATGTTGTTATTAAAATTATTTTCTTTTTCATATTTCCTCCTCTTTACTTAGATTTCTAACTTTTTTATTGTTTTATTATTTTACTACATTTTTTTGTTTTTGTATACAATAAAATTTATTTTTATTTATAAAAAAGAGAGCCTTTTTACTGGCTCTCTAAAAATCTTTTAATTATCTTAATATATTTTTCCTGGATTTAATATGTTTTTATTATCAAATGCTATTTTTATATTTTTTATTAAATCCATATATGCATGACTTTGAGATTCATGTAAATATCCTTTTTTAGCATATCCAATTCCATGCTCTCCTGATACTTTACCATTAAGTTCTCTAGATTTTTCATACATTCTTTCAAAGGCTTCAGTTAGTTTTTTATCCCATTGCAATTTATCTAAATCATCTTTTAATACATATATATGAAGATTTCCATCTCCTGCATGTCCAAAACTTTTAATTCTTATATTAAGTTCTTCTTGTAAGTCATTTGTAAATCTTATAAATTCAGCTACCTTATCTCTTGGTACAACAACATCGCACTCGTCTATTTCTGTTGTAGATGCTTTTATAGCTTCAAGAAATGCTCCTCTTGCTGACCAAATTGATTCATTTCTTTCTTGAGTATCTGAAATAAATACATCATAAGCTCCACATTCTAAGCAAAGTTTTGCAACTTTATCATACTCTTTTTCTATATCTTCTTTACTGTTTCCATCAAATTTTAACAGTAAATATGCGTCAGAAGTATTATCGGGGAATTTTTTACCTAAAAACTCTTCAGATGCAAGTATTACATCTCTTTCCATAAACTCTATAGCAGTTGGTATAGATTTAGATTTTATAATTTTAGGAACTGTTTCAATTGCAGTTGCTAAATCTGGAAATGGAACAAGTAAACTTATATCTTTTTTAGGTAATGGAAGTAATTTTAATATAGCCTTAGTTACAATACCAAGAGTTCCTTCTGAACCTACCATTAAATCTTTTATACTATATCCAGAACTATTTTTTACAACTTTTCCTCCAACATTTATAATTTCACCATTTGGAAGCACGACTTCTAATCCTCTAACATAATCTCTTGTAACTCCATATTTTACTGCTCTCATTCCACCTGCATTAGTATTTATATTTCCACCTATTGTGGCACTTTTTTCTCCTGGATCTGGTGGGTAAAATAAGTCCTTTTCAGATACATATTGTCCTATAGTCATAAGTAAAACTCCAGGTTCTACTGTTAAAGTTAAATTTTCTTCATCTAACTCTAATATCTTATTCATTTGACTTAAGTTTATCATTATTCCACCATAAATAGCTACAGCAGCTCCTACTAATCCTGTTCCTTGCCCCCTAGGAGTTACTGGTATATTATATTCATAAGCATATTTCATGATTTTAGAAACTTCCTCTGTACTGTGTACATTTACTAATACTTCTGGATATTTTTCAATTCCTCCCAGTTCATCATGTGAGTAGTCTTCATTTATATTTTCTCCTACTAAAACATTTTCCTCTCCACATAGGTTTATTAAAAATTCAATATCTGTATTATCTATTTTTTTATACATAACGATTTCCCCCAATCCTTATTGTGCTGTAATTGCAACTTTTTCTAATAAATTATCTTTACTTAATTTTTCCAACTCTATGTCTTTAATAAGTTTAGGTATTACATCGTAAATATCTCCTATAATAGCGTAATGAGCTGTATCAAATATTGGAGCTTTTTCATCCTTATTTATAGATATTATGCAATCAGACCCGTTCATACCTGCTACAAATTGTATCGCTCCTGATACTCCACAAGTAATTATTAACTTAGGTTTTACAGTTCTACCACTTAATCCAATTTGTTTTTTTGCATCTATCCATCCATCTTCAACTAGTGGTCTAGTCCCAGCTACCTGTCCTCCTAATAAACTTGCTAGCTTATATAACATATCCATATCTTCTTTTTTCTTTAATGCTCTACTTCCAACTATAATAACTTCTGCATCTTCTATTCCAACTTCTTTATCTTTTTCATTTATTTTTAAAACCTCTATTTTAGATTTTAATTTTTCTTCATCTATTAAGCACATAGTTATTTTTCCAGATGGATTTTCAATTTTTTCTGGAGCGTTAAATATTTTATATCTAACAGTTGCAAATTGTGGTCTGTGATTTGGTGTGTGTATATGAGCCATTATATTCCCGCCAAATGCAGGTCTTATTTGATCTAAATCAGTATTTTCTTGAACATCTAATATTGTACAATCCGCTGTAAGACCTGTTTTAAATCTGGCAGCTAGTCTTGGCGCTAAGCTTCTTCCAAGTGTAGTTCCTCCAAATAATACAATAGTTGGTTTTACTTTTTCTATAAAATCTTCTACACATGCTGTGTATGGTTCTATTCTAAATTCTTCTAATTCATTATTGTCATATACAAATACTTCATCTACTCCATAAGATAATAATTCATCTGCTCTATTATTTATGTTACTACCAACAAATACACAGTAGACTGGTTGATTTATTTTTTTAGCCATTTCTTTAGCTTTTCCTATTAATTCAAATGTAACAGGATGTATATCCCCTTCATGGTGATCAACGTAAACAGCTATTCCTCTCCATTTATCTTTATCTATTTTTTTAACTTCATCTTCTACAAATTCAAATACACCTTTAGGTCCTGTCTTGACACAAAGTTTGCACATTTTACATCCAGCACCTATTTCTAATTTCCCATTGTTAAGTTCTATAGCCCCAAAAGGACATATGTCTAATATTTTTTGAATATCCTTAGCTTTATCTTGATTTATAACTATCTTAGCCACTTTAAATCCCCCCTATATTAATTTTAAGTCTTTGATTTTATTTAATAATTTAGATGATATTTCTTCACCTGACCATACTTCTTTTTCTATATCTGAAGTTGGTGGGAATATCTTAAGAACTTGAGTTGGTGATCCATTAAGCCCATAATGTTTTTCATCTTTGTCTTCAAAGTCCTTTAGACTAATCATTGGTATTTCTTTGTCTTTTGTTTCTAATTTTAATCTAAAAGAAGGTAATCTAGGTTGGAAAATTTCTTTTTCTACAGTTATTAAACAAGGAAATTCAACTTCACAAATTTCACGTGTATTAGGCATATCTACTTCCACTACTATGCTCTTTTCTTTTGTTTCTATTAATTTTGTTACATTAGTAACATGTGGTATGTTTAAAAATTCTGCTATCTCTGGACCAACCTGAGCTGTATCTCCATCAGTAGTTTGCTTTCCACAAATAATTAAGTCAGTATCTCCAAATTTTCTAATTCCTTGTGAAATTGTATATGAAGTTGCTAAAACATCTGCCCCAGCAAATTTTCTATCACTTACTAAAGCACCTTCATCTGCACCCATCATAAATGCTTCCTGAATAATTTGTTTTGCTTGTGGAGGTCCCATACTTAATACTTTTACTTTCGCTCCATTTTCCTCTTTTATTTTTAAAGCAGTTTCTAATGCATATAAATCATATGGATTCATCTTAGAATCTACTCCATCTCTTTTTAAAACTCCTGTTTTCTCATCTACCTCTACTTCTGATGTTCCTGGAACTTGTTTTATACATACTAAAATTTCCATGTCATTTCCCCCTTTACTTTACTATTACTGATACTCCATCAGGTATAACTGCTACTTTAGCATCTTTACCTTTTATGTCAAAAGCCATTTGTAAAGCTTCTTCAAAACTACTTGCATGTTTCATATGCATGTTTTTAATCATTTGTGGATCGCATAAATCAGTTACCATAATTACAGTAAATTTTTCTAAAATTCTTGCTAGTATTTGAAATTCCCACTGATCTGGAATTGTTTCACTCTTTGGAATTTTTCTTACTTTTTCTAAAATTTCAGTTGGTGATGATGCACTTGCTACACTATCATAAAATGATTGACCTCCATGTCCATCATTACAAGCTGACACCATTATTATAACTCCATTTTCCTTACATGTAGCTTCTGCGGCTGTCATACCTTTTACAGTTTGATATATGTTTTGGTCTAATGGATACCCTCCATTTGTACTAACTACAATATCCGCATCTACAGAATCTACTTTAGATAATTTTGTTACAAATTCACAACCTGCTTCATGTGCCTTTTCTAAATTCCCTGCAAATGCACCTATAACTTTCTTATCTTTATCTATTGCAACATTCAATATAAATGCTAAATTAACACTTTTTGCTGCTTGTAACATGTCTTCATGAATTGGATTATTTTTAAGATTTCCCGTCCTAGCATAAGGACTGTCAATAAATTCTGAACAGTGATTATACATTATAGTTTTCACTGATGCCACCCCAGGAAGTACACTTTTTCTTCCTCCAGAAAATCCTGCAAAAAAATGTGGCTCTATAAATCCTTCAGCTATTAATAAATCAGTTTCCATTATTGCTTTATTTACAATCAAGTCACCACCTGATGGAAGTTTTCCTACTTTCACCATAGATTCATCATCATTTGCAAAGTGCATTATTATATTTTCTTTATCTACTATTTCTTCACCCATTTTATATACAAGTTCTTCTCTCGTACTAGGTCTATGGCATCCAGTTGATATTATTATTTTTATATCTATATCAGGATTTGAGTTTCTTATTTTATTTAATATTATAGGCAAGGTTATTCTACTTGGTACAGGTCTTGTGTGATCACTTGTAATTATGACTACATCCTTTTTATCTTTTACTAATTCTTCTAATGTTTCACTTTCTATTGGATTTTCTAAAGCTTTTTTAACTATTTCACTTTCACTAAGTGTAGTTTTAAAGTCATGGGCTTTAGATTGTAAAACCTTTATCATATTTTTGTCTGGTATATTTACATACATACCAGATTTTGAATAAGGTAACTTAATCTCCATCTGTGTCCCTCCTATTGAACTGATACGCTTTAGATAAAACCCTTTTTCAGAATCGTTTTCCTAAAGCTTATTTAATTGTAGTTTTTAATGAATTGGTATGCATATCCTAAATGTAAAATTTCAAGCAACAAACTAATTGGTATTATGGTCTTACCAGTTTGTAATTTTATGATAGTAAACTTTATGACAATAAACAAGTATTGTTTATGTATTAACAATATTATATATTATTATTTTATTTTTCATTTACATTAGCTGATTTTATTTTTTAAAGTTTGTTTTATTAAAAAAATATAGATTTCATTTTATTGAAATCTATATTTTTTCCATAGTAATTTTTATTAGATCTAAATGTTCTTTCATATAAATGTAAGCATTTTCAGGATCTCTAGCAATTATTGAGTCACAAATTTTTTTATGTTGAATATTTAATGTATCTTCTTCATGATAATAATCTACTATTTTTTGTCTGGAATTTATAATAAAGTCTTCTAATAAATTTAAGGATATTTTGTATAAGCTTTTTATTAAAAAGTTTTTACTCATGCATGCTATTTTATAGTGAATTTCTTTATCTATATCACCTTTATTATAAATTTTGTCATTTCTAGTTAATTCTTGTGAAATTTTTTTCAACTCTTCAAATTCTTCTTCTGTCCCTCTAGTGGCAGCTAATTTAACGGCTTCCAATTCTATCATACTTCTTAATTCTAATATATCCTCATAACTACCATTGTTTAATATAAACATCATAGATAATGGTTGTATAAGAGATGTCTCTATATTATTGCAAATAAAATTCCCTTCACCTTGTCTACTTTCTATTATTCCCATAGTTTCCAAAACTCTTAAAGCTTCTCTAATTGACGTTCTACTAACTCCCATCTTCTCAGAAAGCTCACGCTCTGACATCAATTTATCGCCTTTTTTAAGTTTTCCAGATAAAATCATATCCTGGATTTGACTTATGACTTGCTGATATATTTTTTTATTAGTTATATTACTAAACAAATATATACCTCCTTGTATTAAATACTTATGACTATATTATACTATAAAATTTCTTAAGCAATAAAAAATGATATTTAAATATGTAAATTTAAATACCATTTTTATACAATTAATTTTTTATAAATTCTATTATAAATACTACTGAATTTTTCCCATTTTTTATATTATATTTAAAACCATGTTCTCTTAAAATTTGACTTACGATATATAATCCTAAACCACTACCTCCAGTTTTTCTATTTCTAGATTTTTCTACCCTATAAAATGGTTTAAATAGTTTTTCTTTATGTTTTTCATCTATACTTACTCCAGTATTTTCAATTTCTAAAATAGGATTTTCTTTTTTATATAATTTAATATTCAAATTAGCATTCTCTGGAGAATATTTAATAGCATTATTAATTATATTATTTATAGCCTTTGCTATTCTTTCTTCATCAGCTCTTATAGTTATATTTTCATCCATTTTTACTTCTAAAATTATATCTTTCCCCTCAATCAAATCTATTTGTCTTTTTATTAACCTATTTATTAAGTAAGTTAGATTTATATCTGTAACTTCTGATTTTTTCTCTAATATTTCAAATTTTGAAATTTGTATCATTTCTTCTACTAAATTTTTTAGTTCTTGTGTAGAATCATACGATTTTTTTAAATAGGTATCTCTATCCTTATATTTTCCTATATTATAAATCATTCCTTCTAATTGCCCACTTATTATAGTAATTGGAGTCTTTAATTCATGAGAAATAGTTGCTATAAATTCTTTTCTCTTGGCTTCTTGCATTCTTTCATTTTCGATTATATTTATAAGTGGCTTAGTAACCCACTTTGAAAAAACATATGATGCAATAATGGAAAGAACTATTGCAACACCCAAAATTATAGGCATCAAATCAAGTATAACGGTAGTCGCTTCATCTATAGGTTGAAGTGGCATACTTATATCAAGAAAATACGGTGATATACTATCCTTAGTATATATAACCATAGTTTTCTTAAAATCCTTGTATGAATATCCCACACTATTTGCATAAGGTAAAAACATAAGCTCTCTATTTCCAAATTCCACCTTACCACTAACATCTCTTAATAAAATCCCTAGATTTTCTTTTTGTGATAAATCACTTAAACTTTCTTTTAAATTATGTAAATTACTAGTCCTAGATCTAGCAGATATAATAGATAATCTATTATCTAACGATTTTATCTTATACCTTTGATAATAAGATGGAAGTAAAAAATATAAGATTAGATATACAGTCAAAACTAAACCTATTGATAATGTAGTTATTATTACAAAGATCTTTCTATTTATAGGTAAGTATTCCCACTTTTCTCTAATTTTTATCAAGGCTATAACCAATCCCTTTCACAGTTTTTATGTATGGTAATTCAATTTTTTTTCTTATATTTTTTATATGAGCATCTACCACTCTAGTATCTCCATAATAATCATATCCCCAAACATTATCTAAAAGATTTTCTCTTGTTATAACTTGAGGATAATTTTCTATTAAAGTTTTTAATATATTAAATTCTTTTAAAGTAAGCTCAATTGTATTTCCATCTAAATATGCTTGATAAGTATCTAAGTCTAAAGTTAATTTTTCAAAAGTTAATATATTTGATTCGCTGTCATTACAAGTTCTTCTTAAAACAGCTTCAACTCTTTTCATTAAAAGTGTAAACGAAAAAGGTTTAGTTATATAATCATCACACATTAAATCAAAACCTTTTATTTGATCACTTTCTTGATCTAGTGCAGTTAAAAATATTATTGGAATATTTGAAGATTGTCTTATCATTTTACAAACTCCATATCCATCTAAATTTGGCATCATGACATCTAAAATTACTAAGTCAAACTCTTCTTTTTTAAAGGTTTGAATTCCTTCAATCCCATCATTTGCAGATTTTACATTATATCCTTCTGCACTTAAAAATTCAACTATAAGTTCTTGTATATTACTATCATCTTCTATTACTAATATATTTTTATTTTTCATTTTATTTCTCCTGTAAGTACATCATTTTAATTTTTATTTTATAACTTTTATATGAATTTGTCGTGAACTGCATATATTTTACAAGTTTATAATTTAATGCTACGTATTAATTTTAACATATATGAAAAGCTAATAAAGATACTTTTATAAAAGGAGTGATTTTTTAAATGACACTTACCAAAGACATATCATTTTATAAATCTATATTTAAAATTTCACTTCCTATAGCTACTCAAAATCTTATAACATTTGCTATTAGCTTAGCTGATACTATGATGGTTGGAAAGTTGGGAGAAATTAGTTTATCAGCTTGTGCTATAAGCAATAATATATTTTTTATATTAGCAGTTATAATCTTTGGAGTTGGAAGTGCTTCTAGTGTAATGGGAGCTCAATATTTTGGAAAAAAAGATATAATTTCAATACATAAAATTATGTCTATAATGTATAAGATTTGTTTTTTTCTAGCTTTGTTTTTTACTTTTATATCATATGTTTTTGCAAAAAATTTAATATCTATATTTACTGATGATATCCTTGTAATTAACGAAGGTGTTCGTTATTTAAAAATTATTTCCCTAGGTTATATATTTTATGCTATAACAAATTGCACTATAATAATACTTAGATCTGTAAAGACTATTAAAATTTCCCTACTTGTTTATGGTATAGCTTTAATAGTAAATATATTCTTAAATTGGGTTTTAATATTTGGTAAGTTAGGTTTTCCACCCCTTGGAATAACAGGTGCAGCTATTGCTACAATATTTTCAAGAATATGTGAGCTTATAGTTATTTTAATTTTTATGTTTAAATTTGAAAAAAAGATAAACTTTAAAATAAAGTTTCTTAAATTTTTAGATAAACCAATTTTAAATGATTTTATAAAAGTTTCTACTCCTATAATTTTAAATGAAATGTTTTGGTCTATAGGGTCATCTATGATATGCATTATAGTTTCTAGAATGGGTACAAAAATTGTTGCTGCAAATAGTATTAATAATATCGTCAATCAATTTGCTACCTTATTTATATATGGTCTATCTAGTGCATCTTCCGTAATAATAGGAAATACAGTAGGTGAAGGTGAAAATACAAAAGTTGTAGAATATGCTGATACCATTTGCATACTTAGTATATTTATGGGAGCTTTGGCGGGGATAACTATATATATTTTAAGACCATTTGCAGTAAATTTTTATAATATTGAAAATGACACTAAGCTTATAGCTTCTCAAATAATGCTTGCAACCTCCATAATTTCCGTATTTAGAGCTTTATCTTCAAATGTTTTGATGGGAGTATTACGTGGTGGTGGTGATAATAAATTTGCATTTTTAATTGAAATGTTATGCCTATGGTGTTTTTCAATTCCATTGGGATTTATCAGCGCATTTGTACTAAAGCTTCCAATATTTTGGGTATTTATAATTATTAGAAGTGATGAGGTTTTAAAAAGTATAATTGGATTTATTAGAGTAACTAAAGGTAACTGGATAAATAATGTAACACGTGATATAAATTAAATTTATTAAAAAAGTGCAATTATATATAATTGCACTTTTTTATTTTAATTATAAATATTTATAAAATGTTCTTAACTATGGTAAAATCTATCTATACTATTTAAAAAGAGGTAATATTTATGAATTTTTTTAAAATTTTAACAGATAGTTTTTTTAATTTAATTAGTATTATGGGTATATTCATATTTTTCGGATTGATTTTTAATATAATTGAAGAAAAAAATAATCAACTACTTCAAAAAACTTTTGGAGTAAAATCTATAATCTTTACAGGATTTATAGGAACTGTAGTTCATGAACTTAGTCATCTTATCATGGCATTGCTATTTAATCATAAAATAATTGATGTAGAATTATTTAGACCTAAAAAATATAAAAATGATGGAGTTTTAGGGTTTGTAAAACATACTTATAATTCAAAAAGTCTTTATCAACAAATTGGTAATTTTTTTATAGGCATTGCACCTATGATATTTGGAACTTTTTTTATATGGGTACTATTAATTTTACTTTCTAATAATAGTTATCAAACTTTTATTAGTAACCTAAATATAAATTTATATAATCACCTTATTAAATCATATGATTTTTATAATTTATTAAAACTTTTGTTTAATGACATACTTAATTTTATAAAAACAATATTATCTTTTAATTACTTATTTAATATAAAACATTTAATTTTACTGTTTTTGATATACTCTATAACTACTCATATGTCTTTAAGTTTATCTGATTTAAAGGGTAGTTTAAAGGGATTATCTGTATGTTTTTTAGTAATTTTTATAATTACATTTTTAAATAATATTTTAGGATTATATAATATTTTTACTAGTACTTTTGTTTTGAAAGTTAATATATATATTCTTTTATTTTTATCTGTAGGACTGGTATTTTCATTTATAACATTGTTGATATCCTTTTTACTATATATTGTAAAAAAATGATTAATTACTATTTTTTAGAAAATAATATATATTAAGGCTTGATTATACTCGAATTTAGAAAGGATGAAACCTTTGGAAATAATTTTAATTTTAATAGCATGTTTAATTGGATTTATGCTTATAAAATATTTACTTAAAAAGATTTTATTTGGATTTTTAATTCTAGTTTTTTCTGGAATAATTAGCTTTATATATAAAATTCCATATACTATTATGTTACTTTCAATATCTATAATTATTTATTGTATTTTTTCCATTTGCTCAGAGCTAAAACAAATGCTTTTAAATCTTTTTAAGTCTCGTAAATCATACTTAAATGGATGTTATGAAAAAATTGTTGACTTACTTTTTAGTACTAACTATATATTTTTTATGATTAACTGCTCTATTTATCTTGTTCGTATGAGTTTTTCTACGTTTAATACTATGAATCTAGTTATTATATTTTTAATATCATGGATGTGCATTTGGGCTATTGGTCATAGTAAATTTATATTATTTAAATGTTTAGAGCAACAAACAAATAAAGAAGTAATAGTATAAGTTATACTATTACTTCTTTAAGTATTTAAAATTTCAAATTCATAATTTTCTTCTAAAGCATCATATTTATTTCTATTCATAATAATATATTCTATAATTAAAATTACATTAAAAATTGACATTACCACAATCCCATATAAATATGGATTTAAATTATTTCCTATCCCTATAGGTGATGATTTCATATATGCATAGTTAGCTCCAATAATATTATTTAATACAAATATTAATATATGATAACAATTTATTACAATAAGAGTCTTTTTAAAATCATATTTATTCATACCTATCTTTTTCACAAAAACTATATAAACAGATCCTAAAAGTAAAAAAATATGACCTATAAAATATGAAATTTGTGTTATATGTGGAAATGAAAATGGATCTAGCTTAATAAATAATAATGCTGATGTAGCACAAAATATTCCTAAATATGACCCTATTTTCATCATAAAGTCTTTTTTGAAAATTAATCCTATTACAAGTGCAATTATAGCTATTCTACAATGAAACAAAGGTAACCCTTCTTTTACTACATGATAGTGTCCTTTTATATACCATAGGTATAATACTGATTGCTGAATTAACAAGATTACTCCTACAAAAACTTCAAATAATCTATTCTCTTTTTTCATTTTTATAATAGCTATGCTAGATAAAAAAGCTATAATTAACAAAATTATATGAATGTATCCAAAATTAACGAAGTTATTTTTTCCTACAGATGTTCTAAAAAAATAATAAAATTTATCCATGTATGTCTCCTTCAATTGATTATATACCTTCAATTATTATAAATGCCATTAAACTTTTTAGCAAACATTAATTTTAAAAGTAAAATATTTTTATTACTTTCATCTAAACTTCAACTAATTTTATTTATCATCACTTTTAATATATTAAATTATTACTTTCTAGCAAATAAAAATAACCATACTCATGTGAGCATGGTTATTTTTATTTGCTATTATATATTTAAATTTTGATATACTAAGAATGTGCTTTAAAAGATCTTACATAGCTAACCTTATTTAATGAATATGCTAATGGTATAGCAATAGCCATACTTATTATTCCTTGTATTAAATTAGATGGGATAGATGCTGCAGAAATTAATACACTACCTTTTAATACTATTCCTGCTCCAAAATATCCAACTACCATTACTATAGTTCCTAAAGCAGTTGCAAATACATCTTTTAATATTGTATTATGTTTTCTTACAATAATTCCCACTAAGTATCCTTCAAGTCCCTTTACAATAAGAGTAAATAGTGCCCAATGTGAATATCCGCTTAAAATATCCGCAAGAGCTGATCCTATTCCTCCTGCAATCATACCCGGTATTGGTCCAAATAAAATTGATGAAATAAATATTACACTATCACCTATGTTAACATATCCATTAGTTCCTGGAGTAGGAATTTGAATAGTCATTGTAGCTATGCATACTAAAGCTATCATTAAAGCCCTTAGTACAAGCTCTCTAGTTTTATTATTCATCTCTATGTATACCTCCCTAATAATAAATCTTTATACACTAATTATAGAAAAATAAATTGTAATACTCAATAGTAATTGTACCCATACAATTTTCTTTTTAAATAATTAAAATTTAATTATTTATATATAGTTAATTTAAAATATCACATGATTTAGATTTCAACTATTTTAAAATAAACTTTATCTAAACATTAATTTAATTATTATAATTTTTCTTTACTTTATTAATAAAAAAGAATAGTCAATATTGACTATTCTTTTTTATTATGAATTTATTTATATGCTTTAAAATTTCTAAGTCTTAATGCATTACTTACAACAGATACAGAACTTAAGCTCATTGCCGCAGCTGCTATCATAGGGTTTAGAAGAGGTCCTCCAAATAAATATAAAATACCTGCTGCTACAGGTATTCCAATAGTGTTATACCCAAATGCCCAAAATAAGTTTTGTTTTATATTTTTTATAGTTTCTTTGCTTAATTTAATAGCTGTTGGCACATCCATTAAATCACTCTTCATTAAAACAATGCTAGCAGATTCAATAGCTACATCTGTACCATTGCCTATAGCGATTCCTATATCAGCTTTTGCTAAAGCAGGTGCATCGTTTATTCCATCTCCAACCATAGCAACAAAATTTCCTTTATCTTGAAGCTTTTTAACTTCATTTGCCTTATCTTCAGGTAATACTTCAGCTAACACAATATCAATTCCAACTTGTTTAGCTATTGCATCAGCAGTTTTTTGATTATCACCTGTAACCATAGCTACTTTTATTCCTATTTCATGAAGCTTTTCTACTGCTTTTTTACTACTTAACTTAACTACATCTGCAACAGCTATTATACCCGCAATTTCATTATTTATAGATATATACATAGGAGTTTTTCCTTCATTAGCTAAATTATCCGATACATTTTTTAGCTCTCCTAATTGTATACCACTTTCATCCATAAGTTTTTTATTTCCAAGTAATATATTTTTATCATCTATATTAACTTCAATTCCTTTACCTGTTATTGAATTAAAATTATTAATTTTTAAAAACTCTATTTTATCTTCTTCCCCTCTCTTAACTATAGCTTCTCCAAGAGGATGTTCTGAACCTTTTTCCGCACTTGCTGCAATTTGTAATAAGTTTTTTTCATCTATTATATTTGTTGTTATTATATCTGTCACAACTGGCTTACCTTCTGTTATAGTTCCAGTTTTATCAAATATTATAGTGTCGATTTTATGAGCAGATTCTAAAGCTTCTCCACCTTTTATTAAAATACCATTTTCAGCTCCTTTACCTGTACCAACCATTATAGCCGTTGGTGTTGCAAGTCCTAGAGCACATGGACAAGCTATAACTAATACTGAAATAAATATTGTAAGTGAGAATACTAAATCCTTTTGGCCTATAAAATACCATGCTAGTGCACTAAGTAAAGCAATTACTAACACAGTTGGAACAAAATACCCAGATACTGTATCAGCTAATTTTGCTATTGGAGCTTTGCTTCCCTGTGCATCTTCAACTAATTTTATTATTTGAGCTAGGGTTGTATCACTACCTACTTTATCAGCTTTAAATTTTATATTACCATTTTTATTTATACTTGCACCAGTTACTCTATCTCCTACCTTCTTACTAACTGGCATACTTTCGCCTGTTAGCATAGACTCATCAACAGAAGTATGCCCTTCAATAACTACTCCGTCAACAGGTATTTTGCTTCCTGGTTTTACAACTATAATATCTCCTTCTTCAACTTCATCTATAGGTATTTCAATTTCTTCATTACCTTTAACTATTATAGCTGTCTTAGGTTGTAATCCCATAAGTTTTTTAATAGCTTCTGACGTCTTACCTTTTGATCTTGATTCTAAATATTTCCCAAGTAATATCAGTGCAATTATTATACCTGCACTTTCATAATATAGTTGGTGATGATGTCCACCCATACTCATTCCTTTAGTACTTACTAGTTGGATCGTTGTATATATACTATATAAAAGTGCAGCTGCTGTACCTATTGCAACTAAAGAATCCATATTAGGACTTTTTGTAATTAAAGCTTTTGTACCATTGATATAGAATTTATATCCAGCTCCTACAATAGGAATTACTAATATCAACTGAACAATTGCATAGTTTAAAGTGTTAGTTTGAGGATTAATTATATTAGGAACTGGCAATGGTCCAAATGGAGATGGTACCATAGGTCCCATAGCTATATAAAGTAGAGGTATAGCAAATATCATGGCTATTGTAAGTTTAGTTTTTAAAGTTTTTAGTTCTTTTTCTTTTCTTACTCTATCTTCATCTACATCTTCTTTTTTACTTTCTTCAACAACTTTATACCCAACCTTTTTTATAGCTTCCTTAATTTGAGATATCTTAATTTTAGATGGATCATACTCTATAGTAGCTTTATCTGTTGCTATATTAACACTTATATTTTCAATTCCATCTAATTTTTTTACGCTTCTTTCTACTGCTTTGGCACAAGATTGACATGTCATTCCTTCTATTTTCATATCTATCTTTTTAGTCTCATCGATAATCTTATATCCTAATTTTTCTATAGTCATTTTTATTTGTGCTATTTTAACTTTTGATGAATCATACTCTATAGTAGCTTTATCTGTTGCTATATTAACATTTATCTTTTCAATTCCATCTAATTTCCCTACACTTCTTTCTACTGCTTTGGCACAAGATTGACATGTCATTCCTTCTATTTTCATATCTAGTTTTTGAAGTTTAGTTTTATTATTTTGCTCAGATTTTATTCCATATCCTGCTTTTTCTACTGCTTTTTTTATATCTTCATAGCTAACTTTATTTTTATCATAATTGATATCCATCTTTTCTGTAGCTATATTAACACTGGCATTATCTACTCCATCAATCTTTTTAACTGCTTTCTCAACAGCTTTTGCACATGATGCTCAAGTCATACCAGTTACTTTATAGGTATCTTTTTCTATATTTATATCCATTGGTTTTCACCATCCTTATTAAATTATTTTATATACATTATATACCCCCTAAGGGTATTTTAAAACATTTTTTATTTTTTTTCAAATATTTTTTTATAAAATAACTGGCTATTTTTAAATAGCCAGTTATTTATCAATTAAAATTTCTATTTGTCCAAGTGATTTTATCTTTCCATCCATACCAACTCTAGTCATTATGTAAATTTCATGAAAATCACCTATAGTCTTTATATTATTTTTTTGTATATAATTCATAATTGTGTGATAATACTTACTCGAATTTCTATAAGCATCATCAAAGTACATAGTTAAATAATTTCCAGCTGGAACTTTAACCAGCTTCTCATCTTCAAAAAATATTTCTTCACCTAGATTAATCATTACATTTTTATATATAACTTCTTCATTATCATTCATATCTTTATACGATGTTGTAAATGCTATTTCTGCATTTACATTTTCATAATCTCGTTCAACCTCTAAAAGAACTTTTCTAAGGTTTATTTCAAACTCATCAGTATATCTATCTGTGTAATTATACTTAATAAATAACCTTTCTTTATTTTGCTTTATAAACACTTTATTTATTCCTTTTTCTAAAGATATAGAAAGTGTATTACTCATATATTCGATTTTATTTTTTATGTTTTCTAACTCTTTTATCTTTTCATCAATAATTTGCTTTTGATTATTTAATATATTTGATATTGAATCTAAAGAAGTATAATTATTTGTTACTTCTTTTATTTCTTCTAATGACATTCCCATAGCCTTACATTGCTTTATTAAGTCTATAGTACTAAAATCCTTAAGCGAGTAATACCTATACCCCGTATCTTCATTTGTATATGAAGGCTTAAGCAATTCAACCTTTTCATAATGTCTAAGAGTTTGTACTGATATATTATTCAATCTAGCCATCTGCCCAATTGATAGATACTTTCCCATTAAATCACCTCTGCTATATTTTAGCATAATATTTTAATAAAAAACTAGTCTACTGAATTTGTACTTTTTAATAATTTAATAAACTTTTTTATTTTAAGATTTGATAGTATAAAAAATAGTTTATAACCTCTATAATCCTTTTATATTAACTTAAATGATATTTGTTCGTTACTATCTTTTTTATTTATTATTTTCATAAAAAACTTATTACTTCTTGGAAATTCAATTTTTTTAAGTTTCTTTAAAATTTTTTCTAAATTTTTTATATCTATATTTTTAAATTCATTATATTCAAATCCATCTTCAATGATATTAAATTTACTATAATCAGTTTTCATTATTATTATTTTTCTGTCCTTTTTATAAGTAAGTAGCTCTAATTGATCTCCTGTATTAAATTTTTTTAACTTTTCTAAAGTAACTTTTGTAAAATTTTTAATATCTAACATTTTTTCACCTTCTTAAATATTTTCAAATAATACTTTACTAAATTCTTACCCTTTTAGACAAAAATAAAAACTGTACTCTAAAAATTAGAGTACAGTTTTTATTTTGTCTATATATTAGATGCATCTCCAAAAACAACAGATTGGCTTTTTTCCGCTTCATTAATAACTTTAGCTGTATATTTTTTAATATTAGCCATGATATACATAACTACAAAGGTTATACTTTCTGATACTAACACACTTACCCATATACCATTTAATCCAAATAGTTTTGGTAAAACTATTAAGCATACTGGTAAGAACACCACAGATCTAAATAAGCATATTAAGTTAGAAAACTTAGGAATTTCTATAGCTTGATAGTAAACTAAAGTATTTAAGTTTATACTACCTATAATATATGCTAAGCAAGCTATTTTTATACCGTGATACCCAAGCTCAGCTATTTTAGGATCAGTAGTAAATATACCCACTATACTTCTACCAAATACATAACATATTAAAGCTGCACTTATACTAACTATAAGTGAACATTTACAATTTATGTTATAAAACTTTAACATTTTTTTAGAGTCTTTTCTACCAAAATTGTAACTTATCAGTGGTTGTGCCCCAAATGTTAATCCTAGTAAAACCATGTATATATTTGTAGTTATATAGTTTATTATACTGTATGTTGCTATACCAATCTCTCCCATAAAGTTTGATAAAGCTATATTGTGTAAAAATACTATAATAGAAAAACTTGCTTGCCCAAAGAATGATGGAAATCCTACATTTAAAACTTCTTTTATTGTAGCTTTATCTAGTGATGTATTTCCAAAACTTAGATATCCTTTTCTCTTTAAGAAATGTGGTAATAATATAAGGACTGTAACAATTTGACCAAGTCCTGTTGCTATTGCCGCTCCTTTTATTCCCATAGATAATATAAATATAAACACATAGTCTAAAATAACATTAGTTATTGCTCCTGCTATGGTAGAAACCATTGCTAGTTTAGGCCTATTATCATTTCTAACAAAACTATTAAGTACTATACCAACTAAATTTGGTGTACAAAAAATTGCATAAAATCTAAGATAATCTACAGCTAATGGCTCCAAATTATCTGTTGCACCTAACATTTTTACTATAGGTCCAGTAAATAATATACAAATAACACTAGTAACAACACTTATAATTAATAATAGCTTAAATACTTGTCTAAATATATCAACTGCTTTATCTACATCATCAGCACCTACGTTTTTAGATACTAATGCTCCTCCACCTACTGCTAGCATACTTGCAATACCAAATAAAACTACAGTAAAAGGAAGTACTATATTTACAGCAGCTAATGCTGAATCTCCAACACCTTGACCTACAAAGATCCCATCTATTACAGTGTATAATGACGATATAAACATTGCCAATGATGATGGTATGGCATATCTTAAAAATTCACTAACCATATTATACCTCCTATATTTTTATAAAATAAATTATAAAGTCTATAGTAGGTATAGAGTCAACAGTAAATTATTAATATTTATTTATAATATTAAAATAAAAAAAGATGGCTATTTTGATGCCATCCTTTTTTATTATTATTTGTGTGTATTCTCTTTTAGATTAGCTAATGTATATATAGAATATAATCCTGCTAATCCAACTAATACAAATATAGTTCTACTTATCATAGAATAAGTTCCGCCAAATAGGTAACCTACAAGATCTAATTGAAACAATCCTATTGATCCCCAATTTATGGCACCTATTATAACTAATATCAATGAAATTTGTTTTAATAGCATATTGCACACTCCTTATGAATGTTTTGTTATAACCATTTTTCCCAAAATTTATTTTAATATTCCATTTTTTATAACATTTCTGAAATTTTATTACTTAGATACTATATGCTAGAATATATTTAGTAGTAAAATATAGATTTTTTGGGGGTATTTATGTTTACTAGAAATGAAACTTTAATTGATAAGGCACGATATTCTAAAAAATTACCTAATTTAATATGGGCACTTATTTTAGCATTAATATTTTTAAATATTGGTTCTTTAATAGGTTCTTTAATAACTTTACCTTTAATTGTAATTATGGGTATAATTCCTTATTTTGAGTCTAATCAAAATTTAATTATTCTTTTAAGTTCTTTAATTAGTTTTATAGGAATATCTTTGTTAGTATTTTTCAGAGTAAAAAAAATAGAAAAAAGAAAGATTTCGTCTATTGGTTTTGAAAAATCAGGTTTTTTAAAAAAATATTTATTAGGATTTGTTATAGGTTTAATATTAATGAGTATAGTGGTTTTAATTTTATATCTTTTCGGATTTGTAGATATAAATAAAAATCCATCTCAACCTGTTGGTATATTTGCAATTTCAAATGTATCTATAATTTTAATTGGATGGATAATTCAAGGAGGTACAGAAGAGATTTTAACTCGTGGATGGCTTATGAATGTTTTAAGTGCCCGATATAATGTACATATTGGTTTATTTATTTCATCCGTATTTTTTGGAGCGCTCCATTTATTAAATCCTAATGTAAATTATATAGCTATTTTAAATATAATTTTAGTTGGGTATTTATTTGGACTATATGTATTAAAAACTAATGATTTATGGGGAGCTTGTGGAATTCATAGCGCATGGAATTTTGCTCAAGGAAATTTATTTGGTTTTGAAGTTAGTGGTATAAATGTATCAATAGGCAGTTTACTAGATTTAAATTTAAAAGGCAATCCATCTATTTCAGGTGGAAATTTTGGCCCTGAAGCTGGTCTTTGTTCTACAGTTGTACTTTTACTTGGAATAATTCTTATTTTTTATTTAGATAAAAAAGGATTATTTAAAAAGTATTTTAATAACTATGGTCCAATTTACAAATAATATATATTATTATCACCTTAGGAGGATTTTATGTTAGAAGAATTCATGTCCAAATATATACCCATTTTAGTTACAATATTTGAAATTATGGGTGTTATAATAATAACAATCGGTGCTTTTACAGCATTTTATTATTATCTAAGAAAGGTATTATTAAAAAAAGATGTTACTTTTAAACATCAATTTGCAACTGCTATGGCTACTGGGTTAGAATTTAAGCTAGCCGCAGAAATTTTAAAAACAGTCTTAGTAAAAACTTTAGATGAATTAGTTATTTTAGGTGCTGTATTTTTACTTAGAGTTCTTATGACATTTGTTATCCAATGGGAAATCAAGCAAGACTCCAATGAAAACAATTATAAAAACAGTAAAAACTAGTGCATAAAAAATAAAATGATATATCAAAATCTTGATATATCATTTTATTTATATTAAAACTTGCTAATCTAATTTAAGTTTTGTTCTTATTTTTTTCATTTGAATAATTACATTATCTATATCTTTAAAGCTATGTGTAACCATAAGAGTTGCTCTTAGTCTAGCTTCTCCTTTTTTTACAGTTGGATATCTTATCGCTGGTATGAATATCCCACTTTCTATTAATTCGTCACTAAATTTTAAAGTTTCTTTTTCATTTCCTATAATTATAGGTACTATTGGTGTACTTGATTTTACATAAAATCCTATTTCATTTAATCTTTTGATGAAATAATCAATATTATTATTTAGTTTATCTACCATTTTATAATTTTCTTCAATTATTTCGATACTTTTAATAGATGCTGCTATAACTGCCGGAGATAATGCTGTTGAGAATATAAAACTTCTTGCTTTATTTCTCAAAAACTCTATAACTTTTTTATTTGAGCATACAAATCCTCCCTCACTCCCAATGGCTTTACTTAAAGTTCCTATAATTATATCAATATCTTTTGTATTAAAATACTCACTACTCCCTCTACCAGTTTTGCCTATTACCCCAGTAGCATGCGCATCATCTACTATTGTAATTAGTTTATTCTTTTTTGCTATTTCTATTATTTTAGGTATATTTGCTATATCTCCATCCATACTAAAAACACTATCTGTAATTATAACTCCTTTTTCAGTAGATATAAGCTCTACTTTTTTCTTCAAATCATTCATATCATTATGTTTGTATACAACTATCTTAGCCTTTGATAATTTGCACCCATCAATTATACTTGCATGATTTAATTCATCACTAAATATTGTATATGTATCATCACATATAGAGGATATGACCCCAATATTTGCCATATATCCTGTATTAAAAATCAAGCAATCTTCACAATCTTTAAATTTTGATATTTTCTCTTCTAACTTTTTATGTAAATCATAACTTCCAGTAGTTAATCTTGATCCACCTGATCCAATCCCATATTTATTTATTGCTTCTATTGCACTTTGTTTTACTTTTTTATTGTTTGCTAGCCCAAGGTAATTGTTAGATGACATTAATAAAACTTCTTTATCATCTATAATAGTGTATTTTTCTTGAGGTTTTGATAAATACCTAATTTTTCTATATAAGTCATTAGACTTCATCTCTTCAATTTGATTTTCAATGTTTTTCATATTAATCGCCTTTTTAAAGTTTATTTTTTAATTAATTCATTGTTCTTCATAAATTCATCATAACTTATAGTTTCATTAATACTTATAGTGTTTTTTACAATGACCTTTTTATTTTCTATATAATCTATACATCTTTGTAAGTTATCTTTTAATGAATCATATAAAAAAATTCTACCGCCATTCTCACTACCTACTTCTTTTAAATTTGTTATACGAACATATCCATATTTCTTAGAAGCAACATATCCAGTTGTGTAGTTTGGATCATCTGAATAACAAATTTCAGCTATAACTTCATTACAGCTTATAACTTTGCTAGATAGTGCTAATGCTTCTAAAAAGTGAGCATTCGTATTTATACTCTTTGATAACAAATTAATATTATTATTTTCAAAATCCATATAAGTTGCTCTTATACCTCTTAATTTATCTTTTTCTAATCTTTCAAGCGTATTTACATCTAAAAGAATAGCTCCTCTCATATTTGAATTTTTTTTTAAAAGTTTAATTATATATTCACACTTTTTTTCATCTATTCCTAAGTTTTTTATTATTTGTTTAACAACATCAAATCCTTCTATATGATTTTTTACATCAATAGTATTTACACTAAGTGGATTTATGTATTTTATATCTAACTCATTTAATTTTTCTACTTTTATATTTATACTGTCGGATTTTCCTTTAGTGTGATTTAATGCTCTTTTTATAAGGTTATTTACAGCATTTTCTAAATCAGTTTCATTAACTATATTTTCAGCTCCTGATATATGTTTTTCTACTCCATCTAATCCTTTTGATGATCTCATCTTTATACTATATAAGCTCATATCCATCTCTTTCCCTTTTTCTTTTAAATTTATTTTTTCTTACTATAAATTCTTTATATGAAGTATTTATAGTTATATTTTTTATTAATTTAAAAACTAAATATGATGATATTGCTGTATAAACCATACCTATAGAGGCAGCAAAGATTAGTGCTTTTAATGATGCGCCTGTTATAAAACTCATAATAATTCTCCCTATAAAAGTTCCTACAGGTCCAGCTATTGTTACAACTGATATACTACTTCCAAATATACCTATTAATCCACCAGCAACAACCCTAAATATCATAGCAACTATTATATTTAATATAGTGTGAGTCCCCATCAATAAGTTTATAAAACTAGCTATTATACCTGAATATATGTATCTTTTAAATCCAAAAGTGGCACATATCCCAATGGCTATTGGAGCCGACATTTGAAACTCTGTCCCAGGTATTAATCCAGGTAGCTTAAATATTCCTGATATTGCTATAACTACTGATAAAAATGATATTAAAGTTAATTCTCTCGTTTTTCTCCCCATAAGTCAACCTCCTTATTTTTTAAGTTAACATTATATTCCATATAGTATATTTATATTTCATTTTTGTCAACTATAGATCTAATTTAAGTTTACCTTTTTAGAGTAAAAATAGCTTAGATTAGCATACTAATCTAAGCTATTTTTATTAAATTTCAATATTTATTAACTTTTCATAACAATTAAATGGCTTTTCTTTATCCTCAAACCTAACCTGACCAATTGTTTTATATCCATGTTTCTTAAATAAATAATCCATTTTTTCATTTAATAAATATGTATCTGTTTTTATATGTCTCAATCCTTGTTCAACAGATATCTTTTCTGCAAATTTCATAAGATTACTACCTATACCTAAATTCCGTTTAGATGATTTAACAGCTACCCTATGAATAACCAAAGCATCCTCATCAATTTCCCATTCTAGGCTTTTATATTCTGGTGCTTCTACTTTATTCAAACATATCAGACCAACAAGCTCTTCATCTCTCTCATCTACATATAATTCCTGTCTATTGATATCATTTATAAAGTCACTTTCATTTGGATAATTTTCATCCCATTGTGTATTATTGTATAACTTCATTTCTTTTACTGTATCTTTTATTATTCCCATTATTTCTTTTATATCTTCCTTATTTGCTTTCCTTATCATAAAATCCCCCAATGATGTTTTTTCTAAATATTCTATCATTTCATATTAAAATTTTCAATTATTTATAACCTATTCAAGTAAAATAATATTATTTTTGAATAATATTGTTTAATTTTAGTTAAAACTAAATAAAATTAAACAATGCGAGGTTTTTATGTTCAAGTTAAAACAATTACTTTTTTTAATTTTAATATATTATATTTTCAATCTAAATACTACTAATTCTTATGCATTAGATACAAATGCTCAATATATCAACGGTATTAACAATCTACTTATAATAGGGATAAATACCTCAAGTAACTCAAATTCAAAACTATACTGTTGTATAGTTTTAACTATAGATTCAGTAAATAAATCCTTAAAGATAACTTCTATTTGTAAAGATAGTTTAGTTGATATTCCTAATATAGGTTATGGAAATTTAAGCGATTCCTATATAAATGGCAAAGAATATATTCTAATTGAAACTATGAAAAATAATTTCAATTTAAAAATAGATAATTATGTAGTTATAAATAAAGTTGCATTAATAAAAATAATTGATTCTATTAATGGTATTAACTTTGAAGGCTCACATGTAAATGGTCAGGAAACAGTAAATTTACTTTATAAATATTCTAAGAAAGATACACTTTTACAAGAAGAAATTCAAAGAAAAATATTGCAAGAAATACTTTATACTTTTTCTAAACTTGATTTTATATATTATCCCAAGATTATATATCATACTTTTCCCTATATCAAAATCAATATAACTCCTTCTAAAATGCTTAATCTAGGTTTTACAGCCCTTAGTTTTAAAAACTATACAGCTAAACAACTTCAATTTCCATTGATTGAATATAGTAGCTATATAAGTTTATATAATAATTCTTTCCTTGGATGGGATAGAAGCATAAACTTACTTGAATTAAATCAATTTATATACAATAAATAACTAAAGGAGCTTATTATATAATAAGCTCCTTTAGTTATTTATTG